>Ga0302325_10029900_pt1 | contig 11244 bp, 10 predicted proteins | sample Palsa_T0_2_FD_201948 | JGI IMG/M metagenome (GOLD analysis project Ga0302325, IMG submission 201948) | Peat permafrost microbial communities from Stordalen Mire near Abisko, Sweden - Palsa_T0_2 | ecosystem: Environmental > Terrestrial > Soil > Palsa > Peat permafrost | place: Sweden: Abisko...
TCGACCGGCTGATGGGGCACCGACTGGCAGGCGTCCAGCACGGTCAACGCGCCGACAGCCTTGGCCCGGTAGACGAGCTCCGCGACGGGGGCGATCGCGCCGGTCACATTCGAATGATGGCTGAAGGTAACGACTTTGACATTCTTGTCGAGCTGCAGCGAGTCCAGGTCGATGCGACCGTCGTCGGTCACGCCGTACCAGCGCAATGTGGCACCGGTACGCCGGGCCAGCTCTTGCCACGGGACGAGATTGGCGTGGTGCTCGAGCTCGGTGGCGACGATGACGTCGCCGGGCCCGACGGCCCGTTCGAAACGGTTGTCTCCCAGCACATACGACAATAGGTTGAGGGATTCGGTGGCGTTCTTGGTGAACACCAGCTCGTCCACGTCCGCACCGACGAACTCGGCGATGGCGGCACGGCCATCCTCGTACGCGTCGGTTGCCTCTTCCATCAGCTGATGCGCCCCGCGGTGCACCCCGCCGTTGGAGGTGATGAGGAATTCCCGTTCAGCATCCAGAACCTGTACCGGACGCTGCGACGTCGCACCGGAATCCAGGTATGCCAACTGATTTCCGCCCCGCATGACACGGCTCAGGATCGGGAAGTCAGCCCGGATCGCAGTGAGGTCCAAAGCCGTGGGACGAGTGACCGAGACGGTCATGTCAGACCCCCGAGGTCTGAGCGAAGCGCTCGTATCCGTTTTCTTCGAGCTCGTCGGCCAGCTCCGGCCCGCCTGATTGGATGATGCGGCCACCGATGAAGACATGGACGAATTGCGGACTGATGTAGCGCAGGATGCGGGTGTAGTGCGTGATGAGTACGACGCCGCCCCGCACCGGCTGGCCGGTGCCATCGTCCCAGCCGGCTTCGGCGTACCGGTTGACGCCCTCACTGACCACCCGCAACGCGTCGACGTCCAGGCCGGAGTCGGTCTCGTCGAGAATCGCGATCTTGGGCTTAAGCAGTCCCAGCTGCAGGATCTCGTGGCGCTTCTTCTCACCGCCGGAAAAGCCTTCGTTGACGCTGCGTTCGCCGAACGCCGGGTCGATGTCGAGATCTTGCATCGCCGCTTTGACTTCCTTGACCCAGTGCCGCAGCTTGGGTGCCTCGCCGCGGACCGCGGTGGCGGCGGTGCGCAGGAAGTTCGACATCGACACGCCGGGCACCTCGATGGGGTACTGCATCGCCAGGAACAATCCTGCGCGGGCGCGCTCGTCGACGGTCATTGCGAGCACGTCTTGCCCGTCGAGCGTGATCGAGCCCGAGGTGACGGTGTACTTGGGGTGACCGGCGATGGCGTAGGACAGCGTCGACTTTCCGGAGCCGTTGGGCCCCATGACCGCGTGCGTCTCCCCCGATTTCACGGTCAGGTTGACGCCCTTGAGGATTTCGATGGCAGGCGCTTCGGGCCCACTGTCGGCGTTGTCGACCGCGACGTGCAGGTCGTTGACTTCAAGTGTGGTCATCTTCAGCTACTTCTCTCGTCTTTAGTTGAGCCCAGCGGTGATCGCTAGTTCTCTTTCAATGGCTTCGGTGAGACGCTCACGCACCGCCGGGACGGCGATCTTGGCGATGATCTCGCCGAAGAAGCCACGCACCACGAGGCGCCGCGCCTGATCTTCTGGGATGCCGCGGGCACGTAGGTAGAACAACTGTTCGTCGTCGAAACGTCCCGTGGCGCTGGCGTGTCCGGCGCCGGCGATCTCGCCCGTCTCGATCTCCAGATTGGGTACCGAATCGGCGCGGGCGCCGTCGGTGAGCACCAGGTTGCGGTTGACCTCGAAGGTGTCGGTACCGGTGGCTTCGGCGCGGATCAGCACGTCGCCGATCCACACGGTGTGCGCGTCGGGCTTGGACGAGTCCGGATCGCCTTGCAGCGCACCTTTGTAGAGCACGTCGGACTTGCAGTTGGGATGCGAGTGGTCGATGAGCAGCCGCGACTCGAAGTGCTGGCCGTCATCGGCGAAGTAGGTACCCAACATCTGCGCGTCGCCGCCGGGCGCGGTGAATCGCACTGTCGCCGAGGTACGTACAACGTCGCCGCCGAGCGTGACCGCGACGTGTCCCAGGACGGCGTCCTTGCCCAGCCGCGCATGGTGGGAGCTGACATGCACCGTGTCGTCGGCCCAGTCGGCGATCCAGATGACGCGTACGCCTGCCGAATCGCCGACGATGATCTCCACGTTGTCGGCGCAGGTCCCACTGCCGCGCAGATCGACCACGATGATGGCCCGGGAGAGCTCCTCGACGCGGATCTGCAGGTGCCCGTAAGCCGTCGCACCGACGCCGGGACCGGTAACGACGATCTCGATGGGCTCGGCTACCTCGGTGTCGCGCGCCACGGTGACGATGGTCGCCTGATTGAATGACGAGAAAGCTTGCGCAGCAACCCGATCGGCAGGCACACCGCCCTGCCCGAGTCGGTCGTCGCCGCGCCGGACGGTTTCCACGGTCACACCCGGGCGCTCGGTGACCTCGATGAGCGCCTGTCCGGTCGCCGGGGCGGACCCGTCGTGCAGGCCGCGCAGCCGCTTCAGTGGGGTGAACCGCCACAGTTCGTCACGGCCGCCGGGCACCTCGAAGGCGTCGACGTCGAACGACGCGAACAGCTCCCCCTTGTTGGTGCCTTCGACAGCCTGAGTCAGATTGGACGTCACTAGCCGACTGAACCTTCCATCTGGAGTTCGATGAGCCGGTTGAGTTCGAGCGCGTACTCCATCGGCAGCTCTTTGGCGATCGGCTCGACGAACCCGCGTACCACCATCGCCATGGCCTCGTCCTCGGTCATGCCGCGACTCATCAGATAGAAGAGCTGATCCGAGCTGACCTTGGAGACAGTGGCCTCGTGACCCATCGTGACGTCATCCTCGCGGATGTCGACGTACGGATAGGTATCGCTGCGGCTGATCGAATCGACAAGCAGCGCATCACACTTGACGCTGGACTTGGAACCGTGTGAACCCTTGTTGATCTGGACCAGGCCGCGGTACGACGCGCGACCACCGCCACGGGCGACCGATTTCGAGACGATGTTGCTCGACGTGTTGGGCGCGAGGTGCAGCATCTTGGCGCCGGTGTCCTGATGCTGGCCTTCGCCGGCGAACGCGACGGAGAGCACCTCACCCTTGGCATGCTCGCCCGTCATCCAGACGGCCGGGTACTTCATGGTGACCTTGGAGCCGATGTTGCCGTCGACCCACTCCATGGTGGCGCCCGCCTCGGCCCGCGCCCGCTTGGTGACCAGGTTGTAGACGTTGTTGGACCAGTTCTGGATGGTGGTGTAGCGGCAGCGGCCACCCGGCTTCACGATGATCTCGACGACCGCGGAGTGCAGCGAGTCCGACTTGTAGATCGGCGCTGTACAGCCCTCGACGTAGTGCACGTAGGCGTCCTCGTCGACGATGATCAGCGTCCGCTCGAACTGGCCCATGTTCTCGGTGTTGATCCGGAAGTAGGCCTGCAGCGGGATGTCGACGTGCACGCCCTTCGGGACGTAGATGAACGATCCGCCCGACCACACCGCGGAGTTCAGCGCGGAGAACTTGTTGTCACCGGCCGGAATCACCGTGCCGAAGTACTCCTTGAACAACTCGGGATGCTGCTTCAGCGCGGAGTCAGTGTCGAGGAAGATGACGCCGAGCGCCTCGAGATCCTCGCGGATGGAGTGGTACACGACCTCCGACTCGTACTGGGCCGCGACGCCGGACACCAGCCGCTGCTTCTCGGCCTCGGGGATGCCCAGCCTGTCGTAGGTGTTCTTGATGTCGGCAGGAAGGTCGTCCCAGGTGGCCGCCTGCTTCTCGCTGGAGCGCACGAAGTACTTGATGTTGTCGAAGTCGATGCCGTGCAGGTCAGAGCCCCAGTTCGGCATGGGCTTGCGGTGGAAGATGCGCAATGCCTTGAGCCGGTGCTCCAGCATCCACTCCGGCTCGCTCTTCTTCGACGAGATGTCACGCACGACCGCCTCCGACAGCCCACGCTGAGCGCTGGCACCGGCCACGTCGGAGTCCGACCAGCCGTAGCCGTAGCGGCCCAGCGAGGCGATGGCCTGCTCTTGGGTCAGCGGTGCGGCGGCCGCATCCGTCTTGGTGGCCTCCGGGGTGAGGGTCATAGTGACGCTCCTTTTATTTCGATGCTCGTGGTGACTCCGGCGCGGGCTGCGCGCCGAAGGACAGGCGGGTTGGCTTCGCCGGCGGCGAGTGGCACGTGGGTGGTGCAGGCGCAGTCGCCGTTGACGATGGTCGCAAGCCGCTGCACGTGGGTACCGAGTACCTCGGCCATGGCCTGCTGCTCGGTTTCGCACAACTCCGGGAACTCCTCGGCGACGTGTGAGACCGGGCAGTGGTGTTGGCAGATTTGCACACCGTGGATCGGGCCGCCGACCTGGGTGGTTGTTGCCACGTAACCGGCTTTCGACAGTGCGCCGGCGATGCGCCCGGCGGCGGCCTCGATGTCCTCATCGGTGTCGGAGTCGGCTGCCCGGACGCCGGACAGGATGGCGTCGATGCGCTGGCGGGCGAATTTGCGAACCGCATCTTCGCCGCCGATCTCGCGGAGTTGACGCATCGCCGCCGATGCCAGGTCGTCATAGCTGTGGTCCAGTTTCGCGCGGCCCGTCGCGGTCAGCCGATAGCGCTTGGCGGGCCGTCCCCGCCCCGCTTGCTGCCACGGCGCGCCGGGAACCGATTCGGCCTCGCCCATGTCGATCAGCGCGTCGAGGTGACGACGCACGCCGGCGGCCGACAGACCCAGCCGTTCACCGATCTGCCCGGCGGTGATAGACCCCGACTCCAGCAGCAGTCGCACGACGGCGCTGCGAGTCTGGCCATCGTAGGTCGCGGCCGCTGCTGCGGCTTCGGCGCCCGTGACGGATGGTGGGAATTTCACAACACCAGTGTGACGCAATTCCGCGGGCGGGTCTAGGAAGGCTACCCTCTGTCAGGGTTGCGCTGGTCACACCTAGGGTAGCTGTCGGCAACCGGGTGGCGGTTACGCTGCACTGATGGCAGCCCGCCACCACACGCTGAGTTCGTCGATCGCCAGCTTGCACGGTGACGAGCGCGTGGTGGGTCAGCCGCTCATCGGCCTCGAACTGGTTGCACTTCGCCGGACCCGGCTGTTCGGCGCCACCGGCACCGTGCTGATGGCTATCGGCGCATTGGGTGCAGGGGCCCGGCCCGTGGTCCAGGACCCGACGTTCGGGGTCCGGCTGCTCAATCTACCGTCGCGGATCCAGACGGTGTCGTTGACGATGACGACCACGGGCGCGGTGATGATGGCCCTGGCCTGGCTGATGCTGGGCCGCTTCGCGCTGGGTAAGCGACGGATGTCCCGCGGCGATCTGGACCGCACGCTGTTGCTGTGGGTTCTGCCGCTGCTGGTGGCGCCACCGATGTACAGCAAGGACGTCTACTCCTACCTGGCGCAGAGCCAGATCTGCCGGCTGGGACTCGACCCGTATCGGGTGGGACCTGCGACCGGCCTGGGCCTCGGCCACGTCTTCACCCTGTCGGTGCCAAGCCTGTGGCGGGAGACCCCGGCACCCTACGGACCACTGTTTTTGTGGATCGGCCGCGGAATTTCGGCGTTGACCGGCGAGAACATCGTCGCCGCGGTGCTCTGCCATCGGCTGGTCGTGCTGCTAGGCGTGGGCCTGATCGTGTGGGCGACACCCCGGTTGGCCCGCCGCTGCGGAGTGGCCGAGGTCAGCGCGCTGTGGCTGGGGGCGGCCAATCCGCTGCTGATCATGCATCTGGTCGCCGGCATCCACAACGAGGCGCCGATGCTCGGGCTGATGCTGACCGGGACCGAGTTCGCGCTGCGCGGGGTCGACTCCACGCGCCCACTGTGGCCACGACCATGGCCGCGAGCCAGCGGCCACTGGGCCGACTGGGCGCCGCTGGGCATGCTGCTGACCGGCGCGGTGCTCATCGTGCTGTCCTCGCAGATCAAGCTGCCGTCACTGCTGGCTCTGGGGTTCGTGACGACGGCGTTGGCCCAGCGTTACGGCGGAACGCTGCGCGCGCTCCTGCTGAGCGGTGCCCTGATGACCGGACTGTCGCTGGCGGTGATGGCCGCGGTCGGATCGGCCAGCCGGCTCGGTTTCGGCTGGATCTATACGCTCGGCACTGCGAACGTGGTGCGCAGCTGGATGTCGCCGCCGACGTTGATCGCCCTGGGCACCGGCCAGGTGGGGATCCTGCTGGGTCTGGGCGATCACACCACCGCCGTGCTGTCGCTGACCCGTGGCATCGGCGTGCTGATCATCGCGGTGCTGGTCGCCTGGCTGCTGATGGCGGTGCTGCGTGGCCGGCTGCATCCGGTCGGCGGGCTGGGCGTGGCGCTGGGCGGCACGGTCCTGCTCTTTCCGGTGGTGCAGCCGTGGTACCTGCTGTGGGCGATCATCCCACTGGCGGCCTGGGCGACGCGGCAGGGTTTCCGCGTTGCGGTGATCGTGGTGACGATCGTCGTCGGCATCTTCGGCCCCACGGCCAACGGAGACCGGTTCGCGCTGTTCCAGATCGTCGACGCGACGGTGGCCAGCACGGTGATCGTCCTACTGCTCATGGCGGCGACCTATCACCGGTTGCCGTGGCGGCCGCTGCCGCCTGAGGAGCCCAAATCCGACGCGGCGGAGCAGGATCCGTTGCCCACCGGCCAGACCCCGCAGCCCGCTTCGCTGCCCGGCGCTTACGCTGAATCTTCGTGAGCCCAGCTTCGGACGTCCCCGTGCGGTTGCGCGGGGTGTGCAAGCAGTACGGCTCGACCACCGCCGTGTCCGACCTCGACCTCGAGGTGCACACCGCTGAGGTGTTCGCGTTGCTGGGCCCCAACGGGGCAGGCAAGACGACGACGGTGGAAATGTGCGAGGGGTTCGTCCGCCCCGACGCAGGCACCATCGAGGTGCTCGGGCTGGACCCGGTCGCCGACAACGCCCGGCTTCGCGAGCGCATCGGGGTGATGCTGCAGGGCGGCGGCGGGTATCCCGCGGCCCGGGCCGGCGAGATGCTCAATCTGGTGGCTTCCTACGCCGACAAGCCGCTGGACCCGCAGTGGCTGCTGAGCACACTGGGCCTGACCGACGCGGCCCGCACCACCTACCGGCGGCTCTCGGGCGGCCAGCAACAGCGGCTCGCGCTGGCCTGCGCACTCGTTGGCCGACCCGAGCTGGTTTTCCTCGACGAGCCCACCGCGGGCATGGACGCCCAGGCCCGGATTCTGGTGTGGGAGTTGATCGATGCGCTGCGCCGCGACGGCGTGACCGTGGTGCTGACCACGCACCAGCTCAAGGAGGCCGAAGAACTCGCCGACCAACTCGTCATCATCGACCGCGGTGTGACGGTCGCGGCCGGAACCCCGGCTGAGCTGACCCGCAGCGGCGCCAAGGACCAGCTACGGTTCAGCGCCCCGCCACACCTCGACCTCGCGTTGCTGGTGTCCGCTCTGCCGGAGGCCTATCAGGTTTCCGAGTCGGCGCCGGGCGAGTACCTGGTGGAAGGCGCGGTCGACCCGCAGGTGCTCGCGACAGTGACCGCGTGGGCGGCCCAGATCGACGTGCTGGCCACCAATGTGCGAGTCGATCAGCGCAGCCTGGAAGACGTATTCTTGGAACTCACTGGTCGGGAGCTGCGATCGTGACCCCGCGCCGACGACGTCAACAGGGCAGTGCGATCCGAAAGGACCAGGAGGAGTGACGCAATGATCGAAAGTCCTTTTACTGCAGGCACTTTCACGCCGAATCCGCGTCCGGCGGCGGTGCCGAAGATGCTGGCCGCCCAGTTCTCGCTGGAGTTGAAACTGCTGCTGCGCAACGGCGAGCAACTGTTGCTGACCATGTTCATCCCGATCACGTTGCTGGTCGGTTTGACGTTGTTGCCACTGGGGTCGTTCGGCGACCACCGCGCCGCCACCTTCGTTCCGGTGATCATGGCGCTGGCGGTGATCTCGACCGCTTTCACCGGGCAGGCCATTGCGGTCGCGTTCGACCGCCGGTACGGCGCGCTGAAACGGTTGGGTGCGACGGCGCTGCCGGTGTGGGGCATCATCGCCGGGAAGTCCGCGGCAGTGGTGACCGTGGTATTCTTGCAATCCATCATTCTGGGCGCCATCGGTTTTGCGCTCGGCTGGCGGCCGGCCATTGTCGGTCTGCTGTTGGGCGCGGTGGTCATCGCGCTGGGCACCGCGGTATTCGCGGCGCTGGGACTGCTGCTCGGCGGCACCCTGCGTGCCGAGATCGTGCTGGCGGTGGCCAACCTGTTGTGGTTCGTCTTCGCCGCACTCGGTGCGCTGACCGTCGAATCCGGGATGGTCGGTTCGGCCGTCAGATGGGCGGCACGGCTGACCCCCGCCGGAGCGCTCGCGGAGTCGTTGTCGCAAGCGATGACCGTATCGGTGGACTGGTTCGGCATGGTCGTCCTGGCTGTCTGGGGCACGCTGGCCGGCCTGGCCGCGCTGCGATGGTTCCGGTTCACCTGAGCCCTCGCCCCTACTACAAGGCGTAGTTTTCATTGCCCTACGATCGTGCGATGCCTGCCGCGCGGTTCCTGATGTGGATCGTGGACCTGCTGCCCGAACCCAGCCTGCGCACCCAGCGAGTCATCGCCGCAGCGGTTGTGCTGACCCAGGGCGGCATCGCCGTCACCGGCGCGATAGTCCGCGTCACCGCCTCCGGGCTGGGCTGCCCGACGTGGCCGCAATGCTTTCCTGGCAGCTTCACCCCGGTCGCGCACGCCGAGGTCCCGCGCATCCATCAGGCGGTCGAATTCGGCAACCGGATGATCACCTTCGCGGTGGTGATCACCGCAGCACTGGCAGTCCTGGCGGTCACGCGCGCCCGTCGCCGACCCGAAGTCCTGGTCTATGCCTGGTTGATGCCGGCCTCCACCGTGCTGCAAGCCGTGATCGGCGGCATCACCGTACTGACCGGGCTGGCGTGGTGGACGGTGTCGATCCATCTGTTGGCATCGATGACGATGGTCTGGCTGTCGGTGCTGCTGTTCGTCAAGGTCGGCCAGCCCGACAATGGCGTGGTCGGCGTGGTCGGCCCTCTGGTGGTCAGGCCGCTGCGAGGCCTCACCGTGCTGAGCGCAATGACGCTGGCCGCGGTCCTGGTGGCTGGCACCCTGGTCACAGCGGCGGGTCCACATGCCGGCGACACCAGCCCGCGTCGGAGCGTGCCGCGGTTGCGGATCGAGATCACCACGTTGGTGCACGCGCACTCGTCGCTGCTGGTGGCCTACCTTTCGTTTCTGGTCGGGCTCGGTTTCGGGCTGCTGGCGGTGCACGCGCCCCGACCGGTGCTGTTGCGATTGGCCGTGTTGGTCGCAGCGGTGTTCGGTCAGGCCACGGTCGGGACCGTCCAGTTCTTCACCGGCGTTCCTGCGGCTCTGGTCGCGGTCCATGTCGCGGGCGCCGCGGTCTGCACCGCGGCCACCGCGGCGTTATGGGCGTCGATGCGAGAGCGGACCGAGCCCCAACCGGTCCAGAGCTGACTCGACGCACAGCGCGAACCGGCGCTGTGCGTCCTCGCGGGTGGCGTCGTCGAGCACCCGCCAACCCAGTTGCGGAGCAATCAGATTCAGGTCACTCACTTCGGCGTCATCGGATCCGCCGACCACGTCGACGCGGGCGTACAGCAGTTCCTCGACGGTGATGCCGAGGTGATCGGCGGCGGCCAGCAGCGCGGCCGCTCCGAGGTCCCACAACTCGAAGTCGGCATCGACTGCCGAGTTCTCGACGAACGCATGCGACTGGACGCCGCCGAGAAACACCAGCGCCGTGCGGACCGCCGAGGCAGGCGGGCGCTGGCCCCGCAGCACTGGCACTCTTGCGCGGCCAAGGTCGCGCAGGTGGCGCCGACCGGCGTTCCAGGCGATGACCTCCGGAGCGTTCAACAGGTTGGGCACCCGCTCGGTCCAAGCCATAAAGTCGTTGTGATCGCTGCTGTCCCGCAGGATCACCAGATCGGCGTCGAGCGTGCGCGGGTCGTCCCAGGCCAGCCACCGGGCATGCAGGCCGCGCTTGCGCAGCGCGGCCACCAGGTCCCCGTCGTCGCCCTCCGGTGATCCGGCCAGCACGATCCGCGGATGACGAATGTCAGGCCGGGCCAACTTCACGCGGACTCCATGAATCCGGATGATAGTCACCATGCACGCAATCGAAGTCGCCGAAACCGGCGGTCCAGAAGTCCTGAACTACGTCGAGAAGCCGAAGCCCTCCCCGGGTCCCGGTGAGGTTCTGATCAAGGCCGAAGCGATCGGCGTGAATTTCATCGACACCTATTTCCGCTCCGGTTCCTATCCTCGCGAGTTGCCTTTCGTACTGGGTACCGAGGTCGCCGGCACGGTGGCAGCCGTCGGCGACGGCGTGACAGGGCTGAACGTCGACGACCGGGTGGCGACCGCTGCGGCGTCAGGCGCTTACGCCGAATTCAGCATCGCACCAGTGCATTTGGTCGCTCATGTGCCGTCGGCCGTCGGGTTTGACGTGGCCGCGTCAGCGCTGCTGAAGGGCATGACGGCGCACTACCTGATCAAGTCGGTGTACCCGGCGCAGTCCGGCGATGTGGTTCTGGTCCACGCCGGAGCAGGCGGGGTGGGGCACATCCTGACCCAGTGGGCGACGAGCCTGGGGATCCGGGTCATCACGACCGTGTCCACTCCGGCGAAGGCCGAGCTGTCCCGGCAGGCCGGTGCCACCGACGTGCTGGCTTATCCGGGTGACGACCCGCAGGAGTTCGGCAGCCGCATCCGCGATCTGACCGCGGGCGCGGGTGTGGCGGCGGTGTACGACGGCGTCGGGGCAACCACGTTCGACGCCAGCCTGGCCAGCCTCGCCGTGCGGGGAACCCTCGCACTGTTCGGCGCATCGAGCGGTCCGGTGCCACCTGTCGACCCACAACGGCTCAACGCGGCCGGATCGGTCTACCTGACGCGGCCGACGCTGGTCAATTTCACCCGCACCGGCGAGGAATTCGCTTGGCGCTCAGGCGAATTGTTCGATGCGATCGCCGCATCACATGTCGAGATCTCGGTGAGTCGGCAATACCCGTTGTCTGACGCCACCCAGGCGCACAGCGATCTGCAGGGCCGTCAGACGGTCGGCTCGATCGTGCTCACGCCTTAGCGGCTAGCTGTACCGAGACATCAGGTTGGTAGCAGTCGGCTGATCGGTGGGAGGCCGCCGAGTGCGCTGTGACGTCGTCGAGTGTTGTAGTGCTCGAGCCAGGGTGCAAGGGCGTCGGC
>Ga0302325_10029907_pt1 | contig 11242 bp, 8 predicted proteins | sample Palsa_T0_2_FD_201948 | JGI IMG/M metagenome (GOLD analysis project Ga0302325, IMG submission 201948) | Peat permafrost microbial communities from Stordalen Mire near Abisko, Sweden - Palsa_T0_2 | ecosystem: Environmental > Terrestrial > Soil > Palsa > Peat permafrost | place: Sweden: Abisko...
TCATGCTGGACGGCGACACCCACGGAATCATCGCCGAGGGGAAGCCGGGCGACGTCGCCGCCCACTCGTCAAACCCGAAGGTCGTAGAATTTTTGACACGCCGGAGCCTCCGGCCAATCTGAGGGGCGGCGCGAAATCCCACGGAAATGAAAACAAAGATCAGCCCCGCCGTCGTCGGCACCTTCGTCCTGGGCGCCTTCGCGATCGGCATCATCGCGCTCCTGGCGATCGGGAGCGTGAGCCTTTTTTCCAAGCCCGAGCGCTTCATGGTCTATTTTGACGAGGGGATCAGCGGCCTCGACGAGGGGTCGCCGGTCAAGCTGCGCGGCGTCCGGGTGGGCCACGTCGTCGGCATCTCCATCCGCTACGACAAGGAGACCGGCAAGTCGCTCGCCGCCGTGCTCTGCGAGCTCAACCGCGGCGCGATCAAGGACGACGAGGGGGCCAACCTCGACGTCTCCGACCGCGGCGAGCTGCAGGCGCTCGTGGACAAGGGCCTGAGGGCGCAGCTCGAGCTCGGGGGGCTGGCGACCGGCCTGCTCTTCGTGGAGCTCGATTTCATGGACCCGGTCAAGTATCCCGACACGGCCACCAAGACTGAGGTCAAGTACGTGGTGATTCCGTCCGCGCCCTCGGAGATATCGGAATTCCGCGCGAGCGCGGCGACGCTGCTCGCCAACGCGACGACGCTGCTCGCCAGGATGCAGGAGATCGACTTCAAGGGGCTCTCCGTCGAGCTGGAGAAGCTGGTGGCCGAGGCGCGGCTCAGGCTCGAGGGCGTCGACTTCAAGGGCCTTGCGAGCCAGTGGAAGAAGACGGGCGAGTCGATCGACGCCCTCGCTCGCTCCCCCAACACCGTCCGGTCCATAGAGAACCTGAACCAGACGCTCGACGCCCTGCGCGCCACGATCGGGCGGCTGGACACGCAGGTCGACTCGAACGGCACGCAGCTGAAGGCGACGCTTGCCGAGGCCAAGGCGGCGCTCGAGTCCTTCAACTCCGCCGCCCAGTCGGCCCGGGGATTCATCAACTCCCAGCAGGATTTCGGCGCCGACGCCACGCGCGCCCTGGAGAGGGTGGCTGACGCCGCCGAGTCGGTCCAGCAGCTCGCCGATTTCATCGAGCGCAACCCGAACGCTCTCGTCTCGGGCCGCAAGCCTCCAAACTGAAGACGGGCACGCCATGATCAAACAGAACACCCCCCGCCTGCGTTCCCTCGTCCCCGGCGCGCTCGCCGGGCTCCTCGGCCTTCTCGCCGCCTGCAACGTGGTGCCGCCCGCCTCGGACGATCCGACGCGGTATTTCCTGCTCTCGGATCCCCCTCCGGCCGTGGTCCAGGCGCCGGCGGCCGGCGCCGTCCGGATCGGCCTGAAGGAGATTGGCCTCGAGAGCTACCTGAGGAAGAAGGAGATGGTCGTGCGGACGGGCGAGAACGAGGTCGAGTTCCGCGATTTCAGGCGCTGGGCGGAGCCGCTCGACGCGAGCATTGTCCGGGTCCTGCGCCTGAGGCTCCTCGGGGCGCCCGGGGTCGCGGAGGTCTTCGCCGCGCCGTTCCCGGCCGACCAGGCGCGCGACTACGACGTGACGATCGAGGTCCGCAGGTGCGAGGGAGCGGCGACCCCGGCGGGAGGGTTCGTGGCGAGCTTTGCGGCGATGGTGGAGATCTCCACGGCCGGAGCCGATCCGCACCCGGTCAGCCGGAAGCTCTTCACGGCCCCGGATGCGGCCTGGGACGGCAGGGACTTTGAGAGGCTGGCGAGCCTGCTGAGCGCGGACGTCTCGGCCGTCGCCCAGGAGATCGTCGCCGGGATCCCGGCGAGGAACTGAGACTATCCGAGGGCCGCGGCGATCCGCCCGAGCGCCGCCTCGACGTTTTCGCGGCTGTTGAAGGCGCTGATCCTGACATGGCCCTCGCCGCACTTTCCGAATCCGGCGCCCGGCGTGCAGACGACCTGGGCCTTCTCAAGCAGGAGGTCGAAGAACGACCATGAGTCGCGTCCGACGTTGACCCAGATGTAGGGGGCATTGTCGCCGCCGACGCAGCGGAGCCCCAGCCGGTCCATGGCGGCGCGGATCAGCCGGGCGTTGCCGAGGTAAAAGTCCGCGAGCGCCCGGGTCTGCCGGCTACCCTCCTCGGAGTAGGCCGCGGCCGCGGCCCTCTGGACGGGGTAGGAGACGCCGTTGAACTTCGTCGTTTGCCTCCGGTTCCAGAGCGCATGGAGCGAATGCGGATTCCCCGCCGCGTCCCAGGCCACGACCGTCTTCGGGACGACCGTGTACGCGCAACGCGTCCCCGTGAAGCCCGCCGTCTTCGAGAAGCTCCGGAACTCGATCGCGACATCGCGCGCCCCCTCGATCTCGTAGATGGAGTGGGGGATCGCCGGGTCGCGGATGTAGGCCTCGTAGGCCGAGTCGAAGAGGAGGACGGCCTTGTTCCGCCTCGCATAGTCGACCCAGGCCTCGAGCTGGGCCCGGGTCGCGACGACACCCGTCGGGTTGTTGGGGAAACAGAGGTAGACCAGGTCCGCGGGAGCGGCGGGGACCGCGGGCACGTAGCCGTTCTCGGCCGTCGAGTCGAGGTACAGGATCCCCTCATAGCGGCCGTTCGCGCTGGGGCCGGTGCGTCCGGCCATCACGTTCGTGTCCACGTAGACCGGGTAGACCGGATCGGGAATGGCGAGCCGGGCGTCGGTCGAGAAGATCTCCTGGATGTTGCCGCAGTCGCACTTGGCGCCGTCCGAGACGAAGATCTCGTCGGGCTCGATCCGGCATCCGCGCTCCGCGTAGTCGTGCCGGGCGACGATCTCCCTGAGGAACGGATAGCCCTGCTCCGGCCCGTATCCCTTGAACGACGCCCGCCGGGACATCTCGTCGGTCGCCTCGTGGAGCGCCGCGACGCAGGCCGGGGGCAGCGGCTCGGTCACATCCCCGATGCCGAGGCGGATCACCGGCTTGTCGGGGTTCGCCGACGTGTACTCGCCCACCCGCCGCGCGATGTCGGCGAACAGGTACGAGGCCGCGAGCTTCGTGTAGTTCTCGTTGATTCTGATCATGGGGGCGTCGTCAAGAGGGCCATTGCCGGCCGAAAACCTTGAACAAACCGCCCTGTGGCGCATTGTTCAAGCCCTCGTTAAGCCCATGCAGACAATAGAGTCGGTGTCGAACATGCGAGCCCTGGCCTCCCGGCTGAGGACCTCGAAGGGCGGACTGTCGCTTGTCCCCACCATGGGAGCGCTCCATTCCGGGCACGAGGCGCTGATCGGCGCCGCCGTCGCCGCGGGCAGGCCGGTCGTGGTGTCGATATTCGTGAATCCGCTCTCGTTCGGATCGAACGAGAACTTTGCCGGCTATCCGCGGAGCCTCGAGGCGGATGTCGCCCTCTGCTCCAGGCTCGGGGCGGACGCCGTGTTCGCGCCCGCGACCGACGAGATCTACCCGCGCGGCTACTCGACGTACGTGACCGAGGAGGTCGTGAGCAAGCCGCTCTGCGGCGTCTCGCGCCCGACGCATTTCCGGGGGGTGACGACATTCGTCGCGAAGCTGCTCAACATCCTCGGCCCCAGCCACGTCTTCGTCGGGCAGAGGGACGCCCAGCACGTCGCGGTGCTCCGCAAGATGTCCGCCGACCTCAACTACAGTGTGGAGTTCGTGGTCTCGCCCGTCGTGCGCGAGGCCGACGGTCTCGTGGTCACGGTCCGCAACCGCAACCTGACCCAGGCGCTGAGGCAGGAGGCGCTGTCGATCAGCAAGGCGCTCGTCAGGGCGAAGGAGATGGTCGATTCGGGCGTCCGGAGCACGGACCGCCTCGTCGCCGAGGTGACCCATATCCTCGGCCGCCACCACAGGGTCCGGATCATCTATGCCTCCATAGTGGACCCCGTCACGATGGAGACGCTGCGGGAGGTCGTGCCCGGAAGGACGCTTCTGTGCATAGCGGCGTGGGTGGACGAGGTCAGGCTCACCGACAATGCCTTGCTCTGATCGGGCCGTCGCGCCGGAATGGCAGCACCCTATCCCACGGTCGGCGTAGTCGGCTCCGGGGCCGTCGGCACCTACTACGGGGCGCGCATGGCGCTCGCGGGCGCCGATGTGCGGTTCCTCATGCGGGGGGACCTCGCGGCGGTCCGGGCGCGGGGTTCGATCCTGGTCCGCGACGCGGCGGGCACGGCCGAGCTCCGGCCGGTCGCAGCCTTTGGCGCGTCGTCGGAGATCGGGCCGGTTGACCTCGCGGTCGTCACCCTGAAGACGACCACGGCCGGCATAAGGGATCTGGTGGGGCCCCTCCTCGGCGACGACACGGCCATCCTGACGCTGCAGAACGGCTTCGGGGCTGACGAGAACCTCGCGGACCTCTTCGGTGCCAGGCGGATCATGGGCGGCCTCGTCTTCATGGCGATCAACCGGACGGGACCCGGCGAGGTGCGGTGCTTTCACCCGGGAATGGTCTCGGTCGGGGAGTTCGGCGGGCCGCCCCTCGCGCGCACCCGCGCGCTCGCGGGGCTCCTGCAGGCGGCCGGCATGAAGGCCAACGTGGTGGACAACCTGGTCGAGGCGCGCTGGAGCAAGCTTGTATGGAACATACCGTTCAACGGCCTCACGATAGCCGAGGGCGGGATCACGACCGACCGGATTTGCGCCGACCCGCGGCTGGCTGCCGAGGCGCGCGCGCTCATGCTCGAGGTCCAGGGGGCCGCGGCGGCGTTCGGCTTCACGATTCCCGACGCATTCGTCGAGAAGCAGTTCGAGGTCACGCCGCCGATGGGCGCCTACCGGCCGTCGAGCCTCGTCGACTTCCTCGCGGGCCGCGAGGTCGAGGTCGAGTCGATCTGGGGCGAGCCCCTCAGGAGGGCGCGTTCGGCCGGCGCGGCGATGCCGCGCCTGGAGAGCCTCTATAGCCGGCTTCTTGCCCTCTGCTCCCGTCCGCGGCCGCCGCTCAGCCCCTGAAAGGCACCATCCATCCTTTCCCCGGCTGTTTCACCATCATCTCGCTTGCGAACATCGGCCCCCGGGGATGATGTTCACGGGATGTCAAAGCACATGATTGCGGCTGGAGTGGCCGCCGTGGCCCTCGCTGTCTTTGCCCGCGCCTCAGTCGATCCGTCCACCTTCGACCTCTCCGTGAAGCCGCAGGATGACTTCTTCCGGTATGCCAACGGCACATGGCTGAAGAACACGCCGATTCCCCCGGAATATTCGCGCTGGGGGAGCTTTGACGCCCTCCAGGTCCGAAATGTCGGGCTCCTGAACGACATTTGCGCGGCCGCGGCGGCCAAAGGCGCCGCGGGAAACCCCCTGGACAGGATGGTGGGGGACTTCTACACGAGCGGCATGGACGAGGCGGCCGCCGACGCCGCGGGCGCGGCGCCGATCAAGGCCGAACTCGACCTTATCGCCGCGGTGAAGACCCCCGCCGACGTCATGGCCGAGATCGCGCACCTGCAGTCATTCGGCTGTTCCGTCGGATTCGCATTCTTCGGCGACGCCGACGCAAAGGACAGCGACACGGTAATCGCCCAGCTGCGCCAGGGCGGCCTCGGGCTCCCCAACCGCGACTACTACATCAACGACGACGACAAATCGAAGAAGCTGCGCGACGAATACGTGGAGCACGTCTCCAAGACGCTCCAGCTCCTCGGGGACGCGCCCGACGCGGCCGACGCGGGAGCGAAGGCGGTCCTCGGCCTCGAGACGGAGCTCGCCAAGGCCTCGCTTTCCCCGGAGGTGCTCCGCAACCCCTACGCGAGCTACCACAAGATGCCGGTTGCCGATCTGGCGAAGTACACGGGCGACCTCGACTGGCCGGCCTTTTTCCAGTCGGTCGGCGCCCCTGCGTTCGCGGAGGTCGACTTTCAGCAGCCGGACTTCTTCAAGGAGTTCGCGGCGGAGCTCTCCTCGGTGCCGATCGCCGACTGGAGGACCTACCTGCGCTGGCACCTGGCGCGCCACGAGTCGCCCTACCTGAGCGACGCCTTCGTCCAGGAGGATTTCCACTTCTACAGCGAGACCATCAACGGCACGAAGAAGATCCTTCCCCGGTGGAAGAGAGTCGTCGCGGAGGTCGACGGGGATGCCGGCGAGGCCCTCGGGCAGCTCTACGTCGCGGAGTACTTCCCGCCGGAGGCCAAGGCCGAGGTCCTGAAGCTTGTCGGCAACCTGAGGGCCGCGCTCAGGGAGGACCTCTCGACGCTTTCATGGATGGATGACGCGACCCGCGCAAAGGCTGTCGCAAAGCTCGACGCCTTCACCGTCAAGATGGGTTACCCGGACAAGTGGCGCGACTACAGCGCGCTGGTCATCGACCGCGGGCCATACGTCCTGAACGTGATGCGCGCCGACGCGTTCGAGGAGCGCCGGGTGCTGGCGAAGATCGGCAAGCCGGTCGACCGCGCGGAGTGGGGGATGACGCCCCCCACCGTGAATGCCTACTACAACCCTCCGCGCAACGAGATCGTCTTCCCGGCGGGCATCCTGCAGCCCCCCTTTTTCGATCCCAAGGCGGATGACGCCGTCAACTACGGGGCGATCGGAGTCGTGATCGGCCACGAGATGACCCACGGTTTCGACGACCGGGGCCGCCAGTACGACCCGCGGGGCAACCTGGTCGACTGGTGGAGCGTGGACAGCGCCAACAAGTTCAAGGAGCGGTCCACGGGGATCGTGAAGCAGTTCAGCGGCTACACGGTCCTCGACGGCGTGCACCTGATCGGCGAGCGGACCCAGGGCGAGAACATCGCCGACCTGGGAGGCCTGAAGGTGGCCTATGCCGCGATGCAGAAGGACCTGGCCGGAAAGTCGCGGGAGAAGATCGACGGGTTCACGCCCGAGCAGCGCTTCTTCCTGAGCTACGCGTCGGTCTGGTGCGGCAACATCCGACCCGAGGCCCTGCGCGCGCGCGTGAAGACCGATCCGCATTCGCCGTCCGAATTCCGGTGCAACGGCCCGCTCTCGAACCTCGACGAGTTCGCGGCCGCGTTCGACGTCCCCGAGGGCGCCCCGATGCGCCGGCCCGCGGCCGACCGCGTCACGATCTGGTAGGCCGGGTTCCCCGGACATCCCCCAGTCACCATGAAGTTCACCTATCTTCCCGCCGCCGCCCTATGCATGGCCACGGCCTGCCTCGCCGATTTTGACCCCAAGAACCTGGACACGTCGGTCAAGCCCCAGGTCGACTTCTACGCGTATGCCGACGGCGGCTGGAACAAGCTGAACTCGATTCCTTCGGACCACAGCAGCTGGGGGGCATTCGACGAGATCCAGAACCGCAACGAGGCGGTCCTCCACGGGATTCTCGAGAAGGCCGAGGCGGCCCAGAGCCCCGGATTCATCGAGAAGCTGGTCGGCGACTTCTACTTCAGCGGCATGGACCTGGCCACGGTTGACGCCGTGGGGATTTCCCCGCTGAAGGACGAGTTCGACCGCATAGCCTCGATCCAGTCGTCGGCCGAGGTCGCCACCGAGGTGGCGAAGCTGCACCGTCTCGGCGTCGGGGTCTGCTTCGCCTTCGGGTCGGAACAGGATCCCAAGAACAGCGAGATGATGATCGGGGGATGGGGCCAGGGCGGTCTCGGGCTGCCCGAGCGCGACTATTACCTGCGCACCGACGCGGACTCGGCCAAGCTCCGCGGCAAGTACGTCGCCCATGTCGCGAGGATGCTGCAGCTCGCCGGGGATTCCGCGACGGACGCGCAAACCGAGGCCCATGCCGTCATGAAGCTCGAGACGGAGCTCGCAAAGGGCTCGAAGTCGGACGTCGACCTGCGCGACCCCATCGCGAACTACCACCTGATGGCCCTCGGCGACATCGAGAGACTGTCTCCCCACTTCGACTGGAACGCCTACCTGGTCGGGATCGGCCTTCCGGCCCCCGCCTCCATGGATATTGGCCAGCCGGAATTCCTCCAGGCGCTCGACGCGCAGATCGTCGCGACGCCCGTCTCGGACTGGAAGGCATACTTCCGCTGGCACCTGATCCACGAAAACGCGCGCTTCCTGTCCACGCCGTTCTCGAAGGAGAATTTCGCGTTCTACGGCACGACGCTCACCGGCACTCCCCAGCAGCGGGAGCGATGGAAGCGGGTCCTTTCCGAGGTCGACGGGGACGCCGGCGAGGCGCTCGGGCAGCTGTACGTGGCCGTGGCGTTTCCGCCGGAGGCGAAGGCGCGGATGCTGAAGCTGGTCAGCAACATCAGGGGAGCGCTCCATGACCGGATCGAAAAGCTGGAGTGGATGGACGAGGCGACCCGCGCCAAGGCCATCGCCAAGCTCGACATGTTCGGCGTCAAGATCGGCTACCCCGACAAGTGGATCGACTACAGCACGCTCGTCATCGACCGCGGGCCGTACATCCTGAACGTGCTTCGCGCGAATGATTTCAACCTGAAGCGCGACATGGCGAAGATCGGCAAGCCGGTCGACAGGACCGTGTGGGGCATGACGCCGCCGACCGTCAACGCCTACTACAACCCGACCATGAACGAGATCGTGTTTCCGGCCGGCATCCTCCAGCCGCCCTTCTTCGACCAGAAGGCGGACGACGCCGTCAATTACGGCGCGATCGGCGCCGTGATCGGCCACGAGATGACCCACGGCTTTGACGACCAGGGACGGCAATACGACGGCAAGGGCAACCTGGCGGACTGGTGGACCCCGGAAAGCACCAAGCGCTTCACGGCCCGCTCCACGGGCATCGTCAAGCAGTTCTCGGGCTACGTCGCCATCGACAACCTCCACGTGAATGGCGAGCTCACCCAGGGCGAGAACATCGCGGACCTGGGCGGCGTGAAGCTCTCCTATGCCGCGCTCATGAAGACGATCGCCGGCAAGCCCGAGGAGAAAATCGACGGGTTCACGCCCGAGCAGCGCTTTTTCCTGAGCTTCGCGAGCCTCTGGCGCGAAAACCAGCGGCCTGAGGCGGAGCGACTGCAAGTGAACACGGACCCGCACTCGCCCGCGCGCTTCCGCGTGGACGGGCCCCTCTCGAACCTGGACGAGTTTGCGGCCGCGTTCGATGTCCCGGAGGGCGCCCCCATGCGGCGTCCCGCCGCCGACCGGGTGACGATCTGGTAACTTCAGCGAAGTGGAGGAAAATTCATGAGACTTCGATACCTGTGTGGCGCGCTTTGCCTTGCCTCGGCCTCCTACGCAGGGGTGGATCCCGCCAATTTCGACACCTCGGTCAGGCCCCAGGATGACTTTTTCGGATACGTCGACGGGGGCTGGATCAAGAGCCATCCGATCCCCGCGGACCGCAGCAGCTGGGGGGCGGGCTCGGAACTCCAGGAGCACAACTTTGCGGTCCTTCACGGCATACTCGACAAGGCCGCGGCGGCCGCGGCTCCCGGCTTCATCGAGAAGATTGTGGGCGATTTCTACGCGAGCGGGATGGACCAGGCCGCCGCGGACGCGGCAGGCGCCGCCCCGCTCAAGGCCGAGTTTGACCGGGTCGCCTCGATACAGACTCCCGCCGAAATAGGCGCGGAGGTGGCGCGCCTGCACCTCATGGGCGTCCCCGTGTGCTTTGCGCTCGCCTCGGAGCAGGACCCCAAGAACAGCGAGATGATCATCGCCGGGGTCGGCCAGGGCGGGCTGGGGCTGCCTGAGCGCGATTACTACCTGCGCGATGACGACGCCTCCAAGAAGCTCCGCGAAGCGTACGTGGCGCATGTGGTCCGGATGCTCGGGCTCGCGGGCGACTCTCCGGCGGAGGCCCAGGCCGAGGCGAATGCGGTCATGGGCCTCGAGACCGCGCTTGCGAGGGGATCCAAGCCCGCAGCCGACCTGCGCGACCCCATCGCCAACTACCATCCGCTGCCGCTTGCCGAGATCGGAAAACTCACGCCCCATTTTGACTGGAGCGCCTACCTGGGCGGCATCAGCCTTCCCGCCCCCGCCCTCATGGATGTCGGGCAGCCGGAGTTTCTCCAGGCGCTCGACGCGCAGATCGCCGCCACCCCGGTCGCGGATTGGAGGGCGTACTTCCGCTGGCATCTCCTCCATGACAACGCCGACTACCTGAGCACCGCGTTTGTCGACGAGAACTTTGCCTTCTTCGGCCGGACGCTCACCGGCGCCAGGGCGATGCGCGACCGGTGGAAGCGGGTGCTCGCCACGGTGGACGTGTCGGCGGGCGAGGCGCTTGGGCAGCTCTATGTCGCCGAGGCGTTCCCGCCGGAGTCCAAGGCGAGGATGCTCAAGCTGGTGGGAAACCTCCGCCTGGCGCTGCATGACCGAATCGCGAATCTGGAGTGGATGGACGAGGCGACGCGGGCCGCGGCGCTGAAGAAGCTGGACGCATTCGGCGTGAAGGTCGGCTACCCGGACAAGTGGATCGACTACAGCCCGCTGGTCGTTGACCGGGGCAGCTACGTGCTCAACGTGCTCCGGGCCAACGAATTCAACGTGAAGCGCGATCTCGCGAAGATTGGCAAGCCGGTGGACCGCACCGTCTGGGGAATGACGCCGCCGACCGTGAACGCCTACTATGATCCCAGCATGAACGAGATCGTGTTTCCCGCCGGCATCCTCCAGCCCCCTTTCTTCGAGGCGAACGCGGACGATGCCGTCGTCTACGGCGCGATCGGCGCCGTGATCGGCCACGAGATGACGCACGGCTTCGACGACCAGGGGCGCCAGTTCGACGGAAAGGGCAACCTGGCCGACTGGTGGACCCCTGAGAGCGCCCGGCGATTCAAGGAGCGCTCGGCGGGAATCGTCAGGCAGTTCAACGGCTACATCGCGATCGATGCCCTCCACATCAACGGGGCGCTCACCCAGGGCGAGAACATCGCCGACCTGGGAGGCGTGAAGCTGGCGTACTCGGCCCTCATGACGACCCTCGCCGGCAAGCCCGAGGAAAAGATCGACGGATTCACGCCGCAGCAGCGGTTCTTCCTGAGCTTCGCCAACATCTGGCGCGGGAGCCAGCGCCCCGAGGCCATCCGGCTCCAGGTCAACACCGATCCGCATTCGCCGAGGCGATTCCGGGTGGACGGCCCGCTCTCGAATCTCAACGAGTTCGCGGCCGCGTTCGATATCCCGGAGGGGTCCCCCATGCGGCGGTCGCCCGCCGACCAGGTGACGATCTGGTAATGCACCGTCCCGGTCGAGCGCCGGTCGAGGGCAAGAGGGTTCAGCTGATGGCCACGTGCCTTTGCGATGCGTTCCACGACGACGTCGCGGCCGCAACCGTCGAGGTGCTCGAGCACCTCGGGGGCGAGGTCGCGTTTCCGGAGGGTCAGACGTG
>Ga0302325_10029909_pt1 | contig 11241 bp, 9 predicted proteins | sample Palsa_T0_2_FD_201948 | JGI IMG/M metagenome (GOLD analysis project Ga0302325, IMG submission 201948) | Peat permafrost microbial communities from Stordalen Mire near Abisko, Sweden - Palsa_T0_2 | ecosystem: Environmental > Terrestrial > Soil > Palsa > Peat permafrost | place: Sweden: Abisko...
GTGCGATACGTCTTCACACCGGTGGAAAGCAGCGCGTCCGAGTTCTGGTGGCGGATGGCGCTGGCGCTGGCCGTCGCCATGCTGAGCGCCCGCGCGGGCCTGTCGCTGGGCGGCTGGATGCGGCGCGTGCGCCGGTAGCCTTGCAATCGGCTGCGCCTCGTGTTACTGCATTGTTCGGAGGAATATCCATGACTGCAAAGGCTAACCGAAGGGTGGCTGTTTGGGTCCTCCTTTCAGCTAACCTGATCCTGTTGTCCTGCTCGGGTACTAACGCGCCTGAGCCGGGCACTCCCGCGTTCTACTGGGCCGCCGCCAAGGAGACCTACGCTACAGGCGACTTTCAAAAGACGGTGGAGCATCTGGGCAACATCGTTTCCGGACAAAACGAATTCGTGGCGCGCGCCCAACCGTGGCTGCTGGTGTTGACTTCCGGCATGGCGCAGGGCTACATGGATCTGGCCGAGTCGTTTGACGCCGGCGGCCACGCCAATCGCGGGCAGACCACGAATTTTCATCGTCAGGTGAACACTTACCGCGGCGCCGCCAACACGCTGGCCCTGCAGTTTGCCGATAACTTCTCGAAATTTCAGAACAAGGACGAGTATGTCACGTTGGCCTTCGCCTATCCCACCGGGAGCCCTACCGAAGTCGTGCTGCTGAACAAAGTCGCCGGCGGCGCGTGGCTCACAGATGCCGAGCTGGAAGCTGCCCAAAAGCGGGCCATCGAGCACGCCGTGGTGTTAGCCGCGTGCCGCGCCGCGGGCGCCAAGAACGATCCTGCCAAGGCCCTGGATCTGCTCAAAACCGGCGATGCCAAGGTGCCTCGCGCTACATTCATTCAGGCCATGGCGGCCGCACTGTTTGAAGAGTCGCAACTCTACTCGCACAACAAACTGGATCAGCCCGACAAGATGACGATCTTCTGCAGCCGCGCGGAGGAGGCGTTGAAACAGGTGCCTGCTTCTAAAGAAAGCGGAGACTTGGAAAAGAAGATACAGGCGGCCATGAAGAAAGCCAAGGCGTAGGCCTAGCTGCCGCACTCGCCCGGCGCGGGTTTGCAAAGGCGGAAACAAATCAGATGGCCGCTTTCCGCGAGCACCTGGTGACTGAGTTGCGCGGCTACGTAAGCGCGGTATGCGTTCTTATCCAGCACGAAAACACGCGCACGCCTGTTGCGCAACGCCCCTATCAAATCCTGTTGGCTGAATAACCGGATAAGAAAACGGTCGCCGTACCACTGCATCTGATTGTCTTCATCGAATCGCGGCTCGCCGTCGTCGTAAAATGCCACCCGTTCCCCGGCGGAAGTGGCGGCGGTGGCTGCCCTGGCGATCGGCCGGATCTCGGCGGCCTCGAAATGCGTGCGCGGGAAGGCGGCCACGACTAACACGCTCAAAGCCAGCACGGGCGTCGCGACACGCAGGCCTACACGCAGACAGCGGGACGGTACGAACTGCTGGATGCCCAGCGCCGCAAGTATGGAAAAAGCCGGATAAGCCGGAAGCATATATCGCAGCACGCGGCTGCGGGCGGTCGCACACAAAATGAAGATCACCGCCACCCACAGGATCAGCAGCCACAGCCTGCGGTCCCGGCCGCGAACGACTACCACGATTCCGGCAATCGTCGCCGGCAGCCACGGCCAGTATGACTTGGCCAACATCCAGGCATACTCGATCGCGCCAGTGTACCGGCGCCATGCGGGAGACAACGACCCATAGACCTCGTTCCGCAGCCAGGTGGAGTGTACTGTCAGGAACCACGCGCCGAACAGGTGAATCAGATAGGCATACCAGAGGGTCAGCGGCAGGTACGCCAGCACCAGCGCGGGAATCGCATAGCGAAGCGGCGGCCGGCGGCGCGTCACGATGAGGTGCAGCACGAATACGGCGGGCAGAGCGAGGCCCATCATGCTGCGCGTCAACTGTGCTAGCGCCGTGCAGGCGCCGACGGCCAGGTACCAGCGCGGGTCGTCTTCCGTCAGCGACCAGGCGCACACCGCACACAGCACAAAGAACGTGAACGGCACGTCGGTCATGCCGCGCGCCATGTACTTGAGAAAGTAGAGGGTGGCCGCCATGACGAACATGGCCAACACGGCCGTCGTGGAGTCGCCCGTCAGTTTGCGCGCCAGCCAGTAGACCAACAGAATTGTGCCGAGCCCGCACAGGGCCGAGGGCAATCGGGCGACCCCGTCGGAGAAACCGAAAACCTTGAACAGTGAGGCCTCCATCCACTCGATCAGGGGTGGATTCTCTAATGCAGGCTCCCCGTTGCTGTGCAGCACGAGCCAATCGCCAGTGCGCAGAATGTCCTTCGCGATGTGGGCGTACTGTGCATCGTCGTAGCCTGTGAGGTCTCCAGTGCGGAGGGGCGCAATAGCAAGGATGGCGGAGAGAATTGCCAGAATCCAGAAGTACCGGCGGGTGTTCAACGGCTCAGTATATCGCGGGGTGCCGGGGGTCGAATTCCGGGCATTACTTCAGAAGGTCCTCCAAGGTTGGCGCGTCGAGTACCCGTTCACTCAGATCTTCCAACTCGGATGTCGACAGGGAGGCCAGCTTTTCGCCGGCCCAATTCGGCAATGCGCCAAAGCGCCGTTCGATCAGGCGCGTGATGATGGCCAAGTCACTTCCTGGCGGCCCTCCTGGCGGCCCTCCGCCAAGCCTCTCCTGAACGCGGGGCCCAAAAACTCGCTTTCCAGCATATCGATCTCAATTGGCATCGTTCGCGTCTCCTCCCGGGTGTTACTTCAGAAGGTCCTCCAAGGTTGGCGCGTCGAGTACCCGTTCACTCAGATCTTCCAACTCGGATGTCGACAGGGCGGCCAGCTTTTCGCCGGCCCAACTCGGCAATGCGCCAAAGCGACGTTCGATCAGGCGCGTGATGATGGCCAAGTCACCTTCCTGGCGGCCTTCCTGGCGGCCCTCCGCCAAGCCTCTCCTGAACGCGGGGCCCAAAAACTCGCTTTCCAGCATATCGATCTCAATAGGCATTGTTCGCGTCTCCTCCTCGACGGCTCCCGCCAAGTGTCGTAACTCGGCCAGGATTCGCAACTGACCCAGCGCGGTTTCCCGTGCTCCCGCCGCCAAGCCTGCGATTCTCCGGGAAACCATCCGGACCGCTTCTTTATGGTCCCGCAAATGCGCCAGGATCGCAATTACATTGTCCCCGATCTCCTCGCTTTCCAGCAGGCTGTCTCCATCCAAACTGCGAATGTCGATCAGCCGGTACCGGAACCACGCATCGGGCCCGCGCAGTTCATTGTCCATTCGCAAAGGCGCTTGGCCGACGTACAACAGCACCTGCCGCGGGAACTGTCCGAGCAACCGGTACACGCCGAGACTGTATTCGGCCATCCGCAGGGGCATGGCCGCGTCGTTGGTGCTTTGCAGTTCCAGGTGGAAGAGATCGCCTTCGATGGTTTCGCCTAGCAGATCCAATCGAAGGTTCTGCACTTTGGGCAGTTCGACGCTCAGCCACTTCCCGACGGTCGAACCGGTCAACTCACGCAATAGCCTGCTAGCCTGCCCATGCAAGAGCTGCTTTAAGGTGACGTCGTATTTCTGCATGCTCCCGCATCAGGCTTCCGAAAGCGCCGCCACCAGCGCGCCTTTGGCGGTACTGGTCAACGGATCCGCGGCCAGCCGGATATCCGACAATGGCACGGCGAATTCGCCCTCCTGCAGGATCTTCTCGAAGCGCTCGCGGAAGCCCTTGGGCAGCGCACTGCCGCCGCTCAGCACCAGCGGAATGGGGCGGACCACCTTCGGAGCGCGCCGGTTGGCCGCCGCAAATGCTTCCCGCATGCCTGCCACTACCGCGCGAATCATTTCGTCGTAATAGACGCCCAGCACCTGATGGAGCTTGTCCGGGAAGTGCCCGTTCAAAAAGAACGATTCCTCCTTCAGCGTGCGGATGCGATTAGCCAATTCGCCGCTGACCGAAGCCGCGCTGGCATCGATGAAGTCGCCCGCCTTCGGTATGCTGAAACTAAGCACGGGCACCGACAGATAGGCGAAGCAAACGTTGCAGAGCCCACCGCCGCAACTCACCCCGATGCCCGTGTAATTGGTGTCGGCCAGTTCGCTGTAAATCACCGCCAGCCCTTCGTTGATGCTGCTGGCTTCGCAGCCCATCTCCGTCAGAATTTGGCGCAGTGTGGCTTCGTGATAGGTGAGATCCTGCTCCGCGTCGAGTGGCGCCGCCGGCACCGTGAAGCACACCTTCTGCCCGCTGGGGACTTCGCCCAGCATGGAGCCGGCGATCTGCAGGATCAGCTTGAAGCTATCCGGCTCGCCGGCGTTCAACAAGCCGCGGGTCATGGGGCGGCGCAACTCCGTGTGCAGCAGGTCGGCGAATCGCTCCGATTCGTTGCCATGCACCACGATGGAGCCGCCTTCCACCACGTGCGGGACATGCTCCCGGCTTAAGGCGCTCTCCGTCATGCGCGAATGCGGAATGCTGACAAACGCATTCAGCTGCGATTCGCAGGCAAAACCCTGTTCTGCCTGCCGTGCGGTCACGATCCGGCTGGTGCCCACGTCCAGCCCGATCGGAGTGTTCCGGTTCTTGTCATTTTTGCTCATCGCCGATCTCCTCGAAAGCGCCCGTAAGGTGCAGCGCCGCCATTTTCGTCCGGTATTTCTTCTGTAGCAGCCGCGCGTATCCCGCCGACGAGAGACCTCGCGCCGCAGCCTGCTCCGCGACGGCTTCCTCTGCGAACGTTAAGCCCGCCCACGCGCGGCCGTCGGCGGCCCGCAGGAATGCCGCGTTATAACCGAATCCGAACAACAGGACGCACGCCACCGGCAGCCGGTAATTATCCGCCAGCCCCATCGCCTCAAACGGGAAGTGGGCCGCCCAGTCGGTGTGATAACCAAGCTGCATGTTGCGTGGATTCACGGACACCTGCGCGTGCGTCACGCAGTTTTCCGGGGGTATGCGATAGCGGCTGCGCAGCATATCCGTGAGCGCCCGTCCCGCCCGGATCTGGGCCTCATCCAGTGCAGCTTCTTGTCCCGCTTCGGTGCGGGCTTCGTATGCAATGCCCAGAAACGCCGCGTTCAGATTGCAGTACACCCACTGCCGGTCGGCCCAAACGGAATGGCCCGCATGATAGGCTGTATCGCTTTCAGCCACCACCCGATAGACCCGGCCAAAACGGTCGACAACGAAGTGATAGGACTGCCGGCGGCGCACATAATCGAGCAGGGCCTCATCGATACGCTGCAGGCGCGCGTTCTCTTCCGCCTCGAACGGCGCCAGGTCGCTCTCCGTGGCGTGGTAGACGATGCCCGCGGGATCCGTCCGCCGCTCAAACGCGTCCGACTCCATCCGGCCACGCTCGAACACACCGTACCAACGGCGGTGCGTCTCAGTGGCGTACCGGTTCTCGATACGCAAGCCGTTACTATACGAGTCGTGATCTCCGGCGGCTTCAACTATCCACACCTCCGGCGGCGGTTCGGTCTGTAGGTTCACCGCCGCCGGCGCCAGCACGGCCTCTCTCGCAGGAATGAGAGGGATCAGCAGCAACGCCAGCCCGCAAGCCACGCGCGTCCATCGGCCGAAGCGTTTGCCGCCATCGCTCCCCGTCACTCCGCGCAGATACGCCAGCCGGCAGAGTGGGTCGGCGATACGCCGGGCACGCCATTCGATCACCGTCGCGCGAGCCAGCCCCGGAACTTTGGCCGAGCCGCTCATCACTTGTGCTTACGGATAAGGGTGGGATCGCCACGGGTTTTTTCTCAACAGGGTGTCACTTTGCAAATTATCTGGCGTAAGACTTTGCACGCTATTTGGCGTAAGCCCGCGCCAGCAGTCGCGAGACGGTGGCGGGGTGGACTTTGAATAGGCGGGCAGCGTCGGCTGCCGTCTTGCGGCCTTTTGAAACCATTTTCCTGATCTCGGACTGTTGTTGAGGCGTCAGCTTTGGGCGGCGTCCGCCGATGCGTCCTTCCCGGCGAGCAGAATCCAGACCCGCCTTCGTCCGCTCCCGCAGCATGGCCCTTTCGAATTCGGCAAATGCACCGACCATCTGCATCATCATTCTTCCCGCCGGAGTGGTCGTGTCGATCGCTTCGGTCAGGCTGCGGAATCCCGCCCCAGAATCGCCGAGCCGCTCCATGATGGTGAGCACGTCGCGGAGGGAGCGAGACAGCCGGTCGAGTTTCCATACCACGAGCACGTCCCCTTTGCGGAGTTGATCGAGGAGCCGGTGGAGTTCAGGCCGGTCCCATCGTCCCCCCGAAGCCTTCTCGCGATAAATACGCTCACACCCGGCCGCCTTCAACGCCGCCACCTGCGTGGCGGTTTCTTGATCGTTGGTTGAGACTCGGGCGTAGCCTATGAGCATTGCAATAATCTATTGCCATTAGTTTATATTAAGCAATACCTTTTCGCAATGCAGTAATCCACAGAAAACGGGATTGTGGGATTCGTTGCAGAAACGAACGTTTGCGCGCGCGTGCTCAGACCGCTGTCCTGGAAAACCTCTTTGTGCCAGTACCGTGCCGTCCGGCCGGATCAGGGCTTAGTTGACCTTGAAAGCCGTGGCGCTTGCTGCCGTGCCACCCGGCGTGGTCACGTCGATCCTGCCGGTCACCGCGCCGGTTGGCACTGTGGCAGTAATCCCCGTGTCCGAATTCACCGTGAACGCCGCCGTGACGCCTCCGAATGTGACGCCGCTCGTCTGCGTAAAGCTTTGACCGCTGATGGTGACCGGCGTCCCCACGGGGCCTCTGCTCGGCGAGAATCCCGTGATCTTCGGCGTCACTCTGAATGCGCCCGCAGCCGTAGCCACGCCGCCGGTCGTGGTCACGGTGATCGACCCCGTCAGCGCGCCGGTGGGCACCGTGGCCGTGATCTCCGAATCGGAAACTACCGCGAACGCCGCCGGGACGCCACCGAATGTGACGCCGGTCGTCTGCGTGAGGCTCTGCCCGTTGATCGTCACAACCGTGCCGATTGCGCCGCGAGTGGGCGCAAAGCTGGAAACGGCGGGGAGCACCCGGTACGGCAAATTGCTCGATAGCGTCCCGCTGGGAGTCACCACCTGGACCGTGCCGGTGGTCGCGCCGGTTGGAACGGTGGTGGTGATTTCGGAAGCTGAAACGACTGTGAAGACAGCCGGAGTGCCGTTAAAGGTGACGCTGCTCGCGTGGGTCAGATTGTTGCCCAGGGTCTTGACGGACGCTCCCACCTTGCCGGAGGTAGTCTGAGTTTCCACAAATGGACCCAGGCCCATGGACAGGCTGAAGACGGTCCCCCAGTTGCTGGCCCCGCCCAAAGCGGTTGTCCCGTAAAAATCCCCATTAGTGGCCTGGACGAGCGGCGCATAAGGGTATTGGCCGTCCGGGCAACCGCTTTGGGAGCAGAAGCTGTACAGCGTCGTCAGCGTCCCGCTCGGCGTGATCTCGAAAACCGTCCCGCAGCCGGGGGAGGCACAAGCGGCCCCACCATAACCTGTTGTCCCGTAGAAGTTGCCGTCGGTGCCCTGGACCAGCCCAGCGTAAGGGTACGCGCCGTCCGCGTAGTCGAAGCTGTGCAGCGTGGTCAGCGTGCCACTCGCGGTGATTTCGAAGACCGTGCCATAGCTTGTCCCGCCATTGAGGGTTGTCCCGTAGAAGTCCCCATTGGTGGCCTGGACGAGCGCCCCAAAGGAGGGGCCTGCGCCGTCCGCCCCGTCGAAGCTGTGTAGCGTCGTCAGCGTCCCGCTCGGGGTGATTCTGAACACCGTCCCAGCGCCGTTAGCCCCGCCGTAGACGGTTGTCCCGTAGAGGTTGCCGTCGGTGCCCTGGACCAGCCCCGCCTCGGGCCCTCCTCCGTCCGTGCAGTTTGGTTGTGAGCAGAAGCTGTACAGAGTCGTTAGCGTGCCACCCGGCGTGATTCTGAAGACCGTGCCGTAGTCTCCATTCGCCCCGCCATCATACGTTGTCCCGTAGATGTCCCCATTTGTAGCCTGGACCAGCCCCGACTCGGGGTTGTTGCCGTCCGTGCAGTTTGTTTGTGAGCAGAACCAGTACAGCGTCGTTAGCGTACCACTCGGCGTGATTTTGAAGACCGTACCACCGGGGCCTCCTCCTCCCGTTGTCCCGTAGAAGTCCCCATTGGTGGCCTGGACCAGCCCAGCAAGGGGATCCGCGCCGTCCGCGCAGTTGCCTTTGGGGCAGAAGCTGTATAGCGTCGTCAGCGTCCCGCTCGGGGTAATTTTGAAAACCGTACCACCGTAGTTGGCCCCACCACCCTCCGTTGTCCCGTAGAGGTACCCATTGGTGGCCTGAACCAGCCACGGCGCGATATAAGGGTATTCGCCCTTCGTGCCACCGAAGCTGAACAGCGTGGTGAAAGTCTGCGCAGGCAGGGCAATCACCGACATTGCGATCAGGGCGAAGACGGCGCACGCCCTCTTCCCCCAGTTCAGTTTGCCAAACGCGTTAACGATTCGTTTCATCGATGCGCTCCCTTTGTGGACGGGCGGGTTCGCCAATCTAGCCTCGCAACCGTGAATTATCTCACAATGGTAGAGATACCGGCGGGCGGAAGCTGGAGGCGCGCGCCGTTAGGTTTGCCCAATGACCAAGCTCTCCCGAGCCGCCTCGACGGCTTCCTTGGTTACTGCTTGCAGGGCGTTGATTTCGAGAATTCGTTCAATTTGAGTGAGCAGACGGTTCAGCAGCCGGAAGTTGCCGCCCGCGATTCGGATGATGGCCGCCACTGTTTCTGCATCCAGCGGCTGCTGTGGAAGACAGAAGCCAGGTGGCGCCCAGCGCCGGTCCAACAATTCGCGAACCTCCGTGGCGGCCAAAGGCCGAAACTCGTGGACGAAGCCGATACGGGAGTAGAACTGCGGGTAGCGTGCCAGTTTTTTCTCAAGTCCAGGTATGCCGATCAGGATGACCCCAATCTCTCCGACATCGAAGATGGCGCGCACCTGTTCGAGGCTCGCCAGTCGAAGACGGTCCGCCTCGTCGATCAGGATGAGCGTGGTCGGGTCGCTGATTTTTAATTCCTTTTCTGAGTATTCCCTTGCAACTTGACCATACGTTGGCTGGGGTTCTGGAATCGGGCCGGAAAACCAGTCGTATTCGCACAGGATTTTTGCCTGGTGCTCATCATCCCGGCGGCGAATGCCGTCTAGTTCTCCGTCCTTCTCCTGTCGCAGCGGCCGTTTGGCCAAATCCCGGAGCGTGTCGCGGCAGCGTCTTATATCAGCCTGGACCGTGTTGGGCGCGTTGACAACGGAAGGCGTGTACAAGACCGTATCGAGGAGTGGATCTTCGGTTGGCCCCGAGCCCCAGCGGTCTGATTGCTTTACCTTTTCCCAACGGCTGTAGCCCCTGGCTGACAGGGTCTTGCCGACCCCCGGCGGTCCGTAGCACAGGCCGATGTATGCATAGCGGCGGCATGCTTCACAGAACTCCGTGAAGCGTCGGTGTTCCAGGGTTTCCACTATGGCCGAGCTAAGGTTGCTATTCGTTCCGGTATCGCTTGAGCGGGGGTACGGATGGCTTTGGCTTTGTTGTGGGCTTATCTCCTGCTTCTGGTGGCGCATCTTCTTTCTCCGTAATTTCCCCGCGTTTCATTTGGAGCAGTGTATCCACGGCAGCTTGCCGGTCCCGCAAGACACCGCGCAGCTCACGCCGACGCCGATTCCGGGCACGGAGAATCTCCCGAAGAGGAACGGTTGCGCCTGCCAGTTCTGCGCAGACGGCACGGCACAGGAACCGCTCGTTATGGAAGACGCGGATCTCAGCCATGTCTCGCGGATCGATCCGCAGCGTGACCGTTTCGCCAACGTACGCTGCCAGCGTCGTTGAGATGTACCGCAAGTTCTGGAAGTGAATTCCATCAACCCGTACCTGCCGTGCCTTGGCCACTTGAATCAACAGCAAGTCAAGTTGCTCCAGCGAGTCGGGCATTCGTGGAAGGAAGCCGTTCGCTTCCCAGCGTTCGACAGGCGGCATCTTTGTCTCCGTATTTTCGCGGCGGTGATACACGTCGAGCAGGAAGGCGCGGAACCTCGTCTCGAACTCCGCCAGAGTCAACGTTGGCTTTCCACGCACAACACCGCCAGCCGGAGCGTAGCCGTCCAACTCACATAAGAACATCTCGTTCACTGTCGAGAAGAACCGTTCGATGCGGCCACGGCCTCTCGGCTTTCCGGGAATGGAGAACACCAGCCGGATCTTCAAGTCCGCGCCCACCTGTTCCAAATGCTGGGACGTGAAATCGCTCCCATTGTCGGTGTAGAGAATGTCGGGGATGCCGCACACGATCCAGCGTGAGTCCTCTTTGCGCCAGATCGCCTGACGCAGCGCCAAAGACGTGCGCAGCGCGGATGGGTCTTCGAAAGAGAGGAAGTACCCAGCCACAGCGCGGCTGTAATCGTCGATCACGGTGGTGAGCCAGGGCTTGGCAACCTCGCCGTCCGGACGGATGAGCAGAATGTCGAGCGGGGTGTGGTCGGCCTGCCAGATCGCATTCGGTGCGTTCGCTTCGCGCCGATAGACCAGTTCGAAGGCGTTGCTGTACGCCTTCGTTCCTTCATGCGCGAGGGTTACGAGATCGGCCGGTAGCGCGGCGACGATACGATAGACGAGCCAATAGCTCGGCAGCTCTTCACCCAAATCTTGTGCCAAGCGCCGGGCTTGACGGCAGATTGTCGCAACCGGGAGCGGCGGCTTCTGTAGGGCGATCCCCTCGATGGCCTCTTTGAGCTTGGCTGAAATCTCGCGGTGCTGGCCGGTATCTGTACGCTTCTTTCGCGCGAGGGCGGTCAGGCCAAACCGCCGATACAGCGACACCCAACGCTGAGCGGTTCGGAACGGGATTTCCGCCGCTGCCGCGACCGCTTTCAACGGGCGGTCGTCCTCCAGATGCGGTTGAAGCAGACGGAACCGATTAAGGGCGAGCTCTCGGGCCCCCTTCCGTGAGCCCGGCCAGTTGGTCCATACTCGAAGAGTACGCCAAATAGCACGCAAACTTCTACGCCAAATAATTTGCAAAGTGACAGGCTTCCGTACGTGGGCGTTCCGGCGCTCGGTAGTGGAAGTCTGGTCATTGGCGCGGTCGGATTGCTTGCAGAGAGACCCTTCGCACCTTATGCCATCGCGGGCGCGACCGTGCTCCTGCTGTTCGCCGGTATCTACGGCGCTTGGGACCTCACCTTGTGGATGATCAAGAACCGGGAGAAGACTTAGCCGGCGCGACAGCCGCCAGGGGACCGCATGTTTTGGC
>Ga0302325_10029910_pt1 | contig 11241 bp, 8 predicted proteins | sample Palsa_T0_2_FD_201948 | JGI IMG/M metagenome (GOLD analysis project Ga0302325, IMG submission 201948) | Peat permafrost microbial communities from Stordalen Mire near Abisko, Sweden - Palsa_T0_2 | ecosystem: Environmental > Terrestrial > Soil > Palsa > Peat permafrost | place: Sweden: Abisko...
AGCGACCTCAGGCGGGCGTTGGAATCGGGCGACACCGAAGTGGTGCGGGGCCGCGCTCACGCCGTGCGTTCCAATGCCGCCACGTTCGGCGCCATCGGTCTGGAAAAACTGGCCAGGCAAGCCGAAGCCGCGGCCGGGGAGAACCAGCTGGACGTGGTCCGAGACCTCATCGATGACCTCGGCCAGCAGGTCGACTGGGTCGTTCGGGAGCTGCGTCGAAGCCAGACGTGACAGGTGCGGTGACGCGGTAGCGTCCGGTGGCGAGAGGCAGGGATTGGGTGCTGGAAACCGCGTTCCCCGCTTCGTCGGGCCAACTGAGCCTCAGCTGGCTGCAAGACTGCTTCGCCGCGGCCGGCGTGCACGGCCACCTGCGCCACTTCCGGTCCGAGCCGCTGCCACTCGGCGTCGGCCTGGTGGCGCACCTCGAGCGGGTGCACCTCGAGTGGGACGACGATCAGGCGGCTCCCCGATCGGTGATCGCCAAGCTGCCGGCGTTGGGCGATGCCACCCGGATGGTTGGGCTGGGACTGCGCATGTACGAGCGGGAGGCACGGTTTTACCAACGGGTGGCGCGCCTCAGCCCGATGCATACCCCCGCGGTGTACGCGGCGGCATTCGACCCCGACACCCATGCCTTCATTCTCTTGCTGCAGGATCTCGAGGGTCGCTTCGTCGACCAGATGACCGGGTGCACGATCAGCGATGCGGAAAACCTGATCGACCAGGTGGCCCGCCACCACGTCCGATTCTGGAATGGCGCTGATCTGGCGGCCGAAGCGTGGATCCCTCGCCTGGCCGATAGCCCGTATCCGGATCTGCTGTCCTCGCTGTTCAGCAGCTCATGGGCGCAGGCCGATGAACTTTTCGGCGATTGCCTCAATGACGCCGCCCGAGTGGTCGGGTCGGCGTTGGTGACTGCCCTACCGTCGGTCATGGCCCGGCTGTCCGAGCCGCCGTTCACCTTCAGCCACGGCGATTTCCGTATCGACAACGTGTGCTTCGACCAGGCGGAGCGAGCCTGGGTCTTCGACTGGCAACTACCCGACTTCTCCAAGGGACCCCGGGATGTGGCCTATCTACTCTCCCAGTCGGTCCCCACCGAATCGGCGGCCGGTCGACACAAGGAGCTGCTGGCCCGGTATTTGGCGCAGCTGGAGCGCGGCGGCGTCGAGGGCTACACCTGGTCGGTCGCGTTGGACGACTATCGGTTGGCTGTGGCGTTCACCTTCATCATCCCGGTGATCGCGGCGGCTTCCCTCAACCACGAGAGCGATCGCCATCTCGCCGTGCTCCGGGTGGCGATCGAACGGGCGTCGGCCGCGCTGGACGAGCTCGACGTCCCCGCTCTGTTCAGCTGACCCTCTGTTCAGCTGACCTCTGTTCAGCTGACAGGGTCAGCCACCGGGTTGGCATGGTGGGCGACGGCGGCCGCGACCTGGGCCAACTCATGGCGGATCGCATCGGGGTCAGACGCCCCACCTGACTCAAGCGCAAGGCAAAGCTCGGCCAATCGGTCGGCACCGATCGACACGGCCGAGCCCCGCAACTTGTGAGCCGCGGCCCGGAGGACCTCGGTCGAACCGGCATCCTGGCCGGCGTCGAAGATGGCCACCGATTCGGCGACCAACTGTTGGAACAGGGCAGCGAACGCCGCCACCTCGTCGGGGTCATCGCCCACTGACTCCTTGAGCCGATCAAGGTCAACCGTCACCGCCGGGACCGATATCGCCCGGGCGGTGGCCGGCCGATCCGCCGTCGTCAGGTAGGGAAACACCTGGCGCAGCGACAGCCGCAACCGATCGATTTCGATGGGCTTGGTCAGGACATCGTCCATGCCTACAGACAGGCAGCGTTCTCGCTCCGAGGGCAGGGCGCTGGCGGTGAGCGCGACGACGGGAAGGTGGCCCCCGGTGCCCGTTTCCCATTCCCGGATCATCCGGGTCAGCTCGTGACCGTCCAGCCGGGGCATGTGGATGTCGGCCAGAACCAAGGCGAAGCGGCCCGTTCGGGCCAGTTCGAACGCCTCGATCCCGTCGGCCGCGATCTCGCATGCAAAGCCCAAGGCCCGCAATTGGTGCCGGATCACCATCTGGTTGGTGGCATTGTCCTCGGCCACCAGCACCAGGTCGTGGTAGGTCGGCACCACATCACCGACCGGCGAGGGCGCAGGCCCATCGGTGATGGCCCGACCCGCTGCGGCCCCATCCGGGCCGGCGACGGCGTGGCTGGTGGCGCGTACGACCGCCCGGACGATCGAGGAGCCGGTCACCGCCGAGGTCTCGACGGCGTCGGCCCATGCCACCAGGACCCGCCCGTCCACCCCTCGGTCGACCACCAGCCGGCCGCGCCATCCCGCCTCGAGTGCCGACAACTCGGCCGGGGTGGCCGCGCTGCACGCGCTGCGGCTGAGGTAGACGGCATCGGCGGCAATCGTTGCCCAACCGGCGAGGTTGACCGTGGTGACCCGAGCGCCGCTTCGATGCAGCGCCTCGATCGCCGCCTGGTCGGCCGGGCGGTCGGAGACGACGGCTGCGACGGCGCGGCCGGCCAGGGGTTTGGGCAATGGGGAGCTGTCGGAAGCAGGGAGCTCGACGGCGAAGCCGAAGCTGCTGCCTACTCCGGGCTTGCTGGTCACCCTGACGGTGCTGCCCATGAGCTCGACCAGTCGGGCCACGATCGACAACCCGAGCCCGCTCCCACCAAAACGGCGGGTGGTCGACTGCTCAGCCTGCACGAAGGGTTGAAACAGCGCGGCCTGCTGTTCCTCGGTGATGCCAATGCCGGTGTCGGTGACGGCAAAACGAATCCGATCACCTTCGGTATTGACCCGGAGCCGGACCGAACCCTTCTCCGTGAACTTGATTGCGTTGCCCACCAGGTTGAACAGGATCTGGCGCAACCGCAGGGCGTCTCCTTCGACCATTTCAGGCACCGAGGGATCGACGGTGCACACCAGCTCGAGGTTCTTCGTGGCGGCGGCGGACGCCAACAGTTCGCCCAGGCTGTCGATGACGTCGCGGATTGACAGGGGCGACGCCTCCAAGACGAGCTTGCCCGCCTCAATCTTGGAGAAATCCAATATGTCGTCGATAATGGCCAGCAACGAGAACGCCGAGTCGCCGATGGTGGCCACCATTTGAGCCTGGCTCGGATCGAGCGCACTGCGCCGCAGCACGTCGACCATGCCGATGACGCCGTTCATCGGGGTACGGATCTCGTGGCTCATGGTGGCCAGGAATTCCGACTTCACCCTGGTCGCCTGCTCGGCCGTGTCGAGCGCACTTCGCAGCGCGACTTCTGCTTCCCGGCGTTCGGTGACATCGCGGATGGTGGCCACCAGGACCCGTCCGTCCACCGCGTCCAGTGGGCTGATCGCCACTTCCAAGGACCGGTCGACCACCTCGCCCAGACCGGGTATCTCGAACATCCACCGGGAGCCCGCGGGAGCGCCCGCCACCCATGTCAGCTTCTCCCGCGACTCCTCGCTCAGGGCGTCGGACAGCAGCCCGCCGAATGGCCGGCCGATCAGCTGGTCGCGAGTCCGGTTGGTCAGGATCTCCAGCTGTCGATTGACGTAGTCGACCGTCCCGTCGGGCTCCAAGATCCACACCGGGTCGGGGGACAACTCGAGCAGCAGGCTGAGCTTGCGCTGCTCCTCCGTGGTCCGCAGCGTCTTCTCCGCTTCGCCCAGCTCGGTGACCTGCGCCGCCAAGACCAGCGCCGTGAGCAGCAAAACGCCGAGAAAGAGCTGGAGCTGCCACAACGCCTGTTCATGGTGCACACCGGCCAAAACGGCGAACAGTCCGTGCCCCCGCAACGTCGCCCAGTCGGCCAGCAGGGCAATGCAGGCGCCGCACGAGGTTGCGCCCCGGACGCCGAAGCGCAACGACGCCCACCCGAGTGGGGGCAGGGCGAGGTAGGCCAAGGCGGGCGACGTCCACCAAAACGCCGCCACGGTCAACGCGACGACGGCAATGACGGCGATTGGTCCTTCGAGCCACCGGTTCCGGGGGCCGACGCGCACCGGAGTGATTCCCGCCCACGCCATGATGAGCGAGCCGATTACCAGCACGCCCAGCGCATCGCCAGTGAACCAACGGCCCAGGATGTCGAAGAATGGGGGGTGTCCGGCGGTGAACTGGGCGCTGGCTGCGCCGACCACGGCACCCAGTGCGGGGCCGGCGACGACGGCGCCGGCAATGAAGGCAACCAGATGGCGCTGCCGGCTAAGCGACGGTATGCCGCCGAGCAGATGGAGCACGACCAGCGCCCCGAGCGCCGGTTCGACGGTGTTGGACAGGGCGGAGCCGACCGCGGTCAGAACAACTTCGCCGATGAGGAAGTTGCCGGCCAGCTCGGCCAGGAAGGTGGCGGCCAGCACCACCGGCCACGATCGGCGAGGCACGAGCAGCAGAAGGGCAACGGTCACACCGGCGGCGGGAAACAGCGAGACACCGTCGCTGGTCACGCGGTTCACGGTGTACGCCAACTCGGTTCCTGCGCCGTGGGCCGCCGCCACCAGGAGGAAAAGTAGCACCATATTGGCCGGGGTGGGCCGGCGGAGCCACTGCCACCGGACCGTGTCGGCCGGTGGGATCAGCGTGGCCGGTCCACTGGCCTGGGCTTGCCGTGGTGCGCTGCGTTCGACACCTCTTCCGGAGAGCTCCATGCCCGTCCCTCCCGCAGTTCGTGTCTGAGAACCTATCGACTCCCGTGACCGAGAGCCGGACGCTACGGCGTAACCGGGTCGGCCGCCGTGATGTCGGCCGCCGTAATGTCCGGCAGTGGAGGGGCGCTCCGCAGGAGGTTCAGCGCATCGATCAAAAGGCGGAGGCGGGCGTAGGACATCCGGTCGAAGCGCAGCGAGATGCGGGGGAGTTCGAGGCGGTCGTCGTCTCGCGCCTCGGCCGGCAACGGTCCGTCCATCGCCTCGATGCGACCACCGCGCGCGATGTCGGCGAACTGGGCCGACAGGGCGGTCAGCTCCTCGTCGGTCGGCCGGACACGCACCCGGATGACCAGGGTGTGACCGAAGAAGCGCAGCGAATCGTAATTGCGGTAGAAGCCGAGGATCTCGGCCACGGCGTCGTGCACGCTGTCGGTGATCTTGTAGAAGTGCCGGTCGTCGGGGTTGATGAGCCCCCGGGGCTCCACCTCGGTCGTGATCCAGTGCTCCCATGCCTGCCAGTACGTCCCACCCGGGACTTCCAGCAGCACGATGGGGGCGGGCGCCGCCTTGCCCGTCTGCAGCAACGTCAGCAGCTCGAACTCCTCGTCCAGTGTGCCGAAGCCTCCCGGGAGGACGACGAACCCGTCGGACTCCTTGACCAGCAGCAGCTTGCGGGTGAAGAAGTACTTCATCGACACCAACTTGGGGTCTGACGCGATGAACTCGTTGGGCTCGGTCTCGAACGGCAGCTCGATATTGATCCCAAAGGAATGCTCAGGACCGGCCCCCTCCAGCCCGGCGGCCATGATCCCCGGCCCGGCCCCGGTCACCGTCGACCAGCTGTGTTGGGCCAGCACAGCCGAGAGATCGCGGGCCTGGCGGTACAGGGGATCGGTCGAGTGGGTGCGGGCCGAGCCGAACATGGTGACCTTGCGCAGGTGGCGGTGCGGGGCGAAGACCAGGAACCCGGCTCGCATCTCCCGCAGCGCGGAACTGGCGATCTTCAGGTCAAGGCGGTCGGTGCCGTCGGTCGCCAGATGCACGGCGGTGGTGAGGATGTCGAGCAGCTGGTCCCGGTTGGCGGTGGCGTCCAGGGTGTCGAGCAGGGCGTCGAGCTGGCGGTCCAGGTCGGGGTTGCCCGTTCGGCTGGCACGACGGCGAGGTGGTTGATCAGTCATCTGGCGCTCAGCCTCTCACGCATGCTGCGACCGCGCTCAAGGGCAAGGGGGGCGGGGCCACGCACGGGCCGCCCCCTTTCCCAAATCTGCCCGTAGCGTGAACTCATGGACACGGGTGGGTTCGCCGTCCGGCCCGGGGGCGAGGCCGACTTCGACGGGTGGTTTGCCCTGTTCGAGGCGGTGGCGGCCGAGGGCAAATGGATAGGCCGGGAGCTGCCGGTCGACCGGGATGCGCAGCGGCGGCGTTTTTTCGACGACTTCATGCACGGCGACAGCCCGGCCGCAGTGTTCGTGGCCCAGGCCGGCGACCGGGTCGTGGGGTTGTTGGACGTGCGCACCTACGTCGGGATCGGTGAGATCGGCATGGCGGTCGACCGGGCGTGGCGGGGCCGGGGCGTGGGCTCGGCCCTGATGGCGGCCGGGGTCGGGTGGGCCCGCGACCAGCAGTTGCACAAAATGGCCCTGCAATTCTGGCCGCACAATTCGGCGGCGCGAGGGTTGTACGAGAAGTTCGGCTTCGTGCAGGAGGGCTACCTGCGCCGCCACTACCGCCGGCGCAACGGCGAGCTGTGGGACGCCGTCGTCATGGGCCTGGTGCTGGACGAGACCTCCCCCGGATCGACCATCAGCTGAGGGTCACAGCCGGGGCAGGCCGCCGCTCTCGGGTCCGAGGGGGAAGGCGGCGTCGATGCGGGCCACGTCGTCGGCGGTGAGCAGGACGTCACCGGCGCCCGCCATTTCGTCCACGTGTGACAGGCGGGCCGATTTGGGGATGGTGAAGACCCCCGGCTGACGCACCAGGAACCGCAGGGCCACCTGGTGTTGCGTGGCGCCATGCGCCCGGGCGATGTCACGGAGCACCGGGTTGCCCTGGGGAAAGTTGCCCTGGCCGAACGGGCTGTAGCCCACCACGGCCACGCCCTGGTCGAGGCAGCGGGCGATCAACCGATGCTCGATCCAGCGCGCCTTCAGGTGGTAGCAAACCTGGTTGCACGCCACCACCCCGGGCCCGGCCAGTGCCACGGCCCGGTCCAACCGGTCGGGATCGAAGTTGGAGACGCCGAACGCGCGGATCTTGCCTGCCGCCTGCAGCTCCGCCATGGCACCGAACGTTTCGTCCAGCGGGTGGTTGCCTGGGCCGTGGAGCAGGTAGAGGTCGAGGTGATCGGTGGCCAGGCGAACCAGGGTTTGTTCACAGGCCCGGAGCGCCCCGGCGTAGGTGGCGTTGGACGGCGTGACCTTGGAGGTCAGGAACACCTCGCCCCGCCGGCCGGCAATGGCCGTCCCGACCAGTTCCTCCACCGCGCCCGCTCCATACATTTCGGCCGTGTCGATGTGGTTGAGCCCGAGGTCGAGCCCGCGGCGCAGCGCGGCGATGGCGCCCCGCCGGTCGTACTCCATCTCCCACGTGCCCTGGCCGATGACCGACACGGGTCGGCCGTGGGCCACGAGGGGACGCGTCTCGACCATGTGGGTTCGTACGGTACCCGCCCAATGACGGCGTCCGAGGCGTGGGTGCGAGAGGTCGTCCGTTCGTGACGGGCGAAGCGGGGACGGTTCCCGCCCATCGGCTCGGTCGCCACGCCAACAAGGAGTATTGGCCCGCCCCGCTTTCGGCGCGTGATCATATTGTTGTGTGCCGTCAATTCGACGACCTGGCAACTCGATTAGTGGGCGAAGGAGCGGAGTTCACTCACCGCGACTACGACGCCCGCAACCTCATGGTTCGTGACGACGGCACGCTGGCGGTCATCGATTTCCAGGACGCCACCATCGGGCCCAGCCATTACGACCTGGTGTCGTTGCTTCGCGACAGCTATTTCGAATGTGCGCCACGCTTTGAGCCGCCGTCCGGAGTTGTCGGAACTGCGGGAGGCACTTTCCCATTCCCTTCCTGAACTGGCGTGAGATTGTGGCTGGCGCGGCCTATCTTTACCGGACATGACGCCCCCACCCCAGAGTCCGCCACCCCAAACGATCTTTGTGATCCGTCACGGCGAAAAACCGACCACGGTGAACGGAATCGACTACAACGGCATTGACGTCACGGGCACGCCGAATCCCGACTGCCTCATTCCCCAGGGTTGGGAGCGGGCCGGGGGACTGGCCACGCTGTTCGACACCGCCGTTCCGACGTTGCGGCCCGACCTGGCGGTACCGGCCCAGCTCTACGCCCCGTCCTATGGCAAGACGGACAAGACCATCAATCACCGGACCTACGAGGTGATTCTCCCCCTCAGCCTGCGCCTGGGCCTGACGATCAATACGACCTTCGAAGAGGGTCAGGAGGCGCAGCTGGCGGCTGCCATCGTGGCCAACGACGCCGGCGTGTCGCTCGTGGCATGGGAACACGACCACCTTCCTGCTATCGCCGCCGCTATTCCCGTGGTCGCCGGGGTGGTCGTGCCCACCGTCTGGCCGGGCGACCGATTCGACGTCATCTGGGCCTTCACCTTGGCCACCGCCAGCCCGATCGCGTACAACTTCGCGTGCCTGGCCCAGATGCTGTTGGCCGGGGACGGGCCGGTCTAATCAGCCGGTCACGTGGCGGCGGCCACGCGGCCGTACAGGGTGGTGCGTTGTTCCAACCGCCGGCCCAGCGAGTCGGCCAGACCCCGCAACGCCGCCTCGTCCACCATTTGGCCGTGGCGGGCTCCGGCGGCACGGGAGATGTTCTCGTCCATGAGGGTCCCGCCCAAGTCGTTGACCCCCGAGCGCAGCAGTTGGCTGGCTCCGTCGAGGCCCATTTTGACCCACGAGGCCTGGATGTTGTCCACCCAGCCGTGGTACGCAATGCGCCCCACGGCGTGCATCAGCAGCGCTTCCCGGTAGGTCGGGCCCCGGCGGGACTTGCGCTGGAGGTAGATGGGCGACGCCATGTGGACGAACGGCAGGGGCACGAACTCGGTGAAACCGCCCGTCTCCTTTTGCAGCGCCCGGGTACGCACCAGGTGTCGGGCCCAGTGCACCGGCTGCTCGACCGCACCGAACATGATCGTGATGTTGGACCGCAGGCCGAGCGAATGCGCGGTGCGGTGCACCTCGAGCCACGTTTCGGTGTCGATCTTGTCGGGGCACAGGATGGCCCGCATCTCGTCGTCCAGGATCTCCGCCGCCGTGCCGGGCAACGTTTTCAGGCCGGCGTCCATCAGGCGCTGCAGGTAAACGGCCAGTGGCTCGCCCAGCCGGCGCGCTCCCTCGTGCACCTCCAGGGCGGTGAAGCCGTGGATGTGGATTGTTTCCGACGCCGCTCGCACCGCCCGGATGACCTCGAGGTAGTAGTCGCCGTCGAAGCTGGGGTGGATGCCGCCCTGCAGGCACACCTCGGTGGCGCCCAGGGCCTCGGCTTCCACCACCCGCTGCGTGATGTCGCTCAGCTCCAGCAGGTACGGCGTGCCCCGCAAGTTGAGCGACAGTGGGCCTTTGGAGAAGGCGCAGAAGCGGCACTTGAACGTGCACACGTTGGTGTAGTTGATGTTGCGGTTGGAAACCCAGGTGATGACGTCGCCCACCGCGTCGCGGCGCAACTGGTCGGCCACCTCGGCCACCGCCCGCACCTCGGGACCCCGGGCAGCGAACAGGGTGACGATCTCGTCGATGCCTGTTTCCTGGCCCAACAGAACGCCGTCCAGGACCTCGGCCACGGGCCCTCTTGTGCTGGCGCTGCTTCTGGCCGCGCCCAATGCGGGTCGGAGTGCGGGTAGGGGTTCGGGCAGGAGAATGGGTGGCGCCACCTCGGCGCCCGAATACCACGTCTCGCCCGGCTCGCGGGCCAGGCTCTCGGCGTCCGAGCGGTCGAGCACGGGGAAACGCATGGCTGCGTCGAGCCACCGCTCGGCGTGGATGGCGTAGCGGGGATAGACGGTAAGACGAGGCGCCAGGGTGAATCCGGCCTGTTCAGTCACCTGGCGCAGGCGGTCCAGGGCGGGCCACGGCCGCTCGGGGTTGACATGGTCGAGCGTGACCGGCGAGACGCCGCCCCAGTCGCCGATCCCGGCGGCCAGCAAGGGGGCCAAATCGTCGGACAGGTTGGGGGGCGCCTGCACCTGGATGTCGCCCGGCAGGATCAGGCGGGCGGCCGCGATCGACCACTGGAACTCCTCGGGCGGGCAGGCGGGCGCGGCGTGCATGGCGGTACCGGCCTTGGGCAGGAAGTTCTGGACGATCACCTCCTGAACGTGGCCGTGGCGGCGATGCGAATCGGCGATGGCAGCCAGCGCCGCCAGCCGGTCGGCCCGTGTCTCGCCGATGCCCACCAGGATGCCGGTGGTGAACGGAATGTCGAGCTGGCCTGCCGCGTCCAGGGTGTGCAGGCGCCGGGCGGGGGTCTTGTCCGGCGCCCCGCGGTGGCAGTCGAGGTCGTGGCGCAGCGACTCGATCATCATCCCCTGCGAGGCGGTTACGGGGCGCAGGGCGGCCAGTTCATCCTTGGACAGGGCGCCCGCGTTGGCGTGGGGCAGGAGTCCCGTCTCCTCGACCACGAGACGGCACATGGCCACCAGGTAGTCAACGGTCGAGGAATAGCCGTGCTCGGCCAGCCAGTCGGCGGCGGCGGGGTAGCGGTCCTCGGGCGCTTCGCCCAGCGTGAACAGCGCCTCGGCGCAGCCTGCGTCCGCTCCCGCCCGGGCGATGGCCAGCACCTCGTCGGGTGAGAGGTAGGGGGAGGCCACTCGGGCGGGAGCCTTGGCGAAGGTGCAGTAGCCGCAGCGGTCCCGGCACAGCATGGTCAGGGGGATGAAGACTTTCGGCGAGTACGTGATCCGTCGCCCCCACGCCCGGTCCCGCACCTCACCGGCAAGCGAGACCAGTTCCGCCAGGGTCAGACCGAGAAGCTCATCGATGGCCATCGCGGCAACCCTATGCCGCCTTCGTTGCCAACCGTGCCACCGCAAGGAGCAGAGGTGCGCTCCAGGGAGCGGGCTAGAGCAAGTCGTGCGGGACTGTTACTGGTGTGACTGGTGAGGTTCCTGTGATCTATTGTGTGCAATTTGTGATCATATACGTATACAAATTGCACACAACGGTCTGAAGAACGCCGAAAGGTCCCAGCCGGTCGCCCGGCGAGGACGGCGTAGAGGATCCACCTTGGCCGGGCGGGTGAGGCACTACTTTGCGATGGGGTGAGCGGGGCGAACGTTGAGGCGGTCTTCGTGCCGGGCGATCCACCGCGCACGGGTTGCTTGGCACTGTGGCGGCCCGATGGCGCGGCGCTGGGGGCGTCGTTTCCGAGCGGTGAGGCCGGCCAGGTCGAGTTGATTCTGCCGACCACGGCGGCCGTGCGACGCCGACGGGTGCCCGTCAGCCTGGTGCCCGTCGCCCAGGCCCTCCCGTGGCTGGTCGGCCTGAGCCCGGGTGCCGAGGGTTCGGCATCGCTGGCCGCGTGGGCGGTGGCGG
>Ga0302325_10029911_pt1 | contig 11241 bp, 5 predicted proteins | sample Palsa_T0_2_FD_201948 | JGI IMG/M metagenome (GOLD analysis project Ga0302325, IMG submission 201948) | Peat permafrost microbial communities from Stordalen Mire near Abisko, Sweden - Palsa_T0_2 | ecosystem: Environmental > Terrestrial > Soil > Palsa > Peat permafrost | place: Sweden: Abisko...
CACCAATGGCGGCTTCAACTACATCGCGCTCGACCACGACCAGCGCGACACACTCAACACGGGCTTCACCGCCAGCCTTCCACGGCACACCTGGTTCTCAACCAATGTGTACTACGGTTCCGGCTTCTCGAACGGCCTTGCCGGCGCCAATCAAGGCCCTTACAACGGCCCTTATCTTCCGGTCCATACCACCTTCGACGTCTCAGCGGGCCATGCGATGGGCGAACGCTGGAAGCTTTCCGTCAATGTCGTCAATGGTTCGAATCACCGCGTCCTGCTCGACAACTCCATCACCATCGGAGGATTCCACTACAACGATCCGCGGCTGTTCTCAGCAGAACTTCGTTACCGCTTCCACTTCTGAACATGCTTGTGAATTTCGCTTTGTATCAGTCGTCAGCCGGCTTCGCCGATCCACGGAAGATTAAACCTGGCACGATCAATGCCCTCGCCAACGCGCTAACTCGCTACGCCGCAAAGCGGGCTAACTCGCCGCATTCGTTTTAAAGCCTTCTTCCATCACGACGTTCATATTGTCTAACTGCCGCCCCCCCTGAGCGTCGGGCCGCAAACCGAGCCGCATTCTGCAAAGACGGGACAAAAGGACTAGAGTGTAGTTGGCGAGATTGCGGATTTCCGAATGAGGCGCAAGGAATTATGCGCCTCAACCATGCACGTTCGGCGATTCGCGTACCTCACCAATACAGCAGCAAGTAAAGTGGGGAACTGAATTGCCCGAATCCATTGATTGGCCCGTACCACCCAAGCCATCCCGCCCGCGCCGTCGCGGACTTCTCTTCGTTCTGGCCATCATCGCCGTCATCGTCTTCTGCAGCCGCACAGCGCTCTCCTACTGGATCGATCTGCTCTGGTTTCGCTCCCTCGGCTACGCTCCCGTGTTCTGGAAGGCGCGCGGCCTCGAGTGGGGCGTCTTCGCCGCCTTTGCGGTGGCCACTTTCCTCTTTCTCTACGGTGTATTTTCGGCGTTCAAACGAGCGCATTTAGACGATCTTCCTGACGACCACACCATCGTCATTGCCGGAAATCCAATCAGGCTCCCGGTAGCCCCAGTCCTTCGCGTGGCCGCAATCGGCATCTCGCTCCTCATTGCCCTCGTCACCGCGGCCGCAATGCAGGCGCAATGGTCCACGCTGGCGCTTTTCTGGTACGCCCCTCCCGCCGCGGCTGGGTCGCCGGGAGCCTTCACGGACCCCATCTTTGGCAGGCCGCTGAACTTTTATCTCTTCACCCTGCCTGCTTGGCAGCTCATCGTCGGCTGGCTGCTCACGCTGGCCATTTTCACCTGTATCCTTGCCGTCCTTTTCATCCTCGCCACGGGCGGGTCACGCGCCCTCGGTGGACGATACAGCAGCGGCATCCCCTTGCCCTGGCGAGGACTCTCCATCTCCGTCGGCGGCCTGCTCTTGGTCCTCGCCATGCGCGAATATATAGCGCGCTATGAGTTGCTTTTTGAACACCACACAATCTTTGACGGAGTCACCTACACTGACGCCCATGTCACGCTGATTGGCATGTTGTTTGTCGCCGGCGCGCTAGCCTTGGGCGCGCTAATTGCCATCGTCAGCGCCATATTCAAGCCACGCGGCCGCTCGCTGATCGCCGCTACACTTCCCGCAGTCCTATGCTATGTTGTCGCGAGCCTTGTTGGCTGGTACGTTAGCAGCTTCATTGTCAAGCCCAATGAGCTGGTTCGCGAGCAACCCTATATTGCCTATAACATCCAGATGACTCGCCAGGCCTATGGCCTTGATTCCTTCACGCAGCGCGAGTTCCCTGCTGAGACTACGGTAGGTGCAACCGACCCAGCCAATAATCAGGCTACCCTGCAAAACATCCGCCTGTGGGATGTAAATGCGTTGCAGGATACATTGCGCCAGATTCAGGAGATTCGCACCTATTACGACTTTCCAGATATCGACATCGATCGTTACATGATTGACGGCAACTTGCGCGAAGTCATGCTGGCCGTGCGCGAACTCAACGTCGATAAGCTCCCCGAAAGCAGCCGTAACTGGATCAACGACAAGCTAATTTACACTCACGGCTACGGCATCACCATGAATCCCGTAAACGGATTCACCACCGAAGGCCTGCCGACGCTGATGCTGAGCAACATGCCTGTCCAAAGCACGGTGCACGGGCTAAGTGTAACTCGTCCGGAGATCTACTTCGGCGAAATGACTAATACCGATGTCTATGTAAAGACGCGCCAGCAGGAATTCAACTACCCTGAGGGTCAAAGCAACAACCTGACCTCTTACGAGGGCAGCGGCGGCATCGTCCTGGGCGGCTTTCTGCGCCGCCTGCTTATCGCATTTGACCGCGGGGATATTGCCAAGCTGCCCTTCAGCGACGACGCAAACTCCCAAAGCCGCTTGCTCATGCGCCGCACCGTCCGCGATCGAGTCGAAACTCTGGCGCCGTTCCTCACCTACGACCAGGACCCTTACATCGTGGTCGGCGACGACGGCCGACTTTCCTGGATCATGGATGGATTCACCTCGTCGGACACCTATCCTTATTCAGCCCACCGCGCTATCGACAACCTTCCCCTCAACTACATGCGCAACAGCGTGAAGGTTGTCGTCGATGCATACGATGGAACCACGACCTTCTATGTCTTCGATAACAGCGATCCCATCCTGGCCGCCTATCGCGGAATCTTTCCCAGCCTCTTCAAAGATGCGTCGGCCATGCCCGCCTGGCTTCACAAGCATGTCCGCTACCCCGAGCTATTGCTCAGCCTGCAGGCAGAAGTGTACGGCCTCTATCACATGACCAATCCTGAGGTCTTTTACAATCGCGAAGACCTATGGACCGTCGCCACCGAAACGGGCATGGCCCAGGGAGGCGAGCAGACTACACAAGCCATGCAGCCGAACTTTGTGCTCATGAAACTTCCCGGCGAAGATGGCCTGGAGTTCGTCGAAATTCTGCCATTCACACCCGCCAATCGCAACAATCTGATCGGCTGGATCGCGGGCCGAAGCGATGGAGAGCATTATGGAACCTCCGTCGTTTACGACTTCCCCAAAACCCGCCTGGTCGACGGGCCGCAGCAGATTGAAGCACGCATCGATCAAAATGCTCAACTCTCCGGCCAACTTACTTTGTGGAATCAGCAAGGCTCACACGTGCGTCGCGGCAGCCTGCTCGTAATTCCGTGCGGCCGCGCACTGCTCTACGCCGAGCCCATTTACCTGCAGGCCGATCGCAGTCCCATGCCCGAGTTGCGCCTCGTCGTGCTGGCCTTGCAAGACCGCCTCGCGTACGCCCCCACCTTCGAGGCCGCACTGGGCTCGCTTTTTGGCTCGGAGTCTTCATCCCTCAGTTCGGCCGAGGCCCCACGAGCCGCGTCAGAAGCCGGCGCAAAGCCCCAGCCGACCTCAGATCTCAAGTCGCTCATCGCCCAGGCCGGCAAAGATTTCTCCGATTATCAGCGCTTCACCTCCGAAGGCAAGCTAGGCGAAGCAGGGCAGAAGCTTGACGACTTGAAGCAGACCATCGACAAGCTGAACGCGCTCCCCAAATAATTCCTCAACTGAGAAACGTAATGCTCCCTGGGCTTCCCACCGCTGTGTATTGGCCAGTAAATGACAACAAGCCTGTCTCACGATGGATCCTGAAGCACGTAATGCAGTCGCTGTGCCGATTGCACGCATACAGAAAATTGCCGCTCGGATCGATCCTGCATTGCCCCGGGTAGTCGCCCATGGTCGAAGTATTCGCGATTTGCATCAACCTCCCATCGGCGCCAATGGAGAAAACCGCAATCGTGTCGTGCAGCCGGTTTGCGGCGTAAAGAAACCGTCCGTCCTGCGACACCAGAATCTCTGAAGCAAAGCTTGTTCCCGCAAAACCCGAAGGCAATGCAGAAACAGTCTGCTGCGCAGCAAGCGCGCCATTCTCCGGGTCGTAGTGGAAGAAAGCGACGGTCGAAGCCTCTTCCTGAATCGCATACACCCAATGCCCATTGGGATGAAACGCAAAGTGGCGAGGCCCATCTCCAAAGGGCAACGCCGCAAAGGGTGCGCCATCCGCGGGGTTCAGCTTCCCTGTCGCTCGGTCAAAGCGATAAGTGTAAATCCTATCCTGTCCCAGGTCAGTCGCCAAAACGAACCTGCCCTGCGGGTCGGCCGCAATCATATGCGCATGAGGACCATCGTGCCCGCTCACGGCAAAACTGCCCGGCGGCCCATCGCTTGCCAGTGTGCTGCCCAGGTGCTCGCTATCGCGGTGAATGTTGACCGCCGCCCCCAGGAGTCCACCATCCAGAATCGGCAGCACAGCAATCGTCCCTCCGCCATAGTTCGCCACAAATGCATATTTCCCTGTGGGATCGATGCTAATGTAGCAAGGCCCCGCGCCCTCTGAACTCACCACATTCAGCGCAGTCAAATCCCCGTTCGCGTGGTCAATCGAAAACGCGCTCACCGAGCCGCTGCTCCCTTGATAATCGCTGATTTCGTTCACTGCATAGAGATACTTTTTCGAACGATGGATGACAATCCATGACGGATTCGGAGTCTTCGCAGCTAACTTGCGGCGGCTTAACTTGCCTGTAGAAGCATCCATGTCGAATAGATAGATCCCTTCCCCGTTGCTCCCGGCTCCCACCGCACCTGTATAAGTTCCCACATACGCCGGAGCTCCGTTATTTTTCAAGCCCGTCGCAGCATTCTGTGCCCTTCCCACTGTGGAATGAGCCACAGCCAGTGCTGCCGCGCTCTTCAGAAAGTGACGGCGACTGACTCCATGCTGTATGAGTTCTCTTGCCATTCCAACCATCCTCGCTAAGTCAACCCTCTGGAAAGTCCTTCAGACTACGCATGACAAAGCCACGGTGAAAACCAGCGCCGTTACCGAAATGATTGTCTCGCAGACCGACCACGTCTTGATGGTCTGCGCAACGCTCATGTTGAAGTACTCCTTCACCAGCCAGAACCCGCCGTCGTTGACATGCGAAAAGATCAGCGACCCCGCGCCCGTGGCGATGGCCAGCAGCTCCGGATGGACGCCCGCACTATGCAAGGCAATCGGCGCAACGATTCCTGCCGCGGTGGTCATCGCCACTGTCGAAGACCCGGTTGCAAGCCTCATTAACGCAGCCAGGGTCCACGCTAGCAAAAGCAGTGGAACATGACTGTGCAGCGCAACTCCGATGATCGCTTGCGCAACACCGCTGTCTTGCAGAATCCTTCCAAACCCTCCGCCCGCGCCCACCAGCAGCGTAATCGTCGCCGTTGGCGCGAGACACTCATTGCTGAACCGCAAAATAGTCGCGCGAGTAAATCCTCGCATTCGGCCCAATGTAAAAAAGCTCAGCAGCACACCAATCAGCAAGGCCATGTCGTCGTTGCCAACCAGGTGCAATCCCTGATTCACAGGCCCGCCCGGCGTCGATAGAGCGTCCGCCGAACTCCCAATCAGCATCAGCCCTACCGGGAAAAGAATGGTGAACAACGTCAGCCAGAAGCCAGGCAAGCTGCGCTCTTTCCCATGATCCACAAACTGCGCTGCCATCGGATTTTCAGCAGGCAACCTGATATGCGGCGCAATCAACTTCGCATAGAGCGGTCCGGCAATAACTGCTGAAGGCAGGCCCACCAACAGCGCATAGAATATCGTTCTGCCAACGTCCGCTTTGTAGATTGTCACCGCAAGCAGAGCCGCCGGATGAGGCGGCACCAATCCATGCACCACTGAAAGTCCAGCCACCATGGGCAACCCCACCATGATCAGCGAAGTCCTCGTCCTTCGCGCTACTGTAAACGCGATCGGAATCAGGAGGACAAAGCCGACCTCGAAAAATGCCGGAAGCCCGACCACGAGCCCAATCACCATCATCGCCCAATGCACCCTCTTCTCTCCAAAGAACCGGATGAGAGTATGGGCAATCTGATCCGCGCCTCCTGACTCCGCCATCATCTTGCCCAGCATCGTGCCTAGCGCAACAACAATCGCGATGTGCCCCAGCGTTGCGCCTACTCCCGCTTCAAAGGAATGGACCACTGTTGAGAGCGGCATTCCCGTTACCACGGCAAGAGCCAGCGAGGTCAGCAAAAGCGTGATGAATGGATTCAGTTTGAAGACAGCAATAAGCACGATCAGCCCGACCACTGCCACAAACGCCGCCGAAATTAAAAATAAACTGTGGGGATCAATCATAGGCACACAACAATCGCTGCTCCGTTCAAGCGGCCCATCCACCGATTTGATAACTCGAGCATTATTGGATCCACTCTGTCTTGCCGCGCGCGACAAACTGTCCAGCGTGGTTTCCCGTTGCCCCATCCTTGGTGTAAGAGAGAACTCCATTCACCCACACACCCCTGATGCCTTTCGCCGCGCACACAGGATCACTGAACGTTGCCGTGTCGATAATCTTCTCAGCATCGAACAGAACCAGGTCTGCGCAATAACCTTCGCGAATCATCCCGCGCCCCGCAAGCCCAAATCTCTGCGCCGGCATTTCCGTCATCTTATGCACCGCCTCGGGCAGCGAAATCAATCCCTCTTCGCGGCTATAGCGCCCCAGCACGCGCGGAAATGTTCCCCACAAACGAGGGTGCGGGCGCGGGTCGTTTGGCAAACCATCGGATCCAATCATCGTCGCCGGGTGCGCCAGAATCCGTCGCATATCGTTTTCTGACATGCTGTGATAAATGGCCCCTGCCGGTTGCAGTCGCCGCGCAGCGTCCATGTGGGTTATGTTCCAACTATTTGCAATCTCTCCGAGCGACTGTCCCGCAATCTCCGGGTGCGGCGTGCTCCAGGTAATCGTGATCTTGACCCGTTCATCAACTTGCCGCACATCGAGCGTGCTGGATGCGGCAGCGTAGGGGTAGCAATCGCAGCCAATCTGCTGCCCACCTCGCGCCACATCCAGAGCGTGCAGCACCTCTTCGCTGCGTCCCCAGTTAGCAACGCCCGCACACTTCAGATGCGAAACAATCACCGGTACCTTGCTCAGCCGGCCAATCGCGAACGCCTCCTGCATTGCGTCCAGAATTCCTTCCGCCTCGCTGCGCATGTGTGTGGTATACACCGCTCCTGCCGAGGCCAGTGGCTGCGCCAATGCCGCCACCTCTTCCGTAGTCGCCGCATTAGCTGACAGATACGCAACGCCGGAGCTAAGCCCCAGCGCCCCCGCTGCCAGAGCCTCACACAATTGCACCCGCATCCGCTCGACCTCGGCACCTGTTGCGGCGCGGTCAAGCCGGTCCATGTGATTGTTGCGCAGAGAGGTGTGGCCAACCAACGCGCACACATTCACAGCTGGCTGGGCTTCGCGGATGGCCGCAACATAAGAGGCGAAAGTCGGGTAACAGAAATCCTCGGGCGCTCCGAGGAGGTTCATCGGTTCTGGAAGCTCGCCGGATAACTCGACCGGTGCAGCGCTAATGCCGCAATTGCCCACAATCACGGTCGTCACGCCTTGCGACAGCTTAGGCAACATCGTTGGGTTGCGGATCACGGAGATGTCGTCGTGGGTATGAACGTCGATGAAGCCGGGCGCGAGCACCATCCCCTCCCCATCGATGACCGTGGACGAACTGCACTCAAGCGATGCACCGATCGCAACAATTCGACCATCGCGAACCCCAACATCGACAAGCTCCGCAGCGCTCCCGCTGCCGTCCAAAACGCTCGCTTCTCGTATCAACGTGTCGCATCGCTGCATAGTAGCTCGTTCAGAATATAGACTATAACTGCTGAGTGTTCCAAACCTATTCGTTCGTGATCCGCAATGCCCTGGGGATTTCTCCTTTGAGCGACAAAGAATCCATCCAATTCGCGGCGCCCGCCCCCATTTCCGCCCTGAACAAGGGCCTGGGGGCATTTGATCGCGAACTCGATGCCAGTGACATTGCTCAACTCGATTGGAACCTTTTACGCGAAGACCTCAGCTTGCCCTCTGCCGTCTTGTATGAAGACAAGTTACTGCATAACATGAATTGGATGCGGCAATTCATCTCTGCCTATGGAGTCAAGCTGGCGCCTCACGGCAAGACCACCATGGCGCCCAAGCTCTTTCAGCTTCAACTGCAAGCTGGCGCATGGGGAATCACCCTCGCAACCGCGCACCAGACACAAGTCGCATACGCTCACGGCGTGCGTCGCGCCTTGATGGCGAACCAGCTGATCGGCAAACAGAATATGGTCGCCATCTCAGCTCTCATGCGCGATTTCGAATTTGAATTCCATTGCCTCGTTGATTCCGCAACACAAATTGACCAGTTAGGCCGATATTTTGCTGACCGGGGTCAGCGCCTCAATGTTTTGCTCGAACTTGGCGTCGATGGCGGCCGCACAGGCGTCCGTGGCGACGAGCAGTTACACTCCGTCTTGACCGCATTGTCTCGCTGGAGTAACTCGATCGCCTTGACCGGCATCGAAATCTACGAAGGAGTCCTGGACGACGAATCTTCCATTCGCACCTTATTGCAGCGCGCTGTCGCAATCACACACAAGCTTGCATCTGAGAACCGCTTTCAGCGCGCCCCCATTCTCCTCTCAGGTGCGGGCTCTGCATGGTATGACGTTGTTGCGGATGTCTTTTCTTCCGCCTCTTTTGGCGACTCTGTTGAAATCGTCCTTCGCCCCGGGTGCTACCTCACTCATGACGTCGGCGCCTATAAAAATGCGCAGGCCAGAATTCTCAATTGCAATCCCATCGCCCAGCAAATGCATGAAGGGCTATTGCCTGCCCTGCACGTCTGGGCCTACGTGCAATCAATACCGGAAGCGGAAAGGGCAATCATAGGCATGGGCAAGCGTGATGCTTCCTTTGACTCCGGTCTGCCGGTCCCGGCACTTCACTACAGGCCCGGAAATGGTTCTCCGCAAGTAGCCCCAAGCCATTGGGCCGTCAATAAGTTGATGGACCAGCATGCATTTTTGCAAATCGACGCCGCAGACGACATTCAAGTCGGCGACATGATCGGCTTCGACATATGCCACCCTTGCCTCACCTTCGACAAATGGCGTACGTTGCCGGTACTAAATGCCGCTTATCAAGTAGTAGATATAGTTCAGACCTTCTTCTAGACACCCGTGGCGCGACCGCCCCCGGCGACACATCAGTAAATCAGATACTTCTCACGGAGCACCTCAAAGCGTCCCAGTTCGTCGATCCACTGCTCGGCCACGCGGCGCGGATCCTGGCCCGCGGCAATTCCATCCATGCTTGCCTTGTTCACCATCAACGTATCCACCCCTGACACCTTGTAGTCATTGGGGTAGAGTGATAGCAATGCAGCCGCAACTTCAATCCCTAGCTCTGGCGCATCAAGCATATTACGCTCGGTGATAGCAATCTGCACGCCCCCGCACTTTTCATGAGCATACATCGAGCTATCCGGCGCAAACTCGACAGGAATAAAACGCGCTCCCGCTATCTCGCGTGCGTTGAGATAGCTGGCCAGTTCTAAAGGTTTCACCCAAGGTGCTCCGACCAGCTCAAACGGAGTGTCTGTTCCCCGCCCTACTGAAATGTTAGATGATTCAATCATGCCAATACCGGGATAGAGTATCGCCTCGGTCAGGTTGCGCATGTTAGGCGATGGGTTCACCCATAACTCGCCAGTCGAATCGAACCAGTCTCCCCGCATCCAGCCTTCCATGGGGACAACAGTAAGTCTTGCGCCAATAGAGCGCTCGCCGTTGAACATCTTCGCCAGTTCTCCAACGGTCATACCGTGCCGCACCGGCGTCTGCCAGTAACTGACGAACGACTCTCTTCCCGCATCGGCGACTGGGCCTTGCACCAAAGCACCGCCAATTGGATCAGGCCGGTCGAGAACGACAATCTCCTTGTCAGCCTTGGCAGCGGCTTCTAGAAAATATCCCAATGTGCTTTCGTACGTATAAAACCGCACCCCAATATCCTGTATGTCAAAGACAATCACACCAAGGCTAGACAACTCCGCGCTCGTCGGTCGCCGTTTGGAGTCGTTATCCCCATACACGCTGTAAATAGGAACTCCCGTCGCCTCATCATGGGAGTTACTAATCTCCGTCGTGTCGAGTTTGCCTGCGACCCCGTGCTCCGGGCTGAAGATTGCAGTCAGGCGAATCCCTGGAGCGTGGGCCAGCACATCCACCGTTCGCTCACCTCGCCCGTCGATCCCCGTTTGATTGCTCACCAGCCCCACTCTTACGGGGTGATTCACATCTGCATGGAGCTCTCTGAAGCCATGCGCCTCAAGCACATCTATTCCTGTCTTGACCTTACCATTTCGGTAAGTGATCCGTCGCGCTGCCATCAGCGACTCGTTATACCCTGTAATTCGGGCAAGTCGAAACTTGTCCTTTTCTGAAACTGTGAGCGAAAGCGCCTGAACTACTGCTGTCGCTACCTTGGAGCGAAGAGAGACCAACGACTTACCGCCTCGCGGATGGACAGCATTGGTAAGAAGAATGATGTAAGTGTCGGTAACTGGATCGATCCATAACGAGGTTCCGGTAAAGCCCGTATGACCAAACGAGCCCACGGGAAGCAGTTCGCCGCGATTGGCCGAGAAAGGCGAATCGATGTCCCACCCCAACCCGCGCAGGCTTGCAGCATTCACTGGCTGCTGAGGCGTTGACATCTTCTCGACGGCCGCCCTGCTTAACACTGTGAAGCCACTCAACATATCTTCGGCGAATCTGGCCAGGTCATCGGCCGTCGAAAATAACCCCGCATGACCAGCAACTCCACCCATTCGCCGCGCTGTGGGGTCGTGCACAACACCCCGCAACATCTGGCCCTGCTCATCGTATTCGGTGGGGGCAATGCGAGGCACCCACTCTTCAGGAGGCAGAAAACGTGTGTCCTTCATCCCCAGCGGAGCAAAAATGCTCTGGCTTGCATAGTCGCCGAGCGAGATACCGGTTACCTTCTCCACAAGGAATCCAAGCGTCTCAAAATTGATGTCGCTATAGACGAATCGCGAGCCGGGCGGATTTGCCGGCCTTTCACGCGTCGCCATCTCGAACGCCGTGTCGCGTCCTTTCCATGGCGTCTGCAAATCCAGATCGGGGCGAAGCCCTGAGTAGTGAGTCAGAAGGTCGCGAACCGTAATGTCTTTCTTGCCGTTCTGCGCGAACTCAGGGAGGTAAACTGCCACCGGATCGCTCAGCCTGACCCGGCCGTCCTCGACTAATTTCATAACTGAAATCGCGGTTGCAATGCACTTGGTCAGCGAAGCAAGGTCAAAAACTGTATCGACAGTC
>Ga0302325_10029912_pt1 | contig 11241 bp, 13 predicted proteins | sample Palsa_T0_2_FD_201948 | JGI IMG/M metagenome (GOLD analysis project Ga0302325, IMG submission 201948) | Peat permafrost microbial communities from Stordalen Mire near Abisko, Sweden - Palsa_T0_2 | ecosystem: Environmental > Terrestrial > Soil > Palsa > Peat permafrost | place: Sweden: Abisko...
CCCCGCCCCCCGCCCCCCCCCCCCCCCCCCCGCCCGCCCCCCGCGGGGCGCCCCCCCCGCCCCCGCCGCCGGGGGGGGGGGGGTTGATAAAGTTCGAGTGCTTTGGATATATTTGGTGGTGTTCTTGGTGGGATGGGCCCGCGACACTTTAAGAAAAGATGGGGGGGGGTGCCCGGACCGTTTTGCTTGCAAGCGAGGCGTGAGCTGCTATCGATAGAATCGCTGGCACTCGGCAACCGAAGCTCGAGCCGGGCAACCACAACACTTTTGTTCGACGACCAACGACGACCGAGATGCTCTGAAAATTCTCTGGCTGGTCACAGCTTTTTTTGTTCTCCTGCCTGCTGGTAGGGCCGACGAGAGACGAGAAGCGCTCGCACAGGCTCGGCAATGCTCCTAGCGAGAAAAAAAGGGAGGCAAAATTTGGGTACAAGTTCTCGCTCAGCGGGTACGCCCGTCGTTCTGCTGCGTTGTCGTTCAGCCTAATTGTAGTACAAGAAATTGGGTAGCAACGCCCTTATGGAGAGAGTGGAGCTGGGTGTAAGGTGCGATGTCGCATTTTTATGACTCCTCGGGAGTCTTGCTGAGCAGATTCAAGTTTATGTTGAAGAGGGTGAAGCAGTGTGGAGAGATGTGGCAGAGGAGGTTGATGAAGAAAATAGAACTAGACTAAGCCTCCGCCCAAGGGACTGGTAGGCAACGTAGTCACACTGACGACCGTTGCTCCTCCGCGATGCTTTAGGCTGGCCTCTGTCCAGTCAGCGCGGTTGGAATGCCGTGGGTGCAGATGCCAACAACACAGAACTCAGCAAGTCCCATAGGCCACGGGCGACGAATGCGCTATGTCCACGCCCGAAGATGTGTATTCTCGCATTTCGTGCAAGCGGATGAATGACTCTCCCTACAGCCCCAAGTGGGGACAGGCGACGAGTATCGATGGCTGTTGAGCGATGTGTGAGTACTTCGTACGAATCTATAGGTTGGAGTAGATTCCACCCAAGTCATTATCGACGCCATCTCTCACACTTTTGAAGCCAAATTTATGCATTAAAAACGAGGAAGGGCCAGCACCTTCCTTTTCAATCAGTGGTCCTCGAAGGATTTGCCATGGGACGCCAAACTCTTTCATTCGTCGTCCCAGCTGCTGTGCCAGTTGCTTACGCAGCAACCTGCCATTCAGTGATAGTTTATACCCTCCCAAGCTCCAATATAGCAACAAATTCTTCTGCGAACTCATGTTCCATGTTTCAGACGAATGGTATATAACTCCGAGAACGATACTTCAGAACCGTCGGTTTCCATCTGATCCATTGGTAATGGGAAGGCCACGGATCTGGATCACCTGGCCCCCAGCAACGAGCGCATGAGGATGCAAGTCATTACCGACCAGACCACTCGCAGCGGATCACGAAATCTGGAGCCGCGGCGTCATCGACAGTTTACGAGCTATAGACCGTGCGTTGAACGAAGACTCATCTTACCGTGCACCTCTAGATCATGAATGTGATGGTGTTGGGGTTGGTACAATACTTTCCTGTCGAACTTTACCGGATGTGCAGCAACTTCGGCCAGTGAGGGGGTGAACTCAATGTGCATTATTATGCATTAGATGCGAGGAATAAAATGTGCATACAGTTCGAGAGCTGTTCCCTGCAACCTTCTCCGGTTGAGCACAAATGCCAAAAACTACAGCATCTTCGTACATTAACCAGAAAGCTACTACCGGTAGCAGCTTCTGAAATCTCGTATGATCTGTGGCAGCATACCCTGCTACTTAACCTTCTCAACAAACTTGCCGCATTCAGCCTACTTTCGAGGCGATTCAGACGTGGCTTGTCACGGGATCTCAGAAAACCCTTGTGGATGTCTAAAATTGATTCGCCTATCGTGCTCTTTCTTCTCCGCATTAGTGCTCTTGCAGGGCTGATATCACGGCTTTTGCTTGGAGAGTCTGTACTGCTGGGAAATATTAGACTCAAAAATAACTGCATAAAGGTAAGTTATTTTGCAAAAGAAAATCCCAATTGCAAGACAATCGGGCAAACGTGAATCTGCAATATAATTTTGCTGCGGTAGATCTTTGTGATAGAGATTCATCCACGATGAATGATCGTCTTGAGCCCTACACCATCAGCCGCTTTCACCGCTCTTTCCTTTCGCCTCCTCCAGGCGTCATCCTCGCAATAGCGAAAATGCACGCTCGCCCCATTTTATCTCCAACGCCACAAGACTCGATAAGGTGATGTTCGTGCCCGGAGTTCCGTCGCCGAAGTTCTCGAAAGGTCGAGAACCAAAACCGTGCTCTGGTCTTCATCGAGTCATGTGGTCGGCGGGACCAGTATCAAGTACGCCCGACTTCTGGCTTCTCCACCATTGTAGAGGTACTTTCGACCCATTTGATGTCACTAGTCGCTTCTTTCTCGAGCAGCTTCACTACCTTCTCCCTTTCTCGTAAAGTTTCATCGCGTACGCCACCTGAATATCCCCAGGGATTATCGCCCGGCCGAACTTTTTGACTCTCCCGGATCATGCCAAAAGAGGCAGATAATGCATTGAGTCTACTAAGAATGGTTTCGTACATGATCGAAGGCTTTGGCGAAAGGTTTGGCCGAGGGTCCGCGGGCAATGGTCACGTGCCTCTGGAAGATCGACCTACGTGATTGCGATTGAGGTGTTTGCTGAGGAATGAAGAATATCCGAATGATTGCGAGGGGCCCATATCCGTTTTATAAACGTGAAAGATTGACAACTTCGCCGATCTTACGGGGCTATTCGGTCCAGATACCATTCAACTTAATGCTGACGTGAGACGCTGGATTCCCGATTCCATGGCCGGTAAGAGAGCATTGGATCCAACACCAACCACCTCAAAATTCTTCAGCCCAGCTACAGGTCATAGTTGCCCAGAGATCGTGATAGAGAGGCGCGTTAGAAGAGACTATAGTAGACGCACTAGGAGCTCCACCCTCGCTCAATCCAAATGAACCACCGTACGTCGAATCTGAAATATCAAACAAAGGCGCCAGTGTCGGATCAAGTATCGGGCAATGTCCTCGAGCCACGCCGATGACATTGGCATGATCGACCACAAGGAAGCCCGGTTCAATTTTTGCGACACGGCGCTCGTAGGATTTTTTGACGCTGTCTAGTACCATCTTGAACACATAAAGTATGTCTGGATTCTTTGGAGTCTCGATGCCATCGGATGGAGTTGATGACAGAAGTTGGAACCGGTAGCAGAGGCAATCAAGATACATTACCAACGGGACATTTGACCTCGTTGTATCTGAATCCCATCCCAGATTTGCCGCCATGAGGAACGTGAGGCGAGAAAGTATCAGAACAACTTGGACCATTGCTCCCCATTGAACCGTGGTGAAGGTTAGATAGCTCGTCTCCGGGAGTGACAGCATGTACTCAAAGAATTTCTTCGAGGCTTCGAGGCAATTCACAAGATATGCCGGGTTTACTACTCCGGTACCAGCAGTCGAGCGGAGATGATCTCTGTAAGGACGTCTCAAAAATCCAAGTTCGTGACTGTAGATAGTGCATCCCACGAAACGCTCCGTAATTCCAATGAAGGCTATATCCCAAATTAGAATTACTAACTATCATGTCGAATAGCCGGAAAATGATATCGAGATCCCAACTAGGGCATTGAGAGCATAAGTATCACAACTGGACCCCAAAGAGATTCAAATCAGTAATTGAAGTAAAAATCCAAACATACGCAGATTTTTGATAGTATCAGATGTGGATCTTCGCCACTCTTGGAGTTCGTTTTGGAACATTTGGATGTTCACCTCGGCGGCAAGAGCCTCCACCTGAGAGTCTCCAGCTGATTCTTTCGATGAGTGCGTTTCTGCCCAAAAAATTAGCACTGCAGATTTCAGGAAAGCGTGAAAGAGCTGGGAGTTTAGGTCAAACGGGTCATGCCGGCTTCCGAGATAACTCCTAGGTTCTTGGCTCCCATAAGAAGAAACAGCGGCTAGTATGAGAATAAGGCGTACCTGCAACTCGCTCAGCCAGACGCTGAAGTTTAACGAGTGAGGCGATTTCTGCAGAAGTCTCGTCCTGCATCAAAGCTTGGCCATGGCTGTCCATCAAGTTACGGTAGCGCAAGTTGTTAGGTTTTTGAAACCCCAAAGAGAGACTAGAAAAATCCAAGTCAGCCCTGGAAGTTCAGAAATGGTCAGGAGGTTGCAATCAAGCTCAGGAGAGAACCACGCACGCGCATGACAGATAATAACAGCCAAGATAGGCCCTCCTTGCGGCATCTGTGAAGGAAGTCCCATCAACGAGTCCTTCTAAACTGATATTGCTAAAGCTATTTAAATTGGGTACATCTCGATCAAGTCCGAGGTCACTAGTGAGACTAATGGCCAGGTTCATATACATGAATGATTGATTATTCCTAGGGTTTGCATGAATTGGGTACCTGTATGCTGGATAAGCTTTCGCCAGACCTTTCCGAAGTTCGAGGTCTTACCATGCAATGTAAACCAACAAGCCTTGTAAGAAATCAAGGCTTTTACGCCCTTCGACGATGATTTTGGAACTCAGGATCCTTTTGAATTCATGATCCATTTGGTGATACAATGGGGGGTCCGCAATTGAAGCAGTCGTCAGAATAGCTAAAAGCAAAAACGGGGACATTCTTGAGAGTGACGGCACTGTGGATTCAGATGGAAATTGAACGAAGGGGAAATATTTTGCCATCTGACGAAAAGACGAAAGAAGATTTTCCGCTTGGTCTAAAGTGACCTTCCGCTGCTCAAAAATAGCAGGACGTGATAGAGTAACCCGCGAACCGTGAGATTGCTTGATCTCCGTAGGATCCCTGTGCCCGAAAAATTGCATATGGTGCTCATGCAGGGCTTCGACATCCTCCCTGGTATCTCGGGAAGATATAGTTGGAAGATCAATGGAGAATTCCGAGTCTCCAAAAACAGGAGAAATGTTCTTATGAGACGAACTAGACGACCGGCTGAAGGGTCCACAACTTAGCCGGCTAGAGATTTAGGTCTTTGAAGGGAACTTACATCGCACGAGTTCTCAAAGGACGGGCTTTGGACCTGACAATACATTGATTGCCGCTCTGTTCACACCTTTGACACACTCCCAAGTCACTTTTGTACACACATCGACTTTTGCTCGCTCTGCAGGCTTCGCAGGCACGTGCATTTCTCAACCTTTGCGTGTTCGTAGAGTTTTCGGCCATTCTTGATCAAGTTTTGTATCTGCGATAACAAATTGACGGAAATAGGTTTGAGAGAGTAGTTGACAACAGCGGACATGAACGTGTCCTAATCCTGGAGGCAATATGGTTGTCGGGTTATATTTCGTCCGCTACATGCGCTGTACATCCGGCGGATATCCGGACGCTAACAATCCTCTTCGAAACGATGATCATACCTCGTCCAATCACCGCGCTCCCATTATGAGCAGACTGGAATTTTTTCCCCCCTACCGTTTTTCTCGCAAAGTGCTTGCAGTAATGAATGTATCCGTGGCGTATCGTATACAACTCGAAAAAGCTGCAGACGATGGAAATCATCTCTATGCTGAGTCTGCTTCATGTCTTGGTTGTCTCAGATTAGAAGCACATCTGTGACACAAGCTCGGTGGTCTGAAAGGTAAATTCCATCATCAAAGCGGTTCGCAAGGACTGCATATGTGGTGTACGTGATCGGGTCTCCTTTCCTGGAGAAAATAAAATCAATCCGACTCGGTTTGCTATCCACGTCCCCAAAAGAGGTAAATGTCATCTCATTGCCGTAATGTTTGGCTTTGGGAATTTGAACGCCGATGTCTTCCATGATCGAGTCTGGGGATGTTATGATCTGATACGCTTCATCGTCTGGAGGGCTGTTAAAATCGCCAGCAAGGAGGACAGCTGAAAATTTGTTCAGACCTATGAAGGACTGGATGCCTTCTAAAATTATCTTTGCGCTTTCTCGCCGCGATTGACGACCTTGGTCATCAAGATGAGTGCTCAGGATAAGAACATTCTGACCCGTTTTGGAGTGAACAAAGTGTCCAATGGTAACTATCCTGATACTCGAAGCATCGAAACCTCTCGAAGGAATGGTGGGTGTCTCGCTGAGCCATCGGGTCTCCCATTGCTTTAAATGCCAGATAGACGGACGATAAATGATTGGGGAGCTGTGGTAAATCTCTGGGTTAGCATTGCCTAATGTGGAAGAAATCCAGGAGTCAAGACAATGTTCCACGAGTCCTTTACTCTAGAGACATGCCTAGAGAGTAAAGACAACTCGCGGTACATCTGGAAGAGGGATTTTGTACTCGGAGAACACCTACTACTCGCCGGCCATTTTTCCATCGTCGCGGCCCACTCCAATGTAGGACCAAGAGTCTGGAGATTTTGTTGTTGCAGATTTATTGAGTGAATGTAAGATATCCACAAGTTGTGAATGAAGAACTTCCTGAAGACATATGAAAGTTGCAGGATTGTTCGAATTGAAGACAAGCTCCGAGCAAAGCAGGGGACAACGAATTGGCCAAAGTTCTTCGCCTTTGAAAGGGTTCTGTGTGGCGTATCGAATATTGTGCGTGATGACTCGTATGGAAAGGGGTCGACTGTCCTCAACTGAGTTCGCGCCAAATGGCGTTTCCCTTCTCTCTTCCACAATTAGTCTTCGAGTCATTCTGTCGGGAGTGATCACGATAGCCGGAGACTTCAGAGCACCGACATGGGCCACGGAAGAAGTCGAAGGCTACAGTACCCAATTCAAGGTCATAGAAAGGGGCGCGAAACTTTCGTGGTTTGTTGATCGCTCATGAAACGCGTGTGCCCAGATGGACCCTGTCCCACGTGACTGGTCTGTTCCGTTCGCGCTTTTCCAAACGCGTTTCCCAGGCTCCATTCTGCGAACTTCACTCCGCTCCATCTCTCCGTGGACTGGGGCGCACAGTGGAGATGAGACGCCTACCTTCAATAACAGAATTCAATTTACATTGGTTATTATCTATTGGCGAATTGGACTGATAATGGTACCCAATTAGCCCACAAAACGTTACCACCTGCCGTCCTGGCAAGAGTGGGCGATTCCCAGATATGAACGACTCAACATGCATTTTGGAAGCTAAGTCTCAAAGTTCTGGTACTTGGGACCAGTCGAAGTCACAGCCAATATCACAAGATCGACTTAATTCTCCTTGTGGCGAGTCACGATAATGCGGCACTTTCCTCTTTCTGCGTATCTCTTGGCCTTGCTCTTTCTCTTGACGTCGACTTCTACCGAGGCCTCGACAGTCTTGGAAGTGGTACAGGCACAGCTACCACCAAGGAAGAACTACAAAGAAGTGACTTGTCAGCAGACGATTTTCTAGCACAATTTTGCAAGCAGCTATGGTGTGCCGTATGTTGGTAAGCTCAACGACTGTTTCAATACTCAGCCAGTCTCTTAAAAACGAACAGGCGTTTACAGCCCTCCAAAAGGTTACAATTTCACAACAACCATTTTCAATATCTCAGTGACGTCAAGCGGTCGACAGTATGACCGACTTGCTGAACTATTTCTAAGAGATACCGAAGTCTGGCAGACCTCGACAGCCATGCCGGCCGAGAAAGTAATCTTTTGGTCGTATCAAAAAGAGATTTAAGGGATGGATGAAGAAAGGGCGATCGAGTAAGGTGACTTTAGTATCAGTTTTTGTACAACGATAACAGGTTTCGTAGCCATATCAAAGAGATCGTCGTAGCTAGCACATCTATGCCTATATTTGTAACACTTAGAGCATGCAGGCTTTCTCTCGTCACATTTGACGTGCTGTTTCCTGCATCCTTGTCAGCTGAGGAAGTCGTGGACAACGAAATCGAGTTGCTGCTAGATTCAAACTCGATCAAGCATGCAAAAAGGGACTTTGGGCAAGTCAACAACTCAAAGAATACAAACATAATTGCGGGTGATATAGCCAATGCGGACCTTCGGCCTGCTCGCCCTTTTCCGTCTCTAGCTCCCACGTCTGCTGGAATCAGTGTCATCCATGTATCCCCAAGCTACGAGAACATCAGCGCACTTATCAATCAATTCGATCGATTGGTAGATGTTACGGGCTATTTCGGTCTGACTAACTACATCTTGACAAGAAGGGAATTGCGTACGAGCAAGACATATATCTCTCAAGTTCTTAAAGTCTTACGCGGGGAATCACGAGATGAGTGGCGGATGGATTCTCTTGTAGGGTATAGCTCAGTGATCTAAGGGGCCGATGCCAAAACTGGTACAGTACCCACTACTCCACTGAGATTCGTATTTTGGACCAATAGTGGTACTTAACGGTGCCAGCGACGGAAAGTCTATCAGCAGAACACCATTCGAGGACTGCTGGCAATTTTCTCATCACTAATGGCCTGGGGGAAAGTATCGTCTAGCCTCTGTCGGTGCTGGAGCTAGTCAAACTCTTGCTTCTGACAAATTCAGCGCTACAATTACCTCGGCTGATCAGCCTTGCATTGTCATGATGCTGGTAGAGGTTCCCTACAACATTTGGAAACCTGCAATAATGGTATCTGCGGGTGCGGCGAGACAGAGGCTTCAAAGCCAGCCGTTGCGAACGCTGAATTCTGGCAGCCTATTGATGGCAGTGGATTATCTAGCTATTCTTGAGCTATCAATTTAAAGAACATTGAAGTAGAGGATAAGTACCTGGTTGGATTTTCTGTCTGATTTATCGCAGTTCAAGCCTTCGTTAGAGTTCAAGTCTTCGTTGGAGTTTCAAGCCCTCAGAGGATACGTCCAGTAACCTGAAAAGGGTCATGTACTCTAGGACATTGCATTTCATTATTAATACATCGCAATGTCTCAACGCTTCCCGAATACTGAGGAATTCCAAAAAAAAATTTAAAAAATTTCTTGAATTCTCCTGATAATTCACTTGCTCTCTTGACGCATATTCCTGCTGTTCCCAAACTGTGAAAAGGGGGAGTGCTAAGCGAATATCCTCGCTTTCCAAAGAAAACATTGATGGAATCCCCCAAAAGTTCACTGAATCATCGACTTATAAGCCTCTCGTTTGAAAGATGAGAGTGAAAAGAAAACCAGTATAAAGGCAAAAGTTCAACACCGCTGTCATTACTGATAGCAGTGCCTACCTCTTTGTCGTTGGGATTTGGCGTTACTTGTGCGAATTTGTTGCCAATCGATCCACTCCCTCAGTTTGTCCTAACCAAAATAGCCAAGTAGTTGCTTAACTGCCCCTGAGATTAAACGAAAATTCCTCGTTTAATTTATTATGATCAAATTGAGTTAGCGATAAGGGAGTGAATTTGACGTTTATCATGTACGACCTGTGATTCGGCCTTAGGAAAGGCTATTCTCCTTCCCGAATTTAGCTTTCTTTAATCTTCAAAGAACATCTCAATTCAAACATGGCAACAGATATGGCAAACGACTCCCCCAGCACAGCTCAAACCTCGAAACGTCGAATCTACCTCCTAACCCACCCCCGTACCGCGTCCAACCTGCTCATCAAAATCTTCAATTTTCCCTCACAAAATGTCCCCGCTCGCTTTCAAGCAGGCTATTTCTTCCGCCCACCAGTCCATTACGGCGTCAACCAAAAGACTTTCCACAAATCTCTCACTTCCTGGACACCGGAACACATAGCCACCGTGAAACAAAAGTATCAAGACTCTTTCGAAGAGTTCAAAGAATGGATCGACAACGGGGAGAAGGAGGGGAAGATAATTTTTGTCAAGGAGCACGTGTGTTTCTTGACAGATCCGGTTGCTCAAACACAGTTCCATTTTAGCAAAGACACGGAGCTTTCTGAGAGATGGCAAGTTCAAAGTACCTCCACCTGTGGCCCAATCGAAAAGAAGATAGATACAACTAGTCAAACATCACCAAACAACAAGACCGTCCTCCCTGACTCGTTCCTCCTCACCTTCCACCCAACATTCCTTATCCGCCACCCCGCCCTCGTCTTCCCCTCTTACTACCGCGCCCACATGGATACCTATGGCCATCCCACCACCGAAGCAGAAGAGCTCGCCCTAATCGCAGAGCTAGAGCCGTGGATGACATTCCACTGGCAACGTACCCTCTACGAATTCTACTCCTCCGGTCCCTCCAAGCCCACAATCCTCGACGCAGACGATGTCATCCTCTCCCCTGCAGTCGTTATGAAGCATGCGGAGCTAATTGGTCTTGAGAAGGAAAATTTGCAATGGGATTGGGAGCCGCTGGGTCTTGAGGAGCTGAGTAAGATTCCGGAGGGGAGGGGAAGGAGGTTTGTGAGTACTATTTCGAGGTCGGCGGGGGTGGAGAAGGGGAAGGTTGGGGAGGGGTTGGATTTGAAGGTTGAGGCTGGGAAGTGGATGGAGGAGTTTGGGGAGTTGGTTGGGGGGAGGATGGAGGTGTGGGTTAAGGGTGCGCTTGGTGATTATGAGTTCTTGAGAGAGAAAAGGTTGAGGTCTTAGCGCCCAGGGGAATGGAGATGATGGTGAGAAGTTTGAAAATGATCGCATTAGAATTTCAATGGATGAACTTCTACAATGTGTTTATGAAACAATTTCATTCTCTTTGATAAACACGGCCAATGTTTTAACGCAGCGGCTTATATAATAAGTCCCAAGAACAAGAGCCCACATCTTAGGGTGGGACCTCGCTAATTTTTAGGGAACAAAGGGGTTCGGAGGCCCGAAGCGAAGGTCCGGGCCGCACTGGAGACTCCTGAACTTCTCAAACTGCCACAGATCTAGAGAAAAATTGACAAAGCGACATAATTCAAGGATACAGTGAGAGAGGCATCGAGATTTATTACTCCTCTAATAATAAGGGCTTAGATATAAATACATAAACATAATACTAACTAAGGCTTTATTTAGTGTAGTAGAGAAGCGAATTCAAGCTCGGCAAAAATCCTAGATCGGGGATCGATCCAGGATTGGTGCCTAGATCACTAGGAATCGATCCTAGACCGATCCTAGATCGATCCTAGCAGCTAAATTAGTTAGCACCCACAATATAATTAATTAATTTATTCTATAGTGTTTTCACTTCTTAGCTTTAAACACACTTCACTAGACTTACTTACACTTCTCGATCTACAATGTCTTCTTTTATTCAAGATGCAAATTTGTCGTGTGCACCTTTAGAATTAATAGTAACCTCTTATATAAAAGGGAAGAAGAAAGGCAAGAAAACATCCCCTATTTGGGCTTATACCCGTAAACCTTTACCGCACGAGAATTAGGACTTCCTTTACTACTCT
>Ga0302325_10029913_pt1 | contig 11240 bp, 8 predicted proteins | sample Palsa_T0_2_FD_201948 | JGI IMG/M metagenome (GOLD analysis project Ga0302325, IMG submission 201948) | Peat permafrost microbial communities from Stordalen Mire near Abisko, Sweden - Palsa_T0_2 | ecosystem: Environmental > Terrestrial > Soil > Palsa > Peat permafrost | place: Sweden: Abisko...
GCCCTGTTCGGTGAGCCCGACATCCTGCTGAACGCGGCCGGGCTCAACCTGCGGCCGCCACTGGGCCAGCTCACCATCGGCCAGTGGGACCGCCTCATGGCCGTGAATCTGACCGCCCCGTTCCTGCTCGGCCAGCGATTCGGGCCGGCCATGGCGGGACGCGGCTGGGGCCGGATCATCAACGTCGTGTCGCAGCAGGCCATGAGGGCGTTCGGCAACAGTGGCGGGTACGGCGCGGCCAAGGGCGGCCTCGCCGCGCTGACCAGGTCCCAGTCGGAGGCCTGGGCGCCGGCCGGCGTGTGCTGCAACGCGCTCGGGCCGGGCTTCGTGGCCACCCCGCTCACCGCCGAGGTGGCCAGCGACCCGGTGCGGTCCGCCGCGCTGGCCGCGCGCACGATGATCGGCCGCAACGGCGACCCGGAGGACTTCGTCGGCGCGGCCGTGTTCCTGGCCAGCACGGCCAGCGACTATGTCACTGGCCAGGTCATCTTCGTAGACGGCGGCTTTTCCGCCACCTAGCCCCACCGGGGCGCGGCCTGCCCGGGCCGCCGGTTACACGAAGTGCAGCTGGGTGTGATCCGGCTCGTGGTCGACGAGCTGATCGCAGGTGGGGCAGTACCAGCGGACCTCGATGGGAGTGCCGCAGGCGGGGTGACGCGGGGAGTCGGGCTGGTCGGTGTGCCTGCTCCCCCAGTGGGCGAGCAGGCGGAGCGCCCCGGCCAGTTCGGTGCCTTCGGCGGTGAGCTGGTAGGCGGCACGGGGCGGCCGCTGGGAGTAGGGCCGGGCTACCAGCAGCCCATCGCGTTCAAGCCGCTTGAGGCGGTCGGACAAGATGTTCGCGGCGATCCCCGGGATCTGGCTGAGCAGGTCGTTGAACCGGCGCGGCTCGGGCAGGAGTGCCTCCACCACCAGCAGCGTCCACCGGTCGCCGACTCTGGCCAGTGCCTCGGCGAGCGGTGAGGAACCGTGCTCGGGTTCAGCCATGGGCGAATCGTAGCCCCGTTGACCCTCCGATAGTTGATAGTAGATTGCAAGTTACTATTTACCGAAGGTGGCGACATGACGATCCTCGATGAGATCGGAACAAGCATCAGGCAACTGGCGGAGGGTGCCGGGGCCTCGGTGGTGGGCATCGGGCAACGGTGGGGGGCCGGCTCCGGCATCGTCCTCGGGGAGGGCCAGGTGCTGACCAACGCGCACAACGTGCGCGGTGATCAGGTGACGGTCACGTTCGCCGACGGGCGCACCGCGGACGGGAGCGTCGCCGGGCACGACATCGACAGCGACCTGGCCGTCATCAGCGTCGACACCGGCGGGACTCCCGCGCTGCCGTGGGCCAGCAGCGCATCAGTGGAGATCGGCACGCCGGCGTTCGCCCTGGCCAACCCGGGCGGGCGCGGGCTGCGGGTGACGTTCGGGTTCGTCTCCGGCATCGAGCGGACTTTCCGGGGTCCCCGCGGCCGGCGCATCACCGGCAGCCTCGAGCACACCGCCCCACTGCTGCCCGGCTCCTCCGGCGGCCCGGTCCTGGACGCCGACGGGCAACTGCTCGGGATCAACACAAACCGCCTCGGTGAAGGTTTCTACCTGGCCATCCCCGCCGACGAGGCCCTGCGAGGCCGCGCCGATGCGCTCGCCCGCGGAGAGACCGCGACATCGCCACAGCTAGGCATCGCCATCGCCCCGGGTCACGTGGCCAGGCGACTGCGCCGCGCGGTCGGCCTGCCCGACACCGACGGGCTGCTCATCCGCGAGGTCGCAGACCCCAGCCCCGCCGCCCGGGCCGGCCTCGCCCCGGGCGACCTGATCGTGGCGGCCGCGGGCCAGCCCGCCCGCAGCCCCGATGACCTGTTCGACGCCCTCGCGGCGGCCCGCGGCGGCACCCTCGAGCTAAAGGTCGTGCGCGGTACCGACGAGCGGACCCTCCAGGTCACCTTCACCGAGCCCGACCAGAACGCATAAGCGTCCTCAGCCCCCACCGGCCGCGCCCCGCCGGGCGTGGCCGGCGCGGTTTGGGCGGCCCAGACGGCACAATGTTGGTCATGGCCCGACGCACCACGACAACCCCGCCTCCCGAGGACTTCGAGGAGAACATCGTCGACATCGATGTCGCCGAGGAGATGCGGGGCAGCTTCCTCGAGTACGCCTACTCCGTCATCTACCAGCGCGCGCTGCCGGACGCCCGGGACGGGCTCAAGCCGGTGCAGCGCCGGATCCTCTACCAGATGAACGAGATGGGCCTGCGGCCCGACCGCGGCCACGTCAAGTGCGCACGCGTGGTCGGCGAGGTCATGGGGCGGCTGCACCCGCACGGGGATACCGCGATCTACGACGCGCTGGTCCGGCTGGCCCAGCCCTGGGTCATGCGGCTGCCGCTCATCGACGGGCACGGCAACTTCGGCTCACAGGGCGGTGACGACCCGCCGGCCGCGATGCGGTACACCGAGGCGCGGCTGACCGCGGCCGCCATGGAGATGGTGGCGTCGATCGCCGAGGACACGGTCGACTTCCAGCCGAACTACGACGGCACCGAGACCCAGCCCGAGGTGCTCCCCGCCGGGCTGCCGAACCTGCTCGTCAACGGGGCCGCCGGGATCGCGGTGGGGATGGCCACCAACATGGCGCCGCACAACCTCGGCGAGGTCGTCGCGGCGGCGCGGCACCTGATCGCCCACCCCGACGCCGGCCTGGACGAGCTGATGCGCTTCGTGCCCGGCCCCGATCTGCCGACCGGCGGGAAGATTGTCGGCCTGGACGGGGTCAGGGAGGCCTACGAAACCGGGCGGGGCATCTTCCGGACCCGCGCGGCCGCCCGGATCGAGAAGATCACGCCCCGGCGGACCGGGATCGTGGTCACTGAACTGCCGTACGGCGTCGGCCCGGAGAAGGTGATGGCCAGGATCAAGGACCTGGTCCAGGCCAAGAAGCTGGCCGGGATCGCCGACCTGAAGGACCTCACCGACCGGCACCGCGGCCTGCACCTGGTGATCGAGGTCCGTAACGGGTTCCACCCCGACGCGCTGCTCGAGGAGCTGTACCGGCTGACGCCGATGGAGGAGACGTTCGGCATCAACAACGTCGCCCTGGTCGACGGCCAGCCCAAGGTACTCGGCCTGCGGGAGCTGCTGCAGATCTACGTAGATCACCGCCTGGAGGTCGTGCGGCGGCGCAGCGAGTTCCGGCGGCGCAAGCGCGCGGAACGCCTGCACCTGGTGGACGGGCTACTGGTCGCGCTGCTCAACATCGACGAGATCATCCAGGTCATCCGCACCAGCGACGACGCCGCGCAGGCCAAGGAGCGCCTGATGTCGGTCTTTGACCTGTCGGACACCCAGGCCCAGTACATCCTGGACACGCCGCTGCGCAGGCTGACCCGCTACGACCGGCTTGAGCTGGAACGCGAGCGGGAGACGCTGGAGCGGGAGATCGCCGAGCTGACGGCGATCCTGGACTCCGAGGCCAGGCTGCGCGATGTCGTCTCCGCCGAACTGGGCAGCGTCGCCGAGCGGTTCGCCACCCCACGGCGGACGGTGCTGCTGGAAGGCAGCGGCGTGGCCCGCACCGCCGCGGTCCCGCTGGAAGTGGCCGATGACCCGTGCCTGGTGCTGCTCTCCTCAGCCGGGCTGGTCGCGAGAACGGCAACCATTCCTACCGAACGAAACGACCCCGGCACCTTGCCGGCCGCCCCTGACGTGGCCGGCGCCGGACGCGCACCGGCCGGCCCGCGCGCGGCGCACGACGTGATCGTCTCGGCGGCACCGACCACAGCGCGCGGCAACATTGCCGTGGTGACCTCGCTCGGCCGCCTGATCAGGCTCGGCGTGCTGGAGATCCCGGCGCTGCCACCGAACGCCCACTCCCCCTCGCTGGCGGGCGGCGCGCCCATCACCGAATTCGTCGGGCTGGAAGCCGGCGAGACAGTGGTCGGGCTGGCGGCACCAGAGGCGGCCGGGGCGGGTCTCGCGCTGGGTACGGCGGCCGGGGTGGTCAAGCGGGTCAGCCCTGACTACCCGCAGAGCGCGGCCGACTTCGAGGTGATCTCGCTGAAGGACGGCGACCGGGTGATCGGCGCCGTCCAGCTGGCCAGCGAGGAGCAGGACCTGGTGTTCATCACGAGCGACGCACAGCTCCTGCGGTTCGGCGCGGCGGCGGTCCGCCCGCAGGGCCGGGCGGCGGGCGGCATGGCCGGGATCAGGCTGGCCGCGGGCGCCTCGGTGATCTGGTTCGGCGCGGTTCCGCCGGGCAGTGGCGCCGCGGCCCCCGGTGAGGCGGGGTCAGCCGATGCCGTGGCGCCGGCCGCGGTCGTGGTGACGGCGGCCGGTAGCTCGGGAGCCCTGCCCGGGACCGCGGCGGCCACGGTGAAGGTCACCCCGTACGCCGAGTACCCGGCCAAGGGGCGGGCGACCGGCGGCGTGCGCTGCCATCGCTTCCTCAAGGGTGAAGACACGCTGGTGCTGGCCTGGGCCGGGCCTGCGCCCGCGCGTGGCGCGACCGACGCCGGGGTTGCGGTGGACCTGCCGCCCGCCGAAGGCCGCCGGGATGGGTCCGGGGAGCGGATACGGCAGCCGCTCGCCGCTCTCGGCGGGCTGGCGCCCGCCTGATCAGCTCGCGGCTCGGCCGTAGTCGTCGTCCAGCCGGACGATGTCATCCTCGCCGAAGTAGTCGCCGTGCTGCACTTCGACGAACACCAGCGGATCCGGGCCAGCGTTCTCGACCCGGTGCGCCACCCCGACCGGGACGTCGATGGCCTCACCCGCCTGAACCTGGACCACCTGGCCGTCGAGGGTGACGGCACCGTCCCCGGCGACCACGAACCAGTGCTCGGACCGGCGGGAGTGGCGCTGGTAGCTCAGCCGGTGACCGGGGGCGACGGTGATCGTCTTGACTTTGTACCCGGGGCCTGCCGCCAGCACGTCGTAACTGCCCCACGGGCGCACGCCATCGTCAGCCATGCCGGAATCATCCCAGCCCGGCCACCCGCGCGTACCGGCTGCACCCGATCGGAGCCGGCCGCAGCCGCTCAGACGCCAACGCGCCGTCCGGCCACCGCGGCCAGCGCGGTCAGCAGGTCGCGTGGGCCAGCGTGCGGGGGATCCCCAAACTGCCACGACCGGGCGATAGTGACGCCCCGGGCCCCGGGGTCGAAGACGCTCCCGCGGAAACAGCCGCCCCGGGCCAGGGCGGCCAGATTCTCGTCATCCTCCGCTAAGGCGGCCGCGTAAGCGGCCGCATCGAGAAGAGCCGCCGCGCACCGGGCGGCCCGCATGGGGGCGCCGTCCGAACGGGCCAATCGCCAGGCCGCCTGGGCGCGCAGGAATTCTGCCACGAGAATCTGGTTCGTCACGGACAGTATCGTACTCGTCACTCAAAGTAATTAGTAGCCGGCATGGCGTGCGCGTGTCCCCCGCCCGGCATGACCTAGGTGCGGCATTAATGGCAAATCTTACGGACTGCCGGGAAAAGTAGCTTTGCCGGGTATCCGGCCGGCCCTGTGGCCAGCCTGCCCGGTGCCCATTGTCCACGCGCGTGACTGCTGACCCCGCTTTCTGGGTCTTGACCGCTGAAGCAGGCCCGAATAGAGCATTCAATGGCGGGCTTTGCGGGGGCAGCCCGCCGCGTTCTGCCCGCAGCTACGCGGGCGACAGGCGGGGCTGGTGGTAATGGCGCACCACGCCTACGATAGACGTGTGCCCTGGGGCGGGAGGGCAAGGCAATGGGCGGTCGGGAAACGGCGGGGAAAGGGCCAAACGGTGAGGCGGACGCCTTGCTGGCGGCCCTGGCTTCGCCGGAAGCCAGCACCGATCCCTATCCGCTCTACGCGCGATTGCGCACCCTGGCGCCTGTTCACGCGGCCCCATCGGGTGCTGTCTTCGTGGCCCGGTACGAGGACTGCGCGGCGGTCATCCGCAACCCTGCTTTCCGCGCCCGGAGCCCCGGGTGGAGCGACCGCGTCATGCCCGGCTGGCGGGACCGGCCAGCCAGCGTCGTCACCCGCGAGGCGATGCAGTTCCGTGATCCGCCCGACCACACCCGGCTGCGGCGCCTGGTCAGTGCCTCGCTCACACCCCATCAGGTGGGCAACATGCGGGGGGATGTCGAGCGGCTGACCGGCCGTGTGCTGGACCTCATCGACGACGGCGGCGGCGGCACCGGGAACGTGGTCGACCTGCACGAGGTCCTGGCCTCGTCGCTTCCGGTGTCTGTGATCGGGAACCTGGTCGGCGTCCCCGCGGGCGACTGGGGCGCGCTGCAGGTGTCCACGTCGGCCCTGCTGGAGGCGGTCGAACTGGCCGCAGGCCCGGACCAGCTGGCCGCGGCCGATCAGGCGGCGATAGATCTGGGCGACTACTTCGCCCAGCTGGTCGCTGAGCGCCAGCGAGCCCCGCGCGACGACCTGGCCACCACCCTGCTCGCCGCCACGAACCAGGCCCTGGACCCGGCCGCCGGCCGGAGCGGCGATGGCCACCACGGGCTCACCAAGGACGAATTGCTGCAGACGCTGACGTTCATCTTCATGGCCGGCCTGGACAGCATGCTCAACCTGCTGACCAACGGCACCGCGGCCCTGCTGGCCCATCCCGCGCAGGCCGACGCGCTGCGTCACGATCCCCGGCTGCAGACCGGCGCCGTCGACGAGGTGCTCCGGTACGACGCGCCGGTCCAGTTCGTCAGCCGCGTCGCCAGCGCTGAGACCACCATCGGCGGCGTTCCCGTCCACCGGGACGGCCTGGTGATCGCGATGCTGGGCGCGGCCAACCGGGACCCCGAGCGTTTTCCCGCGGCGGACGCGTTCGACATCAGCAGGACCGGCACCACCGTGCTGTCGTTCGGCGGAGGCATCCACTACTGCCTCGGCGCGCTGCTCGCCCGGCTGGAAGCGGGTGTATTCTTCCCCGCGCTGTTCGAACGGTTCCCGGCCCTCCGGCTGGCCGGCCGGCCACAGCGACGGGGTCTTGTCCACCGCGGCTTCAGCTACCTTCCCGTAGCTGCGCGGTAACCCGTCAGGCGTCGATCCGGGAAATATCCAGCTCCGCGGCGCCACCCACAATGCTCTGCCCCCCCGGGGGACCACCCCCGGACCCCCGGGCCACCCCGTCAGGCGTCGATCCGGGAAATATCCAGCTCCGCGGCGCCACCCACAATGAAGTCGCGCCGGGGAGCCACTTCGCTGCCCATCAGCAATTCGAACATGGACGCCGCCGCGGCCGCGTCGTCGATCCGGATCCGGCGCACCGTACGGTGCCGGGGGTCCATGGTGGTCTCCGCCAGCTGGGACGCGTCCATCTCGCCCAGGCCCTTGTACCGCTGCAGCGGCTCCTTCCACCGCTGCCCCTTGCGCTCCAGCTCCAGCAGCGTGCGATGGAGTTCGCTGTCGGAGTAGGTGTAGGTGTACTTCCGCTGGCCTTTGCGGGGATTTGACAGCTCGATCCGGTGCAGCGGCGGCACCGCCGCGAACACCCGGCCGGCGTCCAGGAGCGGGCGCAGGTAGCGGTGGAACAGCGTGAGCAGCAGGGTCCTGATGTGCGCCCCGTCCACGTCGGCGTCGGACATGAAGATGACCCGCTGGTACCTGGCCGAATCCAGATCGAACGACCCCCCGGATCCGGCCCCGATCACCTGGATAATGGCCGCGCATTCGGCATTCTTGAGCATGTCGGCCAGCGACGCCTTCTGCACGTTGAGGATCTTGCCGCGGATCGGCAGCAGCGCCTGGAATTCGGAATCCCGGGCCAGCTTGGCGGTGCCCAGCGCGGAGTCGCCTTCCACGATGAACAACTCGCTGCGGTCGTCAGTACTGCGGCAATCGACGAGTTTGGCTGGCAGTGCGGAACTGGCCAGGGCGGACTTACGCCGCTGATTGTCCCGGTGCTCGCGCGCCGCGATCCGCGCCTTCGCGGCCGAGGCCACCTTCTCGAGCAGTGCCCGCGTCTGCTGCTTGGCGCCGCGCCTGGGCGCCTCGAACACGGCCCGCAGTTCTGCGCTCACCACCTGGGCCACGATCCGGGAGGCGGCCGGGGTGCCGAGAATCTCCTTGGTCTGCCCTTCGAACTGGGGTTCGGGCAGGCGTACCCCGACGACGGCGGTGAGCCCTTCCTGCACGTCTTCCTTGGTCACCGGCTCGTCGCCGTTCTTCAGCAGGCGGGCCGCGCGCAACTGCTCGTTCAGCGTCTTGACCAGGGCCCGCTCGAACCCGGTGACGTGCGTCCCGCCCTTGGGCGTGGCGATCACGTTCACGAACGATCTGGTCACCGTGTCGTATCCGGTTCCCCAGCGCAGTGCCACATCGACGGACAGTTCCCGCTCCACGTCCGCCGGCGTCATATGACCCTGACCGTCGAGCACCGGCACTGTCTCGGTGAAATGGCCCGATCCAGTCAGCCGCATGACGTCTGTCACCGGCTCCCCGGGGGCCAGATGAGCGCAGAACTCGCTGATGCCGCCGTCGAACCTGAATTCCGCCTCGCGCGTCTCCCGGTCCGCGGGCAGGCTGCCAGCGGGATCCGGGCGGCCTGACGCCGGGCGGCCGTCCCTGACCCGGATGGTGAGCCCCGGCACGAGGTAGGCGGTCTGCCGCGCTCGCTGCAGAAGGGCCTCAAAGTTCCAGTCGGCGTCCTGGACGAACACCTGACGGTCCGGCCAGAAGCGGATCCTGGTCCCCGTCAGCTTCCTGGCCACTTTGCGCGTCTTACGCAGTCCGGGCCGGGCGGTGAAGGCGGCCCCGGGCCCCGCGCCACCGAACTCCCCCGGCACGCCTCGCCGGAAGGAGGCGGACCACTCGTGCCCTTCCCGGTCGACCTCGACGTCGAGCCGGGCCGACAGCGCGTTCACCACCGAGGCCCCGACGCCGTGCAGGCCACCGGATGCCGTGTAGGACCCGCCACCGAACTTGCCCCCGGCGTGCAGCCTGGTCATCACGAGCTCGATGCCGGTCAGGCCGGTCTTCGGCTCCACATCCACCGGGATTCCCCGGCCGTTGTCGCGCACCTCGGCCGAGGAGTCGGCATGCAGCGCGATCTCGATCTCGGTGCACTGACCGGCCAGCGCCTCGTCCACCGAATTGTCGACGATCTCCCAGAGGCAGTGCATCAGCCCACGGCCGTCGGTGGACCCGATGTACATGCCCGGGCGCTTGCGCACCGCCTCCAGGCCTTCCAGCACTGACAGGTGGCGGGCGGTATAGCCGCCGGTGGCGAGGGGCCCGCCAGCGGTGGCGGCCGCCGCGATCGGTGCCGCGGGCCCTCGTGACCCGGCAGTTTCGGCGCGGACGGCAGTCACGGGACTCTCCTCTTTTTGATGGCGGGCAGCGCGCCCGCCAGTCGGCTTGACCGCAGACTAGCCGCCGGCTGGCCGTGCTCGTCGGAGGCACGCCGCGGACATACCCGGCGACCTGGGACAACGCGCGCGCTACAGTAGGCAGGGAGAGCGTCTTTCCCGGGCGCAGAGTGGCGTTCGCTCTCGGCGTAGGCAGCATTGACACGGGAACGGATGTGCCTGGCACAGTGTTGTGTAGCAGGAGAGGGTAAGCCAGCCGGACACATGAGCCGGTGGCACGACGCGAGGGAGGCGACATGGCCGGAGCTCTAGCGCCAAGTAAGCCGCTGACCGCCAGAGATGTATGCGACCGGTGCGGCGCCCAGGCGTACGTACGCGTTGTGCTCTCCGGTTCCGGGGAGCTGCTTTTCTGTGCTCACCACGGCCGGCAGCACGCCGAGGCGCTCGCCAAGATCGCCGACGTGGAGATCCAGGATGAGACGGAGCGGCTTTCGCCGAGCGCAGGCGCGCGGCGCGAAGGCTGACCCGCCGGCCGGGCGGTTACCGGCAGGCGGCCGCCTAAGCTGCGACGTGGCCGCTTTGTGGCCATCCGGTGGTTTTATGCGGCCCAGCGCGTTTGAGTGCCGCTCGAGACGATTCGGCACCGCCTGGAGCCTTTTAAGGTCGGCCTGAGAACCTCAGGCCGACCTTAAAGCATTCTCAGGCCGGACCGGGACAGCCCGGTCCGGCCTGAGACTCGCTCTTAGTCGAGGTAGTCGCGGAGTACCTGTGACCGGGACGGGTGGCGCAGCTTGGACATGGTCTTCGACTCGATCTGGCGGATCCGTTCCCGGGTGACCCCGTAGACTTTGCCGATCTCATCGAGCGTCTTGGGCTGCCCGTCAGTCAGGCCGAACCGCATGGAAACCACTCCGGCCTCGCGCTCGGAGAGCGTGTCGAGGACTGAGTGCAGTTGCTCCTGCAGCAGGGTGAAGCTGACCGCTTCACCGGGCTGGATCGCCTCGGAATCCTCGATCAGGTCACCGAACTCACTGTCCCCGTCTTCGCCGAGCGGAGTGTGCAAGGAGATCGGCTCGCGGCCGTACTTCTGTACCTCGATGACCTTTTCCGGGGTCATGTCCAGCTCAGCGGCCAGCTCTTCGGGGGTCGGCTCCCGGCCGAGGTCCTGCAGCATCTGCCGCTGGACCCGGGCCAGCTTGTTGATGACCTCCACCATGTGCACCGGGATGCGGATGGTCCGGGCCTGATCGGCCATGGCCCGGGTGATCGCCTGCCTGATCCACCAGGTGGCGTACGTCGAGAACTTGTAGCCCTTGGTGTAGTCGAACTTCTCGACCGCGCGGATCAGGCCGAGATTGCCCTCCTGGATGAGGTCGAGAAAGAGCATCCCACGCCCGGTGTACCTCTTGGCCAGGGACACTACGAGCCGTAGGTTCGCCTCCAGCAGGTGATTCTTGGCTCGCCTGCCGTCCTCGGCAATCCATTCCATGTCAAGGCGGGCATCAGCCCTCAGGCCACCAGGACCCTCGGCCAGCTTCTCCTCGGCGAAGAGGCCAGCCTCGATCCGCTTGGCCAGCTCGACTTCCTGCTCGGCGTTGAGCAGCGGCACCTTGCCAATCTGCTTGAGGTAGTCCTTGACCGGGTCCGCCGTGGCCCCCGCCGAGGCGACCTGGGCCGCGGGCAGGTCATCGTCGTCGTCTCCGTAGACGAACTCTTCCTCGCCCTCGGTGGCCCCGGCTTTGACGGCCCGGACACCCTGGCCCGACGCCGCCGCTGGCTCAGCCGCCGCCCCCGATCCCGGTCCAGCCGCGCCGTCCACGGTGATGGCCTCCGGGCCGGCCGCTCCGGCGGCTGGGGCCCCGGGCCCGGTGAGCCCGTCTTCCAGCTCGGCGTCGTCAGCCACGTCATCGTCGACGATGTCATCGTCGGCCACCACGACGACATCCACCTCAACGTCCAGGTCCACG
>Ga0302325_10029914_pt1 | contig 11240 bp, 7 predicted proteins | sample Palsa_T0_2_FD_201948 | JGI IMG/M metagenome (GOLD analysis project Ga0302325, IMG submission 201948) | Peat permafrost microbial communities from Stordalen Mire near Abisko, Sweden - Palsa_T0_2 | ecosystem: Environmental > Terrestrial > Soil > Palsa > Peat permafrost | place: Sweden: Abisko...
TGCAGCCCGAGCTGCACGCCTTTGTCTTCGCAGGCGCGCCTGCGCCCGTCGTCGTCGCCGCGATGCCCTCCTCGACGGCTGCAGGGACGGTGGCACCTTCCGCCGTTGCCCCGACTGGCGTCCCCGCCGGGGCGACGGGGGGGTCCGAACCCGGCCACGAAAGCCCCCACACGGCGCTCGAGACGGCTGCGAAGGCGATCGGCCACAGGGACTTCGACCGAGCGGAACAGATTTACCAGGGGATTCTGACCGGCAACCCCAACGACTCACAGGCCGTCGCGGGATTGGGTGACGTGGCCAGCGCGCGGGGAAATTCCTCGGGGGCAATCACGGCCTATCGGCGCGCCACCACGATGAACCCGTCGTATCTGCCCGCGTGGCTCGGCCTTGCGGACACCGAGTGGGCGAGCGGCGACAGAACGGCCGCAGCGCGTGTTTACAAGGACGTCCTCAATCGCTTTCCCGAAGGGACGTACCCCGGGTACGTCACTCGGCGCGCTGCGGGCGAGTAGTAGACTCGCGCCGCGTTACTGGGTCGGCGGCGGGATCGGCGGCGGGGCGCCCATGTCGTTCGAGACGCAAGCCGATAGGTCGAAGAAGAGAAATTCCAGCGCCTTCTGCTGGTCGGACAGGCCTTTGCCCGTGCACCCCGCGGGGATGCTGGCGACGGTGCTCAGCAAGCTGCCCCCCGTATGCAGGTCCGTGTACACGGCCTTGCCACAGTATTGCGGTCCACTCTCCGGCCCGGCGTCCGGCGGCGGCGGCGCTCCACCGATGGGAGTACCGAACGACAGGTATTTGACGTCCGGGGCCCCCTTTGCCGATTGACCGGTGTCTCCCGGGGAGGCGTAGATCCAGCGGAGCGTTGGCGGGTTGACGGAGACGACGCTGTCGGCCACCGGGTTGAGGCGGATGTCCGGCGGCGGTCCGTTGCTGTCGAGCGCGTTCACGACGCTGAGCCACTGGGCGAAGGTCGCTCCCTTGGAAAACGAAGTGTCGACGTCGTACGGATTGCCGGTTCCGGCGGCGACTTGCGCCGTGTCGTTGCCGGCGGTCTTCCCCCAATTGGCGACGCCCCTGAAGTCGGCGGCCGGGCTGTCTTCAAACCAGGTGTAGTGATAGTGACTCGCGAAGACCTTGCCCCCTTCGCCGAGCCAATCGTGGAGCGCCTGTTGGGACATGGCCGGCTTGGTCTGTCGGTTCTCGGCGCACTCGCACGACAGAAGCACGATGTCGTAGGCCTCGAAGCTTGCCTTGCTTGCCCACAGCGGGCACGACGCATTCGTGCAGTTGCCGGCCGTTCCATTCGACAGGGTGGCGGCCTCCCCGCCAGCTCCGGCCCCGCCCGCAAACCCGCCTCCGCCGCCCATGCCTACGCCCTGGTAGACGTCCAGGCGGCCGCCGGCGCCCGGTGCGGTGAATTCACTCGCGTCGATGCCCATGCCCTTCATGAAGCAGCCAAGATCGTCGCAGCCGCCTGTGAGGACCGCCATCTGGGGTAGGTCACCCTCGCTCTGCTTTGCGGGCAGGCGGAGCGTGCCGGCGTCAACCGTGGTGGTGGCGCAGCTCGTTGGGATATTCACGCTCACGGTGCGTCGCCACTTGCCGATTTGCACCGTGACCGGAACGCCGGTGCCCGTAGGCACGCCGGGGAGAGTAAACGAGCCGGTCGCGTCCGTTGTGGTGGCAGCGACGTAGTCGCCGATCGACACGTCGCAGGTGTTGCAGGTGTGCGTGCCAGGGGTAATCGCGGGAAGCGAACCCACCACCTTGGGGATGAAGACGACGACGTCATAGAGAGGGTTTAGCCCTGCGGGGTCGTAGACCTTGCCCGCAAGCGTCGTCTGCGACGAACTCGGGCACGAGTTGTCCACGGCGCACTGCCATCCGGTGGTGCCTGCGCATTGGGGTGTGGCCCCGGTGTCGCCCGAGGAGAAGCCGCCATCGAAGCTGCCGCTGCCGTTGAGCATGAAGCCGCCGTCGACTTCACCGAACTGCGATCCATGACCGCCACCGCAACCACCGGATCCGAAAAAAACGGCTGCCAGCGCCAAGGCGCAAGCCGCGACCAACGGGTGCTTCGCTTGCGGCATCTCGAATGACCTCCATCGTACTCGTCGTACTCGTCGCGCCCGCCGCGCCACGATAAAAGAGAAGTGTGCTGCACATGAGTACCCCGAGCCAAGAAAATCAGGCACCGGCCGATGTCCGCCCGGAGGGTGTACTATTCCAATTGCAGTGGATGAATACGGTCCGATTCGGGCTGTTGGCTGGCGCCCTCGTCACCTTGCCGACGGTCCTCTTGGGAGGCTGCGTCGCACGGATTGGAGAGACGCGCCTCTACGGCCCCAGCCGACCCGCTCCAGACGCCCGCTCGGAAGTGATCACGGAACGCCAACCCGGAGTCGACGGCGCGGTCGAGTGCCGGGACGTCACAGTGACCGGCCCGATGATCCGCGAGGTGGATATTCGACGTTCTTTCGCGGATGGCGCCCAGGATCGAAATGCCGCGCTCGCCATGCTTCTGGGCGGAGGAATCGGACTCATCGCGTACGGCCAGGACAAGGTCCAGTGTCCGATGCAGGGGGGCGGCTGTTCGGATCCCACGAACGCGGGCTACGCGCTGCTCGCTCTGGCAGCGGTCCCGCTGGGATTTCTCGCGTACAACGCCCGCGCCGTGCAGGACACTCGCTTCATCGAGCGAGTCGCCCCGGAGGAGCGGGCGGGTCGCTGGCGCGGGTGCTCGCAATAGGCTCACACTAGGTCAGTCGCCTCTCTTGGCGGCGCGGAGCACCGAGCGCGGGTGCCCGACGACGTTGGCGAGCTGTTGCATGCTGTCCAAGACACCCGGAACCCAGTCCCTGCCGTCGGCCACCGCGTCCACGGTCCGGACGGCATGGCCGTTCGACACGCGCCCGATCGCCCCCGGCGCCGGCTGACGTCCGACCAGGCGCTCCGCTGCGCGAGTCCACGCCATCGCCGTCCGATTGGCAAAGAGGATCTCCCCGGTTGGACGCCACGCTCGAGCGGCGTCGACCTCGGCGCGGAGACGTGAGAACTGCTCGGTCGCGGCAAGGTAGACGAAAAAAGGAGAGTCGAGGGCGCGCGCGACGTCGAACCCGAGCTGTCCGAAGAGTCGCGGGTTGAAATCGATGAGCATCGGATTCGTTTGGGAACCGACGAACTCCGCTTCGAACACACCGACGAATCGCATCGCCTCGCACAGCCGCTGGACTCTCTGCGCGAGAACTTCATCGACCGGGGCGTCGGCGAAATGAATGCCGATTCCCGCGCGTCGGGGCCACTGCGCGAGCTTGAGCGCAGCGCGACAGACGAATAGGCCGTGCCTGGAATCGCTGAAGCCGGACAAACTGTAGATGGCTTCGCTGCCTCCTTCGGCGCAGAACTCCTGGATCATCGGCTGCGCGAAGAACGCCCGTCCCTCCATCAGCCGTGGATGGTGTCGGTCCAGATCGATGAAGGCGACGTACGCTCGGCGCAGCTCGTCGAGCGAGGCAACCACGCGCCCTTTGCGCCGGGTGGTCAGGAGAACCTGTGTGCGCGGTTTGACGATGAGGGGAAACGATGCCTGGCGGGCGATGGACTCGAGGTCGTCCTCGCTCGTTGGAAACCAGGTGCGCGGAGTTCGAATGCCTGCTGCGGCGCAGGCCTCGTAGAGGGTTCCCTTGTCGAGAATGCCTGCCACGTCTGCGAAGGCGGGCGTCAGCAGCCGGAAGCATCGCTTCAGATCCTTCTCGTTTTCGGCGAACGCCCACGCCAGATCGTCCGACGTTGCATAGAGAACGTGTCCTGGGTCCCGATGACCCATGGCGAGCAACCAGTCGATGAAGCGCTCGGTCGGGCGCACCGGAGGACAATGCTCTCGGCGCGTCACATACCTGGACCAGAGGGTCGGCGAGAGCCGTCCGGCGTCGACCGCGATCAGCGGAACCCCACGATTGCCAAGGCATCGGGCGGCGGACAGCGTCCCGTAGTACGCCGCCATCGTCAGTACGAATCCGGGCCTCGACGACGGGCTCATCAGGTCCAACCCCCCGGGACGAAGAGTTACACGAAGGGGCATCGCCGCGCGACGGCGTTCGACCCTCCATGCCGCTCTCTGCCGCGACTGGCTTTCTAGCTTCCTTCGACGCGTGCGCGGTGCAGGATGATGGGCGAGGGATCGATTGCACGTGGCTTTTGGCGCTCGTGCTCGTCTTCTTCGCGTACGAGCTGGCTGAGGACGGCGCCGGCGATCTCGATGGCGCGGCGCGCGATGTCGGCCGCAGAGTCCCTCGTCTGGTGCGCCGCTCCCGAAAGGGCGTGAGCAATCAAAAGCAAGCGCTGGTCGTCCTTGGTCATGGCACTCTCTTCCCGTTGAATCATTACCATTGCGAGCGCACCGGTCCAGGTGCGCACGGGCGAGGGACGCGGAATATGCCCGACGCCTCTCTATAAGAACGTCGCGTAGCCGCCCGTAAGCTCGATTCCAAGTGTGGGTCCCCATGTGCCGGAAAATGACGGCTCTACCGCCCTCGGATTCGCGACACCGACGTAAAGCCGCAGCTCCGGAGAGGCCGTGTACAGGGGGTACGTGCCGTGACCTCGCGAGAGGGCGATCGCCGCTGCCTCGAGCTCGATTCCCCAGAATACCGGCGTCGGGTTCGTCACGAGTTCGTGGACCTTGACGCCGTTCAGGAAGAGCACGCCTCCCGCCTCGTGGCCTTTGGCGATGTCGAGAGGGAGCATGTACGACGTGAGAAGCTCCCAGGCGATCGGCCACCGTAGCTCCTGGTCGAGCAACGTGACGTGAGCGTTGCCGCCCGAGGTGCCCCGGCTGTCGTATTGAAGGGCTTCGGAAATGCCGAGGTTGAATTCCGCGATCGAGCGGTTCAAGCGTCCCGGCAGGTATGTTCCCCATCGGTAGGACACTCCCGCCGACACACCGATCGCCGGGGCGAGGAAGACGACGGGATCGTGGGGAGGGAAAAGAACGGTCGCGCTTCCCGCGGCGAGGAGCTGCGCGGCCCATCCGAAGTCTTGCTTGGATTCGCCTTGAAGGGCCGACGCGGGCGCCTGCGAGGACGGCCACTCGACCAGCATGGGTCTTAGCAGGCTCACCCCAGCGGTACCGAGCGCGAGCGCGTGGTTCGGCTCGCACGGCGCGACGTCGGCCGCGTCCGTGAGGGTGGGGTCGACCTCATCGAGCGGCTTGCACACGTCGAGGGCTTCGGCGAGGACCTGGCCGTCGAAGAGCCCAGGGCTCGGACGCGCGCCGACCTCGATCGCCCGCATGGGCGGTGCGACCCGAAGGCGCCTGACAGCGGAGGCCGCGGCGCGAACGAGCCGTAGGGTTCGTGAGGCGCTCGCGCGGAGCTTGCGCCGCTCGCTTGCCCTCACGGTCCACCAGGGGACGGGCTCGACGAGCTGGCCGAGTGCGAGTTGCTCGCGCTCGCCGAGCGCTTCGACGGCCGACACGATGCGCTCGGGATCGATCGCGATCGCGAGCTCGAGTTCGGCCTTGGTCGCGGCTCGTGCGGCGTGGAGTCTGTCCGAGGCATCGGGCGACGTGCCGAGGTAGCCGTCGCCGCTCGTCACCCAGCAAGGGGTCAAGTCGGCGAGCTCGAGCGAGCCCGCTCCGAGCGCGGGACACGGCTCGACGCTCATCGCGCGGGCCACGCCCAGGCCCTTCGCGTTGAAGAAGTCGTGGCGGCGGCGCGCATGGGCGTTGCCACTCTTCCAGGTGTCCTCGGTCATGACGAGGTGCCCCGCAGCGAAGGCGTCCTGCAGAAAGTGCATCGCGAACCCGTGTTCGAGCAAAGCCTCGGTCAGACTTCCCCGAGCGGCGAGCTCGAGCGAACGGAGGTGATGTGCCAGAAACTGGCCGAGCGAGTTGTCGACATTTCCCGTGGCTGCAATCGCCCGCACGACGTCGTCGATGCGCCGTCCTCCGTCGACGAAGTGCGCCTGGGTCGCCTGGGCACGAAGCTCGTAGCCGGGGTCGATGAAGTAGAAGTCCACGTCGAGCGCGTGCACGAACGACATGCGCTCCAGAGAGGCATTGGGCAGGCGCGCGAGGGCCTCCTCGAATCTGCCCCATTCGTAGGCCGCCGCCGACGCAATCTCGATGCCCTTCTGGCTCATGATCACTTCCCGCAGCTCGGCGGTGCTGTTCGCGTGGTCTCCCGCAAGCGCCGGTAGGGCGGAGTAGGGGACGCAGTCGAGGCCGATGTCCGCGTGGATCATGCGCGTGTCGAGCGCTCTCCTCTGAGCGAAGTCCTCGATCGGCAAGTCCACGCGCGCGCACAGGCGGAGCCCCTCCCGGCGCGATCGGGAGACAGCGTCTTGCAGGACGTCTCGCAATTCGGGCGGAAGCTGCATCAGGCCGTCGTGCGCGATGACGACGTGCTCCGGGAAGTACCAGGCGTGTGCCTCGCCCGCGGTGAGGAGCGCCGCACCGACGAGGACTGCGCCCAAGGTGAAGCGAGAGACGCGTGACGCACGCCTGGGACCGGAGACCGTCATCGTCGAACGTCTGCCAACGTTAGCTCAGGCTGGGACCGCTCGGTTTCGCTGATAGAGTGTGGGTGTGTCGTCTCCAACGCTGCCAGGTTCGTCGGTCGGCGTCGAAGGGGTCGATATTCATTGGGTCGAACTGGGGCGCGGACGGCCCCTCGTCCTTTTGCACGGGCTCTGCGACTCGCATCGCACGTGGTCCGCCGTTGCTCCCGCTCTCGCTCTCTCTCGACGCGTCCTCATGCCGGACCTTGCCGGTCATGGGGTCTCCGGACGCCCGGACGCGACGTACGCGCTCGACTGGCATGCCGGAATCGTGGCCGGCTGGCTCGATGCGCTCGGCCTCGACGAGGTCGACCTCGTCGGCCATTCGTACGGTGGCGGCATCGCGCAGTGGATGCTTCTAGAGCACCGGCGGCGAGTTCGACGCCTCGCTCTGGTCGCTTCCGGCGGCCTCGGTCGGGAGGTTGGCCTGTCGTTGCGACTCGCTTCGTTCCCGTTCGTCGTGGAGCGTTTTGGCCAGCCGTTCATGGCCCGCGGCACCACGATGGCGCTCAACGCGGCGGGTAGCGCGTACTCCGCCGAAGAGATTGCCGTGCTCGCGCGCATGAATGCGGTCCCGGGAACCTCGCGAGCCTTCGCGCGGAGCGTGCGCGACGTCATCAATCTGGGCGGACAGCATCGTCACTTCCTCGACCGGGCGCGAGAGGTTCACGATTTGCCTCCCATCGCCATCTTCTGGGGCGAGAACGACACGCTGATTCCAATTCGACACGGGGTCGACGCCGCGGCGCTCATGGCGGGCGTCACGTTGACGCGCTTCGCCGGGTGCGGTCACTTCCCACATCGACAGGAACCCGAGCTCTTCGTGGCGGCGCTCGAGGCATTTCTCGATGCACCGGTTCAACCGGGCGCGCATCTGCACGGGCCGTTGCCTAGGCTTGCCACCGCCTGAGGTGAACGTTTACTCGGCGTGCGCTGCGCTCGCGGCCCCTTCCGGAACCGTCGCGCTCGTCGGGTGCTCGCTTTTGGCCCCGCGGTGCGAGAGCCGCTCGACGGCGACGAACAGCGCGGGGATGAAGAATATCCCGAGCAGCGTGGCCGCCAGCATGCCGGAAATGACTGCGGTCCCGAGCATGCGTCGCGCGGCCGCACCGGCCCCCGTCGCGATCCACAGCGGAATGCAGCCCGCAATGAATGCGAACGACGTCATCAAGATAGGCCTCAGCCGAAGCTGCGCCCCCTCGAGCGCCGCATCGACGATCGACCGTCCCGACTCGAGCTTGTCCTTCGCGAATTCGACGATCAAGATCGCGTTTTTTGCCGTCAGTCCGACCAGCATCACGAGGCCGATCTGGGCGTAGATGTTGTTGTCGAAATGGCGTGAGACAAGCCCCAGGTATGCGCCAAGGACCGCGACCGGCGTGCTCAGCAGAACGCTGAAGGGCAGCGACCAGCTTTCATAGAGTGCAGCGAGGATGAGGAAAACGAAGACGAGGGACAACCCGAGCACGCGAGCCGTGCCGCCGGCCGAGATCTTCTCCTGATACGAGAGGCCGTTGAACGCGTAGCCCATGTCCGGCGGCAGCGTGGCGGCGGCCACCGACTCGAGGGCATCGAGCGCCTGCCCCGAGCTGTACCCGGGCGCGGGGACGCCCTGAATCTCAACGGAGCGGTACAGGTTGAAGCGGACGGTGTACTCGGGCCCCGTCGTCGTCTTCACCCGGACGAACGACGACAGCGGAACCATGTCGCCTTTGCCGTTTCGCACGTAAAACTGGCCGACGTCTTCGGCCTTGGTGCGGTATGCGGGCTCGGCCTGCAAGAACACCCTCCACTGGCGACCGAACCGCGTGAAGTCGTTGAGGTAGGCGCCGCCGAGGAAGGTCTGCAGCGCGGCATAGACATCGCCGATGGCGACGCCCTCCTTCATCACCTTGTCCTTGTCGACGTCGGCATAGAGCTGGGGCACCGCGGGTGAAAATATGGGCCGTAGCCCCGCCAGCTCAGGGCGCTTGCGCGCTTCGGCCATGAAGCGCCCCACGTTCTGCGCGAGGTACTCGTACGAGGAGCCGCCGCGATCTTGCAGCATCATGCTGAAGCCTCCCGTGGAACTGATGCCCGGAATCGAAGGTGGCCCGACGGCGAAGACCCGAGCCTCGGGGATGGCGGAGAACTTCGCGTTGAGGCTCCCCACGATCGCGCTCGACGAGAGCTCCGGCGCTTTGCGCTCTTCCCAGGGCTTCAGCCCGATGAAGCCGGTGCCCAGGTAGCTGGCGGCCGTCCGCGTGAAGAAGCTGAAGCCCGCGATGCCGTTGTAAGTCCGGATGCCCGGTTGCTTCGAGACGATGTCGGCGACCTTCTCGTAGACGGCCTTCGTCCGCTGCAGCGATGCGCCGTCCGGGAGCTGAACGCCGATGATCGCGTATCCCTGGTCTTCGTCAGGAACGAAGCCGGCCGGGATCTTGCGACCGATGCCGATCGAGACGGCCACGACGGCGGCCAAGAGCGCGAGGGGGATGACGAGCTTGCGAACGAGGAGACGGTTGATCGAGATGTAGCCGTCCGTGGTCTTGCCGAACCATCGGTTGAACCCTGCGCCAAGCTTCCCGAAGACCCCACGCGGCGCCTGCCGCGGCCGGAGAAGCATCGCGCTGAGGGCAGGACTCAGGGTCAATGCGTTGAAGGCCGAGATGAGGACGGACACGGCGATCGTGAGCGCGAACTGCTGGTAGAGGCGCCCGGTGACGCCGCTCATGAACGCCACGGGCACGAACACCGCGGCAAGGATGAGGGCAATCGCGACGACGGGCCCCTGCACCTCCTTCATCGCCTGGAATGTGGCCTCGCGGGGTGCCATCCCTTCCTCGATGTGGTGTTCGACGGCCTCGACGACGACGATGGCGTCGTCGACCACGAGGCCGATGGCCAGCACGAGACCGAAGAGTGAGAGCGTGTTGACCGAGAAGCCGAGGAGAGGAAAGACGGCGAATGCGCCGATGAGGGAAACGGGAACGGTGAGCAGGGGAATCAGGGTCGCCCGCCAGCTCTGAAGAAACAGGAAGACGACCAGCGCCACGAGGACGACCGCCGCGACCAGCGTCTCGACGATCTCCCGGATGCCGGCCTTCACCGGTGCGGTCGTGTCGAGCGAGATCTCGTAAGCGATGCCCGGGGGGAAACGCTTGGCCAGCTCGGACATGGCCTGTCGGACGTTGTCGGCCACCTCGAGCGCATTCGAGCCCGGCGACTGAAACCCGGCGATGACGGCAGCGGGGTTCCCGTTGAAGGTGCCGTATTGCTGGTACGTCAGCGCCCCGAGCTCGACCCGGGCAACGTCCTTGATGCGCACGTTCGATCCGTCGGGGTTCTCGCGCACGATGACGTTGCCGAACTCTTCCGGTTCGACGAGCCTGCCCTGGGCGCGCACGGTGTACGTGAGCTGTTGCCCGACAGGCGCCGGCTCCGCGCCGACCTGACCGGCGGGGTTGACCACGTTCTGCGCCCGGACCGCGTTCTGCAGATCGTTGACCGTCAAGCCGAGACGGGCAAGCAAATCCGGCTTGATCCAGATCCGCATCGAGTAGTCGGCCGCCCCGAGGTTTCGGATGTCGCCGATGCCTTTGATGCGCAAGAGCGCGTCGTTGATGTTGATGAGAGCGTAGTTCGCGAGGAAGGTCGGGTCGTAGCGGCCGTCGGGCGAGTACAGGGAGACGACGATGAGCGGGAAGGCGAGGGACTTCTTGATCGTGACGCCGAAGTTCTTGACGTCCTGCGGGAGGAAAGGCTGCGCCTGCGAGTAGCGGTTGTTGACGAGGACGTTGTCGACGTCGATGTCGGTGCCGACGTCGAACGTGACCGTCTGGTTCATCGAGCCGTCGTTGGCGTTCGTCGACTGGATGTAGAGCATCCGGTCGACGCCGTTCATCTGCTGCTCGATCGGCGTCGCGACCGACTGCTCGATGGTGAGGGCGTCCGCGCCCGTGTACGTCGTCGTCAGGTTGACCTGCGGAGGCAGGATCTGTGGAAACTGCGCGATTGGCAGCCCCAGCAGCGACACGGTCCCGATGAGGACCGTGATGATCGCGATGACCATCGCGACGATCGGGCGGCGAATGAAGAACGCTGACATGGGCCGATCTCCGCGGTTTCAGTTCTTGGCGGCTGTGGCTGGCGCCGCCGACGACGCGCCGGCGGGCGGAGCCTCAGGCGCTGGTTTGGGCACGACCTGAGCGCCGTCGGTTATCTTCTGGACCCCCTCGACGACGATGCGTTCGCCCTCGGCGAGGCCCTTGTCGATGATGCAGAGGCCCTCGACGCTCGGTCCAATATCGACACGGCGCAGCTGAATCTTGTCGCCCGGGCCGACGACCCCCACCGAATACGTCCCCTGGACGGGGATGAGCGCTTTCTGGGGGACGACGAGGACGGCGCGGCCGGCCTCGGGGCGCGTGATGCGAACGCGACCATACTGGCCTGGGCGTAGATTGCCGTCCGGGTTCGGGATGAGCGCCTGAATCTGGATGGTCCCGGTGCTCGGGTCGATCTGACGATTCGTCGTCACGATGACGCCCCTGTGCGGGTACTTGCTTCCGTCGCTGAGTATGATCTCGAGGCCTGGATCGCCCGTCTCGGTCGTGCCGCCGGCGTCAAGCCGAGCGAACTGCTTCTTGGCCCAGGCGAGGTCTCTTGCGTCGAGGTCTTTGAATCGGTCGGGGTACTTC
>Ga0302325_10029915_pt1 | contig 11239 bp, 8 predicted proteins | sample Palsa_T0_2_FD_201948 | JGI IMG/M metagenome (GOLD analysis project Ga0302325, IMG submission 201948) | Peat permafrost microbial communities from Stordalen Mire near Abisko, Sweden - Palsa_T0_2 | ecosystem: Environmental > Terrestrial > Soil > Palsa > Peat permafrost | place: Sweden: Abisko...
TGCTGCGCTTCTCCTTCTGATGCTTGAGGCCGTGCACACGGACCTCGTTGAACCATCAGCCTGAAGCGCAGCACCTCAAATCTTCAGCTATCCACAAGCTGCCCGGCCGATTACCCCATCTTTGTCGGCAAGGAAAATGCTGGCGACGACGGAATGTCCCGCGAGCGGCGCCATCGCCGCCGGACCGCCCATGAGCTTCAGAGCCTTTTGGCTCAACGCTGCCTCGGCACCTGGCCGAAGCGCTTCGGCGCGCTTGAAGACCGCGAAGGCATAGTCGCCGCCGGGATCGGAGACAGGCGTCGACGTTGCCAGTCGCACCTTCGGGTCGAGCATCTTGTCGAGCGCGTTGGCTTGCGTCAGTCCGAGCGACTGATGGCTCAGCAGGCACAGTGTATTGCGCGCGAACGGTATAACCAACGTCTGCGGCCGCGATCTGGCGAGCGTCTGCGGATGCCCCATGTCGGCGGAGAGAAAGAGATCAGCCGCCTCGCCTTTCTCGATCCGCTCGCGCAATCCGCCTGACGGGCCGAATACCGGATCGGCGACCTGTGAAGCGTCGAGACCCGCGGCCTTAATGGCTTGTTTAAGCGGCGCGATCAGGCTTCTGCCCGCATAAACGCGGGCGGGATCGGCCCGGCTCGCTGACGCACTTGCCGCAAGGCAAAGCGCGACAGCGAACAAAAAGAATGTGCGCATGTTGAACCTCGATGCTCAGGCCGTCTTGATCCAGACCGCCTTGACGTTGAGATATTCTTCCATCTGCTGCAATCCGGACTCGCGGCCGTAACCGCTCATCTTGTAACCGCCGAACGGCACCGCCGGATCCATTGCCTGATAGCAGTTCACCCACACAGAGCCGGCGCGGATCGCACTGGCGAGACGATGGGCCTTGCTCACATTCGTGGTCCACACGCCACTGCCGAGCCCGAACATCGTGGAATTGGCGCGCTGGATCAATTCGTCGGTATCCTTGAACGGGATCGCCGAAATGACCGGCCCGAAAATCTCTTCCTGCGCGATCCGCATGTTGTCATTGACGTCGGCGAACACGGTCGGCGGCACGAAGAAACCCTTGGCCAGCGGACCTTCGGTCAGACGCTCGCCGCCAACGACGGCGCGCGCTCCCTCCTGCTTGCCGACGCTGAGATATCCGGTCACGCGTTCGAGCTGTTGCTCCGATACCAGCGGCCCGATCTGCGTTTCCGGATCGAGGCCGTTGCCGACCCGCAAGCCCTTGCCGAAGCGCGCCACCTTATCGGTGAATTCGTCGTACACTTTCTGCTCGACAAACATCCGCGTGCCGGCACTGCAAATCTGGCCGGAATTGGCGAAGACGGCCATTGCCGCGCCGGGCACGGCGGTGTCCATGTCGGCATCGGCGAACACGATGTCGGGCGATTTGCCGCCGAGCTCGAGCGATACACGCTTGAGGTTGCCAGCCGAGGCTTTGACGATCGACTGTCCGGTCAGGTGCGAGCCGGTGAACGCCACCTTGTCGACGCCGGGATGCTCGGCCAATGCAGCGCCTGCGGTCTCGCCGTAACCTGGAACGACATTGACTACGCCTGGAGGCACACCGGCCTCGAGCGCAAGCTCGCCGAGCCGCAGCGATGTGAGCGGCGCCTCCTCGGCCGGCTTGAGGATCACCGTGCAGCCGGTCGCCAGCGCCGGACCGACCTTCCAGATCGACGCGCCAAGCGGTCCGTTCCACGGAATGATCGCGCCGACGACGCCGACCGGCTCTTTCAGCGTGTACGAAAAAATATCGCCTGGCAGCGAGTTTGGGATTGTCTCGCCGTGCAATGACGTCGCTTGCCCGGCGTACCAGCGCAGCATGCCGAGCACGCGCTGGCGCGAGCCGCGCGTCCGGCTGATCGGCGCGCCCATGTCGAGCGTGTCGAGCGAACTCAATTCATCGAAATGCTTCTCGACCAGATCGGCGAGCTTGAGCAGAACCTGCTGCCGTTCGAACGGCTTGAACTTGCTCCACGGCCCCTCGAACGCCTTGCGCGCCGCCGTTACCGCGCGATTGATATCCTCGCGATCACCTTCGGCGACAGTCGCGAGCAATTCACCGGTCGCCGGGTTGCGGCTTTCAAAGTGCTTGCCCGATGCAGCCTCGACCCATTTGCCGTCGATCAGCATTTTCTTGAACTTAACCGTCAGCGTAGGCGTGACGGGTCAACGGAATTGCCTGGGCCTGTGCCATCTTTGAAATCCTCCACAACTGCGTTAAGCGTTATATCCACATAAATATAGCGAGCGGCAATTTTTCACACAACCGGGACGGCTTTGCGACCGCCGACGCATCAGCGTGTGACGGTCCGGGAAACGGGAAACGTCATCTTTGCCGTGCGGATCAGGCAGAACGTTTTGTCATACCCCGGCGTGCCCATAACTGTTATGCAACCGCAAATCTCTCAGGGCTGAATCAAAGCCGGCTGACCGCCAGGCGAGATGTGGGAGGAAAGATGACTGCCGTTGCGGCCGGACAGGACGTCCAGCGCCGCTCCTTCCAGGAAGTTTGGGTCATCAGCTTCGGCCACGCGCTGACGCACTGGTACCCTGCAACGTTCTACCTCCTGCTGCCGCTGATCGGCAAAGAGCTCGGGCTGAGTTATAGCGAGATCGGCTCGATCCTGACCTGCCAGTACGCCGCCGGCGCCATCGCCAATATCCCGGGCGGCATCTTCGTCGACTCGGTCGGCCGCAAGGGCCTGCTGATGGCGCTGTCGCTGCCGTGGATCGGCATCCCCTATCTCGTTATGGGCGCGGCCCACAGTTACTGGATGATCCTGGTCTGCGCGACGCTGGTCGGGATCGGCAACAATCTCTGGCATCCGACTGCGATCCCGTGGCTCGCCGACCGCTTTCCCGAACGCAAGGGACCGGCGATGTCGTTTCACGGCATGGGCGCCAATCTTGGCGACGCCGTCGCGCCGCTCGCCGTCGGCCTGCTGCTGCAAACCTATAGCTGGCGCAGCGTCGTGTTCGTGAACGTGATCCCGGGCATCGTCGTCGCGGGATTCATCCTGTTTTACGTCAATCACCTGCAGATCGCCGACATCCGCGCCGGCATCGCCAAAATCAAACCGGTTGCGATGAGCGGCGCCCAGCGCACGCGCATGCTGCTGTCGCTGCTGGCGAACCGCGCGATAGTTACGCTCGCGCTCGGGTCCGCATTCCGCACCATGACGCAAGGCGCGCTCCTGACCTTCCTGCCGATCTATCTCGGGCATGCGATGGGATATTCGCCGTTCTTGATCGGCGCTTGCATGTTCGCCCTGCAAGCCGCCGGTTTCATCGCAGCCCCGATCGCCGGATATTTGTCCGACACGATCGGACGTCGACAAATCATCCTGTCGAGCATGTCGATGACCGCGGTCGTCATCGCGTTCATGATCTTTGCCGGCGGCACGGTATGGTTCGTGTTGCTGGTGGCCGTGCTGGGATTTTTCCTGTTCGCGGTTCGCGCGGTATTGCAGGCTTGGCTGCTGGACGCCACGCCGCCCGGCATGGGCGGCAGCGCGATCGGCCTGTTTTTCGGCGCGCAAGCGCTCGGCCAGGCCATCGGACCCATCAGCGCAGGTATTGTCGCCGACCACTACGGCATCATGGGCGCGTTCTACTCCTGCCGTGACGATCGTCGTCGCCAATCTCCTGGTGTTCGTGACCCCGGCCGGGCTGCTCAAAAAGGCCTAAAAAGTAATTATCCTCGTAAAGTAGGGCGCGCCGCGCTACGGGCGACCTTGCCGTGCCGGCGAAGTTACGACAAAACTCCTCCGCTGGGCCGACATTGAACTGGAATAGAGTACGCGTGACCGGTCACAGCATTCTTTTGGCGCTGAGCGTCGTTCCGGCAATCTGGGCCAATGCAGCAACCGCGCAGGTGCCGGCAACGCTCGCCGCGCCGGGCAAGATCGTCATCGCGACCTTCCATGCCGAAGGCGCGCAGATCTACGAATGCAGGGCGGCAAGCGACGGCAAGCTGGCCTGGACTTTCCGCGAGCCGATCGCCGCGCTGCTCCTCGCCGGCAAAACAATGGGACGGCACTATGCCGGTCCGAACTGGGAGCTTTCGGACGGTAGCGCCATCACGGGCGAGACGGTGGCAGCGCGCCCGGTACGACCGCTAACGACATCCCTTGGCTGAAGCTTGACGTGGCAAGCCATCGCGGGACGGGCTTGCTGTCGGAAGTCAGCACCGTGCAACGGCTCAACACTCAGGGCGGCACGTTTGCCGGCACATGCGATCGCGCCGGCAGTTTTCGCAGCGTGGCTTATTCCGCCGACTACAGCTTCCTCGGCGAGCCGGATCAGGATCTGACCTCGTCGATCCCGAAGCAACCGCATTGAGCGTTTGCCTTCAGCATCCGCTCGCTCAAACAAAAGCAAAGCGCAGCTTTATTCAGCTCTCCGCCACCGGGGCAGGCCCGGCCACTTCGCTCCTGCGCCGAAAGAATGCCGGCAGAGCGAGCCGCGCCCATAGCATCAGCACAACGCCGACAAGAAGACCGCCGGCGCCAAACATCAGCGCCGCACCGATACCACCGAATGAAATCTTGCTCTGGTCGGGATTGGCGAAGTTGATGCAGGAGCCGATGAACAGCGCGGACATGCTTAAAGCCCCGATTGCGGGAATGACGCCGATGAAGATGAAATTCTTCATGCTCTTGAAAATCTCGCGCCGGTAATAGGCAACGCAGGCAAATCCGGTCAGCCCGTAATAGAACGCGATGCCAATTGCGGTCGCGGTTACCGAGTCTGTCAGCACGTTATTATTAGAGAGCAGGACCAGCGCCAGATACCAGGCGATCGAGACTGCACCCATCGCCAGCGTTGCGAAACCCGGCGTCCGGTAGCGCGGATGAATTTCCGCGAAACGTTTTGGCAGCGATCCGGCGCGCGCCATCGACAGCGCTGTGCGCACCCCCGGCAGGATCGTGGTCTGGGTGCAGGCCGCGGCAGAGGTCAGCACAGCGATCAACAACAGCTTGTCCATGCCGGAGCCGAGGACGTGATTGGCGAGCGGCGCCAGAAAATCATCGCCGCTGTATTTCTCGAGATCCGGTTCGGCAAAAGCAATCGCGGCGCACGCCACGATCGCATAGATGCCGACCAGAAGCAGCGTCGAGACCACGGCAGCGCGCGCCGGCGCGGTTTTGGGATTTTCAGTCTCTTCGTTCACCGCAGCGCCGGTGTCCCACCCCCAATAGATGAAGATCGCGACCAGCATCGCCTGCATGAAGTCGGCGCCGCTATCGATGGTGAACGGATTGAACCACGACAGCGCAACACGCGTCCCCGGCACTGCGCCGGAATAGACTTTGCCAAGCGCAACCACGGCGAAGACCATGAGGATGACAATCTCGGCGCCGAGCAGAAATTTCTGCGTGTTCGCGGAAATCTCGATGCCCCAGTAACAGATCAGGGTCATCAGCACGATCCACGCAACCCCGACTATCGTGACGGCGGTTGCCGTTGGCTCCGCGACACCGACGAGATGCAGCGAATACTCGCCGGCAATCTGCGACAGGCCCGGCATAACCAGAATGTCGGTCACGATGATCGCCCAGCCGCCGAGCCAGCCGCTGTAGGGACCGAAAGCGAGCGTCGCCCATGAGAACGTCGTGCCGCAATCCGGATCGGCGCGATTGAGATGATAATAGGCGACCGCGATGAACAGCATCGGCAGGAAGGCCAGAACGATGATCGACGGCAGGCCGAATTTCGCTGCCGCAACCAGCGCCGGCAGTGCGGCCGCGAGCGAATAGGCCGGCGCCGCTGATGCAACTGCAATGACGAGATTCGACGCATACGAGAGCGCGTTTTTCTTCAGCCCTGCTTCAGCCATTGCGGCGCGACGTCCCCACTCTGCCCGCAGCCAATCCCGTCCGGGCACCCCATCCAGCGCCGACATTATAGTGATCGGATCAAACGGGGGTCATCATCGTGCGGGAACAATCCGCGACCGCCGCCGGCAATCACCAAAAAATCGACCCAAATGTCCGTGAAATTGGGTATTGGGTTTCGCCATGCCGGCATAATGGCTGGCCGGGCTGAGGGTGCATGGGCGATATCGCGTTAAATCGCAGGCCGTTGGGCCTGATTTCGGGCGTCACGGCGACGGCCATCGTCATCGCCGACATGGTCGGCATCGGCGTATTCACCAGCCTGGGCTTTCAGGTCGCGGACATTAAATCCGGATTTTCGCTGCTTCTATTGTGGGCGGTCGGCGGGATAATCGCGCTGTGCGGGGCGTTCTGCTACGCGGAACTCGCCACCATGCTGCCGCGATCGAGCGGCGAGTACAATTTGCTGCGCCGGATCTATCATCCGGCCTTCGGCTTCGTCGCCGGCTGGGTTTCCGCAACCGTGGGTTTTGCCGCCCCGATCGCGCTCGCCGCCATGGCGTTCGGCAGCTATTTCAAAGCGGTGCTACCCGATGCACCGCCGCTTGCGCTGGGCCTCGGCGTGACCTGGCTCGTGGCGCTGGTGCAACTCAGTGGGCTTCGCGCCGGCGGCGCCTTTCATAATTTCTGGACCGTGCTGAAGCTCGTCCTGATCGTGATCTTCATTGCCGCGGGCTTTATTGTGGGCGATCAGCAATCGATCTCCTTCGCGCCGTCCGCCAGCGACTTCACCTCCATAATCAGTGCACCGTTCGCGATCAGCCTCGTCTTCGTGATGTACTCGTATTCAGGATGGAACGCCGCGACCTATATCGCCGGCGAACTGCGCGATCCGGCCCACAATCTGCCGCGCGCGCTGCTTGCCGGCACCGCGGTCGTGCTCGTGCTCTACGTCCTGCTCAACGCCGTATTCCTGACCACGGCGCCGATGCAGGAATTGGCCGGACAGATCGACGTCGCCGCGGTCTCCGGAAAACACATATTCGGCCCGTTAGGCGGCCGCATCGTCGGCGCGCTGATCTGCCTCGGCCTAGTGTCCTCGATCAGCGCCATGACCTGGATCGGCCCGCGCGTGACCATGACCATGGGCGAGGATATTCCGACGCTCCGCATTTTTGCCCGCAGATCGCGGCTCGGAGTCCCGGCCGTCGCCATCGTGTTTCAGCTTCTGGTCTCGAACATCCTGCTGCTGACCCAGAGCTTCGAGGCGGTGCTGGATTTCGTCCAGTTCAGCCTGACGTTCTGCTCGTTCTTCACCGTGCTTGGCGTCATCAAGATGCGCATCACGCACCCCGATGCGCCCCGGCCGTACCAAGCCTGGGGATATCCTTTCACGCCGGTCGTTTTTCTCATAATGACGGCATTCGTGATGTACTATTTGCTCGTCAACCGGCCGGTCCAGTCGCTGGGCAGCATTCTTATGATGCTCGCCGGCCTTGCACTCTACTATGTTTCGCAGCAGTTCACCGATACTCCCGCCTCCTCCCTCCCAGTGAAAGCCGATGCCCTTGACCGTGCCTAAGCTGATCGCGGCCGCTGTTCTCGCGAGCGCGCTCGCGCTGTCCATGAACCCGGCGCGCAGCGCTGATTCGGCGAGCCCCAACGATACCGCCCGCTTTCTCGCCGGCCTGCCGCCGGCCTCCGATTCGCCGCTTGCCGCCCTGGCCAATATGCCGGCCTTCACCCAGCAGCAGCACGCGTTCGACTCGGTCTTTGAGCAGGAGGACAAGAATACGCTGTCGAAAGTGCGCGCTTTCTCGGCGGCGCACTTAAGTCACTCCCACGACACTATGCTGTACATGTTCAGCGGGCCGGACTTCCTCTACGCCTCGTCGTTCTTTCCGCACGCCTCGACCTACGTCTTCGCCGGCCTTGAGCCGGTTGGCGACATCCCGCCGCTCAACAGCCTGCCGCGTGGTGCGGTCGAACAGACGCTGCAAAACCTGCGCGCCTCGACCTACACGATTTTGCACCTGAGCTTCTTCATTACCAAGAATATGAGGTCACAGCTCAGCGAGGGGCCGGTGTTCGGCACCTTGCCGGTGCTCTATGTATTCCTGGCGCGGACCGGCAAGACACTCCATGAAGCAAGCTTTGTTTCGCTCGACTCCGAAGGTAATTTCGTTGCACCGAACGATACAAACAAACACGGCGACGGCGAGATCACCCACGGCTTGAAGATCGTCTTCTCCGACGGCAGCGGCCCGAACCAAACCTTGTACTATTTCAGCACCGACCTTTCCGACGGCGGCGTTAAACGATCGGGCTTCCTCGCCTTCTGCGCCAAGCTTGGCGCCGCCGACAGCTTCGTCAAAAGCGCATCGTACCTGATGCACTCGGGCGGGTTCGGCAAGGTGCGCAGCTTCCTGCTCGACCACAGCGCAACCATCCTTCAGGACGACAGCGGCATTCCGCTCGCCTATTTCGATCGGAAGAAATGGGATCTTCAGCCATTCGGCCACTATTTCGGGGCGCTTGGCCTGTTCCCAGGCACCGGCCAGCCGGAAATGGCCGTGCTGTTCCGCAAGGGCACACCGCTCGACTTCGGCATTGGCTACCGCTGGAAGCAAAGTGAATCGAACCTGCTGCTCGCCGAGCGGACCGCCGACGCACAGACCGCTTCCATTAACCCTTCGTTAACCACATCGGCCGATGGAACGCAGGGCGTCGCGGTCGGGTCGCCAGATACCCCCTCATGGGCCAAGATGCACCCAAGAGTCGCGGCATCAGAGCCTGCGCGGGCTGCCCCGCCGCCCCGGCAAGACAGCCAAAACAGGCTTTTCTTCCCCTTCTGGCGCTAACCCGCTAGGATTCCTGCCTAATTAGCGACAAAGTTGTCGTTGATGTTGGCGAGACGTTGGGATGGGGAAAACTTGCCAGAACGGGTACGCAGCCTCGCGTTGCCGCAGGTGTCGCGTCGGCCGGTTGTCGGCTCAGGCGCCGTTCCGCGCTCGCGCCATTTTCACGTCGATCCCGAACTGCGCCATCGTGGCGAAGCCATCGCGCTGCAGACCGCAGCGGCGCGCGGCGCCGAATTCCGCCGCGCTCAATCTGAGCTCGATCGCCGGCTTGGTCCGCAAAACAAAAGCGCGCTGCGCGAGCTCGTTCAGCAAAATCTCCTGCCAATCTCGGTGTCGGTGCTTGCCGTCGGCGTGCTCGGCTGGGGCATCGCAATCTATAATCAACTGCACAGCTCGGGTTTGTTTGGTGCGCAATCGACTTACGCGACGACCGGCAACGCCGACGCCAATGCCGCCAAGACCGATCCGATGGGGAGCTTCGCCGCGCGCTACAACACGATGTCGAATTCGCTGGCGGCAGTCAGACCGGCCGTGCCTCCAAGCGGCGAACCTGCTGCAAGCCGGATCGCAAGAGACTTCAGCCTCTTCCAGCCGAAGCCCGACGCGGCGCGGCCGCCTGTGCAAGCTGCCGCCCAGGGCAAGCCCAATCAGCCCAAAGCAGCAGCGGCGGCGATACCGCAGCAGTCAGCGCTGGCCCGGCCATCGGCACCTGCGCCGAAGCCGCCGGCCCGCGTTGCGCTCGCCCAACCGGAAACCCAGGTTGCGAACGCTTCCCCGCAAGACGGGTTGCGATTCCCGGCGCAACCGCAGCCGGTAAACCCCCTCGCCCCGATCTTCGCGCCGCGCTGGTCGCCCATGACCGAGGCGAAGACGGAAATCACCGACTTCGCCACCGCGCCGTTCCCCTATCACGGCAGTGAGCATCCGCCGCGGGAAACCGGGATTTACAGCGACGATCACGTGCTTCTCCACATTCCGGCTGGCTTCGATCCGAGGAAGCCGGCGATGATGGTGGTATTCTTCCACGGCCACGGGGCGACGCTGGCGCGCGACGTGCGTGATCGACAAAAGCTGCCGGAACAGATTTCCGCCGCCGGCGCCAACGCCGTACTGGTGGCGCCGCAATTCGCCTACGACGCCGCCGATTCCAGCTCCGGGAAGTTCTGGGAGGAGGACGGCTTCAAGCGATTCCTCAACGAAGCGGCGCAAAAACTTTCGGTGATGTACGGCGATCCCCAAAGCACGTTCACCTTTGCCAATATGCCGATCGTGCTGGTGTCCTATAGCGGCGGCTACGGGCCGGCGTTGTCCGTGCTGGCGCGCGGCGGTGCCAGTGCGCGGATCAAAGGCATCGTGATGCTCGACTCGCTCTACTCCGGGATCGATCAGTTCGCTGACTGGATCGCCGATCACCGCTCGACCTTCTTTATCAGCAGCTATACGGCGGGCACGGCACGCCACAATGCAGAACTCGAACGCGCGCTCGATGAACGTTCTGTGCCGTACGGCTCGACGCTGCGGACGAGCCATATGCAAGGCATGGTATCGTTCCTGCCCGTGGATTCGCCGCACCGTGACTACGTTACCCGCGCCTGGGCGGACTATCCGATCGCAGATGTCCTGACCAGAATGGACGATCTGCCCAAGGTCGAAAGCGCTACTGCGCAGCGCAATTAGACGCGAACGGCCTCAGGAACGTCGCGGCTTTCTCCTCGGTATTGGGGACAGCGCCTTTTGTTGCGGATGAAATTGGGCGACCATGAAATCGAGAAAGGCCCGGACTTGCGGGGTCAGATGTCTGTTCTGCGGATAAGCCAGCCAGATCGGCTGCGGTGAAGGCTGAAATCTTTCCAGCACTTCCACCAGCTGGCCCCGTGCATTCGGGGCGTCCGTAAAAAAATCTTGCAGTTGAGCAATGCCGTAACCGGCGCACACCGCGTCCAGTACCGCCGCGCCGTCACTGAAACTCATCGTGCCTTGCGGCGTAAGCGTGGTTTCCGCACTGGCCCCTGCGAAACGCCAGTCACGGGCCATGCGCGACTCCCGAAAAGTGAAGGCGATGCAATCGTGCTCGGCCAAGTCTTCCGGACGCCATGGCTTTCCGTATTTCGAAAAATAATCGGGTGAAGCGACGACGCTCAGCTGAGCTTCAGCGAGACGCCGCACGATAAGACTCGAATTCTGCAATGCGCCAAAGCGAATGCTGACGTCGACGCCCTCCTCGATCAGGTCGATATAACGGTCGTTGAAGGTAACGCGGAGCTTCACGTCCGGGAATTGCGCGTGAAATGCGCCCAGTAGCGGCACCACTTTCAGTCGCCCAAACGACACCGGCATATCAACGCGCAAATTGCCGGACGGTTTGACCTGCGCATCCTTGAGCTCAAGTTCGGCTTCCTCGAGCTCGGCCAGCGCTTGCCGGCAGCGCTGAAAATAAGCGGCGCCGTGTTCGGTGAGAGTGACGCGGCGTGTCGTACGCGCGAGAAGCCGCGCGCCGACCTGGTCTTCCAGACGGCTGATCGCGTT
>Ga0302325_10029916_pt1 | contig 11239 bp, 12 predicted proteins | sample Palsa_T0_2_FD_201948 | JGI IMG/M metagenome (GOLD analysis project Ga0302325, IMG submission 201948) | Peat permafrost microbial communities from Stordalen Mire near Abisko, Sweden - Palsa_T0_2 | ecosystem: Environmental > Terrestrial > Soil > Palsa > Peat permafrost | place: Sweden: Abisko...
TACTGACGGACCGCATCACCGGTAATAACCTGGATGTCTATTCGCTGGTGGCTCTGGGGAGATATCCCTGGTCGGATTGGATGGGCGGCCTGGATGAGTCGGACCGCGCCGCCATCGAACGTGCTATCGAGTCGGCGGGCGTCGGCCCCCTGCGCAACAGAAAGTTGCATACCCTGAGCGATGGGGAAAACCAAAAGGTTATGCTTGCACGCGCGCTGGCACAGGACACCCCCTTACTCATGCTCGACGAACCGACGGCACACCTCGACCTTCCGAGTCGTATCCGGTTAATGCGACTGCTGCATAGATTGGCAAGGGAACTCGATAAAGGCATATTGCTCTCGACCCATGAGCTGGACCTGGCCTTACAGGTCGCCGATGAGGTTTGGTTATTGGAGGCGACAGGATCGATGCACAAGGGCGCGCCCGAAGATCTTATACTCAACGGCATCTTTGAAGCAGTTTTTGCAAAAGAAGACGTCACCTTCGACCGGGCTACGGGTGTGTTCAGGATCCCGCCCGAGGGCGGCAGGCCAATCGCGCTGGAAGGCGGGGGCGTGGCCGGCTTCTGGACCCGGCGTGCCTTGCAACGGGAAGGATTTACCGTTACTGACAACGCCGGCGGCGTCGTAATCACGCAAGAAGATGGCCGGACCATTTGGATGCTGAACGGGAAACGCTTCGTAACGATCAGCAAATTGTTAGCCGCCTTAAACGGCCTCACGTAAAATTGCGCTAATTTTACCGATCAATTTTACCATGAACGACATCTATCTTATTCGACATACGACTCCCTCTGTCGCAAAGGGCATCTGCTATGGGCAGACCGACCTGGATATTACGGAAAGTTTTTTGGCGGAGGCGGAACTGATCAGCAAAACGCTGCCGGCCGGCATCGCTGTTGTCTATAGCAGTCCGCTGCAACGCTGCGCGCGACTGGCTGAATTGTTGTTTCCCGGAGGACACCTCGCATTGATGCCGGAACTGATGGAACTGCATTGCGGCTCCTGGGAGATGCAGCCCTGGGACGACCTGCCAAAGGATGAGATCGACCCGTGGATGGCGGATTTCGTGAACATCCGCGTGCCGGGAGGCGAGAGCTATCTGGACTTACACGAACGCGTATCCCGGTGTTTTGCGGCCATTGCCGCCGCCGGGTCGGAAGGACCCAGGGCCATCGTCGCACATGGCGGCGTTCTGCGGAGCATTCTCTCGCGCATTACCGGCACGCCGCTGATCGATAGTTTCAAGGTGTTTTCTCTTCATTACGGATGTGTGGTGAGAATATATGAGAAGGAGGGCGCTTTGGCCTATGACATCCTGTTGAACCAGGTTCCTCCCGACAAGGAGCAGCATAAGCCGGCGACTTATTATAAGAAGTTCACCTAACTTTGCCTGGTGAAGCTAAACCCCGAATTTTTCAATCAATTACTCACGGTAACCTTTACGTTGTTCGCCGTCATCGACATCATCGGCAGCATTCCCCTGTTGCATGCGTTGAAGAAAAAGATCGGCAGCCTCAACGAAGGAAAGGCGACGCTGATCTCCGGTGCGCTGATGGTGTTATTTCTCTTTGGGGGAGAACAGTTCCTGCGCATCTTAGGCGTCGACCAGCGTTCTTTTGCCGTGGGCGGCTCTATCGTCATCTTTATCCTGGGACTGGAAATGGTGCTGGGTGTCGAACTCTTCAAGAGCGAACCGGACGCCAAGGCCAGCGTGGTCGTCCCCATCGCCTTTCCACTGATAGCCGGCTCGGGCACGCTGACGACGATCATGTCGCTAAAAGCCAATTACGAAACGACGACGGTGTTGCTGGGCATCATGCTGAACCTGCTCTTTATATTCCTCGTCTTGAAGTCAATGGACTTTATTGAAAGGATCCTGGGCCCTGCCGGTATGATCGCCACCCGGAAATTCTTTGGCGTCATCCTGCTGGCCATCGCCGTCAAAATATTCAGCACTAACCTGCGGGGATTGTTGAAATAGTTGTTTAATTTTGCCCTCCCTTACCAAGCCGCGCGATGCCGGCAGTCTGTCTGCCGCAGTGGGCTTGGTCCTGTAGTACAATGGATAGTATAAGGGTCTCCGAAGCCCTGGATCCAGGTTCGATTCCTGGCGGGACCACAAATAGAGCACTTTAGTGCTCTATTTTTTTGAAAATCAACGAGTTGAAAAAATACTGCAAACGGTACTTAAGATTTAAAAAACGCAATGGCGTCAAACACCTAACAAATTAAAAAACAATGAATTAGGTCGCGTTTTTGGGGGGTTGCAAATTCTGACAATTGTCTATATTTTTGTCTAAACAAATCACGTAACCTCTCCATGAAAGCAAAATTCAGCCCCAATTTCAATCTTCAACCGGTTCCGGGAAGGACCCTTACATCATAATGAAGATCACATGTTCCGACTTCAAGCCAGGAACAAAGATCAAAAACCGCCCTTCATATTCGATTGGCTATTCCATCCCCGAAAATGATTGGTCAACCGCCAAGCAAAAGGCACATTCCCGCAGCCATATAGACCCCGCCATAAACGCCCGGATCTTGGAGATACAAACCTGGGTAGAGGAATTTGCAAAGGGAAAGTCTACAGTAACCGGCGCGGAGCTGATAGCCCACTTACATCAAATGGATGAGCTGAAGAATGGAAGGGTTGTTTCGAAGAAGGAGAACAGCGGGTCGTTTTTTACCACCGTGGATCAAATCTACAATGAGGCATGCGAAGGGACGCTATTGACAAAGTATAACACCAAGTATTCCGAGAATACCTTGAGAACGTGGTGGAGGTCGCGTAACAGACTATTTAAGTTCAATCCCGATTTAACCTTTGAGTCCATAACGATGGACACCTATCGAGAATACATCAACTGGGAGAATGAGCAAGGATCACAACTGAGCTACATTGGTGCCACGATCAAAGACTGGTCAATCTTTTTTCAACACGCTACCAGGAAGGGACTAAATAAAAACTATGTCTATAAGGACGATGACTTCAAAAAAATTGATGAAGTTGTTGACAAACCCTATCTGGATGATGAAGAAATTGAGCTATTGAGGAGGGTCCCGGATGAAAAATTAAGCGCAACCCAAAGAGAAGTAAGGGACCGATTTGTTATCAACCTGTATATTGGTTTCCGTATTTCCGACTTGAAGAGTTTGACAGATCAGGATGTGGAAGGCGATGTGATTACGAAGGTGACGCAGAAGAAAAATAAAAAGATTTCAATTCCCATCGCCGATGAGGTCATTGAAATTCTGGACAAATACGATGGCCATTTGCCCCGTCAGTACCACGAAGCGGTTGTTAACCGTGAAATAAAAAAGATCGCCGAACTTGCCGGGATTGACAGGTTATTCACTTACTCCGTCACCAAAGGAGGGAGAGTCGAGGTTATAACCGAACCGAAATGGAAGCTCATTACAAACCACACTGCACGAAGGTCAGCCGTTACTAATATGTCGAAGGATGGATGTCAGGATAGTGATATTATGTCGTATGTTGGAATGGCTCCAAATACCTTTAAGCGGTACAACAAAAAGACAGCCGAAGATGTCGCCAAGGCCAATATAGATCACCCCTACTTTAGGAAGAAAAACCGGTTGAAGGTTGGGGTTTAAAGCGCCTTTAAGGCAAAAAACGCCAGCCTCCTAGATTTGCCTTGCCAGACCAAACCATGGATTTAACCGCCAGCGCATTGGTGTGATTCCTTTGCTGGCCGAAGTCCGTCTAACAGTTTGGCGTCGCCGATAAAGCGGATTCCAAATGGAACTTGGCGACCTTTAGTCACCTGGAGGGATTTGACTAAACTAGTGTCTATAAATTTTATAAAACGTTAATAGTCAATACCCATCTGATTCTGAATCAGACTTGCACTTGGTCCCCATTTCCAAAATGGTGACATTTTCGCAAGGGGGGTATACCCCGTCCAGGATCAGCGACCGGGGGCTTGTTACGGGTGGGTGTACTGGAGGGCACATATATCGGATTTCAGCGGCAATTGTTGGCTGCTACAAATTGCTTATACGCAGGTCCGAATTTTCGGTTTAGTATTAGGATTATTTTTCCTAACGCCTTTGTTTTCCATTTTTGAATAAACTGCTATTTGCCCTAATAGGGCCAATAGAATGCACATTTAGAAGCTGTCGGGCAGATCGGAATTATTCTTTATTGGTTCTACAAGGCCTACAAATTCCTCTTACAAGGGTCAACAGTAGTAATTATCTGAAGATATTAGTAAACCAATTACAAATTAAATATCGTTTTGGATACTATCCGATCCCCGGTACTCCGTACCGTCGATGCAGATAGCATTTGCCCTCCTATCCGAACCCTAAAGATTGATTTCGCATGTAAAATTGCGCCTTCAACTGAAGTCAACGGCCCATGCCGGATTTTCATTACCAATATTGCTATTGATCAATCCCTTTTCACATCGAAGGGGTGCTGGTTTCGTTCAGCGAGTATACGAAACGCGAGACGCAGTATACCCGCTTCATGCCATGTTTCCTGGCGGGTTATCCCACAACCCCAAACTCTTCCGGGGGTGGTCGAAGTACAAAATTAATAAGAAGACTTCTCTTTATTTTTTTTGTAACAAAATTTTTTAATGTTTTGGCGGGGTCACAAAATTGTAAGAAATTTTTTTAATGATTTTGCAGCGGATATCTACGTTTTCTGATGTTCGGTTTAGCGTACATCTGCGTGCAATAAAATTTGTAACTCTGTAAAATGGAGGGCCCAGGCAGAAAATATACACTATATTCAGTGTAGAAGGGGCAGTAAAATTCCCCCTCACTTACAAGGGCCGAAAAGCGGGGTTTTTGATCTAGTCCGCTGCTCCCTTCATACAAACTATTTTTAAAGCCCGGAACTATCGCTACGTCTTTGTGTACCGCGCAGAGGAAGAGGCCATTATTTACATGTAATTGCAAAATATGCATTTATATCCCTTTTGCCGTCGCCAGCCTTAGGAAAGAAATCAGTTTGTGTGGTTGCTCACGTAGTGTTAATAATCTGTCGTCCGGGCCTTGTCGATTTTGGGTAAATTGGAGAAAGGTTTTGTATAAAAGGTCCTCTGAAAGCTGCGCCATCACTTACCCACGGACTGAACCGATCCTACGGTTAGTCAAAAAGGTCTGTCGCCTAACGATGGTATTATAGGTTTCTTCGGCGCGTCATCCAGATTGGCATGCTATTGAAAATTTGAAATAGGGGATATATGCTTATCCTACTTGGGCATAAGTAGCGACGAAGGGAGCGGGATTGTCATTTTAAGATATTTGATTTTAGTTTTGTGTTCGCTTATAAAGGCTTTAATATGAATTCAAAAGAAAATCTCTTGAAACGAGTATCTGATTTAATAGACTTTGCTTCGGCTACAATGCAGGCGGTGGACACAAATTTTTTTGATCCAAACAGAATGAGGCTGAGAATTCAATCACTGCAATTTATCAAGTATTTAAATGGCACTTCGGACCCAAACTACAGCGAGTTTGAAATGGCTTCCAGAGGACCGTATTGGCAAGACGTCGATGCCTGTAGATCAATATTGCAAGGCATAAAGCACGATATCGAAAATGACTATTACATTTCAAGCATTAGGGGCCTTGTGTCCGCAGAGATTTTTAGCGACTACCTTCAAATGGCGGAGTACCTTTTAAACGAAGGATATGCCGCTCCCGCAGCGGTAATTATGGGGAGCACACTTGAAGAACATTTACGTAAACTATCCCAAAAACATGGGGTAGTGATTGAACGAACCGATAGCAAAAATAAGATCCAACAAAAAGCAGCTTTTGAATTGAACGTCGACTTAAATAAGGGGTCGATATATAATAACATTGAAAAAGGTTTAGTTGAGGGGTGGATACGAATCCGAAATGCCGCCGCACATGGGAACTACACTGAATACACCAAGGACCAAATCACGCTCATGCTTCAAGGAGTTAAAGAATTTATTGCGCGAAATCCACTATAGCAATGATAGATTTTAAGAAAATCGTTTTTTTCATCGTCGCAGGAGTTTCCCTCTTTATTTTCGAGGTAATTGGGGGGAATATTTCCAATACCGTTGCGGCTTTTTTTATTAGCGGTTTAGTTTGGTTCGTACTGTTTGGTATTGCATATCACTATTTTGAAGTGATTAAGACAAAGTACGCTTCTCGGGATTTTGTAGTAACCAATAAGCAAGACTCTTTCCCTTTCTCTTTCGATCTCGAAAAGAGTCATTACGAAGGAACAATTTTCCCAGCGGTCGATAAAAATGGAAAAGGCTTTCCTGAATATTTTAGGGTAGACCTCGGATCAAGTTTTTTCGCAGCAATAAATTTTAGAAATAGGCGGTGGCAACGTAAAGGCGGAAAGGTGTTAATTAGACCGGGCGAAGAAAAACTATTTGAAGTACTCGGCGAAATCATAACAACTCGCTATAAGATCAAAAATTAAAGATTCCGAAGGAATGGCTACCCCACGTAATGGGTTTTCGGAATGGCAAGCGACAATGTCAATTTATTGAGTTACAGAAGCGGGTTAAGTGGTATGCCTGCGCGTGCTGGTTAGGGGCCATAAGTTGGCCCTCTGTATTTTACTCCCTATCTCTTGCTGACGATTCTATATTTCATCGTCGAGACACTATTCTTTTTGATGTGCAATTTATGCGCGATCTCGTCATTAGACTTGTTGGCGTAGATTAGTGCAAGGACTTCCAACTCTCGGGGAGAGAGTTTTACACGATGGTCGCTCTTGCTAACCTTTTTCAACGATCCTATAGGCAGTTGTCCACTCAGGAACAAACTGAAGCCGTTCCGGATTTCCTCTTTCGTTGAATGCTTTGAAATGAAATGATAAATGCCGTAGTCCCTCAAGTGCTCTTTTATGTCCTCATCCAATGAGGAAAATATGGCAACCTTTAATGACGGAAAAAGCGGTTTGATTTTGGGAATGATAGAAGCAGATGTGTCGTCATCGAAATTCAATTCCATAATAAGATGGGTGAACCTATTGCCCTTTAGTCTGTCCATAATTTCGGAACAGGTGGTTACAACCTCGATTTCAACGGGGCCGAATTTTTCATGCAGGAACATCTGGATTCCATCTACCGTGGTCCAGTGATTGTCAGCAATCAAAATTAATTTGTCCATCGTCGGGTTGAACATGTTTGGTGACTGGCAGGATTACTTGTAGTTATCTATAAGTATAACTATTAACGCCGAGACCAGTGAAATAACTACCTTCAACTCCTAATTTTACTGAACGAGTTGGAATAGTTATTTTCATGCCTAGAAACAACTTATTCTATGAGAGTGATCATCCCTGCTGCCGGAGTTGGAACCCGCCTCCAACCACTTACCAACGACCTTCCAAAATGTATGATCGAGATCCAGGGGAAACCGCTTATATCTTACCTTCTCCGCCCGCTCAAGAGGTTGAAGGTTAGTGAGGTAGTAATAGTCGCCGGCCACAAAAAAGAACCGCTACAACAGTATATCGAAACGGAGCGCGACTTCCCTCCAGTTAGATTTATTGATAATGATCAGTACGATCGAACCAACAGCATTGTGTCCATCGCCCTTACCAGGGATCTTTGGGACGAACCGTTCTGCATAATTGACTCGGACCTGCTACTAAGACCGAAATTGACTGAATTGCTCTTTGCCCGTGAAGACACTTTCTTGATCATAGATGCCACCAAGCAATATGAGCAGATTGACATGAAGGTTAAAATAGAGGACGGAAGGTTTGTCACAATGGACAAAACACTACTACGAGATTCAGCACAAGGGGAGTTCTTTGGCCTGTCAAGATGGATGCCGCGCGAGGCCAAGGTCTTTTCGCAAGTGATTGATGAATTCCTAAAACACGGCGATACCGGGGTTTGGTATGAGTGGGCTATCCGGGATGTTGCAAAACGGATCGACTTGCGGGTCCAGACCTGCGACACCAATTTATGGTATGAAATCGACAATGAGAGGGACTATGAAATCGCAAAAGACCTGATGCAAGAATGGGCGCTCGAATGGACTTAAATTACTATATTTCCACTCAATGGCTCTGGACAAAGTAATCGGCAATTATATTCTTCTCCTGGGAATGGGAGATCGCGTCAAAGCAGAAATGCTTGCTGAATTGCGAATAAGCCAAGATTACCCGTCACTTCAAAGTGTAGTCGATTGCTTTGAGCAATGGAATTTTGATGCGGTTGTCGCCGAGGCGAGACAGGAGGAGATTCCGATGTTGCAGCCTTTCTTTATCATCCAACAAGACGATGGCCTGGCGTTGGTAATTTCCATTAAAGAGGATTCTCTGGTACTATTCAAACACGACGGCGCCTTTAAAGGCGTTCTTTGCAGAGATCTTTCAAGCTCTCCCGATAAAAAGGTTGTATTATTTTATGCAACCTCTTCCGAGGCATCAGGCACCAAAAAGATGCCCGCAGGGATAAAGCACTCAAGCCACAAACCCACGTTAGCGGACTTGAAAGCGGTAGCTCTTGGCCAGAACGAATCCCCAAGCTATAAGATGTTCAGGCCGCTGAGTGTATTCTTTTCCCATGCTGCAATAAGAATGGGCATCTCGGCAAACCTACTCACGGTGTTTTGGCTGCTGGCAATCGCCGGAGCTTCTTTAAGCATTTCTCTTGGAATTGCATGGCCCCATCGGTTACTAGCCATTTTTTTAATCCTTCTCCACTTCCTTCTGGATTGCGCCGATGGGGAGGTGGCGCGAGCCACCAACACGAGTTCAAGAGCCGGAGGCAATTTAGAACAGCTCTTCCATTGGATCGCCGATGAATTGTTGATCGTCGGCGCAACGATCGGCCTCTTTAGATCTACAGGGGAAACGTCAACATTGCTATTAGGATTGGCTTGCCTCACCTCTCATTGTGTCTACAATTATTTGTACATAGAATTGGAAAGCTGGACATGGGAAGAGACAGGCTATGAATTACTCCGTCGATTTTCGTCCACACTATTCTACGTCATGCCGCTAAACCTGCTACTATTTTTGGTTGCCTGTATTTTCAACGCCTTTCAAATTTACCTCTGGACTTGGCTCGGCGTGTCGGCATGTTTCTTTATCCTTCTGGCCCTAGGCTACTTCGGATCGAGAAATACTAGTGACTGACCCCTTTTAACGGCTATATCTTTCGAGCATGTTTAATTTCCTGTCGAATGAAACTTGTCAGCAATAAGACCATTAGCGCAGTAGAAAGATACAGCCAGGCCCGCAACGCCTCCGGAACTTTATTAAAAATGGCTCCAATCAGAAAAATATTGATGTCAAGGGGGTATAAATAAAAGAGGATACTAAATAGAGGGTTGAATTGAGCATATGGGTTTCCCTGCTGTCTCCAGGTGTTCAATTGTTTCACGACATAATTGTAAGTTGTTCCAGCCGCGACACATAGCATACTTCCGATGGCGACCGGCAAGGAGAATTCTGTTCGCAATTCCCCGCAGATTATTCCTATGATAAGTACCGGGCTACTGACCCAATGAATCAAATTGTCCAGGTATCCGCCCAAATAGGAGTTTTTTCCCGTGAGCCTAGCCGTCTCCCCGTCACAGCAGTCCAACGTAAGGCCGAGCAATATAAATGCCACGGCCATCCATCGATCTACTAACGTGAAGCCTCTGGAAAAGCAGGTCCCCGCGCAAACTATTGGGATCAACCAAGAAGCGGTAATTACATTGGGATGAATCCTCAACCGAACTAACCAATAAGTCAGATAAATACTAAACAATCTGCAAACTCGATAGATATAGGGTTCATTGCTGAGACTAGCCTTTCTTATTTCGTCAAGCGAAGGCCTATAATTTGGGACAAATTGATGGCCTGTTAACCTGCTCTGTAATACCGATCGCAAATTTTCCAAAGACACGGATGCTGAAATAAGATAAATCCTTTTATCCCAGCCTGCTTCGAATTTCTCCACAGCCTCAGCGTTCAAATTTCCTCCGGCGTCCAGGAAATAAACTTGGAGACTCTTTACCCCTAGCACGATGACATAACTCTCACCCGCATTAAGGCTGGAGAGAACCGGAGTATTGCTGGCAACTAAATCACCCATAGCCACATCAATAGCCTGTAGCTTGAGCCCCAGGTCGCTGAAACATACATGCAGCAGAGGCAAATTAGGGTATTCCGGCTGTTCAATGAGGGTTGAAATAATGGTCCTAATCTCCAACGGGGTAAGTCCCATAGTACGCAGATAGTTCGCCAGGATCAAGCGTGTACCGGCCATTAAACGGACATTTGGGCGGTTGAAATTTCAGCCGGTTGTTTTATGGCCCGAATCCTATGTGCGGCTTCTAATGCAACCGAGTGCTCTACAGCCGCAACGATTCGGATATGGTCCTCGCCCTGTTTGCCATAGACATATCCCGGCACGACCGCCAGCTTATGCTCCAACAATAGATATCGAGCCACGCATTCGCCGATTGTCTTATTTCCCTGTCGGTATTGAATTGGCAACGCACGAAACAACTCCCTAACACAAGGAAAAATGAAGAAAGCCCCACCGGCTTCAGTATTCATCATGTCAAAAGCCCAACTGTCATTTAGAGCATTTGTCAGGAGAAGCATATTTTCCTTTATAGCAACCAGATTCGTTTCAAGATAACCGAACGTATCCGGATCATTGAGCACCTTTGCGGCGAGATGTTGTTCAGGGCTTCTCAGCGTGAGTGTCAAAAGTGTGTGTAGCTTAACGGCGCAATCAATTACCGACCTAGAGCCAATTAGCCACCCAAGCCGGTAACCCATCATAGCAAATCGCTTGGAAAAGCTATTGATTAAAACGCATCTTTCATCAATCACCGGATCAAGCTGAAGGACATTTTCATGTTCCCCGGAAAAGACAAAGGAATCATAGACTTCATCATGAATAAAGTACAACTGATTGTCGTTGGCAATTTCCTGAAGGGAGCGAATCAGTTCTCTATCATAGACGGCCCCGGTCGGGTTTTCCGGAGAGTTAATGATAATGGCCGTTGTTTTCGCGGTAATGGCAGACCTTATATCGGCGGATGTAAGCCTGAAGCCATTTTCAGGCCGGGTCTTCACTTTCACCGGATTCCTGCATAGCAGCTTTGCGATAAATTCGTACAGCATATAGGATGGGTCGGAAACAATGATCTCATCCCCTTCTGAGGTGAGCGTAAGGATACTAGTTAGGATTGCCCCGGCCGCGCCATGAGTGACCAGGATGTTGTTATTTGGATCGATGGCTGCACCA
>Ga0302325_10029917_pt1 | contig 11239 bp, 5 predicted proteins | sample Palsa_T0_2_FD_201948 | JGI IMG/M metagenome (GOLD analysis project Ga0302325, IMG submission 201948) | Peat permafrost microbial communities from Stordalen Mire near Abisko, Sweden - Palsa_T0_2 | ecosystem: Environmental > Terrestrial > Soil > Palsa > Peat permafrost | place: Sweden: Abisko...
AGTCGCCATAGCCGTTGATGGCATAAAGGGTGTAGAGAGAGTCTCTCCCGAAGAACCAGCCGAAGCCGGGACGCGCGGAATCCGCTGAGGCGTAGTAGCCGGCAACGAGGGCGGTCTCGTCTGTGTGCTGCACTTTTGTGCGAAGCTGCTCGATCGATACAACAGCCCATTGGAAGGCTTCGTTCAGAGCCTTGTCCGGCGTTTCAATGGTGGTGGAGTTGGCGAGTAGTTTCTTGTATCGCTCAGCGTGCGCTTTGTAGCTGGCGGCAATGCCATCGTTGAGTTTGACCAAGGTCGCAGCAAGCGCGGGTGTGGCAGCCGCCGCTTCACTGGTTCCAACGGCCATCAGGAGTGGAAAGAGCCGGCCGCGGTCGCGCACCGGATCGACGTGCAGCTTGAGGTCGATGGGACGTGCCTCCGGGTGCTCCTCCTGAGGAGCGAGAACGCCGGGCTGCGCGCCGGGGATGGTGATGGCGCCGGCCAAGTTGGGGAGCTTCGTGTGAAGCATATAGAAGCCGCCCGCGCTATCGGTGTCCCCAACCCATTCAGCGCTGGGTACCGCGCTGTCGTCCTCGGGCCACATCCAGCGCAGCTCCGGGGTAAACCGAAAGGTGAAGTCGGTGGGGTGCAGGCAATCAAATTCGAACAACACGATCGGTCCGGTGCCTATGCTCGCTTCATCCGGCGAAAACATGATCTGGCGAACTGTGAACGCAGGGTCGGAGTAGGTGATGACGGTACGGTCGGGACGCACTTCCACCTCGGCGGCCAGATGGTTCACATTGATCGGAACGGGGATGCCTTCGGGAACGGGGATGCCATTGACGCTGGCTTCGATCGTCATGTGCGAGAGCAGCTTGACCGGAAGCACCCAAGCCTCGAAGGTACCGTCCTGCTGGCCGAGGACAACGCCGCGTTCGCCGGCCACGGTGAATGGCTTGATCGGTTCGGCGTGAGCCTGAATGACCGGGCCGCCTTGGTCAAAGGGCAAGCCGGCGATGGGGTTGAAGGTCTGAGCCTGGATCGCGGAAGCTACAGCAAAAAGCATGACCAGGGCCATGCAAAATGAGGTGGTGCGCTTATCCATTAATTTATCCTCTGGCGTGTTGTCCGTGGGGTGCGGCTCAAGGCTAACAGTGTATCGCCGCTAAATCCCCCAGGGATTTTGCCGCAACTGAGTGAGCGGACGAAAGAAGGGGCGCGAGCCGAAGTGATCGATGAGGATTCTCGCCGCAAACGAAACGAATTAGGAACTCGTGAAGAAGCGTTGAATATGTCTTTCCATAGATAGCTCTGGATTTACGGATACCCCCCTCGTAGCAAGGGTAGGCAATATACGGGGAATCATTGATTTGACAGTGCTTAATTGGGATGGTAATCAAATTGCAAACAGGCCCAGTTAAGGATTTTGAAAAAGGAGAATCACCGCACATGCGCAAACTGATCGGCAGGATCTTCCCCTTGTTGTTCATCCTCCTCATTGCGGCCCAGTTGCGGGCACAGGACGTGGCAGCCATTACCGGCGAGATCACTGACCCGTCAGGGGCGGCGGTCCCTGGCGTCGCGGTGACGCTCCAGAATCCTCAGACAGGGGTGTCATACGCGGCAGTCAGCAATGCGGAGGGTTCCTACACCCTGAACGAAGTCAAGCCTGGCCCAGGGTACAAGATCACCTTCGCGAAGGACGGTTTCAAGCCGACGACTATCACCGGCATGTACTTGAACGTGGACTCCACGCGTACGCAAAACGTGAAGCTGAGTCTGGGCGCGATTTCGCAAACGGTGGTGGTATCGGCGAGCAATCAGGATGTAACGCTGGACACAACCGACGCAACGATAGGCAACAACTTCCAGGTGCAGGACCTGAATAACCTGCCAGTGGAAGACAGAAGCAATCCCTCGGCGCTGTTTTATCAGCAGCCGGGCGTCACTCTTTCGGGAGCCGTGACGGGCGCACGCGAAGATCAGACTAACGTTACCCTTGACGGCCTTGAAGTGAATGACGAAGCAACAGGTAACTTCGGTGGCATTGTGGCCAATGCGCCGGTCGACTCGGTGCAAGAGTTTCGCGGCGTCACCGCGGGTCCGCTTTCGAGCGCGGGTCAGGGCGGAGGCGGCCAGTTTGAACTGGTCACGCGCAGCGGCACCAACAGCTTCCATGGCGCGCTGGTCGAATACCACCGCGACACAGACCTCGAAGCCAATAACTGGTTCAACAACAACGAATCGCCGGTTGTGCCCAGACCGCCGCTTATTCGAAATCAATTTGGCGGCAACATCGGCGGACCCGTCCTGAGGAACAGGCTGTTCTTCTTCTTCGACTACAACTCACGGCGGGATACGCTTTCCAATCTCGAGGATCGGACCGTTCCGCTCGACAGCTACCGAGGCGGCAGCGTTTCCTACTGCAATTCAGAGAGCACTGCAAGCACTTGTTCGACCTCGACACTCTCGCCGACGCAAGTTACGGCTCTCGATCCGGCCGGAATCGGTTACGACCAGGCATTGCTTACCCTCATGAATGCCCGTTATCCCCATGCAAACGACCTGACGGGGGATGTTGGTGACTCGGTGAACACAGCCGGGTTCCGCTTCGACGCGCCGTTCCCTTATGTCGAGAATGATTTTGTGCAACGTGTCGACTACAACCTGAACGACAAGATGAAAGTGTGGGGCCGGGGCACGTTTACCCGCACGACGGGCACAGAGAGCGCCATCGACTTCCCCGGCGATCCAACCAGTTTTCCGTTCTATGACCAGAGCTACGCCTATGTAGCGGGCCATTCATGGACGCTGGGCACGAACAAACTCAATACGGCCTCCTATGGGGAGACGTTTGAGAACTACCAGTTTCCGTCGATCTACAACCCGCAAGGAGTAAACCAATTCGGCTACAACGGGCTGACCGGTCCCTATCCCGGCGGCAACAATTCACAGCTGCGCACCTATCCCATCCCAACGATACGGGACGACTTTAGCTGGGAAAAAGGAAAGCACAGCTTTACGTTTGGCGGAACGTTCAAATGGGAGACCCCCAACGAGTTCGCCGCGGAGAACTTTAACTTTGTGTCGGTGGGCGTAACCGGCAACACTAATTTCACCGCTCTGAGTCCTAACCTGCGCCCCTCCGATATCAGCAGCGACTGGACAACCATCTACGATGACTCTTATTCAACGGCTCTGGGCGCCATTGCGGACGTGAGCAGCAACTTCAACTACAACAACAAAGGAGTGGCGCAGTCGCAAGGCTCAGGGCTTGATCTGATCTATCGCTATTACGAAACAGAGGTATATTTCGGCGATACGTGGAAGGTCACACCGAACTTCGCCGTTTCCTACGGACTGCGATATCAGAACTACACTGTGCCTTATGAAACCAAGGGAGACGAGTCCATCTCCAACGTCAATTTCGCTGGGTATTGGGGAGATCGCGTAGCCCAGAGCGCGCAGGGACTGCAGGGCAACAGCGTGCTTCCTTTCATTGATTACAACTACGGGGGAAAGGCAAACGGCGCTGCAGGCTACTACCAGCCGGCCAACAAGAACTTTGCTCCACGCGTTGCCTTTGCCTATACCCCGGACTACGACAAGAAGACGGTCTTCAGCGGCGGCGCCGGCGTCATCTATGACCACAGCATCATCAACGCTCTGCAGTTCCAGCAATTGCAGACCTCGTATCTGTTTGAAGCCGGCAGTGTCAACCTGTTCGGGACGGCAGGCAATCCAACCGCAACGCTCCAGTCCGCACCTCGATTCGCAGGCATCGCCAGTCCTCCACCGGCACCCACTGCTCCTTCGGTGGCCACTCCATTTACGCCGTACGTGAGCAACGGGGTTCCCTACGGCCTGCCGGACGGAGCATTCAACATCATCATCGACCCCAACCTGAAGACGCCGTATTCGCTGCAATTCAACTTCGGAATGCAGCATGAATTCCCTCAAGGTTACCTTCTGAAGGTTGACTATGTTGGCCGCTTGGGCAGGCGCCTTCTGGCGGAAGCGGATGCCAGCCAGCTGATCGAATTCCCTGATAACACGGGGCTCTCAAATCAGACGATGTCGCAAGCGATGGCCGGAATGACGACGCAGCTACGCGCCAACAAGTCCTTGGGGGTTGTGCCCGACATCTTGAGCCTCGGTCCGCAGCCGTGGTTTGAAGATGTAGTTGCTCCGGGTGTTGGGGCGGCGAACGGGTTCGCCAACAACACGCAGCTGATCGCCTATTACGCGTATCCGTATCCGCAACGTGGGGACTTTGCGGACGCCATGTATGTGCTTTCGGCCATCGGCATTCTGCCTCCCAACGTAGGCATGCCTTCTCAGTTCAGCAGTGACACAATGTGGACGAACAAAGGATCGTCAAACTACGACGGGATGCTGGTAACCCTGCACAAGAACGCCGGCTACGGATTGCAGTTTGATCTCAACTACACCTGGTCTCACTCCATCGACAATGTTTCCGTGGTTGCTAACAGCATTGCCGGAAGCAATGGATATGGGTTCATCTGCGATGTCAGCAGGCCGAGAGAATGCCGCGGCAACTCCGACTTCGATGTAACCAACTACTTGAATGGAAATTTCATCTTCGAATTACCGTTTGGTCGTGGAAAGGCGGTCGCCACATCCGCACCCTTGTGGCTGAACGAGGCTATCGGCGGCTGGTCGATCAGCGGACTGCCGAGTTGGCACACCGGCAATGCCTATAGTGCGTCGTCGAACGCCTTCGTAGCTGGTTTCGCGAATGATGCGCCCGCCACGCTTCTCGGATCCATCGGCTTGACGAAGGTAAAGATTCACGGCGGCGAGGGAACAACCCTGAATGCCTTCAGCAACCCCGCCGCGGCGCTCGCCGCCTTTACCGGTCCGACCGGCTTCAACATCGGACAGCGCAATATCCTGCGTGGGCCGGGCTACTTCGACATCGACCTGGGCCTTGGCAAGACGTTTCCGATCTACGAGGACAAGGTCAACCTGAAGTTCCGCGTGGACGCATTCAACTCCACGAACCATCCCAGCTTTAACGGGCCCAACGTCGATATCACGCAAAGCAGCGGTGTGCCGTTCGGAACAATCGGCAGCACCGCGAGCATTGCGCGTGTACTGCAAGGTGCACTACGGTTGGAGTTCTAACTTCAGTACAAAGCAAGCAGCAGGCAAAAGCCCCGGAGCAATCCGGGGCTTTTGCGCGTGTGGCGAAGTTGAGCGTGGATTTACGCTTTGAGGAAGTCGAAGGCGCGGATCAGGTAGGGCTTCAGTTCTCGGCGATGAACTACGGCGTCAAGGAAGCCCTTTTCCAGCAGGAATTCGGAGCGCTGAAAACCTTCAGGCAGCTTCTGGCGGATGGTCTGCTCGATCACGCGGGGCCCGGCAAAGCCAATCAAGGCGCCGGGTTCAGCGATGTTCAAGTCGCCAAGCATGGCAAAGCTGGCTGTGACGCCACCGGTGGTGGGGTCAGTGAGTACGCAAATATAGGGCACCTTGGCATCGGCCAGCTGGGCCAGGGCGGTGGAGATTTTGGCCATCTGCATCAGGCTGACTACGCCTTCCATCATGCGCGCTCCGCCTGAAGCAGCAACGATGACCAGGGGCTTGCGGCCGAGCCGTGCGCGATCCGCGGCGCGGGCGATTGTTTCTCCCACGACCGCGCCCATGGAGCCGCCGATGAAGCCGTATTCCATGGCGCTGACAACGACGGAGTGAGGCCCCATTTGGCCAACGGCGTTGAGGATCGCGTCGTCCAGGCCGGTTGATTCCTGAGCTGCTCGAAGACGCCTCTTGTAAGGCTTTACGTCAGAGAAGTTGAGCGGATCGGTGGAGCGCAAGCCGGTGTCAACGAATTCGTAGCCGGGATCGAGAAGCAGGTCGATGCGTTGCCGGGCGCCGATTTTGAAGTGGTGCTGGCATTTGGGGCAAACATAGAGATTGCCCTCGAGGTCTGCTTTCCAGATGGTCTGGCGGCAGCCCAGGCATTTGGTCCAGAGGCCTTCGGTTCGAACTTTTCTCTCGCCTGCATCCGGGCCGCCATTGCTGCCGGGACCGGATTCGTACTCACCATCTTCACGCTTGAACCAGGACATCAAAAGACTCTCTCTTGAAGCAGCTTACAGTTGACAGATTACAGCCGAAAGTTTCAAGACACTCAGTGGCAGGATCACACCGTCATCTTTCAGCTGTTCCCGCTCTCAGTATTCTATGCCGCGCTGGGCCAGAATGCCCTTTTCGTAGGCATGTTTTACCTCGCGCATTTCGGTCACGGTATCCGCCAGCTCGATGAGCAGCGGGTGGGCGTTGCGGCCAGTCAGGATTACATGCACCATCTCCGGCCGGCCACGGAGCCCCTCAGCCACAACGGCGGGGTCGAGCATGCCGTAACCGATGGCGTAGTTGATCTCGTCGAGGATGACCATGTCCCAGTCACCGGAATAGATGGCCTGGCGCGCTTCTTCCCAGGCAGCTTCAACAAGGCGAACATCTTCAGGGTCGGTCTCCGCACCGCCTATTTTCACAAAGCCGCGCCCCATCTGCTTGAGGACGAAGTTGGAGCCAAAGGACTGCACGGCGTCCAACTCGCCGTAGTGCCACGAGCCCTTGAGGAACTGAAGCATCAGCACCTTCATGCCGTTCCCTACAGCGCGCAGGGCAGTGCCCATGGCAGCAGTGGTTTTGCCCTTGCCTGGGCCAGTATTGATGAGGAGAAGTCCTCGCCGGGAGTCGGTCATAGCAGGTTACAGATTACAGGTTACAGATGGCAGTCTGGCTGTGACGGTTACAGACCACAGAGGTTTTCGAGAGATCAAAGCGTAGCGCCGCCGTCGAGGGATGGACCGGTAACGGCTTGCTGTCATCTGTAATCTGCCATCTGTTTAGTGTCCAGCGTGGTAGGGGTGGCCGGTCAGGATTGTAAACGCACGGTAGATCTGCTCGGCCAGGACGAGTCGCGCGAGCGAGTGAGCCAGGGTCATGGGGCCGAACGAAAGTTGCAGGCTGGCCCGCTGGCGAGACGCATCTGACCATCCGTCGGCAGGCCCGATGGCAAAAACGATGTGCTGTGCGCCCTCGTCGCGGCGGGCTCCCAGCCAGGCGGCGAAAACCTCAGAGCTCATAGAGCGGCCCCGGCTATCGAGAATTACCATGATTGGCGCCGTCCTGGCCTGCCGACGGGTGGCCCATTCGAACAAGGCATCCTCCGTGCGGAAGACCTCAGATTGGCAGCGCGCAAATGCAGAACAACGTTCAAGATAGGCCTGGGTGGGCGCGTCTAGTCCGCTTTTCGATCGGGACGCGGACCCCGTACGAGATCCAATGTGAGCCAAAGTAATCTGCATCAGGAGGAAGGATACCGCACCCAATGCCGCCGCAACTGCGGGAATGGCAGCATTTCACGGCAACGCGAAGCAAAAATGCCGTTTTTGGAATAGGGCGGCCAGAATCTCCGCAATTTCATAGCCTGCAACCTTTGTGCTAGTTAACGTTCAGTTAACAAGTCATTTATTTTCAGTTAGAAGAAGATTGTTTGGAGCAATCAAAGAGATTGGCATTCGCCATGCAAGTAGCTTCACGGCAGGTAATCTCCGGCGTTCGGTGACGACTTCGTCTTGGTTAAATCAATCAGGGGATGAGATTGAACCGAGTGCCCACTTAAACGAATTCAGTCTTCTTTGTATTTCAATTGCGGATCGGCCCCACCCCCCACCGAAACGCGGTAGCACATAAAGCGGATCCAGAGGCTTTTCGAACGGCCTTTCGTTCCTTACTCAAATTGGAGGAGTTTCGATGCGATTTACACGGTTGCAGAATGCGGTCCTGGGAATGAGTCTCCTGGCCGTTATGGGTCTGGTGGTTAATAACACCGCCCCGCTTGCTTTCGGCCAGACAAACACTACCGGCGATGTCGCCGGGCTCGTTGCCGATTCTTCTGGCGCGATCGTCCCCGGCGCTACGCTGACCCTTACCAGCCTGGCGACTGGCGCAGCCCGCTCCACCACCAGCAACTCCAGTGGTGAGTATCGCTTTTCGCAGCTCCCTCCCGGTCGTTATTCGCTTTCGGTTACGGCCAGCGGCTTTGAAAAGTCCAAGCAGACTCTTGATGTGAGCCAAGGCGCGATCGCCCCCGCCAACGTCGCGCTGACGGTCGGCAAGGCCAGCGAAACCGTAGAGGTATCCGCGGGCGAAGTGCCCATGATCCACACGGATGACGCGCAAATCTCCACCACCTTCACGCAACAGCAGGTGCAGAATCTTCCGAACCCCGGCAACGATTTGACCTTCGTCGCGCAGACCGCTCCCGGTAGCGTGATGAACACGCAGGGCGGATACGGCAACTTCTCCTCGTTCGGTCTTCCCGGCACCGCGAACACTTTCACGGTCAACGGCGGGTATTATGACGATCCGTTCTTGAATGTGAACAACTCGGGCGCAACCAACCTGACCCTGGGAAACAACGACGTCGCTTCGGTGACCGTTACCTCCAATGCTTATAACGCCTCATTCGGCGGATTGGGCGGCGCGCAGGTTTCTGAAATTTCCCGGTCCGGCGGCAACAAGTTCCATGGCAACGCAGCCTACTGGTGGAATGGCCGCGCCATGAACGCGGACGACTACTTCGACAAGCAGGCCGGCAACCCCCGCCCCTTCGACAACGTAAACCAGTGGGCGGCGGGTTTCGGTGGCCCGATCATCAAGGACAAGACGTTCTTCTTCGTCAACTACGAGGGTCTTCGCGTGGTTCTGCCGACAAGGCAGGTTGTATACGCGCCGGATGCCTTGTATCAGACTAATACTTTGGCGAATCTGGCAAAGAACGGCTTGGCTTCTGAAATTCCTGCCTACAACAGCCTCTTCGCTCTCTACAACAACGCCCCGAATGCCGCGAATGCGACCGTCGATCAGAATTTCACGGACGCAAGCACGGGCGGCTACGGCCTAGTGACGTTCAACGGCCAGGCTGGCAACTTCACGCACGAAAACAAGATCAACGGTCGCATCGATCAGACGCTGGGTTCGCAGGATCACCTGTTCGGCCACATGACCTACGATGATGGCGTGCAGGCTACCTATACGAGCGTTTTGAACCCGCTTTTCAACGCCCTGAGCCCGCAGCCGGCATGGGACGGTCAACTTGGCGAACAGCATATCTTCTCGCCGTCGTTGTCCAACTCCTTCCTGTTTGCCACCAACTGGTACCAGGCAGTGTTTTCCAACACCAATGAAGCGGCTTCCGAGCAGCTCTCGCCGTTTTCGCTCATCTTTGCCGATAGCGACCTAGCGAGTAATGGGACTGGCGGGTGGCCGGGCGGATTGAACATTATCTGGCCGCAAGGACGCGACGTGACCGGCTATCAGTTCCAGGACGACCTGAGCTGGACCAAGGGTAAGCATACGGTTAGCATCGGTTGGGATATGCGCCGCGACGATATCACTGACTATAGCCCGCAGGAATATACGAGTTCTCCGGAAGCGGTTGATTTGAGCGAAGACTTCGCGCAAGGTTATGTCGATGAGTGGTATCAGCAGTTCCCCACCCGCCTCACCCAGCCGGTTGCGCTCTATGGCATGGGATGGTATGTCCAGGATCAGTGGCGGGCATTACCCAATCTGACTCTGACCTACGGACTGCGCATGGAGCACAACTCCAACCCGGTCTGCCGTACCAGCTGCTTTGCGCGCCTAAGCACGGATTTCAGCGACGCCAGCACTGACCCCACCACCCCTTACAATCAGCTCATTGCTTCAGGGCTCTCCAAAGCGCTAGCGAACCTACAGAAGGTTGGCTACGAACCGCGCGCCGGATTTGATTACCTCCCGTTCGGTGCCCAGAGCCACACCACAGTGCGTGGCGGCTTCGGCATGTTTGCGGACGCTTTCCCGGGCCAGATCGCCGACGACTTCCTCAACAATGCTCCGACCAATGTCCCATTCACGATTTTGGGAACATCCTTCGGTGGCACGGCCAACTATCCTCTAATTCCGACAACAACCGGTAGCGCTGCTTCTGTTGCTGCGGCCTCTGACGCTGCCTTTGTCGCCGGATTCGCGGGTGGCGGCTCGAACTCCACCGGACTCCCGGCGCCGAACATCAATACCGCTGTGCAGAAGATCTACAACCCCAGCTATGTCGAATGGAGCATGGCGGTCGAGCAGCAGGTCGGGAAGAGGGACTCCTTAACTGTCATGTATGTCGGCAACCACAGCTATCATGAGCCCGAGTTGAACAACGGCGTCAACGCCTTCAACGGTGGTGGTTTGAGCGGCTTCCCTGAACTTCCCGTTGGTGCTCCGCCCAACCCGAACTTCGGCGCGGTAACCGAAGTTTCAAGCTCTTCAGCGGGTAACTTCAATGGTGTGGTCATATCTGAAAACCATCGTGCACGTGATCTGACCCTCACTGTCAACTACCAATACAGCCACGCACTCGATGACATCTCCAATGGCGGCTTCGATCCATTCGGCGGAAACAGTGAGAGCCCAGATAACCCGTTCAACCTTCGCGACAACTATGGCAATGCTGACTACGATACTCGTCACTACGTGAGCGGCAGCTATATTTATTCGATCCCGCATTATCGCGGACCCAAGGTGCTGGTAGATAACTGGCAGTTCGCGGGAACCGTCTTTCACAGCACCGGCTTGCCGTTGTCGGTGATCGATTCTGGAGATGCCGGCGGAATCGGCTTCTATGGCGGCCCGCTCTATGCGAGGCAGATTGCACCCCTCGGCGGCGCTAACCATTGCGGTGGCACTGCGGTAGCAAATGGCGGCTCCTGCGCTTTCGTCAACGACTACGCTCCGTATGTTGCAGCGACTGCGACCACGCCCGCCATCCAATCGGCGACCGACTTCGGGCAGTCGCGCCGCAACCAGATTTTCGGACCGAACTACACCGACAGCGACTTCTCGGTTAGCAAGGGTTTCGCGATGCCCGGTTGGGATTCTGGAAAACTCAAGGTTGGCGCGCAGTTCTTTAACCTCTTCAACCACCCCAACTTCGGCCAGCCGACAAACAACGTTGCCGGGAACATCGGAGGCATATTTACCACAGTGAACCCGCCGACCTCGATCCTCGGCGCGTTCCTCGGCGGCAACGCTTCTCCGCGACTCATCCAGTTGAACGCCAAGTTTGACTTCTAACTTCGAGTCAAACAACAACAAAAAAGGGCGGCCCGCTTCGCGGCGCCGCCCTTTTTCTTTGCTATTGCAGGCTTCTAGACCTTTGCTACCGCTCTCCTCTTAGGGGCTTTGA
>Ga0302325_10029918_pt1 | contig 11238 bp, 11 predicted proteins | sample Palsa_T0_2_FD_201948 | JGI IMG/M metagenome (GOLD analysis project Ga0302325, IMG submission 201948) | Peat permafrost microbial communities from Stordalen Mire near Abisko, Sweden - Palsa_T0_2 | ecosystem: Environmental > Terrestrial > Soil > Palsa > Peat permafrost | place: Sweden: Abisko...
CGGTTTCATCCATGGAGACTTCGGTGATGAACGCCGCGGCTGGTTTGCGCTCCGCGATGTGGCGGTAGATTTGTCCGGCTTCTCCGACCGCGCGCAGATACTTGGAAGCCGCGGCGAAGGCGCCGGCAGGATCGAGCGGCAGCGGCTCGGCCAAGCCCGGGATTTCGAGGCGGCCGCACAGCTCGGGATGTCGCCGCAGAAAGTCGCCGGCGGCTTCCTTTTCGACGGGACGGCCGATGGCGTGCGCCACATCGATGGTGAAGAAGTCACTGGCTGGAAGGAAGCGATCGACAGTATCGAGATTGATGTGGTCAGCGTCCACATAATAGCCACCGGTCCAGCCGAGCGCGCGCACAGCGGCATCGGCGGCCGCCCGCGTGCTGGATGGCTCCGACCCTACCGTTTTGTGCTCGCGGTTGGACTTGTTCCACACCGGAATGACGGTGACGCCCTGTTCGGCGGCGCCCATGCAGGCGGCCAACTGGGGCTTCCCCTGATGCGCAAAACGGTCCCCCACACCGAGCGAATACTTTTCCAGAATCACTGATTGACTCCCGACGCCAGAAATCCGCCGTCTACCGCGATGCACTGGCCGGTGATGAAGCTGGCCGCATCCGATGCCAGCAGCACGGCAACGCCGATGAGTTCTTCGGTCTGTCCGAAGCGGCCCATGGGAGTGCGCAATTTCAGCTCACGGCCGCGCTCGGTGCCATCCAGAAGCTGCGCGTTCAGATCCGTGCGGAAAACGCCGGGGGCGATGGCGTTGACGTTGATGCCGTCGCGGGCCCACTCGATGGCCAGATTGCGTGTGAGCGCCAGAACCGCCCCTTTGGATGCCGCATAGGCCGTGACCTCGTAGAATGCCACGAAGGAAGTGAGCGAAGCGATGTTGACGATGCGGCCGCGCCGGCTCGCGGCCAGCGGGCGGTAGAAGGACTGGCTAGTGCGGAGCATGCCGGTAAGATTGACGTCCATAATCCGGTTCCACTGTTCTTCGGCGACATCGGCGGTTGGCTTACGAAAGACTTGGCCGGCGGCATTGAGCAGCACATCGACACGGCCGAAGCGCGCCAGCACCGCATCGCGGAAGCGGTCCACGGATTCGCGGGAGCCGATGTCGCAGGCCTGCCGCATGGTTTTGCCGCCGGCGGCCTCGATCTGCGCGCAAACCTCCTCGATCATCGCTTCGCGGCGGCCGGTAGGCACCACATCGGCGCCGGCCGCGGCCAGACCGGCGGCCAGAGTGCGGCCGATTCCTGACGTGCCGCCGATCACCACGGCCACGCGGCCGGTCAAATCCATCAAGTTCTTGGTTGGCACGATGCTCCTCTACGATCAGTTTAAATGCGCGGCCAGATCGCGGGCCTGCAGGTTTGCATCTTTTTCCGGCAGCCCCACCACTCCGGCGATCCAGGCGCCCTTAGTGAACACAAAGACGGGACGGCCGGCGTCGTGGTCATCCTGACCGAAGTAGCCGCCAAACGAAGGGATCAGATGGGCGCCGGTAAGCGCTTTCTTCCAGTCGAGCAGAAGGAATGCAGCCGCGTCGGGGGCCGGCAATTTGGCAAGAAACATATTGTAGGCGATCTTCCCTTTCTTATAACTCGCCAGGGTTCCTCCAGGCATGAAGGGCTTGCCCATGAGGTGCTGTTCGACGAGCTTGGTATCCACGAGGTTGGCCGCGGGGAAACGGCGCGTCTCATCGATTGGATTGGCCAGCAGGGCGATGGCGCTGACGACGGCGATGATGAAGAATGGGGACCACACGCAAGTGCGCATCGATTGCAGTATAACGCCGTGTCAAAATCCAAAATGGCTGGGATTGCGGCCGATGATCATGGCGGCCACTACCTTTGGCACGTATTCGCGGGTCTCTTTCGGCAGCGCATTCACGCGATACAGATACCAGAAGCTGCGCTGCTTGATGGGGTCGTGAACAGTAGCGATGATGGCCTGCTTTACCTTCGTAGGACCCAGGTCGTAAGCGGCTAATGCCAACATGACGGAACTGCCGGAGCCGAAATCGAGGATCAGCTCGCGCAGGTAACGGCAGCTCGCGCGCGTGGATTTCACCAGATTGGTCCGTTCATCCGTTTCCTTGTCGATGCGCAGGCCCAGGGCCCGGCCTGTCACGGCGGTCAACTGCCAGGGGCCGGCCGCGCCCGCCGCGCTCAATTGGCCGGGAGCCAGGGCGCTTTCCACCAGCGGGATGTAGGCCAGATCCGGCGGCAACTGTTCCCGCTCGAGTATCTGCCGCATGGTCTTGAGCTGAGGAGCGGCACCGTTGAGCGCTTTCGCAATGAGTGGACGGTTAGGACCCTGGTATTGCTCGATATAGTGGCCGACGCGCTCGGTGAATTCGGGCGGCACGCTGTAGACTTCCGCACCGAATTCCGCGAGGAGAGTGCGGATTTCCCCGGTGAGGAAGTCCTCTTTTTCGTGCAGACCGATGTAGCGATAGAACAGGCTATGCTCCAACTGCTCGGCCCGATTCTGGTAGTCGGTAAGCTGGGTAATCAGGCGGTCGGATTGCGCGGGAGCCTCGGTTGTTTTGGCGAGTTGCGTTTCGATGTCGTGGATGTGCTGGTCGATGGCGCGCTTATCGTGATTAAGCGCCGCGATCTTCCAGGCCGCCCCTCCGGCAGTGGCCGCGAGACCCAGCACCAGGACGACAATAGCCAGGTTCAAGCGGCGGCTGGTATGGCGCAGGGCGGCCTGGAGGGTCTCCCGCATGATGGTCATAGTCTGGTCGCCTATGCCCTTCATGCGCGCGTGGCGGGCGCGGGCCACGGCTTCGGAAAGCAAACCTTCGTAGGTTCCCCCGGGCGCGGCGGCTTCTTCCGCCGGCTGGGGCGCAAGAATACCTTCGGGAATCGCCTGCGTACGGTCCATCTCGGCGGGCGCGGGCTCTTCGGTGACAAAGGCCAGTTCGGGACCTTGAGATCCGAGGCGGATGACGGCGGGCGGCGAGAGATCGGCCTCGGTGATGCGCTCGCCATTCAGATACGTTCCATTGGTGCTGTCGAGATCGCGGATGCGGAAGCCGGCGTCTTCGCGGCGAATCTCGAGATGCTGCAAGGAAACGCTGGCGACGTCCGAGCCTTGAATGACTACATCGTTCTGGGGACCCCGGCCGATGCTGATGGGGCCGTCGCCAAGAGCGTACCGGATGGCAGCCATGGAACCGGAGTGCGATACCAGCCAGGCTCGAGTTTGCGCGATAGCGACGGGCTGTTCCGCCATGTCCAGGGCCGCCTTGTGCGGGACAATCGACCTCACATAGATGGATGCAACGACAGCAAGTCCAGGTTACCCGACTCCAGGCTGCTCGCCGTAGTGTATGTTAACTTGCCGGCCGCCGTCCAGGATCGATTTTCGTCCGGCCTCGATCACCAGCTCGTTGTAGCTGCTGTTGCGGGGCGTGGCCATGATTCCAAGACGATCGAACTCGTCGAGCAGTTGGCCGCGGCGATCCTCCGGCTCCGACTCGAGGCGGATGATGCTGGAGACGATGTGCTCGACCGAACGGTAGCCGTATCCGACCGGCGTCAGTCCTTCGCCGCCGAGGTCGAGGTACTGGAAATAATCCGGGCTGGGCTCGGCGTAGATAGTGGCGGCCGGGCCGTCGGGCATCTGCGCGTAGCTATAATTCAGGCCGCGGTACTGATCCGAGTGCGCCAGCAGTGCGCCGCGATCCTCTGCGCGGCAGTAGAGCATCATGCCCTGCGTATTGGTGCCCGGAGCATCGTCGGGAAAGCCGATTCCGTTTTGCACGTTGAGGCAGGCGCCATTGTTCCAGATGACGCGCGCGTCGGTCCAAAGAAACCCTTCGTTGCCGTTGGGGAAGCGGTCGCGAATGCCGTAGACGCTGACGGCTACCGGCACGAGGCCGGTGATAAAGTGGAGCAGGTCCACGTAATGGCAGCCGATGTAGGTGAAGGCGTCGGAGTGCTCCGCGGTCATCCAGTTCTGGAAATTGGAGTACCGGTAATACCATTTCTCAAAGAGGCGGGCCGTGCCGATGCGGAAGTCGCCGAAGGAGCCTTCGCGGTATTTGCGGCGGGCCATCAGGCTGCGATCGTCGAAGCGCTTGTGATATTCGATGCCGACCAGCAACGTACGTGCACGCGCCTCGCGGTCGATCTCGATGGCGTGACGGTACTCGAGCGCCAGCGGCTTGACGCAGCAGACGTGCTGATCATGGTGGAGCGCCGTCATGACCACGTCAAAATGCAGTTGGTCCGGCACGGCAACCACCACGATCTGCCGCGGCGAGAGAGCGGCGATGGCTTCGCGGAAGAGGTCCGGCTGGCGCGGGCCATCGCTCGAGGGATACGCGTGAAAGGACTGCCCGGGGAAGGCGCGCCGCAGAGTTGAGGAACCGGCAAGGTCGTTTACCGTGGCGAGGCGCGACGCGCAAACGGCGATCTGCCCAAGGCGGCCCTGCCTTTGCATTTGGTAAAGCGAAGGCAAAAGCTGATCGTGCGTGATCATGCCTCCGCCGACGATGAGGACGTGCGGGCGGAATATCAGGCCGCCACCGCCTGCGCGTCCGCGGCTTCGGTGAAGGCTTCTTCTAAGGCGGCGACGCTATCCAGGATGGCCTCTTCGGTGATCACCAGCGGCGGGCTGATCTTAACTGTAGCGCCGCCATAGCCTACCGGGCTGAACATCAGAACGCCCTTTTCGACCGAGCGGCGCACCACCTCCCAGGCGAGCGTGCCATCGGGCTCCTTGGTGCCCGGGACCACGCAAGACAATCCGGCCACCAGCCCCTTGCCATCCACGCGACCGATCCGCGGCATACGGCACTGTAGCGCGCCAAGCTTCTGGTGCAGCACGGCACCCACCCGGCGCGCGTTTTCGGCAAGATGCTCGCCCAGCACCAGATCGATGGAGGCAAGCGCCGCCGCGCAGCACACGGGATTGCCGGTGTGAGTGGAGGTCATGCTGCCGGCAGGGTGAAGGTCCATGACATCGGGCCGGCCGGCGACCGCGGCCAGCGGCAGCGAACTCGATATGCCCTTGCCGAATAGCGCCAGGTCCGGCACAATACCGTAATGTTCAAAGCCCCAGAGCGTGCCGGTGCGGCCAAAGCCGGCCTGCACTTCATCGCACACCAGCAGAGCCTTGTGGCCGTTGGTCCACTCGCGCAAGGCGTGCATGTAAGCGGGCGGGGCGAAGGCTGCGCTGCCGCCCTGGTAAGTCTCCAGGATCACGCCCGCGACGTTCTGCGCCTCGATGCCGTTTTCGCGCAGGCTGCGCTCGAATAGATCGAAGGAAGTGTCGGGCGTGCGAAAGCCATCGGGAAAGGGCGCCTGGATAAAACCGCGATCGAGATTGACGATCCACTCCTTCAGCCCGGGAATGCCGCCGGCCTGTTGCGCGCCGAGAGTGCGGCCGTGGAAGGCCTTGTCGAAAGTGACGATCACGTTCTTGGAGCGGCCACCCGATCGCACACCGTGGGTGCGGCAGAGCTTGATGGCGCACTCCACCGTTTCCGAGCCCGTGGTGAGCAGCAGGACCTTCTTCAGCGGCTCCGGAAGGATCGAGACGAGCTTTTCGACCAGGCGCGCGCGGATCTCGCTCGGAAAGCAGTAATTGGTGAGCAGGTGCGAGGCGGCTTGCCGCGAAATGGCGTCCGCGATCTCGCGGCGGCCGTGGCCCGCATTGGCGATGAGCACGCCTGAGGACCAGTCCACCCACTGGTTGCCATAAGCATCGAAGACCTGAAAGCCTTCGGCGCGATGCCACACTACGGGCGGCTGGCCGCGCATGGCGACCGGCTCGCAGGCTTGCAGGCGTTCGAGGATGGGCAGCGATTCAGGTACGGGCAGGTCCGTGACGATCCTGCGGAAAGGCGTCTCCACACGCGGCACCGGCCTGGGAACCAAGCTGTATTCTCTGGACATGACTTTGTGATCCTCTATTCTCCGGCATCGTAACAGGTGGTGGCAAGCGTCAGACGGTGTGTGCCGTCCGCAGGACCCGCCATGGTCGCGATCAAGTTGAAGACGAAGATGAGATCACGCTCGGCGGTCTGCGCCTGATCCGGCCCGCGGCTCAAGCACGTCGCGCGACGCGGCCGCATCCTCCTCACGCACCAGCACTTTGAACCCGCCGCTGGCCCATGCGAGATGGGGCCGCATGCCACCGGCTGCATCGGCCTGGATCATCGCGTCGATGCCCGCTGCTTCGAGCGCACTCTTCGCCAGATCCGCTTCCGGTCCATTGCCGAATGCGTGTAGGACAACCAGGCTAGCGTCGCGCATTGCTCCATTTTACGCCCAAACGAGTAGTAAATTGGAGGCCGGCCTCGGCACGGAACTGCCAAAAGCTACGGCGAGAACTTCATTCTTCTAAATCGCCCTCGTCAATCTTATCCGGCAAGAGAAACGTGCTCCTGGCAAGAGCACTTGCAAGCGTTCTCTCGCGATAGTATTTCTTCAAAATGTTATGCTCCCAACTCAGCAGGTCCTCATTCGCTGCCGAGAATTCGGTCCAGGTTTGCAGACGGCCGGCCCGCGCAATACGCTCACGAATAAGAAGAAGGAACGCCCATGTGATGGTTTCGTGATACCGATCGGACTTGCCGTTTGCCGTGGCCAATCGTAGCAGCGAAATAGAGAAGCGTTCCAGGGCTTGCAAAGCCGGGTAGCGGCACAAGTACAAGAAAGCCATCCGGACATGATCCGAGTGATGAAAACACTCGTTGGCAAGGCTGGCATTCTCAAAGCTCGCCATGAATTCGTCATCGGTCATGGCGTGCACCAACGGACCCGTTGTTTTGGCGTGATGTGCAAACGACTACGGCCGTGCCATAAATAAGCAAGTAGCCGACATCGAACTCGCCATGCAAGACGTGAATTGCGGCTGCAACCGCGAAGATGAGCAGCAATGCGTATCCTCCAGTCCGCCGCGCAACCGGCATCAGAAATAGTATCGCGGCGAGCATTTCAATTCCCCCAAGCAATACTGGGAACCACTGGGGAAGCCCAAAATGAGACACCTGGCGAGCCGAGCTCGCTGAGAGTGCGAAGTGAGCAGACTCTCCTAATACGACCAGGCCAAGCACCCAGCGCAATCCAGCGATGGCGTTCTGCATTTCCCGTGGATTCATTTCGCGGATTTCTCCTTCTTCGGTAAGCGTCCAGGAGGCGCCTCCGTAAGCCGGTGGCTTGCGCTCGAATCCAAGTTGAGGCCGTAAAAGTTCTTCAACTCTTGGATCCGTTGCAGACTGCGAGGGCTGAACGCGCACTTCCCGTCGAAGGCGTGAAGTACGATACCTTCCATGAGGTCGCCGAGTGTCAGGTCCTGGTAATCGGCAAAAGCGCGCAACACTTTCAGAAGCCGCTTTTCCATGCGGACACCCGTTTGCACGCGTTCCACTGTGTGTTTATCATTCGGCAACGATCGCCCTCCTATGATTCACTCAGGTACCATGGTACCACGGTACCGCAGCTTTGGCATCGCCAAGCGATCGGCCCAATGCGAATGAGCGAACTCGGCGGACCGCGCTATTATTTCAAAGAAAGCTTCGTCAATGCCTTCCACTGTTTCGTTCCATGAGATCTCATCGCAACACCTTCCCTCGCCCGTTCCCTATGCGGTCCTCAGGCCAGCCCGGGAGGAACCGTTACCGCTATGCGTCCTTCTGTTGGGCGCCGGCGGCACACGCGATTCCCTGTTGGACCTTCAGGAGCTATTCGACACCAGTTGGGTCGAGGGTTCCGCTCCCCCTATGATCATCGTCACGCCCACCCCGGGCCTTGACTACTACCTGGAGGACCATTCAGGACCGATTCGCTGGGACTCCTTCCTCGCGGCCGACTTCATTCCCCATCTGCGCTCGACCTACAACTCCAGCGACGCCGTCATAGCCGGTATCTCTGGCGGCGGGTACGGCGCGCTCAAATTAGCCTTCCAGCGTCCCGGCCTTTTTGCCGGCGTAGCCGCAATGCAACCCATGCTTGAGCCTGGGCTTCACGAATCTGATGTCGGCCCGCGCAACCGACTCCATCATTCATCCGGTGGCCCACCGCAGTTAGTCGGTTCCGCGCGCGACCCTTTAGTCTGGGAGTCGAACAATCCCGCTAATCTAGCCCGCGCGAATGCACAGCAGATTCGCGACGCCGGTCTCGCAATTTACATTGATGCCGCTGACCAGGATTTCTTAAATGCCCACGATGGCGCCGAATTTCTGCACCGCGTCCTCTGGGACCTCGATCTCTCACACGACTACCATCTTTTCCGTAACGCCGACCACGGCGGCCCCACCATGCGCCCCCGTCTGCGCGCGATGTTTGCATGGCTCGGAACGCTCTGGAATCCGATACTGCCGGATGCTGCTGCGGAACAATCCGCCACCGGCTGGCTGCAATCCGGTATGAAGGGCAAGCCCCCCGCGGGTGCGACGGCCACTAAGGCATTTCTCCATTTCCTTCGTGCCCGCTTCGAACCAATCCGCGCATCAGCCGCGAACGAAGACCCCACCACAAATCGCCGCTTTGGTTTGTTTGGCGGCTGACATATCACTACCGCGGTTGTGGCGCACGTTTCAGCGTGCTGCCGTGGGCTTCAGCCAACGGCCAGACGGCGAACTGAAGTTCGCCGCAGCACGCTGAAGCGTGCGCCACGCGGTTGCCGGATCTGTCACCAAAGTTGAATGGCCGCGTCCACCGGGGCAACATATTACGCTCGCGCGCAGCCGCCGCACTACTTTTGAGGCGCTGCAGCACCGCTGATCAGATCCCGCACACTGCTGAAGAGCTGCGAGTTGTCGACGACGTAGAACAGTCCACCCCGTCCGTTTTGGCTGCTATCACAATTTGGTCCAGACAACGACCCTTGCTGGTTCATGTCACCGAAGATGGCATACGAGTGTGTGCCGGTAGATACGCCGATCTTGGCGTGATTGCCACTGGGCGCATCCAGCCCCTCGAGCCCGATCGACTTTCCGCCCCACGTTCCGCTTGTCGCGATTTCGACTGCACCCGGCTTACCGAGCGACTGATCCCAGCATCTGACCGCGGTAGTTGCATCCGTGCTTGGAATTTCGGGATCCGTCCACCACGTGGCGACTCGCAGCGACTCTCCGCCTAACATCGCCGAAACCATCTGCCACGCCGGCACATGCAGGTCGGAGGGTTTGGAGATCAACACGACGCCGCTCGACAGCGTGCTCTTTATGGCGGTCTTACTGGTCGAGACTTTCCCAAGAGTTTTGACCAGCACCTGAATGTCCGCCGGGCCGCCATTATTCACAATTTGACTTTGCGTCGGCTTCGTTACCACACTCGCGTTCGCCAGAGCCTTTAGGATCGTCACGACATCGCTCTTGTTAAGTTTCAGCGCGAAGAAATCCTGGCTGACCAAAACGTCGTTGTCCTTGACGCACCCGAGGGTATTTCCATCGGTCTTGCGGGGGGCTTTCGAATTCCCTGAGGCGGGCCACGATGGCGTGGAGACCTGCAGCACCACTCCGTTACCGTCATTGTTCCAGGCCAGCATGCCTTTGGAATGGCCCGCGGGCGCGGACGCGGTGTTGATCGGATCCCCATCGAACTGATCGTTCCAGAGAACATAAAAGAAGTTCCCGTCGTACACCTGCTGGAAGGTTGCTCCAAGCGGATCCATGGCCGTGTCGCCGATACAGCCGCCGCCTTGCCGAAGTGTGGAATCGGCGCTGCTGGCATAAGCGAACTGCTGGCTGAATTCCTTGTAGCTCTGGACCGTGCCGCCAAAAAGGCAAGCTCTTTGGGCGCCGCTGCCGCAGCCGGGAAAGGACCCGGCATTGAATTTGAATACAAACCACCAGTTCACCGCCTGCCCACTCTTCATCAGCGGGGTCGGAGCATTGGCCGATTGCGCCGCCAGCGATGTCATGCATAAGAACATCATCAAAGACGAGAATAGACATGCTGATAGGAAATGTCTGGTTCGGTCAATGCCTGATCGCTTCTGTCTCACGATTGGTCTCTCCGTTCAACCGGGATCTCCACTTTGCCCTCCCGGTCCATCAAGCATACTCCCAATCGCCTTCGCGTATTGCAGCGCTTATCGCTGATTGGCCTTCAAGACCTTCTTGCGCAGCCGTATCGAAGTAGGCGTAGCTTCCACGAATTCGTCGTCCCGGATGAACTCAATAGCCTGCTCCAGGTTCAGTATACGGGGCGGCACCAACCGTATAGCTTCATCGGCCGTGGATGCCCGCATGTTAGTCAGCTTCTTCTCTTTCACGATGTTGACGTCCAAATCCGCGGTGCGCGCGTTTTCGCCCACGATCATGCCTGCGTACACTTCCGTTCCCGGGTTGACGAAAATCTCGCCGCGCTCCTGCAGGTTGAAGATGGCGTAACCAGTGGCACGGCCGGGGCGGTCCGCGACCAGCGATCCGGTGGGGCGCGTGGGGATCTCGCCCTGCCATTCGATGTACCCGTGGAACAGCGAGTTCATCAGCGCGGTGCCGCGCGTATCCGTCAGGATTTCGCTGCGCAGGCCGATGAGTCCGCGAGAGGGTATGTGGAATTCGAGCCGGACCCGGCCCGAGCCGTGGTTCACCATCTTGTTCATCTTGCCTTTGCGCGAGCCGAGCTTTTCGATCACCACGCCTAGAAAGGATTCCGGGCAGTCGATCACCAGCAATTCGACCGGCTCGTGAGTTTTGTGGTCGATGGTGCGGGTCAGGATCTCCGGCTTGCCCACCATCAGCTCATAGTTTTCGCGCCGCATCATCTCGATCAGGATGGCCAACTGCAGCTCGCCGCGGCCCATCACCTTGAACGTGTCGGGGCCCAACTCCTGGACGCTGATGGAAACGTTGGTCAGCAATTCTTTGTCCAGCCGCTCGCGGAGATTGCGGGAGGTGACGTAGGCGCCTTCCCGGCCTACGAAAGGCGAAGTATTGATGGTGAACGTCATGGCGATAGTGGGCTCGTCGATGTGCACCTGGGGTAGCGGGCGGGGATTTTCGGCGCTGGTCACGGTTTCGCCGATGGTGATGCCTTCCACACCGGCGATGGCCAGAATGTCGCCGGGCCGGCCGATGGTTTCGTCTACCCGCTTCAAGCCCTCGAACGAGTACAGCTTGGTGATGCGGGTGGTGTGCAGGGTACCGTCCAGCTTCGAGATGCCCACGGTATCGCCAAAGCGCAGCGTTCCGGCGAAGACCCGCCCAATGGCCAGCCGCCCCAGGTAGTCGCTGTAATCCAGGTTGGCGACCAGCATTTGCAGGACCTC
>Ga0302325_10029920_pt1 | contig 11238 bp, 11 predicted proteins | sample Palsa_T0_2_FD_201948 | JGI IMG/M metagenome (GOLD analysis project Ga0302325, IMG submission 201948) | Peat permafrost microbial communities from Stordalen Mire near Abisko, Sweden - Palsa_T0_2 | ecosystem: Environmental > Terrestrial > Soil > Palsa > Peat permafrost | place: Sweden: Abisko...
GGCGGATCCTCGGTGGCCGACGCCGAACGGATTCGCCGGGTCGCCGAACGCATCGTCGAGGCCAAAAAGCAGGGCAACGACGTGGTCGTGGTGGTTTCGGCAATGGGCGATACCACCGACAACCTGCTGGATCTGGCCCAGCAGGTGTGCCCGGTCCCGCCGCCGCGGGAACTTGACATGCTGCTGACCGCCGGTGAGCGCATCTCCAACGCGCTGGTGGCGATGGCCATCGAATCGCTCGGCGCGCAGGCCCGCTCGTTCACGGGTTCGCAAGCCGGTGTCATTACCACCGGCGCCCACGGCAAAGCCAAGATCATCGACGTCACCCCGACCCGCCTGCAGGCTGCGCTCGACGAAGGCCGGATCGTGCTGGTCGCCGGATTCCAAGGGGTCAGCCAGGACACCAGGGACGTCACCACGCTCGGCCGCGGCGGCTCGGACACCACCGCGATCGCGCTGGCCGCGGCGCTGGGTGCTGACGTCTGCGAGATCTACACCGACGTCGACGGCATTTTCAGCGCCGACCCGCGGATCGTGCCCAACGCCCGCCGCCTGGACACGGTCACCTTCGAGGAGATGCTCGAGATGGCCGCCTGCGGCGCCAAGGTACTGATGCTTCGCAGCGTGGAATACGCCCGCCGCTACAACATTCCCGTGCACGTGCGCTCGTCGTACACGGACAAACCAGGCACCGTCGTCACCGGATCGATCAAGGACATACCCATGGAAGACCCCATTCTGACCGGCGTCGCGCACGACCGCAGCGAGGCCAAGGTGACCATCGTCGGAATCCCCGATCACCCGGGCTACGCCGCCAAGGTGTTCCGCGCTGTCGCCGACGCCGATGTGAACATCGACATGGTGCTGCAGAACATCTCCAAGATCGAGAACGGCAAGACCGACATCACCTTCACCTGCCCCCGCGACAGCGGCCGGGCCGCGGTCGAGAAGCTGGACTCGCTCAAAGACGAAATCGGTTTCAACCAAGTGCTTTACGACGATCACATCGGCAAGGTGTCGCTGATCGGTGCCGGAATGCGCAGCCACCCCGGGGTCACCGCCACGTTCTGTGAGGCGCTGGCCCAGGTGGGCGTCAACATCGACCTGATCTCTACATCGGAGATCAGGATCTCGGTGCTGTGCCGGGACACCGAACTAGATAAGGCTGTTGTCGCGTTACATGAAGCATTCGGCCTCGGCGGTGCCGAAGAGGCCACGGTGTATGCGGGGACAGGACGTTAAATGGTTGCCATTGGTGTAGTGGGTGCCACCGGCCAGGTGGGCCAGGTGATGCGCAGGCTGCTGGATGAGCGCGATTTCCCGGCGACCAACGTGCGGTTTTTCGCATCGGCCCGTTCGCAGGGTCGCAAGCTGCCGTTCCGCGGCCAGGAGATCGAAGTCGAGGACGCCGAGACTGCCGACCCGACCGGTCTGGACATCGCGGTGTTCTCCGCCGGCGCGACGATGTCGCGGGTCCAGGCACCGCGGTTCGCCGCGGCCGGGGTGACCGTGATCGACAACTCGTCGGCGTGGCGCAAGGACGACCAGGTGCCGCTCGTCGTCTCCGAAGTCAACTTCGCCGACGCCCGTAACCGGCCCAAGGGCATCATCGCCAACCCCAACTGCACGACGATGGCCGCGATGCCGGTGCTCAAGGTGCTGCACGACGAGGCCCAATTGGTCCGGCTGATCGTGTCGAGCTATCAAGCTGTTTCGGGTACCGGACTGGCCGGGGTCGCCGAGCTGGCCGACCAGGCTCGGGCCGTCATCGACGACGCCGAACAACTGGTGCACGACGGCAGCGCGCTGCTATTCCCGGAGCCGAAGGCCTACGTCGCGCCGATCGCCTTCAACGTGGTTCCGCTGGCCGGCAAACTGGTCGGCGACGACTCCGGCGAAACCGACGAAGACCAGAAGCTGCGCAGCGAAAGTCGCAAAATCCTGGGTATCCCGGACCTGCTGGTCAGCGGTACCTGCGTGCGGGTCCCGGTGTTCACCGGCCACTCGCTGTCGATCAATGCTGAGTTCGCCCAACCACTTTCGCCCGAGCGTGCCCGCGAGATCCTCGCCGTCGCGCCAGGGGTGAAGCTGGTTGACGTGCCGACGCCATTGGCCGCGGCCGGTGTCGACGAGTCCCTCGTCGGCCGGATCCGTCGCGACCCCGGTGTGCCCGACGGACGTGGGCTGGCGCTGTTCGTCTCCGGTGACAATCTGCGTAAAGGCGCTGCCCTGAACACTATTCAGATCGCCGAGCTCCTCGCCGCTGAACTGTGACGTGCGGGTGAGTGTTGCCCGCAGGATCGCGAGCTGCTCACTGATCGTTGTCACGGTGACGTGCCTCCCTATCCGCCAATGGTTTTCGGCCGCCCATGCCGACCCGCCTGCCCCGATACCGCAGCCGGTGTTGCAGCCGCTGGCACCCGGCCAGGTGATCCGGATCGGTCCGACCGCGGGCACCGGCACGCCCACCGGTGATTACGGCATCGGGGCCACCGATCTGTGCGTGTTCATGGACTTCCCGACGCAGGTGGTACAGGTCTGCGGCGACAGCTTCGCCGGCCAGGGCGTCGGCTTCGGCGGCTACTACTCGCCGATCGCGTTGCGGGTGGACACGTCGTCGGTCGACGACCCCGACGGCGTGAAATACACCGGGGTCACCGGCATCACCGAACCGCTGCTGGCCGAACCGACGCCGTCGGGTGCTTCGCAGTTGCCGGCGGGCGTCGTGCAGATCAACCGGCAGAATTATCTTTTGGTCACCACCACCAAAGACCTGGTGCCGCAGAGCTCGCGGTTGGTGAAGGCCGATCCGGCACGAGGTCTTTGGCAAACGATGCCGGGTTCGGTTCGAGAGGCCGACTACGCCGGTGGCCGGCAATCGCAGATCAGTGGCTACTACGACCCGATCCCGACACCCGAGTCGCAGTCCGGCTGGGTATACGTCGTCGCTGACAACTTCGACCGCAGCCAACCGGCGGTGCTCTATCGGGTCGCGCCGGAGAACTTCGGCGATCGGTCCCGGTGGCAGGGCTGGGCACTGGGCCCTGACGGTGGTTGGGGCAAGCCGCCAACCCCGCTGTGGGGCGACCAGATTGGTGAGATCAGCTTCGCCCAGATCGACGGCAAGGCGGTGCTGTCGTATTTCAATGCCAGCACCGGCAACATGGAGGTTCGGGTGGCTGACGACCCGACCTCGCTGAGCAACGCACCGGTCACCACCGTCGTCCAGCACGACGAGTGGCCCGAACCCGCCGAAAGCCTGCCCTCGCTGTACGACAACCGGCTGGCCCAGCCGTACGGCGGCTACATTTCGCCGGGCTCGACGCTGGACGAGCTGCGGGTATTCGTCAGCCAGTGGCACAACACCGACGCGCGGGCGCGGGCGCCGTATCGGGTGATCCAATTCGCGGTCAACCCGTTCAAACCCTGGTCAGAGGCGAATTAGCCGGCCGGGCTCATAGCTAGTTCATAAGTTGTACCCAGCGGAACCTAGCTGTAGGCCCCGGATCATTTCGGGTATGAGCGAAACACCTGACACCCCAACAACACCGACCACAGTCGCCACAGAGCCGGCGACCGTGGCGGTCAAACCCTATTGGCTCTACCGATTCGCGGCTTGGGTCGGGATCGTCGCCGGCATCCTGTTCATCGTCTTGAGCGTGTTCTTTACCGGCTTCAAGGTCGCCCATCTGGGGCATCACTGCCATCACCACGGGTGGCACCACCACTCGATGGGCCAGGGGGCTGCGCACCACCACGGCCAGGGCGACCACCACGGCCAGGGCGCCGGCTTCCACGAGGGGTTCGGCGGTCCGGGACCGTCGCACATGCCGGAATCCGTCACTCCTTCACTGGCTCCGGCGACCCCGTAGCCCTGAATTGCCCATGAGTCCGGCGTCCCCTTCGGGGGCGCCGGACTCCCTGTTTCTGGGCTGTGCTGTGGAAACGGAGCACTCGCGGACACCGCTGACCTGAGGCATTATGCGGGTATGAGCGAGACACCCGAGCCGTCTACCCCGCCGCCTCCCGCTGCACCGGCACCCGTCATCGCGCCGGTAGCACCGCACTCCGAGCGGCTGTACCAGGTAGCCGCCTGGGTGGCCATCGTCGCCGGAGTCACCCTGATTGCCGTGGTCATCCTGAAATTCGTCTGGTTGTTCGGGTACTAAACATCCGACTCACCTGCCTAGCTGGTTGTCGGCCGGACTCTGCCTGGGCATGATCGACACATGACCCAAGCACCCGGACCCCCGATTCAGTCGCCTGCGGGGCCGCCCCCGCCGGTATACCCGGCCGCAACCCAGCACTCCCGCCTCTATCGGGCCGCGGCGTGGGTGGTGATCGTGGCAGGCATTCTGTTCGTGCTGTCGGTCGTCTTCTTCGCGGGCGTCAAGTTCTCCGAGCACGGTCAGCCCTATCGCCACCACCATCATGGGATGTTCAGTCCCGACGGGCCAGTCGGGCCGGCTGGTCCCGACGGTCCCCCTTGGGTGGTGTTCCCCGGAGGTCCGTTCCCCCCGGGTAGCGGTCCCGGTGGTCCGCCTTGGGGCGGTCCGTGGGGCCCGGGCATGGGTCCTGGCGGGCCCGGCGGTCATGGGGGTCCCGGCGGTCACGGTGGTCCTGAGGCGCCACCGCCACCGGGTCCCGAGGAGCCCCCGCCGCCCCCACCGACCTACACCCCGTAGCGTCGACAGAGGTTTATCGGATTGCCAAACCCGTTGTCACACATGTGCGTTCAATTGACGGGATCGAGACCTATGACCGCGCTGATCACCTCGGCCGCGTTCGCTATTGGCGCGTCGGTCAGTTGTGCGGTGGCCGCATTCGCCGTCCCGGTCGCCTCGGCGCGGCCGTCGGATCCCGGTGTGGTGAGCTACGCGATCCTGGGCAAGGGCTCGGTGGGCAACATCGTCGGGGGCCCGATGCGCGACGAATCGTTGTTCACCCAGCCGTTCCAGGGCTACTTCGTCGATAACCCGGTGTGCAACAACTGGGCCGACGTCGGGCTGCCGGAGGTCTACAACGATCCCGATCTGGCGTCGTTCAACGGGGCCAGCACCCAGACCTCGCCGACCGACCAGACGCACTTCGTCAAGCAGGCGGTTGGTGTGTTCGCCACCGCGCCGGCCGCCGGCGCGGCGTTTCACCGCGTGGTCGACCGCACGATCGGATGCGCCGGCCAGACCACGCCCATGCACCTGGACAACGGGACGACGCAGGTGTGGTCCTTCGACGGCGGGCCGGCCGCGGCGGCCGACGCGGCGTGGAGCAAGCAGGAAGCCGGAACCGACCGCCGATGTTTCACCCAGACCCGTCTGCGGGAAAACGTCTTGCTGCAAGCGAAAGTCTGTCAGTCCGGCAACGGTGGCCCGGCGGTGAATGTGCTGGCCGGTGCCATGCAGAACGCGCTGGGGCAATAGCTACCGGGAGCCTTCGGGAATATGTCGGTCCGGTCTGGAAGATGGAACCTTGTGACTATCGTTGGGTAGCCGCGCGCAACCAGCGGGCTCGGTTTCTCAAGACCGCTGGCCTTGGTGCCGAAGGGATCGGGATTATGGCGTTTGCCGTCGCGTCGCAGCTGGATCCCGCACGTCTCTCGGACGGCGAACTTGCCAGCGCCTCGGCTGCAGCGCAGCACATCGCCGAAACCTGTCTGGCGGACGGGTCGGTGGGGCGGGTCGGCATCGAGATCGAGGCGCACTGCTACGACCCGACGGACCCATACCGTCGGCCGACCTGGGATGAAATCACCGAGGTTCTGGAGTCGCTTCCGCCGATGCCGGGTGGCAGCGTGGTCACCGTCGAGCCCGGCGGCGCGGTAGAGCTTTCCGGCCCGCCTGCACTCGGTGCGACGGCCGCGACCGAGGCGATCGTCGACGACCAGGCCGTGCTGGGCAAAGCCTTCGCCGCCGCCGGCCTGGGTCTGGTGGCGCTGGGCGCCGACCCGCTGCGGCCCGCCAAGCGGATCAATCCGGGCGCGCGCTATGCGGCGATGGAACAGTTCTTCAGGGCCAGCCACACCGATGTCGCGGGCGCGGCCATGATGACGTCGACGGCGTCGGTGCAGGTGAATCTCGACGCCGGTCCGCAAGCTGGCTGGGCGGACCGGGTGCGGCTGGCACACGCTCTCGGGCCCGTCATGGTGGCGATCGCCGCCAATTCGCCGCTGTTGAGCGGAGAATTCACCGGCTGGCGTTCGAGCCGGCAACGGGTCTGGAGTCAGCTCGACTCGGCCCGGTGCGGGCCGATCCTCACGGCCAGCGACGAGGATCCCGGTACCGACTGGGCGCGCTACGCGCTCAAGGCGCCGGTGATGCTGGTGCATTCCCCTGAAGCGGTGCCGGTCACCCATCGCGTGCCGTTCGCCGAGTGGGCCGACGGCCGCGAACTTCTCGGCGGTCGCCGACCAACCCAATACGACCTGGAATACCACCTGACCACGCTGTTCCCGCCAGTGCGCCCACGGAAGTGGCTGGAGATCCGCTACCTGGACGGCCTGCCCAGCGAGGTCTGGCCCGCGGTGGTCTTCACACTGGTGACGCTGCTCGACGACCCGGTCGCCGCGGCGCTCGCCACCGAAGTAGTCGAACCCGTCGCTACGGCCTGGGATACCGCAGCCCGGATCGGGCTCAACGACCAGCGCATCTTCTCGGCGGCCAACCGGTGCGTAGCCATCGCGGCCGAACGCGCACCCGCCGGGCTCGCCGACGGGATGCAGCGCCTCGTCGAGGCGGTAGAGCAGGGCCGCTGTCCCGCCGACGACGTCTCCGAGCGGGTGATCGAAAACGGCATCGCGGCAACGGTGACCGAGCTGGCGCTAGGGGACCAGTGACGTCACGAGAAGCGCTGGTCCACAAATTGCACCGGGCGCGCGAAAGAACCTTGCGGCTGGTGGATTTCGACGATGCCGAACTCCGTCGCCAGTACGACCCGCTGATGAGCCCGTTGGTCTGGGACTTGGCGCATATCGGCCAACAGGAGGAATTGTGGCTGTTGCGCGGCGGCGACCCGGACCGGCCGGGAATCCTGTCCGGCGCGGTCGAAGACCTCTACGACGCCTTCGTGCACTCCCGCGCCAGCCGCGTCGACCTGCCGTTGCTGTCGCCCGATCAGGCGCGGACCTACTGTCGCACCGTGCGGGCGGCGTCGCTGGACGCACTCGACCAACTACCCGACGAACCGGACCACAATTTCGTGTACGGGATGGTGGTCAGCCACGAGAACCAGCACGACGAAACGATGCTGCAGGCATTGAATCTGCGCACCGGCCCGCCGCTGCTGCTGGAAATCCGCACCCTCCCGCCCGGCCGGGCCGGACTTGCCGGGACGTCGGTCGAGGTGCCCGGCGGCCCATTCGTGCTAGGTGTCGACGGCGCCGATGAGCCGTTCTCGCTGGACAACGAACGCCCGGCTCATGTGGTGAACCTGCCGACGTTCCGCATCGGCCGCGTCCCGGTCACCAACGGCGAATGGCGGCAGTTCGTCGACGACGGCGGGTACCGGCAGCCCCGGTGGTGGTCCGCGCGCGGCTGGACACATCGCCAGACCGAAGACCTGACCGCGCCGCAATTCTGGAACGCCGACGGGCAGAGTCGCACCCGGTTCGGCCGTGTCGAGGACATCCACGCCGACGAACCGGTTCAGCACATCAGCTATTTCGAGGCCGAGGCCTACGCGGCGTGGGCCGGGGCCCGGCTGCCCACCGAACGCGAATGGGAGAAGGCGTGCGCGTGGGACCCGCAGCGGGGCGCACGCCGACGCTATCCCTGGGGCGCCGCGGAACCGTCGCCGGCTTACGCCAACCTCGGCGGCGACGCGCTGCGTCCGGCTCCCGTCGGCGCGTATCCCGCGGGCGCATCGGCCTACGGTGTCGAGCAGATGCTCGGCGACGTCTGGGAGTGGACCAGCTCGGAGCTGGAGCCCTGGCCGGGATTCACCCCGATGATCTATCAGCGTTACTCCGAGCCGTTCTTCGGCGCCGACTACAAGGTGTTGCGCGGCGGCGCATGGGCAGTCGAGTCGGCGATTGTGCGGCCCAGCTTCCGAAACTGGGATCACCCGTACCGGCGGCAGATCTTCTCGGGAGTCCGGCTGGCGTGGTCCGTCAACACCGACGCGGGGGGTCGCCCCTGATGTGCCGCCACCTCGGTTGGCTGGGGCGCGAAGCCTCAGTCTCCTCGCTGGTGCTCGACCCGCCGCACGGTCTGCGGGTGCAGTCGTATGCTCCGCGCCGGCAAAAGCACGGGTTGATGAACGCCGACGGTTGGGGCGTGGGCTTTTTCGACGGGGCGACGCCGCGGCGCTGGCGCAGTGCCGCACCGTTATGGGGAGATGTTTCTTTCGATTCCATCGCACCGGTGCTTCGCAGTCACTGCGTGGTGGCTGCGGTGCGGTCGGCTACCGTTGGCATGCCTATCGAAGCCAGCGCGACGGCGCCGTTCACCGACGGACGGTGGCTGCTGTCGCACAACGGAGTCGTCGACCGAGGCGTGCTGCCCACTAGCGCTCCTGCCGAATCCGCTTGCGACAGTGCGATTCTCGCCGCATTGATATTCGCTCGCGGCTTGGATGCCTTAGGGCAGACGATCGCCGAGGTGGGTGGCGACGATCCGAATGCACGGCTGAACATCTTGGCGGGTAATGGTTCTCGACTGCTCGCCACCACCTGGGGCGACACCCTCGCGATATTGCGACGCGATGACGGCGTCGTGCTGGCCAGCGAGCCGTACGACGACCAACCCGGCTGGGAAGACGTTCCCGACCGCCACCTCGTCGAAGTCACCACCGAGCAGGTCACATTGACCGCGCTGAACTCAACGAAGGGAAATTGATGACGCTGACGTTGTCTAACCACCTGGCCGCGGACTCGGCATTCGAGGCACTGTGCCGTGATGTACGGGACGGGCTGCGGAATTCGCCGAAGTCGTTGCCGCCCAAGTGGTTCTATGACTCCGTAGGCAGTGACCTGTTCGACCAGATAACCCGGCTGCCCGAGTACTACCCAACCCGCGCCGAGGCGGAGATCCTGCGGTCCCGCGCCGCGGAGATCGCGTCGGTCACCGGTGCCGACACACTGGTCGAGTTGGGTAGTGGGACTTCGGAGAAGACCCGGGTGTTGCTGGACGCATTGCGTGAGGGCGGTGGGCTGCGCAGGTTCGTGCCCTTCGACGTCGATGCGAGCATGCTGTCGGCCGCTGGAAGCGCGATCCAGCGCGAGTATCCTGGCGTCGAAATCGCGGCTGTCTGTGGCGATTTCGAAGAGCACCTGGCCAAAATTCCGAGCGGCGGCCGCCGGCTGTTCGTGTTCCTGGGCTCGACGATCGGGAACCTGGTCCCCGATGCACGTAGCGAGTTCCTCGGCGTGTTGGCGGAGGTGCTGCAGCCCGGGGACAGCCTGCTGTTGGGCACCGACCTGGTCAAGGACACCAACAGGCTCGTGCAGGCCTACGACGATAGCGCTGGCGTGACGGCTCAGTTCAACCGCAACGTGCTCGCCGTGATCAACCGAGAACTCAACGCGGACTTCGATGTCGACGCGTTTCACCATGTCGCAAGCTGGAACGCGGCAGAAGAGCGGATGGAAATGTGGCTGCGGTCCGAGCGGGCGCAGCGGGTGCGCATCGCTGCGCTGAACCTGACCGTTGACTTCGCCGCCGGGGAACAGCTGCTCACCGAAGTGTCCTGCAAATTCCGGGCCGACGCGGTGGCCGACGAGTTGGCACAGGCAGGTCTGCGACTCACCGGTTGGTGGACCGACGCAGCCGGCGATTTCGGGTTGTCGCTGTCGACCAAGTGAACGGCAGCCTGGCCGACGCCTGGCGGGCCGCCCGGCCGCCGGTCGCCGGGCTGCACCTGGACAGCGCCGCGTGTTCCCGGCAGAGCTTCGCGGTGCTCGACGCGACCGCCCGGCACGCCAGACACGAGGCCGAGGTGGGTGGATACATCGCGGCAGAGGCGGCCACACCCGTCCTCAACGCCGGACGCGCCGCGGTCGCTGCGCTTTCCGGCATGCCCGATGCAGAGGTGGTGTTCACCACCGGATCGCTGCACGCGCTGGACCTGCTGCTGTCCAGCTGGCCGCCCGGCGGCCGAACGCTGGCCTGCCTCCCCGGCGAATACGGCCCCAACCTGGCTCTGATGGCCGTGTACGGCTTCGCCCGCCGGACGCTGCCGACCGACGCCGACGGCCGGGTCGTGATGAATGACGCGGCGATCAGCCTGACCGCCGATCCGCCAGATCTGGTGCATCTGACGGCGGTGGCCAGTCACCGCGGAGTGGTGCAACCGCTGCAAGGGATGGCGCAGCTGTGCCGCGACTTGGGGCTTCCGCTTGTCGTCGACGCCGCCCAGGCGCTCGGACAGGTGGATTGCTCGGTAGACGCCGACGCGGTCTACGCGTCGTCGCGCAAATGGATGGCCGGCCCGCGCGGCGTGGGTGTTCTCGCCGTGCGTCCGGACCTGATGCAGCGGCTGCGCCCGCGACTGCCGCCGCCGGAGTGGGCGGCGTCGCTATCGAACGCCCAACGCCTCGAGCTGGGTGAAGCCAATATCGCTGCGCGAGTGGGCTTTTCGGTAGCGGTTGGCGAACACATCGCCTCGGGCCCGGATGCAGTGCGGGCCCAATTGGCCGAGGTTGGCCGGATCAGCCGGACCGTCCTCGCCGACGTGGCCGGGTGGCGGGTGGTCGAAGTGGTGGACGAGCCGAGCGCCATCACGACTTTGGTCCCAACCGACGGCGCCGACCCGGCGAAGGTCCGCGGGTGGCTGACCGCGGAACGTCGAATCCTCACCACCTACGCCGGAATCGAGCGCGCGCCGGGCGAATTGACGGGTCCGGTGCTGCGAATCTCGCCGCACCTGGACACCAGCACCGACGATCTGGAGACTTTGGCGGCGGCGCTCACCGACGCCACCGCAGCGGTCTAATTCGAGGCGTTGACCGCCCCCGCGGCACCAGATACGCTGCTGATCCTCAGGTAATTCCCAGAAAACCTTCAGGAAGGTCGGTCTGTTGAACCGACGCGGTATCACGCTCAGCCTCGCCGCGTCAGCAGGGGGACTCTTGGCCGCTGCCTTCATTTCGACGGCCGTCGCCTCGGCAGACCCAGAAGTGGGGTCGCATATCGACGACCTGACAATCGGTGGCGGCTCCGCGAACAGCGCGAGCGGTGACGGCGAGATCATCGGTAGCGGCTATTTCAATACCGCGAGCGGTGACAGCGTGGCCATTGGTGGCGG
>Ga0302325_10029922_pt1 | contig 11237 bp, 10 predicted proteins | sample Palsa_T0_2_FD_201948 | JGI IMG/M metagenome (GOLD analysis project Ga0302325, IMG submission 201948) | Peat permafrost microbial communities from Stordalen Mire near Abisko, Sweden - Palsa_T0_2 | ecosystem: Environmental > Terrestrial > Soil > Palsa > Peat permafrost | place: Sweden: Abisko...
ACCCGACCTTGCCGAATCAATGTTCGTATCGGCCCAACCCCGGCGCAGGAGGCCACTGTTGAATCCAGACGATGAGTTCTCGGCGACCCCCCTCACGGCCGTGATCGGCGCCCAGATCTCGGGCGTCGACTTGGCGCATACCGACGACGCAGCGGTGGCCGCCATCAATGCCGCGCTGCTCGATCACAAGGTGGTGTTCTTCCGCCACCAGGATCTCGGTGCCGACCAGCAGGTCGCCTTCGCCCGGCATCTGGGCGAGCTCACCGCCGGTCATCCCACGGTTCCTTCGCCTTCCGGTCAGCCTCTCATCCTCGAGTTGGACTCTGCGCTGGGCGGCCGGTCCGACCACTGGCACACCGACGTCACCTTCGCCGAGGAGCCGCCCGCGATTTCGGTGCTTCGGGCGGTCGAGTTGCCGACCACCGGCGGCGATACGCAATGGGCCAGCACCGAGGCCGCCTACGAGCGCCTGCCTGGCCCCCTGCAGCGATTGGCCGGAGAGCTCCACGCCATTCACACCAATGCCTACGACTATGGGCGCTTCCTCCAATTGGGCGATGACCAAGCCACCCGTGACCATCGGGACACCTTCATTTCGACGGTCTTCGAGACCGAGCACCCGGTGGTGCGGATCCACCCCGAGACGGGGCGGCCGACCCTGCTCCTCGGTGGGTTCGCTCGCCAGATCGTTGGTCTGCCTGACGACGCGTCACGCGATCTGCTCCGCATCTTTGCCAGCTACGTGACCCGTCCCGAGCACATCGTCCGGTGGCGCTGGCAGCCCGGGGATGTCGCCATCTGGGACAACCGGGCAACGCAGCACTACGCCGTCAACGACTATGGCGACGCCCATCGAGTCATGCACCGGGTGACCGTGGCGGGCGCCAGGCCCGTCGGGCTGGACGGTTGGCAGTCCGTGGCCCGCCAAGGCGACACGTCGGCATATCAGGCAGGCCTGCCGGCCTGACCTTGCCTAAAGTCCACTTGACAGATCGGAATTGTCATGTTTACTTTCCCTCTGTGTTGCTATGCCATGACAACGCCCACCGAGGGAGGGGTCGACAGGTCGGGCTGTTCGCCATGGCCCTCGTCGTTGCGATGGCGGTCGGGCCACTGACCGGCACGGCCAGTGCTGCCTCCGGCGCGCTGGTGGGCACCTTCGCCATCACCGCCGGCTCCTGTGGCGGGGGCGCCGCGACGGGCTCGTACTTCCGGATGATCCTGCCCAGCGGGGGGGCGGCCGGGCCGTTCCTGGGCAACAACAACTCGGCGTGCAGCGACAAGACCTACACCCTCTTGGCGCCGGGTCGGACCGGCGGCCTGGTGACGGGGAGCTACCAGCCGCAACCGTCGCCTGCCTTCGATTCCGGCGGCAACGCCCTGGCCAGCCAGATCACCGAGCCGACCGAGTTCTACGGTGTCGAATTCGCGACCTCCACCAACCCCGTCGACCCGCAAACGGGCGAGCGGGTCGGCGTGCCCACGCTGACTGCGTCCGGTTCGACGCTGAGCGGCGATCTCCGCAGCTTCGCCGCGTCGTGGAACAACCAGCAGTTCAACCAGGGAGCGCCCAAGCCCGACGGATCGCTTCCCGGCGCCAGTTCGCTGGTCACCGGTACCTTCGACGCCGCCACCGGCGCCTTCAGCTTGCAATGGACATCGGAGATCGTCGGTGGCCCGTTCAACAACTTCACCGGGCTGTGGCATCTGGTCGGTCAGTTCCGCCCGGCTACCCCCTCGACGCCTGCCACCACGACACCGCCGCTCGCCGCCCCGGTCACCGTCCCGACGGCGGCCGCAGCCACCACGACCACGCTTCCTGTCGCCTCGGCGTCGAGCGGTAGCTCATCGGCCGTCCCGGCCAGCGGTGCCGGCACCTCACCGGCCGCCAGTTCGCCCAGTAGTGGCACGGGTGGGCCGAGCTCATTGGGTGGCGGGGCCAGCAATCCGGGTGGCAAGGCATCGCTCGCCCTGACCACCATCGATACCAGCCGGCACTGGAACCCGCCCGGCTGGCTCGAGGCCACCCTGGTGCTCATCGTCCTGGTCGGGATGGTGTTGCTGTTGCTGGTCGAGCAGCGTTTCCGTCGGGTGCGGAGACAGGCGTGACCAGCCGGCGCCGATGGCCGCTGGTCACAGCGGCCGCCATCGGGGTTGCGTTGGTGCTCGCGCCGGTCGTGTTCCAGATGTTCACCCGGGCCCCCGAGGGGGGGACCATGATCAAGGGCTTCAAGCCCTACATGACGACGGAAACCATCGCCACGTTTCGAGGCGACTTGGCCGTCATCGGGTCGGCGTCCCACGAGGTGACGGCACTGCAAGGGCGCATTCCCCGAACTGACCCAGGCATCGCCACCTTCCAGCAACGGTGGCCCGGGATCGACGCCGACATGAGCGCCATGCTCAGCACTATGGCGGCCAACCTTGGCCATTACCAGGGCGTCGCTGCGCTCCCTCCGTTTGTGCTGTTCCCCTGGTTCTTCGTCCTGCCGGGAATTTTCGTCGTCGCCTTGGCGGTGTTGGGTTTGCGTGCCCCACCTCAGTCCACCCGAACGTCGCGGCTGCGGATCGCCCTGGCCGTGCTGGGCGTGGGCATCATCGCCGCTCCCGCCATCTTCCAGATGTTCACCCGGGCGCCGGGCGGCTCGAAGATGATCAATGCCTTCCGCCCGCTCATGACCACGGCCAAGGTGACCAAGATCCAGGGCTATTTCCTAACCATCGGCGACGGTGAAGGTGAGCTGCGGTTGGATGTCGTCCCCCAGCTCACCGCCGCCGCGGTGCCGGCGAGTGAACTGGACGCCATCACCACGTTCACTGACCAGTGGCCGACCATCGCCTCGACCATGGCGCCGATGATCGGGGCCATGTCCGACAACGTCGGCAACTACGACGCCGTGAAAGCCCTGCCCCCGTTCTGGCTGTTTCCCTGGTTCTTCGTGGTGCCGGGCCTGCTGGTGGCGGTGCTGGCCGTGTTCTCACGCCCGTCCCGGCGCCTCGGGATCGCTCCTGCGGCGCGAGCCGAATCAGTCGGATTCACACTCCAGGGGGCGAGCCCGTGACCCGGTCCGCCACTGCTGCCATCGCCGCCCTGGCGTTGGCCCTCGTTGTGCTGGCCTCATGCAGCTCCAACGCCAAATCGTCTTCCGGGACCACGCTGGCCGGGTTGTTCACCATCGAGGCGGGCTCGTGCGCGGCCGGATCGCCCTCGGGCTCCTATTTCGAGATGGTCCAATCGGGCGGGACGGTGTCCACCGGTCCGTTCGTCAGCAACCCGGACTCGACGTGCACCAACCAGGCAATAACGCCGCTGTCACCGGGATCCGACGGTGGGCTGCGAGCCGGCAGCTACCAGCCGGAGCCGGCGACGCCGTTCGCGGCCAAGGGTAACTCGGCGGCGGCATCGGTCATCGAACCGCAGGCGTTCTTCGCCGTGTCGTTCGGCGTTTCCACCAACCCCACTGATCCCCAAACCGGTCACCACGTTCCCGCGCCCACCGTCACCGAAGCCGGTGACCAACTCCACGCCGATCTGAGCGCCTGGTCGGTGTCGTGGAACGGGCAGCAGTTCAACCAGGGCGCGCCCAAGCCCGCCGCGGTCGGGAGCGCGGCGACGGGAACCTACGACGCCACGTCGGGGGCGTACACGCTGCAGTGGACCAGCTTGATCAAAGGCGGTCCTTTCAACGGATTCACCGGGATCTGGCACCTGGTGGGGACGGTCCAGCATTCCTGAGAACCAGCATTCCCGAGAAAAGGAGGACCACATGGCCGCAGACGGCCCGACCGATGCGAAAAGCGCAACCCGTCAGCTATTTTCATTCCCCAACCCGGTCAACGAGATCTCGGCCCGGTTGGTGGCGAGCGGGGTCGTCGTGGCCCAGATCATGCTCGGACTGCTGGCCCTCGCCGCCTTCTTGGAATCGGCCCTCGGTCTGTGCCTGGGGTGCAAGGTGTTCGCGGTCCTGATGAAGATCGGCATCATCCCGGCTGAGGTGTGTGAGCAGTGCAACAACATCTGGGCCCGGAGTTCTGCGGCATGACGGTGGGCGCGCATCGCTTGGGATTGGTCAGGAACTCCCTCGCCGTGGTCGTGGTGCTGGCGTTGGTCGCCCTGGCCACGCTGCTGGTGGCGCATGTTGCCGTCACCCATAACGTGGCGGTGACCCGCACGGTGGCCCGCAAACCGGCGACTCTTGCGGCCCCCGCGTTGCCGGGACAAGCCGGCGTGGCGCCGATCGCGCCGACCAGCGTGCCGACCACCGTGCCCGCTTCGCCCGCCTCGGGCAGCGCCAGTTCGCCCCTGGCGACGCCCGCCGCCGGTGGCGTCGCGGTGCCGGTGGCCGGCACGACCACGACAACGACAGTGGCTCCGGCCCCCGCTCCCGCGTCGTTACCGGCGGTGGCGGTGGCGGCCACCTGCCCCGTGGCGTTGCCCGCGCCCGCTCAGCCCGGGGGGTTGGCCTCATTGATCGGCCTGGCCCCGGCTTTTGGGCCCTTGTCGGCCGAGGTCTTCGCCATGGCACCGGCCTACCAGCCCCTGCTGCAGCTAGTGGGTCCGCTGCTCCCCATCGTCGAGAAGGCAGCAACGGCAGCACAGCCGCTGCTGGCGCCTGTGATCGCCACGCTCCAGTCGCTGGAGAATACGGTGCTCACGTTGATCTCGCCCCTGTACGGGCCAGTGCGCGAACACGTCTTGGCCACCGAAACATCGTTGGCGCTCCTCCTTGCCCCCTATGCCAGCCAGCTGCCCGACTCGCCCGCCGGCGCCTGCCTGATCGACCTGGAAGGGATCCTGGTCGGCGCCGCGCACTAGAGCCATCATGGCGGCGCGGCCAAGCATTCACACAAATTGATCAAGTGATAGTTACATAATATGATCAGGCGTCTGATGGGCCGACTGGTGAAGACAGCAAGAACGCTTTACCGGTCGTCTGCGACGCGGTGTGCCGAGGGCGCGAGTGTGTGACGACCTTCCGATAGTCACATCTGCCAGCGCCAGAGCGGAATGCGCGGACCTTGTCGCCAAGCGCGCCGCGATCGAGCTGCTCCAAGCGGCCGACGCGACGGTGTGGGCTGACTCCTTCGGCGTGTCGAGGAGGCAAGTCGACGCGCTGGCAATCGCCGCGCTCACCTTCGCCTTCTCCGTCACAGCCGCAGGATGGAGCATTGAGGAGGCGGTCGGACCGGCTGGCCAGCCCAGCGTAGAGCAGACCACTGGTGCGGTCGTGAGCGAAATAATCGGCCGCTTGACGTGGATCGACGACGCTCACGGCGCGGCTGCGTCACACGACGATCCCCGCCCCGTAATCGAGGAGTGGACCATGCCCCGGCCGACGGCTGCGGGGCCGTATACGCTCCAGACGAAGGGGGCTCGGTGACGCGGCCGATCTACCAGGTGAAGGCTGACTTCTTCAAGACCCTTGGACATCCAGCACGCATCCGCGTCCTGGAACTCTTACGAGATGGTGAGCAGACCGTCGGTCAGCTTATTCCGGATGTCGGCCTGGAGCCGTCGCACCTGTCACAGCAACTCGGCATCCTCCGCCGAGCTGGCGTGCTCCAGACGCACAAGATGGGATCCAGCGTTGTCTATTCGGTCACCGATGCCAGGATCTTCGAGTTGCTCGCCGTCGCGAAGGCGATCTTGACGACATCGTTGGCAGGAAGCCAAGACCTCCTGGCGGAACTGCAGACGCTGGACTTCCCCGAGGAATCCCACGCACCCTCCGATCCCGCAGCCATCAGCTGAACACGCCGTCGTAGTATCGGCTGCAGTGTCAAGAGCCTTCTTGTCCGATCTGCAATCGCCGGAGGACGGGCACCCGTATGGCATCGAGGAGCAGGGCGAACACGATGGATGCGCCGAGCATTGAGGCGACAACACTGATTGACAGTGCTCGCATTGCAAGACCACGAAGGGCGAGGACCGAGACGATCGAGATGTCCGCGACCGACGCCACGAGCACCCATCTACTGGGACGGGAACTCCACAGATGTCGGCGTTCCCGAACGTTGTAAAGGACCGCTTCGCCTCCAAATACCAGGGTGACCACGGAAAGTGCCTGAAGCCTTCCGAGGTCCAGTCCCAGCTGGTATTTCCCCACAAGCATCGAGCTCGTGCAGAAGGCGAGAAAGCAGCCTCCCATTATCCCGCCGGCCAGTGTGAGCTTGCCGATCTGCCATTGGTTGGGTTCTGCCGACGGTCGGACGTTGTCCGTTGTCACGGACATGCCCAGGAAGTCGCCGGTGATCATGACGATCACCATCAGCATGGGGGTGAGGATCGCTCCGCCGGTGACGATAAGTCCAATGGTGAGGAAGAGCACATTGGCGATCTTCTTGGTGATCGAGTTCAAGGTGTACGTGAGGATGCGCTGGTACGCCGTCCGGCCCTCTTTCACCGCCGAGACAATGCCAGCCAGTCCTGCCGTGGTCAGCACGATGCCCGCGGCGGACTTCGCGACATCGGTCGCGGTGGACACCGCGACTCCCATCTGCGCCTGGCGTAGCGCGGGGGCATCGTTCGCTCCGTCGCCGCACATCCCGACGGTGTGCCCGTTCTTCTGGAATGCCTTGACGAGGGCGTACTTCCCCTCGGGGAAGATCCCGGCAAAGACTGCGAACTGGTCCGGTCGCACCTCAGCCGGCAACGACGAGGCAGAACACACCGACCCGTTCAGGCCCACCGCTTGCGCCACGATCGTGGCGGTGGCAGGTGCGTCGCCGGTCACCATGACGGTGCGAACCCCGAGGACCGAAAGCTCGGCGATGAGGGCAGCGGAATCGGACCGGGGCGGATCACTGAGCGCCACAAGCCCGATGAGCTGGAGAGTCCCGTCAGGTGGCCCCGCCGCAACCGCGAGCACTCGGAAGCCTTGTTTCTCGAGTTCATCAACCGCAGCCGATCCGCCGGAGGACGGCTCAGCGAGCGCGATGACAGTCTGGTAGGCGCCCTTCACGATGCGCAGGCTTTGGCCGTCCCCGTCGGTGGCCCTCGCTTCGGACAACCTCCTGGCCGGGTCGAACGGTGTGAACTTCACCAGCAGCGGCGGATTGCGCTCGGTTGTGTGCGACCCGGCCTCCCGAATGGCGGCGTCCACCGGGTCTTGGCCTCCATCGGCGCTGGCCAACGTGGCGAGCGTGAGGAGTCGTGCATTGTCAAAGCCGGACATAGGCCGGACGCTGCTCACCGACAACTCGTTCTTGGTCAACGTGCCGGTCTTGTCGGAGCACAGCACATCCATGGACGCGGCCTCGTCGACCGCGGACAGTCGAGTTGGCAGGACCCCCAGCTTCGCCAGCGATTTGGCCCCCAGAGCGGTAGCAAGCGTGAAGGTTGCCGGTAAGGCGACGGGGATAGCCGCCAGAACGGCGGTCAGTGCGAGCGGAACGATCGAGCTCCATCTCAGGCCGATGATGTTCGCGTAGCCAATCAGCACCAGAATGAGAACGCTGTTGAACAGCGCCAGATTTCGGACGACGTGGAGGACCGCTTTCTGCTGGGAGCTCACGACGTGTGCTGTCCGCACCAGTTCTGCGGTCCGCCCAAACTTGGTGCGTGCCCCGGTTTGGGTCACCCGTGCCGTCGCTTCTCCTCGCCGCACTAGTGCACCGGCGTAGGTTGCGGTTCCCGCGCCAGCCTCCGCGGGCACGGATTCACCGGTGAGCATGGACTGGTCGAGAAGGACCGAACCTTCCACAATCGTCACGTCCGCCGCGACGACCGCTCCGAGCGACAACTTGACCAGATCGCCCGGCACGACCTGCGACGAGGGCACAATCTTCCAGGCGCCATCCCGCCGAACAGACGCGTTCAAGGCGAGACGGGACTTCAGCGCGGCCAGTGTCGCCTGAGCTTTTCCTTCTTGAACAAACCCAATCGCAGCATTGAACACAACGAGCGCTGCGATCACACCCGCTTCAGTAAAGTTTCGGAGCACCAGTTCAAGCACGATCGCGGCTTCGAGCATCCACGGAACGGGCGCCCACAGTTTGGCGATTGCTCGACGGAGGGGATGAACCGCCGTGTCAGGCATAGAGTTCGGCCCGACGTCTTCGAAGCGGCGCTGCGCTTCGCCGCTCGTCAATCCGTCAGATGACGCCTCCGGTAGCGCAGCGTCGGCCGGCGCGACGCCCTCTGGTGGTCGGTTCAGGTCGGTCCTCACGGTGCCTCCGCTAACTGCCAAACGGCTAGGAGTCACCGGGGTCCGGGGCGACGGATTCGGGGTGGCGATCGGCGGGTCGCGAACGAGGTGCCATAGCCACGGTACTACCTCGGGTGAAGGCGAATCACGTATCGAGCCGATGAAGTATCGGGGACCACCCTGACGCCGTGCGCTCTCTCAAGGTCATTCCCGTGCCGCGCTCGCGCCGTCGATCTCGATTGCGTCGCTTTGGCGACTGCGATCCTGATAGCCGAGCAACTCTAGGGCCTCTTCTGTGTCACGAGCGATATCTCGGTAGAGAGCGGCGTCCTGTATCAGGCCAGATCGCGTTGCCCGGTCGGCACATACCCTTGAGTGATCAAGTCGAATAAGGGTTCGGAACAAATCTCTCGCCATCCGGTCCGGCCCTGTGCTCAGGTCGATCGTCGATAGATGGTCTCGATTCGTGTTAAGCATTACGGCCTTCACTCGGTAGACGCGTCGGCTGTGTATGGAGTCGTCTGCAACCATTTCAATAATTTGAAGGAATGGACTTCGAAGTAGTACTTCCCGCTCGCCCGGAAATGCTGAAAGTTCGTCAATTGGTACGGCACAAAGTGACGTGACGACACTCTTTGGGCACTTCGTCCGGTAGAAGGCGACCAACTCTCCAGCGAGGCCGGCTATTTCGATGTCCCAAAGAAGGACGTGTCTGTCACGACTTCCATCCGCCTCGGCCAGAGCGAAGGAAAGGGCGGTATCCACGTCTGTACTCGCAGACACCATCGCAAGCGGCACAGACAGATACCTCTCGGAAATATCCTGAACGGCTACTCTCTGATAATTATGGAGCTCCTGAGTGGAGACGCACATGCCCCTGTACACGTAACCACAATAGTTGGCGGCCGACTTGTTGTTGAGTATGTAGTTGAATAGATCTATGTTCAGTAGCTCTACCAGGAAGGCTGCAGATCGAAGACGGATCGAGTCCTTCGAGCGGTCTTCGCCCCGAAAGGCCGCGTTTATGGCACGGAATATCCATTGATAACCCGTGGTCGAGACATAGAGCTGGAGTGCACTATACTCTCGGGGATCGACTGTTTTCGATGACTCAGTTCCCCAAGATTTTTGACTGCTAAAGAGGGCCTCGAATCTGGCACTGTCCTCAGGTGGCATCTCCCCGGGGAACATGCTCAGAAATAAGTCTCGAAGATCCTCCATGTAGTATGGATATTGATACCAGCGGATGCGGATCTCGCTTATCTCCCGACGCACGGACCGACGCACGACCCTCATCCGGTCGCTGTTGAGGGAGCCCGCGAAAACTGGGCTCATTCCGTCGACCATGCCGCTCGTAGACGCTGATCGAACCGGCTCCCAGTCGCCAAAACGGTCGAGTCGGTCAGACATGTTCAGCGCCTTTGACACCCTTGCCGCGCCGGGCCTAGGTCAGGGTAGGGAGAATGGTGGCCAGCTCTTCCAGGCTGGCCAAGTCGTGGCCGGACAGGACCACGTCGACGTGCGGGGCGGCCACCATCATGCCGAGGGTGGTCGGCCTGAAGTCAGTGTTACTGCCCTTGTGGGGGTTCAGCCAGACCACCTTGAATGACAGCCGGGCCAGCCGCTCCATCGAGCTGGCCAGCAGGCTCGGATCGCCCCGGTCGAGGCCGTCGGAGCAGATCACCACGACGCCACCGCGGCACAGGCCCCGCCGACCCCAGTTCTTGAGGAAGGCATCGAGCGACTCGCCGATGCGCGTCCCGCCCTCCCAGTCCACGACCTCCTTGCCCGCCAACTGGAGAGCCTGGTCGGGCGAGCGGTGGTCAAGGGCGCGGGTGATGCGGGTCAGCCGGGTACCGAAGCAGAACACCTCGACCCGGGACTGGGCCGCGGCCCGCTTGGTGGAATAGGCGAACTGCAGCAGGCTGCGGGAGTAATCGGCCATGGATCCCGATATGTCCAGGATCAGGATCATGGGCCGCAGCCGAACCCGGCGTTGGCGCCACAGCAACTCGGACGGTTCGCCGTGCATGCGCATGGTCTCTCGAACGGTGCGGCGCATGTCGGGCCGGCGACCAGAGTGCGCCGGCATCATGCGGCGGGTGCGGCGCTTGGGCGGGGTCAGGCGGATCCGCTTCATGATCCGGCGTAGCGCCGCCAACTCGTCGGGGGTACAGGCGGTGAAGGACTTGTGCTTGAGGATGTCGGCATCCGACGCCATCAAGCCCAGGCGCTCTTCCTCGTCGTCGGACTCTTCCCCTTTCGGCTGCTCAGTGGCCGGTGAAACCAGCGTGCCCTCGGCTTCTGCCGCCACGTGGGAGTTGAGCATCAGCATCTCCGGCACGGACTGCCGGCCGGTCAGGAAGAAGCGCTTGAACACCTCGTCATAGATCGGGATGGTGTCGTTCTTGGTGATCAACGTCGTGCGCCCGCCCCAGTACAGGTCGACCAGGTCGGTGGGGTTGAGCACCCCCATGGCCTGGGTCAAGGTCAGGACATCGCCCGACCCGATAGACATTCCCGCCCGCCGGAGCTCGTGGGCGAAGTTGACCAGGACGCCGACGAACTGATCTTCCTCAGGCACCTGACGTGATCTCGTCCAGGTTCTCCCGGACCAGTTCCATGTCGTCGCGTTCCTTGATGATCGATCCGAGCGTGTCACCGGCGATGTCGGCGTCGAGATCGTCCTCACCCAGTACGTCGAGGGTGCGAACCCAGTCGATGGTCTCGGCCACGCCCGGCGGCTTGTTGAGGTCCATGTCGCGGAGCTTGTTGACCGCCGCCACCACCTTGCGGGTGAGGCTGGCCGACACGCCCGGCTCGCGGACCAATACGATCTCGATCTCGCGCTCGGGGGAGGGGAAGCCGATCCAGTGGTAGAGGCAGCGTCGCTTCAAGGCGTCGTGCAGCTCCCGCGTCCGGTTCGAGGTCAGGATCACGATGGGCGCGCTCTCCGCCTTGATCGTGCCGATCTCGGGGATGCTGACTTGGAAGTCCGACAGCACTTCCAGCAGGAAGGCCTCGAATTCGTCGTCGGCTCGGTCCACCTCGTCGATCAGCAGCACGGCGGTGTCGCCCGACCTGACCGCC
>Ga0302325_10029923_pt1 | contig 11237 bp, 7 predicted proteins | sample Palsa_T0_2_FD_201948 | JGI IMG/M metagenome (GOLD analysis project Ga0302325, IMG submission 201948) | Peat permafrost microbial communities from Stordalen Mire near Abisko, Sweden - Palsa_T0_2 | ecosystem: Environmental > Terrestrial > Soil > Palsa > Peat permafrost | place: Sweden: Abisko...
CCGATCCGGACGCACCGAAGCACAGCGGGATCTCGTACTTCATCTGCCCCATGGACGCCCCCGGGGTCACCATCCGACCCATCGTCGACATGACGGGCGACCACACCTTCAACGAGGTGTTCCTCGACGGGGTCAGGCTCTCCCCTCAGCACCTGGTGGGAGAGGTCAACGGGGGGTGGGCGCTGGCCAAGGTGACCCTCGGGAACGAACGGGTCTCGTTGTCGGGGGAGGGGGTCCTGTGGGGACAGGGCCCCGCCGCCGGGGACCTGGTCGAGCTGGTACGGCGGGCGGGGGGGACGTCCGACCGGTTGCTCCGGCACCGGCTGGTGAAGGTCTGGGTCGAGGGCGAGATCCTCCGGCTCATCCGCCTGCGGACGGTGAGTGCGGCGGTGGCCGGCCGAGCGCCGGGCCCCGAGGCCTCGGTGCGCAAGGCCCTGGCCGACGACCACGGCCAGCATGTGATGGAGGTGGCCAAGGATCTCGCCGGCGCCCACGGCATGACCGCCGCCGGTCCGTTCGAGGCGCTGGCCTCCCGGCACCCGGCCGGCCTGGTATCCGACGGCGCCGGCACGGCGCCCCCCGTCTGGCCCACCGCCATATGGTCCCAGGGGTATCTCTTCGCCCGGGCCCTCACCATCGGCGGGGGCACCGCCGAGGTCCAGCGGAACATCATCGCCGAGCGGGTCCTGGGCCTCCCGTCTTCTTAGGGAGCTTCACCGGTGCCCGCCGTCACCGAGCTCGACGACGCGGCGGACGAAGGCGGCGAAAGCGTCGGGCTGGGAGAGATGGGCCCCGTGGGTGGCCCCGGGGAACTCGACGACCTCGGTGACGGGGAGGAGGTCGACCAGGGCGTCGATGGCCCGGCGGTGGTGGGGCAGCGAACGGCTGCCGCGACCGAGAACGACGGGGACGACGATGTCGGCGAAGTCGATGGGCGAGCGGTCACGGCGGATCGAGGCCAGCTCGGCCACCAGAGCGGGGCCGTCGGCCCGGCGCTCGGCCCGGGCATTCTCCGGCAGTCGAGCCCAGGCGTCGTCGCTCACGACGCGACGGAAGAAGGATTCGGCGAAGGCGGCGGGGTCCTCGGCGGCGATGTTCCCGGCCGACCGCCTCGGCCACCAGTCGGACCACGGCAGGGGCGGTTCGTAGACGCCGACGGCCCGGACGGCCTCGGGGGCCTCGGCCGCCGCACCTAGGACGACGTCGCCCCCGTAGGAATGGCCCACGAGAACCGACGGCCGGCCGTCGACGACGGCCACCAGGTCGGCCACATGGTCCTCCAGCGAGGTGGCCGACGGCGTGAGTCCACGCGAGCGGTGATAGCCCCGTCGGTCATAGGTCACGACGTGGAGATCCGGAAGTCGACGGACGACTCGGGCGAAGCTGGTGGCCCGGTCCAGAGATCCGTGGACCAGGACGACCACGAGGGCCGAGCCCGGCGTCCCCGAGGCCGGATGGTCCAGGATGTGCAGAACCGGGGTGTCCTCGGTCACGGTCGTGGCCGGCGGCTCCGGGCCGGGTGCCGGTTCACAGGACCGGCCTGCTCGTTCTCTGGGGCCTCCGACTTCTTCTCCCGGGCCGCCGAAGCCGTCCCAGGCACGGCTTTGTCCAGGAACGGGGGCACCATTGACGTCAGAGGGTAATCGGAGCGGCCCGGTACCACGGATGGGCCCCGTTAGGATCGTTCTCGATGGTTGACCAGCAACGTGTCGGCCCCGGATCCCCCACCGGCGGCGCCTTCGGACCCAACGCCTGGCTGGTCGACGACATGTATGAGGAGTACCGCAGCGATCCCAGCTCGGTGAGTGAGAGCTGGCGAGAGTTCTTCGCCGACTACGTCCCGCCCGGCGGGCCGGCTCCCGAGACCCCGGGAGCCACCAACGGCGGGCCGGCCTCGACCAACGGAGGGCCCGCCTCGACCAACGGGGCTCCGGCCGGATCGGTGGCGACCGTGCCGGCGCCGACCTCGGCCGACGACCGAGCCGTCGTGGCGTCGCCCCCGGCCCAGCCGACGGCGGCCCCGGCCGCTCCGCCAACCGCGGCCCCGGCGACACCGGCCGTGGCGCTTACGCCGGGAACAGAAGATCCGGCGCCGGTGGCTCTGCGGGGGGCGGCGGCCCGCATCGCCGTCAACATGGAGGCGTCGCTGGCCGTGCCCACGGCCACCAGTGTGCGGACGGTGCCGGCCAAGCTTCTCGAAGTCAACCGTTCGATGCTCAACCAACACCTGGCCCGTACGTCGGGAGCCAAGGTGAGCTTCACTCATCTCATCGGTTACGCCGTGGTGCAGGCCCTCCAGGCCGTGCCCGCTCTCAACACCTCGTTCGTGGACCGGATCGACGACAAGGGCACCGCCGGAGTCATCCATCACGACCACGTCGGCCTCGGGCTGGCCGTCGACGTGAGCAAGAACGACGGTTCGCACACCCTGCTCGTCCCCGTGGTGCGCAATGCCGAGAGTCTCGACTTCCGGGCTTTCGTCGTGGCCTACGAAGACCTGGTGCGCAAGGTCCACACCCAGAAGGTGACGGCCGACGATCTGGCCGGGGCCACCGTCACCCTCACCAACCCGGGGACGCTCGGGACGGTGCAGTCCGTGCCCCGGCTCATGCCCGGCCAGGGGGCCATCATCGGTGTGGGCTCGCTCGGATACCCGGCCGAGTACCAGGCCGCCGACCGGCGGAGCCTGGCCGCCCTCGGGGTCGGTCCCGTGGTCACGCTCACCTCGACCTACGACCATCGCATCATCCAGGGAGCCGAGTCCGGCCTGTTCCTCAGCCACATGGCGGAGTGCCTGACCGGCCAACACGGGTTCTACGAGACCGTCTTCGCCGCCATGGACGTCCCCTACGAGCCGGTGCGCTGGCAAGCCGACGTCAACGCCGTCGACAGCGAGCACCAACGCCTGGTGAAGCAGGTGCGGGTCCAGAGCCTGGTGAACATGTACCGGGTCAGAGGCCATCTCATCGCCGACCTCGACCCCCTGTCGGCCGAGCCCCGACACCTGCACGCCGAGCTCGACCCCACCACCTACGGGTTGACCCTGTGGGACCTCGACCGGGAGTTCGTGGTCGACGGCCTGGCCGGCCGGGACACCCTGCGGCTGGCCGAAGCGCTCGACATCCTGCGCGACGCCTACTGCCGGACCCTGGCCATCGAGTACATGCACATCCAGGACCCCGAGCAGAAACGGTGGATCCAGCACCACGTCGAGGGCGTCCCCGCCACCCTGTCACCCCAGGAGCAGCGTCATATCCTGGACAGGCTCAACGCGGCGGAGGCCTTCGAGCGTTTTCTCCACACCCGCTATGTCGGGCAGAAGCGGTTCGGTCTCGAGGGAGCCGAGTCGACCATCGTCCTTCTCGACACCCTGCTCGACGAGGCCGCCACCGCCGGGCTCACCGAGGCCGTCCTGGGCATGGCCCACCGGGGACGGCTGAACGTGCTGGCCAACATCGTGGGGAAGTCCTACGGCGAGATCTTCCGGGAGTTCGAGGGTGATCTCGACCCGGAGTCGGTCCAGGGATCGGGTGACGTGAAATACCACAAGGGCGCTTCGGGCACCTTCGTGTCGCACTCGGGAGCCGCCCTGCCGGTGACGCTGGCGTCGAACCCCTCCCATCTGGAGGCGGTCGACCCCGTGGTCGAGGGGATGGTGCGGGCCAAGCAGGACCAGCTGCCCGACGACCAGTCCTTCGGCGTGCTGTCGCTGCTCATCCACGGTGACGCCGCCTTCGCCGGGCAGGGGGTGGTGGCCGAGACGCTCGAATTGTCGCAGCTGGCCGGCTACCGCACCGGCGGCACCGTCCACGTGGTGGTGAACAACCAACTGGGCTTCACCACCGCCCCCGAGTCGGCCCGCTCCTCGGTCTACCCCACCGACGTGGCCAAGATGGTCCAGGCGCCGGTCTTCCACGTGAACGGCGACGATCCCGAAGCGTGCGCCCGGGCGGCCCGTCTGGCCTTCGGTTTCCGCCAGACGTTCCACAAGGACGTCGTCATCGACATCGTCTGCTACCGGCGGTTCGGCCACAACGAGGGCGACGATCCGAGCTACACCCAGCCCCGGATGTACGCCATCATCGAGACCATGCGCTCGGTGCGCAAGCTGTACACCGAAGCGTTGGTCCGCCGGGGCGACATCACCATGGAGGAGGCCGAGCAGGCCCTGGCCGACTTCCAGGCCCGCCTGCAGACGGCTCTGGACGAGACCCGCCAGTCGGCACCGCCCCGGCCGACGACGTTGCCGGAGACGGTGGCGCCCGCCGCCCCGATCGCCGAGGTCGACACCGGAGTCGAGCCCGCCGTCCTGGAGCGGCTGGTCGTCGACGCCACGGCGGTGCCCGAGGGGTTCACCATCCATCCCAAGCTGGCCCGCCAGTTCCGGCAGCGGGCCGAAGTGGTGGCCGAAGGCGAAGTGGACTGGGCCCTCGGTGAAGCCCTGGCCATCGGGTCGCTGCTGCTCGAAGGCACCGACGTCCGGCTGGCCGGCCAGGACACGCGGCGGGGGACGTTCAGTCAGCGCCATGCCGTTCTCGTCGACTACGCCACCGGCAACGAATGGGTGCCTCTGGCCCACCTGACCGGCGACGGGGTGGGCCACTTCGGTGTCCACGATTCGCTGCTTTCTGAATACGCGGCGCTCGGTTTCGAGTACGGCTATTCGGTCGAGGTGCCGGACACGCTGGTGGCCTGGGAGGCGCAGTTCGGCGACTTCGCCAACGGCGCCCAGATCGTGATCGACAACTTCCTGGTGGCGGCCGACGACAAGTGGGACCAGCAGTCGGGACTCGTCCTGCTCCTGCCCCACGGCTACGAAGGTCAGGGACCCGAGCACTCCTCGGCCCGCATCGAGCGCTTCCTCACCCTGAGCGCCCGGGGCAACATGCGTCTCGCCCAACCGACGACGGCGGCCCAGTACTTCCACCTGCTGCGGTCCCAGGCCCGCGGGGCCGGGCATCAGCCGCTGGTGGTCTTCACCCCTAAATCCCTCCTGCGGGCCCGCCAGAGCCGGTCGCCGCTGCTCGAGCTGGCCACGGGGTCGTTCCTGCCCGTGGTCGACGACCCGGCGGCGTCGGGCGACGGCGTCATCGGGCGGAGCGTGGCCGCCGAGGCCGCCCCGAGCGTCGTGGTCGGCCCCGCCGGCGTCCAACGGGTGCTGCTGTGCTCGGGCAAGATCGCCTTCGACCTCATGGGCCGCCGCGACCGATTGGCGGTGGCGGCACCCGGTCTCCCGAGTCCCGGCGTGGCCCCCGGATCGGTGGCCGTCGTCCGGGTCGAACAGCTCTATCCATGGCCCGAGGAGGCCATCGGCGCCGTTCTCGCCCGCTACGGCGCCGCCCGGGAGGTGATCTGGCTCCAGGAGGAGCCGGAGAACATGGGGGCCTGGTCGTTCGCCCACGGGCGGCTGCACCGGTTACTGCGCGACCGCTTCACGCTGACCCACGTGAGCCGTTCGGAATCGGCGAGCCCGGCCACCGGCAGCGCCGCCCTCCATCACCTCGAACACGAGGACCTGCTGGCCCGCGCCTTCGCCTGACCCTCGGCCCCGTCGTCTCCGACGGCACCCGACGGCCCCGGTCAGCACCACCCTCAGCGCAGGGCGATCCCGAGGATGGCTTCGAGCTCGACCAGGGCCTCGGTGGGGTCGGTGACCTTGATCGTCTGCATCCCGAGGGCGCGCGCCGGCTTCAGGTTAACCCCCAGGTCGTCGAGGAACACGGCGGCGGAAGGTCCGATGCCCAGTGCCTCACAGGCCATGAGGTAGAAGCGGGGGTCCGGCTTGCGCACGCCGACCACGGCCGACTGGATCACGACGTCGAACAGGTCGAACACGTCGTGGTGACGGGAGGTGGTCGTCGGCGTGATGAAGTTGTTGGTCAGCAGGCCCGTCTTGAAGTGATCGTGACAACGACGGACGGCCTCCACCATCTCCGGTCGCATCTCGCCGGCCATGGTGGCGAAGAGCTCCCGTGCGTCGATCCGGCCGCCGGCGGCGACGGCCTCGGCTTCGAAGGCTTCGCAGAACTGGTCGAAGTTCACCTCGTTGCGCTCGAGGCGGGCCCAGGCGTTGTCGTGGGGATTGGTGGCGTTCAGCGAGCGGATGAACCCGGAGGGGACACCGTGGACCCGTTCATGGCGCTTGAAGGCATCGAAGGGGCTCGTCGACAAGACCCCGCCGAAGTCGAAGAGGACGGCCTCCACCGGGGGCGTCACGGTGTCGGTCAGGCCAGGCTGTGGCGAGCGACACCGTCCCACAGCTCCGCCGACAGACCGAGAGAGGCCACGTCCACCCGCTCGTCGATGCCGTGGAACATGGTGGCGTAGTCCTCGAAGGTCAGCCTCTTGCTGAAGAGACCGAACCCGTAGGCCACGGTGCCGAGCTTGCGGAAGAAGCGGGCGTCGGTGGCGCCCACGGTGAGAAAGGGCACGCAGCGGGCGTCGGGATAGGAGCGCCGGGACACCTGCTCGAGCGCGTTCCACAGGGGGGTGTCGGTGGGGGAGGTGCTGGCCGGGTCGGTGAAGCTCCAGCTGACTTCGACATCGTCGGCCAGGTCACCGAGGGCGTCGCCGAGCATGGCCTCCACCTCGGGCCTGTCCCATCCGGGGAGTGTCCGGATGTCCACCTCGAGCCGGACCCGGTCGGGGATCACGTTCACCTTGGTGCCGGCGTGCATGATCGTCGGCGCCATGGTGGTGTGGGTGCAGGCGTGGGCCTGGCGGGCCAGTCCCAGGGCGGGAAACTCCTCGCAGAAGGCGCCGATGGCCTGAGGGTCGAGCAGCGGTCGGGTGATCTCGGGTGGCAGGCCGATGCCCTCGACGAATCGGCGCCAGGCTTCGTGAATGTCGGCGGCCGGCTGGTACTCGGCCAGACGCCTCACCACCTCGGCCGCCTTGACCAGGGCGTTGTCGGTGCGCAGGGGCTGCGACGCGTGGCCCGGCGTCCCCCGCACCGTCAGGGTGCACCAGAACACGCCCTTCTCGCCCGTGATCACCGGCAGGCGGACGCCGTCGGGGGCGTCCATGGGAAAGCCACCGGCCTCGGTGATGAGGTAGTCGGTGCGCACCGTCTCGGGCACGTGGGTGGTGAGCCACTCGGCGCCGTGGATGCCGAGAGCCTCCTCGTCGGCCACGCCGATGAAGAGGAGGTCGCCCTCGGGCCGGAACCCGTCGTCGGCCAGGTGCCGGACGGCCACGGCCATCGATGCCGTCAGGTTGAGCATGTCGACGGCTCCCCGACCCCATACCTCGCCGTCGATCAGCTCGCCGCCGAAGGGATCGTGGCGCCAGTCATCACCGTTGGCCGGCACCACGTCGGTATGGCCAAGGAGGGTAAGCGACGGCGCCTCGGCGCGCCGGCCCTCGATCCGGGCCACCAGGGAGGAACGCCCGGGCAGGGGCTCGTGGATCTCGAGGTCGAGGCCCGGTCGGTCGAGGACGGCCCGCAGGACGTCGGCGTTGCGCTGCTCGTGGCCGGACTCCGGGGTGCCGTCATTCACGCAGGCATTGCGGATCATCTGCTGCAACAGCTCGGCGACCTCACCGGCGACGTCAGTCCCCACGGGCCGCATCCTATGGGTCCACCGGGCGGCGGCCGGTGCGGGTCCTCCCGGCCCGGGAGTGCGGCGGCGACGGTCAGACCCCTGGGACCGGCCGAGTGGTTGACTGTTTCCAACCATGGCCCCCTCCCACGTCGTCGTCGACGGCTCGAACATCGCGACCGAGGGTCGTTCCTCGCCGAGTCTGAAGCAGCTCGACGAGGCCATCCGGGAGTTCCAGACGGAGTTTCCCGGTACCGAGGTGATCGTGGTGGTCGACGCCACCTTCGGCCACCGGATCGATGCCTCGGAACGTCAGATATTCGACGAAGCGGTGGCCCACGGGGAGTTGGTCACTCCTCCGGCCGGCGCCATCGGCCGGGGCGACGCCTTCGTGCTCCGCGTGGCCGAGCGGGTCAACGGCCAAGTGCTGTCCAACGACTCGTTCCAGGAGTTCCACGCCGATCACCCGTGGCTCTTCGACGAAGGTCGGCTGATGGGGGGGAAGCCGGTTCCGGGTGTCGGATGGATCTTCACCCCCCGGCTGCCGGTGCGCGGTCCTCGCAGCCGCGCCGTCACCTCGGCCGGCGGCCGTCGGGGCCGGGGCGAGAGGACCGAGGAGAGTCCGCCGCCGAAGACCGGCCGCTCCCGAGGCACGTCGAAGGCGGCCGCCGAGGCGATCGCCGTGGCCACCGCGGAGGCGACGTCCCCGAAGCCAGCCCGGGCGGCCAAGGAGCCGGCCAAGGCGACGAGGGCAGCCAAGACGACGGCGGTGAAGAGCGCCGACACTCCGAAGACAGCCGCCGCCATGGCGGTCGCGAAAACAACGAAGACGGCCAACGTCGCCAAGACGGCCAAGACGGCCAAGACAACCAAGACGGCCAAGACGGCCAAGACGGCCAAGACAACCAAGGCGGCTAAGACAGCGGAAAAGCCAGCCAAAGCAACGAAAACGGCCAAGACAACCAAGACAACCAAGGCGGTCAAAGAGCCGGCGCCGACAACCAAGGTCGCCAAGGCGGCCAAGACGGCCAAGACGGCCAAGACAGCCAAGACAGCCAAAGCGGCCAAGGTGGCGAAGACGGCCAAGGTGGCCAAAGCAGCGAAGGGGACCCAGGCGGTCAAAGCGACGAGGAAGGTCGCAGAACCGGCCCGCGCCCCCCGGAAGTCCAGAGAAACCGGGGCGGCGTCGACCGGGAGGGTGGCCCCGGCGCCCAGGAAAGCAACGAGAGGGCTTACCGCGAAGGTCTCGGCCACCGACGGCGCCGGGGACCGGTCGTCCTCGCCGTCGCGTCGGGGGCGCCGGGGGAGAGCGGCGGCCGCAGCGGCCGTGCGCGCCGCCATCAACGCCGCCACCGAGGAGGCTCTCGATCCGGCCGGCGTCGAGGTTCCGGCGTCGCCCCGGGAACCGCGCCGCGGACGTTCGCCCGGACCGGTGGCCCCGACGGCCGTCAACGATCCGCTCACCTTCCTGACCTTCGTGAGCGAGCACCCTCTCGGGTCGACGGTGGTCGGGACGGTGTCGTCGTTCGTCTCTCACGGGGCCATGGTCGACGTCGATGGGATGTCGTGCTACCTGCCCCTGACGGGCCTCGGGGACCCACCGCCCCGGCGGGCCCGGGAAGTGGTGGAACGCGGGGAGGAGCGCTCCTTCGTGGTGGTGGCCCTCGACCCGCCCCGGCGGGGAGCCGAGCTCGCCCTGCCCGAGTTGGCCAAGACGACGGCGCCGACCCGGACGGAGCCGGTCCTCGGTCGGTCCCGCTCGAGGAGATGAGCCGGAGGCGATCCCTCGTCCTCAGGGGATAAAACCACGAATAGTGGTCGAAATGCCTCAAGATGACCACTTAAAGTGTCGATAGACCGGGAACGAATCACTGCACACGGGGGGAGCTGTCGCCATGCGCCTTACGACCACCTTCGACCACTTCGGTCTTCCTCGGATCCGTCACTTGAAGGTCCATGGCCATCCGGCAGTCTTCATCGAGGCTTCGGCGGAACACCATCACGGCGTGGCTCATCCCGGTCAGGAGCGGTGGCGGGCTGCGTCCTACAGCGACCCCTGGCCCGACCGGGCCTGACCGCCGGTCGCCGGTGAGGGCGGGCAGGGCCGCCCGGTGACGATGGTGGCCGGCGCCCGCCGGCGCTGACGGAATAACACGGGCCTGGCGCCGCTCCCCGTCGCCCGACGAGACCGGTAACCTCGGCGGGCGTGGTGCGCCCCGAGGACCTTCTTCCCCATCGCGCGCCGTTTCTCTTCGTCGACGAGGTGGTGGAACTCGAACCCGGTCAGCGGGCGCGCGGTCGTTGGCGTCTGACGGGAGACGAGGCTTTCTTCGCCGGGCACTTTCCCGGGCGGCCCACCCTGCCCGGCGTCCTCATGGTGGAGTCCCTGGCCCAGCTCGGAGGCATCGCCGTTCTGGCCGACCCCCGGTTCAGCGGGCGGCTGCCTTTGTTCGGCGGCATCGACAAGGCACGGTTCCGACGCCAGGTATCTCCCGGTGAGGTCCTCGACCTCGAGGTCACCATGGGCCGGCTCTCGGCCCGCGCCGGCACCGGTCACGGCCGCGCCACCGTGGACGGGGACCTGGCCTGCGAAGTCGACCTGCTCTTCGTCATCGTGGACACCTGACCCCGGTCCCCGACGACCGAAAGCGACACCGAGGAGGAGCGCAGGCCATGCGGATCGCCACCTGGAACGTGAATTCGCTCAACGCCCGTCTACCGCGGGTCGAAGAATGGATCGCCTACGCCCAGCCCGACGTCCTCTGCATGCAGGAGACGAAGCTGGCCGACACGGCCTTCCCCGCCCTGGCCTTCTCGGCCCTCGGCTACCAATCGGCGCCCCACGGCGACGGTCGCTGGAACGGGGTGGCCATCGTGAGCCGGGTCGGCCTCGACGACGTCGAACCGGGATTCGGCGACGGCGCCGACGAACAGGGGTGCCGCCTGGTGGCGGCCACCTGCGGCGGGGTCAGGGTCCACAGCGTCTACGTCCCCAACGGCCGGGAGGTGGGGAGCGAGTTCTACGAGGCCAAGCTGGCCTGGCTCGGCCAGCTCCGGAAATACCTCGACGAGCGGGCCAAGCCCTCGGACCCGGTGGCCGTCTGCGGTGACTTCAACGTCGCTCCCGACGACCGCGACATCTATGACCGGGCCGCCCTCGAAGGTCAGACCCACATCACCGAACCCGAGCGCCACGCCCTGCGTGATATCGAGGACTGGGGCCTCGTGGACGCCTTTCGGCTCTTCTACGATCAGGATCAGCTCTTCAGCTGGTGGGACTACCGGGCCGGGAACTTCCACAAGCACCTCGGCATGCGCATCGACCTCGTCCTGCTCAGCCGTTCGCTGGCCGAGAAGGCGACCTACGCGCTCATCGACCGCAACGCCCGCAAGGGTAAGCAGCCGTCGGACCACACCCCGGTCTTCGTCGACGTCGCCGGGTGACCGGTCATCCCGCCGCCGGCAGACGCTCCCGCAGTGAGGCCATCTGGGCGGCGAACGCCGGCCGGTCGCTGACGGCGGTGCCCGGAGAGGCGGCTTCGATGGCGGCCAGGAACGGTGACGGCCGACAGGTCCAGGACCGGCCCGCCGACTCCCGCTCCCGGGCCCAGGAGCACCACAGGTGTTCCTCGGCCCGGGTGACGGCCACGTAGAGGAGGCGCCGCTCCTCGGCCTGGGCCGTCGGCGAGGTGGCGT
>Ga0302325_10029924_pt1 | contig 11237 bp, 9 predicted proteins | sample Palsa_T0_2_FD_201948 | JGI IMG/M metagenome (GOLD analysis project Ga0302325, IMG submission 201948) | Peat permafrost microbial communities from Stordalen Mire near Abisko, Sweden - Palsa_T0_2 | ecosystem: Environmental > Terrestrial > Soil > Palsa > Peat permafrost | place: Sweden: Abisko...
TGCCTTCGTGCTCGAGGGGGAAGGCGTGATCGCGACGGCGCGGCGCACGATCGGTGCCACCAACCCGGCCGAGGCCGATCCCGGCTCGCTTCGCGGCGGCTACGCCCTGGCGATGCCCGACAACCTCGTCCACGGCTCGGACTCGCCGGAGTCGGCGGAGCGCGAGATCGCGCTCTGGTTTCCCGATGGGCTCGTCTGAGGGGGCCGACCCGGCCGCCTCCGAGCCGACCGAGACGCTCGTCCTCGCCTCGACCTCTCCGCAGCGTCGCGCCATCCTCGCGCAGCTGCGCATCCCCTACGAGGTGGTCGCGCCCGGCTACGTGGAGCACCGCGACGGCGATCCGCTCGAGCACGCGGCCGGGAAGGCGCGCTCGGTCGAGGCCGGCGACCGCGCGGTGCTCGGGGTCGACACGGTCGTCGTCTGCGACGGTGTGCAGATCGGGAAGCCCCGCGACCGCGCGGAGGCGGCGGCCATCCTGCAGATGCTCTCCGGACGCCGGCACGACATCGTCTCGGGGCTCTGCCTGCGCACGGCGGCATGGGAGGAGCTCCACCGGGAGACGACGCGCGTCAGCTTCCGAAGCGTCTCCCCCGCGGAGCTCCGACGCTACCTCGCGAGCGGCGAGTGGGAGGGTCGAGCCGGCGCCTACGCGATACAGGGTCTGGGCGCCTCGCTCGTCGAGCGGATCGAGGGCGATTACCTGAATGTCGTTGGGCTTCCCGCTGCGCGCCTCGTCGGCCTGCTCGCCTCGCGCCTCCCCGGACTCTTCGGATTCAGCGGGCTCGAGAGGGATGACCGATAGAGTGCTCTCGCGGGGCGCTCATGGGCATCTTCAATTACTTCACAGGGTTCGGCGGTCGCGACATGGCGGTCGATCTCGGCACCGCCAATACGCTCGTCTACGTCCGCGGCCGCGGCATCGTCCTGAGCGAGCCCTCGGTCGTCGCGATCGACCAGTCGACGGGGAACGTCCACGCGGTCGGCCTCGAGGCCAAGCGGATGCTCGGACGCACGCCCGGCTCGATCAGCGCCATCCGACCGCTGAAGGACGGCGTCATCGCGGACTTCGACGTCACCGAGCAGATGCTGCGCCACTTCATCCAGAAGGTGCACCAGCATCGCTTCGCCCACCCCCGGGTGGTCGTCTGCGTCCCCTCGGGCGTCACTGGGGTCGAGAAGCGCGCCGTCGAAGAGGCGACGCTCTCGGCCGGCGCGCGCCAGGCCTACCTGATCGAGGAGCCGATGGCGGCCGCGATCGGTGCCGGGCTGCCCGTCGCCGAGCCGACCGGGAACATGATCGTCGACATCGGCGGCGGCACCACCGAGGTCGCGGTCATCTCGCTGGGCGGCATCGTCGTCTCCCAGTCGCTGCGGGTCGGCGGTGACGAGATGGACGAGGCGATCATCAACCACATCAAGCGCGAGTACAAGCTGCTCATCGGGCAGCAGACCGCCGAGGAGATCAAGCTCGAGGTCGGATCGGCCTTCGAGCTCAAGGAGGAGCTGCAGGCGGAGGTGCGCGGACGCGACATGCTGAGCGGGCTGCCGAAGACGGTGATCCTCTCCAGCGAGGAGATCCGGCACGCGCTCGAGGAGCCGATCGGTCAGATCATCGACGCGATCAAGTCGACGCTCGACAAGACCCCGCCCGAGCTCTCGGCCGACATCATGGACCGCGGCATCGTGCTCGCAGGCGGGGGAGCGCTGCTCCAGGGCCTCGATCAGCGCCTGCGCCAGGAGACGCACATGCCGACCCATCTGGCCGAGTCGCCGCTCACCTGTGTCGCCGTCGGGTCAGGACGCAGCCTCGAGGAGTTCGAGGCGATGCGCAACAGCGCACGCGCGCGCGCCCGCTCCCGCTCCCGCAACGGCCGCGGCCGCTACTAGCCCGCGCCGGGGGCGGCCGTCCCGTGCGAGGTTCGCACAGCGATCCGCGCCGTCGTCGCACGGGAGGGCTTTCGAGCGGGAGGATCGGAGCCTCCCGACGCGGCGTCGCTAGACTTCCCTGGCTCGTGCCTCGCAACCGGGACGCTCGTCTCGCGGTCCTGGGCTCCTCCGTCCAGCGTTCCGCAGCGTACGGCCAGTCCACGGCCCGGTCGCGCGCTGTCAAGCGCCGGGTCGTCGTGGTGGGACTGGTCGCGGCCGCCCTTGCGCTCCTGACCGTATCGTTCCGCTCGGCCGCGCTCGATCCGGTCGAGGGCTACGCGGCGACGGCGCTGCGCCCCTTCGAGATCGCCGCCAACCGGGTCGCGCGCCCCTTCCGCGACGGCTCGAGCTGGGTCCAGGGCCTCTTCGACGCCAAGGCCGAGAACCGCACGCTGCGCGCGGCCAACGAGCGGCTCCGCCAGCAGGTCGCCGCGCTGGCGGGCAACGCGCAGGAGAACGCGGCCCTCAATCAGCTCGTCCACTACATCCACTCGCCGACCTTTCCCGGCGGGTACGGCGAGGTCGCGGCGCAGGCGCTGACGAGCCCGACCGACCTCGACCAGAGCGTCACCATCTCGGCCGGGTCGAACAACGGCGTCCAGGACGAGGACGTCGTCGTGACGGCCCAGGGCCTCGTCGGGATCGTCAACGACGTCTTCCCCACCGAGGCGCGCGTGATGCTGATCACCAATCCGGGTATCGGCGTTCGTGCCGTCGACGAGACGAATCCCGCGGCGATCGGGACGCTCGACCACGGCGTCGGCAGCGACTCGCTCATCCTCGACCAGATCGGGAATGACCTGCGGGTCAACGCCAACGACACGATCGTCACCGCCGGCTCGCCGACGGGGGCGGCGGCCAAGTTCCCCTCGCTCTACCCGCGCGATATCCCGATCGGCTACGTCTCGAGTGTCGGGCAGAGCGACACCGACGTCTACAAGGACATCCAGGTGCAGCCGTTCGTCGACCTCTCGAGCCTCGAGACGGTGCTCGTCCTGATCCCCAAGAAGGCGCACGGCTCAGCGAAGACGCGCCACTCCGCGAAGGCGCGCCACTCCGCGAAGGCGCAGCGGCCGAAGTGATCGGCGACGGTCTCAAGGCGGTCGTGCTGCTCTTCATCGCGGTGCTCGTGCAGATCTCCTTCGCCTCCGCCTACGCGCCGCTCGGGGGAAGCGCCGACGTCGTGCTCGTCGTGCTGATCGCGATCGCGCTCCTGCGCGGCTCGATCTTCGGCGCCCTCGCCGGCTTCGGCACCGGTCTGCTGCTCGACACCGCGAACCTCGGCGTGCTCGGCTTCACCTCGCTTCTGCTCACCCTGGCCGGCTTCTGGATCGGCCGCTACGGCGAGACGACCGCCGGCGACCGCTTCCACGCGCCCTTCACCTCGATCGCGATCATCACCGTGCTCTACGGGCTCGGCTCGCTCGCCCTCAGCTTCGTGCTCGGTGAGCCGGTCCCGGCGCACGCCATTCTGGCCGGGCTGCCGGCGACCGTGCTCCTGAACCTCATCCTCGCCTGGCCCGTCTACCGCGGGGTACGGCGGCTCTTCCCTCCGACCCAGCACTCCGACCGCGTCCACGACGTGCGGCTCCTTGGCTGAGCAGAGACGATCGCGACGCTTCCTGCCCGCCGACCCCCGGGTCGAGGAGCCCTACCGGCTGACGCCGCAACTCGCGCTGCGGGTCGCGGTGCTCGGCTTCGTCGCCCTCGCCGTCTTCGCGGTGCTCTTCCTGCGCCTGTGGGCGCTGCAGGTGCTCTCGGGGACCAAGTACCGGGTCGAGGCGAGCGCGAACCGCGTGCGGACGATCCAGATCCAGGCCCCGCGCGGAACGATCGTCGACAGCTCCGGGCACGTGCTCGTCACAAACACGCTCGGGACGAGCCTCGAGCTGTTGCCGCCCGACCTGCCCAAGGGGACGGCGGCGCGTCTGCGCGAGTTCGAGGCGGTCTCGCGTATCGCCGGCGTGCCGGTGGCGGCGATCACCGCCCAGCTCCGCCGCTACGCGGACGAACCGCTGACGCCGATCGTGCTCGCCGCCTCGATCTCGCGAGGCGAGTACGACTACTTCAACGAGCGCCAGTTCGAGTTCCCGGGCATCGAGCTCGCCCAGACCTACGAGCGCAGCTACCTCCACACCTCGCTCGCCGCCCAGGTGCTCGGCTACGTGGGGCCGATCACTCCGGCCGAGCTCGGGGCGGCTGCGAAGGAGGGCTACCAGCCCCAGGACGTCATGGGCCAGGCCGGGCTCGAGGCGAGCTACGACCGCTACCTGAAGGGCACCGACGGTTCGGCCGAGGTGACGGTCGATTCGCTCGGGCAGCCGACGGGGCCCGTCGAGACGACCGTTCTCCCCGAGCCCGGCAACACCCTGCGGCTGACCCTCGACCTCAGCCTCCAGCGCGCCGCCGAGGGTGCGCTTCGCTACGGCATCAACCTCGCCCACTCGACCCCCGACGGCACCTACGCAGACGGGGGGGCGATCGTCGCGCTCGACCCGCGTACCGGCGCCGTCCTCGCGATGGCCTCGAACCCGACCTACCACCCCTCGGCCTTCGTCACCCGCAACCCGCGGCAGCTCGCGCCGCTCCTCGACCCCAAGCCCGCCGCCGCGCGGAACTACCCCGCCACGAACCGCGCGATCGACGAGGGCTACCCGCCCGGCTCCGTCTTCAAGCCGGTCACGGCGCTCGCGGCGATGGAGGAGAACATCCTCTCCCCGACCCAGACGATCTGGTGCACGCCGAGCTTCACCTTCTACCAGGAGCTCTTCACCAACTGGGATCCCTATTCCGATCAGCTGATGGAGCTGCCCCAGGCGCTCGCCGAGTCGTGCGACACATACTTCTACCGGGTCGGAGCCCTCTTCTACAAGCTTCCGGCGAGTCTCGGGCCGACGCTTCAGAAGTGGGCCGCCAAGTTCGGCTTCGGGGCCGACACGGGGATCGACATCGGGCCCCAGGATGCCGGGATCCTGCCGACGCCCGCCTGGCGCTGCCACGCCTACGGGGGGCCGGCGCTGCCCACGCTCGCCGACGTCGCCGGCGAGTCGAGCTGCGACACCCTCGAGCGCACCTGGAAGCCCGGCTACGAGGTCCAGCTCGCGATCGGCCAGGGCGACCTGCTCGTGACCCCGCTCCAGATGGCGCGGTTCTACGCGATGATCGCAAACGGCGGCGAGCTCGTGACGCCGCACATCGCCGAGGACATCGAGACGCCGAGCGGGGACGGAGGCCCGCCGCAGGTTCTGCGCGACCTCGCGACCCAGCAGCCCACGCCCACCGGGGTCAGTCAGACGGCGCTCGCGGCCGTCCAGGACGGCCTCTACGACGGCGTCCACTCTCCGCTCGGGACCTCCTACGGCGTCTTCGGCCAGTTCCCGATCCCGGTCGCCGGCAAGACCGGAACCGCCCAGCTCGAGGTCTCCGTTCCCGGCAGCCCCCATCCGCTCGAGCTCAACCAGTCGTGGTGGTGTGGCTACGGTCCCTTCGCCGACCCGGCACTCGTGGTCTGCGCGGTGATCGAGAACGGCGGCCACGGCGGGACGGCCGCAGCGCCGGCGGCGCTCAAGGTGTTCGAGAAGTACTTCCACAAGTCGGCCGTCGTGACCCCGCACATCTCCGACTGATGCGACGATGACGATCGAGGCGGTGAACCCGCGCCAGCGGGGGCTGCGCAGCTCCTCGCGCGAGGGCACGCCGGGAGTGCTCGGCCTGCTCCTGCGCTTCGACTGGATCCTGCTCGGCGCGGCGCTCGGGACCGTCGCCTACGGGCTCTGGGCGATCAACGGCATCACCCGCCACGACCCGGGCGGGAGCGCGGCCGGCCGTCAGGGGCTGTACGCCGCGGTCGGCATCGTGCTGCTCGTCGCCGGGAGCCTCATCGACCCCGCCAGCTACCGGCGTTTCTCCCGGCCGGCCTACGTCGCGCTCTGCACCGTGATGGCGCTCGTGCTCGTCGTCGGCGCCGCGACGAACGGCTCGAGGCGGTGGATCAACCTCGGCTTCTTCACCTTCCAGCCCTCCGAGTTCGGCAAGGTGCTGCTCGCCCTCTTCCTCGCGGGCTTCCTCTCCGAGCGCGCCAAGCAGGCAAGCCAGCTGGGGGTGCCGCTGAAGGCGATCGCGTGCGCCGGCGTGACCGTCCTGCTCGTGCTCGTCCAGCCCGACGTCGGCACCGCGCTCGTCTACGTCTCGGTGCTGACCGCGGCGCTCTTTGTCTCCGGGGTGCGCTGGGCGCACCTGGCGATCGTCGGGGCGCTGGCCCTGATCGGGGTGCTCGCCGTGCTCTGGTGGCTTCCGGCGGCCGGGGTCGATGTGCTCAAGCCCTACCAGACCGCGCGCCTGACCGGGTTCACGCACCCCTCCGCGAATCCCGGCGACCCGACGTCCTACAGCCTCCGCGAGTCGATGATCGCCGTCGGCTCCGGAGGACTCGAGGGACGCGGAATCGCCGGTGCGACCCAGACGCTGCTCGACTACCTTCCAAACGACGACACCGATTTCGCCTTCGCCTCGCTCGCCGAGCAGCGCGGCTTCTTCGGGGCCTCGCTCCTGCTGCTCCTCTACCTCGTCGTCGTCTGGCGCGGGCTCAAGATCGTTACCGGCGCGCGTGACCTCTTCGGCGCGATCCTCGCCGGCGGGATCGTGTTCGGCTTCCTGTTCCAGGTGTTCGTCAACGTCGGCATGACGATCGGGATCGCGCCGATCACCGGGATCCCGCTTCCGTTCGTCTCGGTCGGAGGCTCGTCGATGATCAGCAATCTCGCGGCGGTCGGGATTCTCGAGGCGATCGCGGCCCGGGGCGGCCGGCGCCGCGGGTCGGCGTGAGCTCGCTGGGGGTGCGCTCGCTGCTGGCCCTGGCGCGTGAGGCACGGGCCGGCGCCGGCGAGACGCGGCCGCTCGCGCTCGGCGGCGCGCGCGAACTCGTGCCGCTGCTCGCCAAGGAGCTTCGGGCCGGAGGCGAGGCAGGCGCCGTCGCCGAGAACGGCGACGTCGAGGGCGCCGCCGGGCTCGTCTGGATCGGGCCGGCCGACGAGGAGCTGCTCCGCCGGGCCGCGCGCGCCCGGGTGCCGATCGTCGGGGTCAGCGACGGCTCGAGCCTTCCCTACGTGCTCGACAGCGACCTCGTGCGCCTCGCTCCGGGGCGGGGGCTGCCGGTCGAGGAGATCGCGCGCCGGCTCGCGCGCGCACTCGGCGCGCGCGGCGTCGGCCTCGCAGCCCGCCTGCCCGTCCTGCGTGCGGCCGTCGTCGGGCAGCTGGTCGAGTCGTGCGCGCGGCGGAACGGGATGATCGCAGCGGCGGTGTTCGTTCCCGGCGCCGACCTGCCGATCCTGACGCTCAACGAGCTGCGCATGGTGATGCGTGTCGCGCTCGCGCAGGGCGACGAGATGGGCCTCGGTCGCCTGCCGGAGCTGATCGGCGTCCTCGGCGCCGGCCTCGGGTCGCGCCGGCTCGCCCGGGGGCTCTGCGGCAGCATCCCGTTCGCCGGCTTCGCCTGCCAGGGGGCAGTCGCCTACGCCGCCACCAAGGCGATCGGCGAGACGGCGCGCGTCCGCTTCGGCTCGGCGAGCGGGCTGTCTGTCCGACCCGGGACCTAGGCTTCTTCCCACACACCACAAGGAGGCTCCTCCGATGGCCGTGGCAGGGAACCCCGAGGCGCGCGAGCTGCTGCTGATGGAAGAGGCCGACGCCTGGTTTGAATATGCGGATGCGACCCGGACCGTGGCCCCCGGCCGCTACGCCGAGATCGAAGCCTGGGCCTGGGCGCGCCTTCAGCAGCGCCTGGGTTCGCTGGCGGTGCGGCGAGCCCTGCTTCCTCCGGCGATCGAGGCTGCCTGAGCGCTGCTGCTACCCTTGAAGTCAGGCTATGCCGCGGTTTTCACAATCCACCCGCGACGCGCGCCCGCCCGAGGCGAGGCTGCGCGTACCTATGAAGGAGATACTCTTTGCCACTTCCCTGGTTCCGAGGCCGCAAGGCGACGGCGGAGAACGCTCCGCCCGCGGCCGTCGTACCGACTGTCGAACCTGAACCACTGACGCCACTCCCCGAGCTGCCGGCCGAAGCGCCGTCTGCTGCCGGGGAGGACGCAAGCGCCGCCAAGAAGCGCCGCCGCGGCAGCCGCGGTGGCCGTGGGCGCAAGAAAAAGCCCGGGACGGCCGAGGCGTCGACCGAGCGTGTGGCCGTCCCCGTGCCGGAGAGCAACGCGCCCGCGGAGCCCGAGGGTTCGGAGCGCAAGCCCGATGGCTCGGAGCGCAAGGGGCGCGAGCGCAGCTCGCACGCGTCCCGCCGGAGCGCTCCGCGCAGGGCGCCGCTCCCCAAGGCCAGGCGCGAGCTGCTCGTCTCGATCGATCCCGGTGAGAAGCGCGTCGCCGTGCTCGAGGACGGAGTCGTCGCCGAGGTCTACCTCGAGCGGCCCGAGCAGCGATCGATCGCCGGCAACATCTACCTGGGGACGGTCGACAACGTGCTTCCCGGGATGGAGGCCGCCTTCGTCGAGATCGGCCTCGAGAAGAACGGCTTCCTCTACGTCGACGAGATCGTCGGACCCGAGCTCGAGGGGCGGCGCGGGGCGCGAAAGATCCAGGACCTGATCCAGCGCGGACAGACGATCCTCGTCCAGGCCGTGAAGGATCCGATGAAGACCAAGGGCGCTCGCCTGACGACCGAGATCTCGCTGCCGGGCCGCTTCGTCGTCTACGTCCCGCACGGAGACGGGCTCGGCGCCTCTCGCCGGCTCGACGACGACGAGAGAAACCGGCTGAAGGGGATCGTCAAGGGGATCGCCCCCGAGACGGGCGGGGTAATCGTCCGCACCGCGGCCGAGGGCGCCTCGGCCGAGGACGTCGCCCGCGACCTCGAGTTCCTGTGCCGCCTGTGGGAGACGATCGAGGCGAGCGCGACCAAGGCGCAGACCCCGGCGCTCATCTACCAGGAGGCCGAGCTGCCGCTGCGGGTCACCCGCGACCTCTTCACGGGAGACTTCGAACGGCTGTTCGTCGATCATGACCGCACCTACAAGCGCATCGTCGGCTACCTCAAGAAGACCTCGCCGCACATGGTCGACCGCGTCACCCGCTACAAGGAGCGCGAGCCGCTGCTCGAGCTCTACGGTGTCGAGCAGGAGATCCGCTCGACGCTCAACCGCCGCGTCGATCTCCCCTCCGGGGGCTACCTGATCTTCGATTACGCAGAGGCCTTCACCGTCATCGACGTCAACACCGGCCGCTTCGTCGGCTCGCGCTCCAAGCGCAACGGCCCCGGACGACTCGAGGACACGATCACCAAGAACAACCTCGAGGCGGTCAAGGAGGTCGTGCGCCAGCTGCGCATGCGCGACGTCGGCGGGATCATCGTCATCGACTTCATCGACATGGCGAACCCCAAGAATCGCCAGCAGGTCGAGGACGCACTTCGCCAGGAGCTCGAGCGCGATCGAACCAAGACCTACGTCGTCGAGATCTCCCCGCTCGGCCTGGTCGAGATGACCCGGCAGAACGTCACCGACGGGCCTCGTGAGGTGATGACCCGCATCTGCCCGACCTGCGACGGCGACGGGATCGTCGTCTCGGACGGGACCGCGGCGGCCGAGGTGGAGCGGCGGTTGCGCAGGCTCGTCACGCCGGGCTCGCGTGCGAAGGCCTTCAAGGTCGAGCTCAACGGGAAGGTCGCCGCCTTGCTCGTCGGCCCCGACGCCTCCCGCCTCCACGAGCTCGAGGAGATCACGAAGCGCAGGTTCTTCTTCGTCGGCAACCCCGATGTCCACCTCGACCATCTGCGCGTGCTCGATCAGGGAACGGTCGAGAAACTCGCGCCGTCGGGCCCGGCCGCCGTCGGCCAGGAGCTCGATCTGAGGCTCGGCGAGGTGGGACTCTACGATCCGCACGCCGGCGTCGGGAAGCTCGACGGGATCGACATCGTCGTCGCGGAGGCCTCCAAGCTCGTCGGAAAACGGGTGCGCGTGCGCGTCGCCGCGGTCATGGAAGGCGTCGTCTACGCCTCGCTCGTCGGCCCCGGCGGCCAGAACGACCTGCCCATCACCGCGGAGGCCGAGGCCGAGCGGCCGATGCGCGCCCGCCGGGTCTCGACGAGGAAGGACGCTGCCGAAGCCTCGGTCGATGCGGTCGAGGAGGACGATGCAACCGTCGAAGTGGAGGACGCGACGCCCGGGGAGAACGGGGCCGGGCCGCTCGCCGAGATCGCGCCGCGCAGGCGGCCAGCGAGGAAGGCCGCAACGCCTACGGGCGACACAGATCCGGCCGAGCACGAGGAGCCGGGCGAGCCGAGCGTGGCAGGGGACGGGGCGTCAGCCGCGCCACCCGGGAGGGTGACGCACACGGAGACGAAGCCGGCCACCACGGCCGCCGAGGGCGACGTCGGAGAGGCGGCGAGCGAGGACGGCGAGGGGACCGCGACTCCGGCCAAGCGCACCCGACGCGGTACACGCGGGGGTCGCAACCGCAAGCGCAAGACACCGCTGTCGAGCGTCGAGGGCGCCACGCTCGCCGGGAGTCCGGCAGCCGCCCCGCAGCGAAGCGATGAGCTGGCAGGGGAGGGCACGATCGCCTCCGAACCCGCCCGCGAGGTCGAACCTGGGCACGCGGTCGAGCCTGGGCACGAGGTACTCGCGCCCGCCTCGCCGCGTCCGGTGATCCATCTTCCCGAGCCCGATCTCGGGCGAAACGGCGATCCGGGCTCGAAGGAGGAGTCCGATCCGGCGCCCCGGAGCGGTTCGCGGCGCGGCTCCCGCGGTGGGCGCGGCCGCCGCAAGAGCCCTGCCGTGGCGGCGGGTGTCGAGCTGCAGCCGCCCGATGGTCCCGAGGCGAGCCCCGCCGCCGGAGCCGGAGCCGGCGACGAGTGGGAGTACACGCCGATGAGCGAGTGGGAGACAGACTAGGCGCCGCTTTCGGAGCTCGAGCCCGCTCGCTACACTTCTAGGGTCGCGGGTCGGCATCGGCCCGCGTTTCCACGCTATGGACTACGCGATCATCAAGCTTGGCAACAAGCAGCACCGCGTGCGCGACGGGGAGACGCTCGTCGTCGATCGTGTGCGGACGGACGCAGGGGCGAGCTTCGAGCCTGATGTCCTCCTCGGTGACGGACCGGTGACGGCCACCGTCATCGCCCACGAGCGAGGCCCGAAGATCCTGGTCGGGAAGTATCGCAAGCGCACGGGCTACAAGCGGCACAACGGCTTCCGTGCGGCGACCTCCCGTGTCGAGATCTCGCTCGGCGGTTCGCGGACGGAGCGGGCGGAGGGAGCGAAGCCCGCCGGCTCGGCGCCCGCAACGGCGAGGCTCGACGGTGCTGAGACCT
>Ga0302325_10029928_pt1 | contig 11236 bp, 10 predicted proteins | sample Palsa_T0_2_FD_201948 | JGI IMG/M metagenome (GOLD analysis project Ga0302325, IMG submission 201948) | Peat permafrost microbial communities from Stordalen Mire near Abisko, Sweden - Palsa_T0_2 | ecosystem: Environmental > Terrestrial > Soil > Palsa > Peat permafrost | place: Sweden: Abisko...
CGCCTACCGGTTCGACACCGCGGACGGCTCGGTGGTGTTCTCGGGGGACACCTTGGTGAACGAGGACCTGATCGCGCTGGCGCGCGGCGCCGACATCCTCGTGCAGAGTGTGGCCGACCTCGGCTACCTCGAAGGGCACGGATTCACCGGTCCCGCCCTCGAGCGCATGGCGGCCCTGAACACCGATGTCACCGAGGTAGGCGGTGTGGCCGAACGCGCCGGCGTCGGCGAGCTCATCCTGACCCACTACCTGCCGGCCGAGCCGGATGCGATCACCGATGCCGAGTGGGCTCGGCGCGCCTCGCAGGGTTTCAGCGGGACGGCGACGGCGGGAAGCGACGGCCTGCGCCGCGTCCTCCCCCGGGCGACGACTTCGGTCTAGGCTGAGTGCCCGGATGGCTGGGCGAGCAGACCAAGAGGCTGGTCCTTTCCTATGGTGAGGCGCGGTCTGCCTGCCCTCGCCCTGCTCGTGGCGCTCGGGCTCCAGGGTTGCGGTAGCTCTGCCACGTACGAGATCAACAGCGGCTCGATGGAGCCCACCCTGAAGATCCATCAGGTTGTCACCGCCAACAGCATTTCGGGTCGCCCCGGCCTGGGTGACATCGTCACCTTCCATCCCCCGTCCGGGGCGATCGAGGAGGGCGGCGTGTGCGGCGACCCCCACGAAGGGTCCGGGCACCCCCAGATGTGCGGCGTGCCCACGCCCACAGCCGCGCGCGAGCTCATCCTCAAGCGGGTGGTCGGGCTTCCCGGTGACCGGATCTCGATGGTCGACGGCCACGTGATCCGCAACGGCGTGCGCGAGCGCGACCCATATATCTACCCGTGCGAGAACTCCACAGCTTGCTCGTTCCCGAAACCGATCGTCATACCTCCGCGCGAGTACTTCATGTTGGGCGACAATCGCGGCGAGTCCTACGACAGCCGTTTCTGGGGGCCCGTGAAGCGAGCGTGGATCACCGGCCTGATCCAGCACTAAGCGCCGGCTGCCGCCCCGCCCTCGCGCGATGAGGTAAGACTTCGGGGCTCTGATGGTGGGCGTGTCTCAGCGTGGGGGACCTGCGGCGGTGCGCCGGCTGCTCGCCGAGCCGGTGCTCCTCGCGCTCGTCGGGCTCTCGGTGGTGCTCGACGCCGTCGCCTCGATCATCCGTCACGTCAATCTCGGCAGCGGCCTCGACCTGTCGTTCTTCGACCAGGCGGTGTGGCACTACTCGAAGTTCCAGGCCCCCTTCAGCTCGATTCTCGGCAAGGACCTGCTCGGAGATCATTTCCACCCACTGGTCGCCGTACTTGCTCCGCTCTATTGGATCTGGTCTGACCCGCGGATGCTGCTCATCGCCCAGGCGGTGCTCGTGGCAGCGTCGATCGTCCCGGTATTCCTGTTCGCGAAACCGCGGCTGGGTCGCGTGGGGGCGTATCTGCTGGCGGCTGCCTACGCCGCGTTCTGGGGGCTCCAGGTTGGGGCTCTGTACGACTTTCATGAGCTTGCCTTCGCGCCGCTGCTCATCGCGTTGACGATCTTCTTCGCCGACCGGCGCCGCTGGGGGTGGTTCTGGCTCTCGGTGGCTCTAGTCCTGCTCGTCAAGGAGGACCTCTCGGTCTATGTCGTCTTCCTGGGTGTCTACCTGCTCACCCTGCGCGAGTTCCGCCATGGCGTCGCCCTGATCATCGTTGGGATCGTCTGGTACGAGCTCGTGACCCTCGTGTTCATCCCCTATTTCGCGAACGGTGCGAGCTACGCGCACTGGACCTACGCGGCGCTCGGCAAGAATCTGCCGGATGCGCTTTGGACCCTCGTTCGCGCTCCCTGGCGCGTCCTCACCATCGCACTGTCGAACTCGGAGAAGCGCCACACCGCGGTGGCGCTGTTCGTGCCCTTCCTGTTCTTGAGCTTTCGCTCGCGTCTGATCATCCTCGCCGTACCCCTGCTCGCCGAGCGCTTCCTCTCGGGCGACCCGCTGACCTGGGGCACTCACTTCCATTACTCGCTCTCGATCGCGCCCGTGCTCGCCATGGGCGCGGCGGCGGGCCTGTCCGGCATCACCGCCCGGCTCCCCGAGCGACGAAGCCACGCCATCATCATCAGTGCCACCTGCACGATGCTCGTGGCGAGCGTGGCGGTCACCCGGCTGAACAGTCCGGACAGCGTGATCTCCGAGCTCACCACGCCCTCCTTCTACGACGCTCCGTCGTACGCCCCGGCCGCCTACCGGGCGCTGGCGCACGTGCCCGCGACCGCGCCGCTGGCGACGACCGACAGCCTCCTCCCGCACGCGAGCGAACGAGACGGGATCTACGAGATCAACAGCCAGCACCGGGGCCTACCCGCCGAGTACCTGCTCGCCGACGTAATCCACCCGACGTGCTGCGGCCTGGCGGGTAACGGAACCTATCTCGTGCTCGGCGACGTCCTGGACCAGGACCTAGCGCTGATGACCCCGGTCTACTACGACCAGGGCTGGCTCGTGGCCCGGCTCCCGCCGCGGGGCGTCGCCCCGAGCAACGGGGTGCTCGCGCCCATGCCCGCCGGTACCGCGCGGCGCGTCGAGGGCATCGTCTCGAAATGGACGACCGCGCTCGGGGCCACGGTCAAGGGCAACTTCTACTGCTATGAGCAATGGGAGAAGCGCGGGCCGGGCGCGGCTGCGTGCTTCCTGGCCGCCGAGGCCCCGTTCCTGCGCGAGCAGGACGTCCTCGCCCGGGCCCTCCACACCGCCCGGACCACGCTCGAGGGCGGGTGCAGCCAGCTCGCCACGGCGGCGTTGGTGACCACGCACCGGCTCGCGCTCGACTTCAGACGGGCCGCCGCGGCCGCATCCTCGCCCGATCGTGGCGCGCTCACCGCGGCGCTCGCGCTCGGTAATACCGACGAGAACAACCTCGACCTCACGGGCCAGCTCGACCGCTTCGTGGTCCTGTGCGCGCCGCGCCGGGCGGCCGCTGCGGCCGGCGGGAGCTCGTAGGGCCCGGTACTACGAACGATCCGCCAGCGCCCAGGAAGCCGCGCCGCTTGCAGCCGCGCTCGAGAGCACGGACGGCCAGGCTCCGATGCGCTTGGCCAGCGGATGCGAGGCGCCGAAGGCCGCGACGTAGACCGCGAGCAGGGCGCCCGCCGTCGCCGGGCCGGCGCGGTGATTCCAGGCGCGCACGCACCACGTGCCGGCGACAAGCAATACCACGCCGCCGAGCGGTCGCACGCCCGACTCGCGCGCGACCAGGTAGCCGGCTACAAGTGATCCTGCCGCTACCGGTGCAGTGGGAGGTTGCCTCACCGCTCGTAGGGTACGCCTGTCCGGCTCGCTGTGATCCCCTCACCCGACGGCCGCGCGTATAGTCTGAATAAGCTTCAAAAACGTCCACGTAGCAGCGGCTCGGCCCGGGGGAGGGCGGGGCCCGGCAAAGCTTCGGGTGAGGCGACTCGCCCCGATCGGTCGGGGGACTGCGCCCCCACTCCCCCGGCCAACCGGGGGGCCCAGACGGATCTGGGCCCCCCGGACCTACTTGGGGCTACCGGCCCTCAGGCGGGCCGGTCCCATACGAAGGTGCCGGTCGCCCCCGCCGCCAGCGTGTAGGCGAAGTAGCGCCCGTCGTCTTTGACCCCGAAGGCGATAGGGGCGGATGAGCTGTTGTAGGCGACCAGAACCCGGCTGCCGTTCGGGTTCTCGAAGGCGACGTCGTCGAGGCCTGGGGTGGCCATCCCCCTGACCTTGGTGGGAGTTACGTATCTGACGAAGTGGTTCGAGCCGATGCGGACCGCTCCCGGGAGCACGAACTTCGAGATCTGGCCGAGCTGGTAGTAGTCGCGGGTGAAGGCGACCGAATGGGTGGCCTCGTCGATGGTGACGATCCCCGTGCAATGCGGGCAGGCGAAGTTCGGGGGTTGCACGGGGCCTCCAGCCGGGTCCAGGGCCAGGTTCCACAGCGCCAGCGCCGAGGCCCAGTTGCGCATCGATCCGATCTCGACCTCCGAGGTCGGCGCGGGCATGATGCCGGGCGAGCACTCGGAGACGATCTCGTCCAGGCGCGGCGCTTCGGCGTGGAGCTCCGAGATGGTGCGCGGGTCGCCGCGGTAGCAGTGGGTCGAGATGCCGGCGAGGTCGCCGGCCGCCGGGCTCCGCGCCAGCGACAGGGCGTAACGCATCTGCGGCGCCGACCAGCCCCAGTCGTAGCCGTAGACCCCGGTGCCGAGCTTGGCCACCCTGAGCGCCGGGACCAGGTCCTCGCGCACGAAGGCAGCCTCGGCGGGCTCGCTCAGGTTCATGCCCGGGTAGATGCTCGGCTGGGCGGGCTCGTTCTGGGGAGTGACGGCGTCGACGTGGATGCCGAGCCGAGCGTAGGCCTCGAGGAACCTGACGAAGTAGTCGGCGAGCGGCCGGGCGGCGGAGGGCTTCAGGGAGCCCCTGTCGTTGCGGTTGCTGAGCGCGTCGTTGGTCTTCATCCATCCCGGTGGGCTCCACGGGTTGGCGAGCACGAACATGCCCGGGTTGATCGACAGCGCCTGCTTGAGCGCGGGGATGATGTAGCGGGCGTCGTGGCGAATGGAGAAGTGCCTGAGCTTCGGGTCCGAGCGGCCCGGCGGTAGGTCGTCGTAGGAGTAGGGCCGGCGCGCGGAGGTGAAATCCGAGGCCCCCATGGGCACGCGGAGGAAGCTCAGGTGAATGCCACCGGCCCCGAACAGCGCGTTCATGAGCGTCGCTCGGGCGCCGGGCGCGAGCTCGTCGTAGATGAGCCACGCCGAGGTGTCGGTCATCGCACCCCCGAACCCCTTGATGCGCTGAAATCGGGCGCTCTCGCTGACGTGGATGATCGGGCCGCCGGGATCGGTGTCCGAGAACATCACGTCGGGCATTCTCGTCAGCGCCTGGCTCAGGTCGGCGCTGGTGATCACCACCTCGACGTCGGGGCTGGGGGCCGGAGCGGCGCGGGCCCTCGAGCGCGCGGAGCCCGGGAGCGTGACCAGGAGCAGCGCGGCGAGCGCCGTGATGAGCAGGACGCAGGCGCGCCTCATGGGGCCACGATACGGCGGCGGTCTAGGGCACGGCCTCACCACCCACGCGCATCGGTATCCGTGCCTCGCCGCGCAGCAGCACGAGCGTGGACACGAGCCCGCAGGCGCCGGCGATGGCGACCGCTGCCGCCGGGCCGACGGCCTGACCGATGGCACCCGCGAGCGCGAACCCCATTCCCTGTAGCGCCATCATGCCCGCGGTGCTCAGGGTCATGGTGCGGGCGAAGAGGCTGGGTGGGGCGGCGTCGCGCATGCGCGCGTCGAGCCCCAACGAGTAGAAGCCGCACGCGCCGGCGAGGACGAGCAGGGGCATGGCCACCGCAATCGGTGGATTGGCGGCGAAGGCCAGGTAGGGGACGAAGCTCGCCAGCGCCGCGGGCGCGATGAGGCGTCGCTGCTGGCGGGCGCCGAGGAGGCGGACGCCCGCGAAATCGCCGGCGATGAGCCCGATCGGAAGCGCGACCAGCCACCAGCCGACGATCGCGGCCGAGGCGTGGTGATGAGCGACGTAGGGCGCGGCGAGCGCCTCGGGCGCGACCACGAACATGGGCGCGGTCCAGGTGAAGAGGACCAGGCGGCGGAGCTCGGAGTGGGCGAAGACCTGGCGGGCGCCGCGCAGCGAGTCGGTGAGCAGCCGCGCGTCGGTGCGCTCGCCGGTGGCGGGATGGTCGCGGAGGCCGAGGCGAATGGCCGCGGCCGAGCACGCGGAGGCGGCCGCGCTCACGAGCAAGACCCCAGTCGGGCTGAGGAGGACGAGGAGCACTCCGCCGCCGGCGTTGCCTCCGATCTGCGCGAGCTGTGAGGCGATGCGCAGGAGCGAGCGCGCGGGGACGTAGGCCTCGGCGGGAACGCAGGCGCGGACCAGGGTGGCGCGCGCGCCGCTCGAGATCGAGGCCAGCATGCCGCTCCCGAGGAGCAGGGCGAAGAGGATCGGGAGCGGCAGTCCCGGCCATGCGATCGCGGCCATGAGCAGGGCAGAGCCCGAGGCGCATGCAGTCACGAGGCCGCGGGGCTTGAACCGGTCGACGAGCCCCGAGAGGAGGCCGCCCCCGAGCAGGTAGGGGAGGAAGCTGAGCGCGAAGGTGAGCGAGGCGAGCAGCGGCGACGCCGTCTCGCGGTAGACGCGCACGGTGAGGGCGACGGCGGCGACGCTCAGGCCCCCGACCGAGACGAGCTGGGCTGCGAGCAGGGCGCGGAGCTCGCGGGAGGCGAGCGCGTCGCGGTAGTGGAGTCGGTCACCGGGCTGGGAGATCACGGCTAAGAGCTTCCCCGGGCGCCGCCGTCGTGGCGAACGATTCGCGCCTACGCGTATCTTGAGGGCGTGACCCTGTTCCTGATCCGCGACCCCGACGAGCTTCTCGCCGTGCGCTTCGCGTGCTCGCCGGTGTGGGAGACGCTCGCCGCCGTGCGCACCTTCGTTGATGACCGCGCCCGCGCCTACCACGAGCCCTGGCACCGGCTCGTGGCGCCGCGCATGGCCGGGCTCGACCTCGAGCCTCTGCTTGCCGTCGAACCGCTCGCGGGCTACGTACCCGACTTCCTGACCCCGCCTCCCCGCGTGCCCTGGCCGCGCCTGCGCGACCAGCTCGGCGAGATCGCGCGCACGCCTCTCGAGCAGGTGGCGCGTGAGCTCGAGCTCTGCCGGCAGGGGGTCACCGACGCCGGTCATCGCCGCCGCCTCGACGACCTCCTGGCCGATCCGCAGGCGGCGCGCGAGCTCCTCGTCGCGCGCATGCACGAGGCCTGGGGAGCGCTCGTCGCGCCGTTCTGGATCCGGATCCGGACGCTGCTCGCCCAGGACGTCGAAACGCGGTCGCGGACGATCGCCGAGCGGGGCCTGCGCGCGACGCTCGACGAGCTCGACCCGCGCATCCGCTGGACGCGACGCGGCCTGTCGGTGGCGCAGCGAAATCGCACGACGATCAACGTCGGCGATCGCGGGCTCGTGCTCATGCCCAGCGCCTACATGTGGCCCCACGTCTCGTCGGTGGTCGACGAGCCGTGGCAGCCGACGATCATCTACCCGGCCCGCGGGGTGGCGGAGCTGTGGCAGGCCCCCACCGCGGCCTCGGACGCGCTCGCGCGCCTGCTCGGGCGCACGCGGGCACTCGTGCTCGCGAGCTTGGAGCGCCCGCTCTCGACCACCGCCCTTGCCGCGTTGATCGAGGTCAGTCCTGCGGGCGCGTCGCGCCACCTGCTGGCCCTGCGCGACGCCGGCCTGATTGCGGGAGCGCGGCACGGTCACGAGGTCCGCTATGCACGTACCGAGCTGGGCTCGGCCTTGCTGAAACGGTGCGAGTAGCGGACTAGGATTTGCTCGGGCCCGGCCTAGGGTCCTCGTCAACCGACCGCAAGGAGAGATACCAGCGATGCCGACCTACGACGATTTCGGGCTCGCGCCAGGTGCGCCGCGGGCGGGGTTCGTCTCCTCTGACACGCGCACCGTCTTCGGCCAGGTCATGGGGTTGGTCGCCCTGACCGTTGGTTGCACCGCGCTGGGCGCCTACATCGGCCGCAACCTGAGCGGCGGCACCGGCATCCTGTTCTTCATCGGCGCCTTTGCCTGCATCATCGGCCTCAACGTCGCCACCGGCTCCGGGCGCGAGCAGCTCGCGACCGGGCTCCTGTTCGGCATGGGCCTGTTCATCGGGCTCGCGGTCGCTCCCGTGATCGCCTATTACGCCAAGGCCAACCCCTCGGCCGTGTGGCAGGCCGCCGGCGCCACCGCCGCCTTCGTCGCCGCCCTCGGCTCCTTCGGCTACGCGACGCGGCGCGACCTCTCCTCGTGGGCTCGCACGCTCTTCTGGGCCCTCCTGGCCCTGATCGTGTTCGGGGTCGTCGCCCTCTTCGTCTCGATCCCCCACGCCAACGTCATCTATTGCGTGCTCGGACTCGTGATCTTCGGCGGCTTCACTATCTTCGACTTCAACCGCCTGCGCCGTGCCAACACAGCCAACGCCGTCCCCATCGCCGCCGGCATCTTCCTCGACATCTTCAACGTCTTTCTGCTCCTGCTCCGCTTGTTCGGGGGAAGCGGAGGCCGGGGCTAGCGCCGGCCGGTTGCGTGCGCGCCGTAGCGCGTATAGACTGATTTCTAATGCGAGTTCGGCTTGCACTGATGGGTGCGATCGTGCTGGTAGGTCTCGCAGCCGGCGTCGCCTTGGCGGCGCCGGTGTCTGTTTCGCCGCTGGTCGGGCAGTCCGATGAGCAGCCGAAGTAGCGGTTGACGAGGTGTACCGTCGGTACTAGGATACCGACGGTATGGCGGTGTCCCAGGCAAAGGTGAAGCTCTACATGTTCCCGGGGTCGAACTCCGCCATGACCGGCCGCCTGATGCTCGACCACAAGGGCGTTGACTACAAGCTCATCAAGCTTCCCCCCGGGCTGCACGCTTTCATCATGCTCGGTCTCGGCTTCGAGACCATGGGCGTTCCCGCCGTCAAGTGGGGCGGCCGCCGCATCCAGGGCACGCGATCGATCTCGCGCGCGCTCGACGAACTCGTGCCCGAGCGGCCCCTGTTCCCCGCCGATCCGGCTCGGCGCAAGGCGGTGCAGGATGCCGAGCGCTGGGGCGAGGAGCTCCAGAACGCGACCCGGCGCATCTTCTACGCCGCAGCGCGACGCGACCGGAAAGCGTTCGTCAGGCAGATGGGCGCCGAGCGCGCCCTCCCCATGCGCATCTTCGTGCGTGTTGGATCGGGCGTGATCGTCCGCATGGCCACCGGCGCTCACCGCGCCAGCGACGACGCCGCCCGCGAGGACGTGGAGCTCCTCACCGAGCGCCTCGACCAGGTCGACGAGTGGATCGCCGAGGGGCGGCTGGACGGCCCCGAGCTCAACGCCGCCGACTTCCAGATCGGCGTCAACATCACGCTTCTCATGTCCTCCGAGGACCTCGCCCCGCTGATCGCGGGGCGACCGGCGGAGGCCCTGGGCCGGCGCGTCCTTCCCGGCTACGAGGGCCACATCGGCCGCGTCCTGCCGAGCGAATGGCTACCCGGTCGCGCCGCTGAGAGCCCCGAGACGTCGGAGCATTCGGACCGCACGGTGGCCTTCCTGCGCTCGGTCGGCATCGACGAGGCGAAGATCGCCCAGATCGTGCGCCGGTAGCGGAGCACGCGGTAGCGTTCGCGGCATCGTCTCGCTTCGCCCTCGCCCCGCTTTCCCCGCCGCCTCCTTGGCGCTCATGCTCGCGCTGGCGGGCGCCGGGTGCGGGAGCACGAAGAGGGCGCCCGTAGCCACCGCGCGCGTGGGTCCCCTCCAGGTCACCTCGTCGGGTTGCGCGGTGAGCTCGAACAGCGCCCATCCCCACCCGATCGCCGCCACCTGCACCTTCGTGCTCTCCGACGGGCGGCGCTTCCGGTGCAATGGGGTGGCGCAATTGCACTCGACTCCGAGCCCGAGCGCGCTCGAACGCGCGCGGGGGTGCGTGGCGCTCACGCCGCTCGCCGTCACGCCCAAGACCCGCGCGGTCATCGCCGCCATCGATGCGGCGAGGATGTGCATGACGAGGAAGGGCCTGCGCGTCTCGGGCGGCCCCGTTTTCCCGCAGCAGAGCCCGACCAGCCCCGACGGAGAGCTCATCGTCGGCAACGGCCACGGCGGGGCCTTCGTCGCCTTCTACACCGATGCGAGCCGGGCCGCGCGGCTCGAGCCCGAGGTGAGGCAGAACACGAGGGGCTCGGCTGCGCAGGTGGAGCGGCGCGGGGCCGTGACCGTGGTGTGGATCCACCGTCCCGCGAGTGGCCTCCGTGACGCCGTGCTCTCCTGCGCGTTCGCCTGAGTTTCGGAGCAACGCAGCGGGGGTAGGCTCAACTTATGATCGGTATAGGCGTATTCCTTCTCATCATCGCGCTCCTCGACCATAAGCTCGTGGCCTTGTGGGGAGTAGGCGGGATCCTCATCGTCGTCGGAATCATCCTCGAGATCCTCGGGATGATGGGACGCGCGGTGGGTGGCCGGCGCCACTATTACTGAGTGAGCGAGCCCTGGGCCAGAGATTCGCGGCGCCCCGCGGCGAACAATGGCGCCTCGCGTCCGGATACCGGGACTGAGAGCCGGACGTTCGCCACACCCGCCCTCACGGGACGGGCACGAGGTGGTAACTGGCTCCCGCGTCGGTCGTGTAGTAGAGCCGCTCGTGCGCCGGGATCTCCGTCCCTTGGTACCCGAGGGCCACGCCGTGGGTGGCATCGGTGAAGCCGAGGTACTGCCACCAGGTGATCCCCGCCGGCCCGGCGACCGGGGTGTAGGTCTCGCCCCCGTCCGTCGTCCGGTAGAGCTGCTGGAAGCCGACGACCGCGGTGCTCGCCGAGGCCGCGGCGAAGGCGGCGGAGTTGGGGAGCTCGTCGTCGGGCGGCCCGCCGCGGGCGCCGCTCGCGAGCTGGAAGGTGGCGCCTCCGTCGGTGGAGCGCCACACCTCGCTCATCATTCCGGTCGGGCACTGCGCCCACACCACCGGCGGTGAGAGCTCCTGGAAGTCGCAACCCAGACCGGGCGAGGGGGATGGGTAGCGGGCGAAGGTGACCCCCTGGTCGCGGGAGACGAGGACGTGGCCGCGATCGGCTGCCTCGACGAAGACGTCGCTCCCTTGGGCCCACAGCCCGTCGGCGACGCCGCCGGCCGCTCTCACCACCGTCCAGTCGTCCTGGCCCACGAATGCGCTCATGAGCCGATTCGGGCCCCCTCCGGGAGGCCTGACGATGGCGTACGAGCGCCCGTCGGCGATGGCCAGATCGACGACCGCTCCGCCGAGGTCGAGCGCCTGCCAGCTCCGGCCCGCGTCGTGGGTGACATCGAGGGCGCCGTCGTACGCGAAGCCGTTGTCGGCGTCGGCGAAGCGCAGCTCGGACACCCCCTGAAGGCTCGATGAGCCGGTCAGGGGCAGGCGCGGCGCGGGGACGCCGGCGAAGCTCACGCCGCCATCGGTGGTGCGCACGATCGACGTGCACGGCGGCGTCGAGCACGGCGCCGTGCCCAGAAACCACCAGGTGAACTCGCTGATCGCCGTGAAGGACACGGGTTCGAAGCCTGAGGGGACGGGGCCCGAGGGAGGGGCGGCGTTCCCCGTCACCGTGTTCGATCCGCCCGGGGCCGGCGCCGGGGCCGGCGCCGTGCGGTGGCGGGCGCCGGGCGCGCCCGTGTGCTCACGGCGCCGAGCCGCTCCCGGGCCGGCGCCTCCCGAGCGCAGGGTGCCGAGCGCCACAACGACCACGCCGAGTACGAGCA
>Ga0302325_10029929_pt1 | contig 11236 bp, 9 predicted proteins | sample Palsa_T0_2_FD_201948 | JGI IMG/M metagenome (GOLD analysis project Ga0302325, IMG submission 201948) | Peat permafrost microbial communities from Stordalen Mire near Abisko, Sweden - Palsa_T0_2 | ecosystem: Environmental > Terrestrial > Soil > Palsa > Peat permafrost | place: Sweden: Abisko...
CACCACGGGCCGGCCCCCCGGGTCCGGCCCGGGCGCCACCGGCCCGGGGGCCGGGACCGCCGGGACCCGTCCGCCGGGCCGCGGGCCGGGTGGCGAGATGGGCGCCGTGACCGGCGCGGCCGGGCCGGCCGCCGACGAAGACGACTCGCTGCTCGACATCCTCGGATTCGGGCCGCCCGGGCCACCCGCCCCGCACGCCCCGCCCGAGCCGGTTCCGCTGCCCGGCCGGGCTGAGCAGCTCACCCTGTCCGGGGCGAGTGACGCCAGCTACACCCTGCCGCCGCCCGCCCTGCTGCGGCCGGGATCGGCGCCGAAGGCCCGGACCCGCGCCAACGACATCGTGGTCCAGGCCCTCACCGGGGTGCTGGAGCAGTTCGAGGTGGATGCCCAGGTCACCGGGTTCAGCCGGGGGCCCACAGTAACCAGGTATGAGATCGAGATCGGGCCGGCCGTCAAGGTCGAGCGGGTCACGGCACTGTCCAGGAACATCGCCTACGCGGTGAAGAGCGCCGACGTGCGGATGCTCTCCCCGATCCCCGGCAAGTCGGCCATCGGCGTGGAGATCCCCAATGCCGACCGGGAGATCGTGAGCCTCGGGGACGTGCTCCGCTCACCGGTGGCCGTCGCTGACCACCACCCGATGGTGGTGGGCCTCGGCAAAGATGTCGAGGGCCATACCGTCGTGGCCAACCTGGCCAAGATGCCTCATATGTTGATTGCCGGAGCTACTGGAGCCGGGAAATCGACCTGCGTCAATGGGCTGATCACCTCGATCCTCATGCGGGCCACCCAGGACGACGTGCGGATGATCCTGATCGACCCCAAGCGGGTGGAACTCGCTATCTACCAGGGCATCCCGCATCTCATCACGCCGATCATCACCAGCCCGAAGAAGGCGGCGGAGGCCTTGCAGTGGGTGGTCGGCGAGATGGACCGCCGCTACGACGACCTGGCCGCCTCCGGGTTCCGGCACGTTGACGACTTCAACAAGGCGGTCCGGGCAGGCAAGCTCGTCCCACCGCCCGGCAGCGAGCGTGTCTACGCGCCCTACCCGTACCTCCTGGTCATCGTGGACGAGCTCGCCGACCTGATGATGATCGCCCCGCGCGACGTCGAGGACGCGGTCGTCCGCATCACCCAGCTGGCCCGGGCCGCCGGGATCCACCTGGTGCTCGCCACCCAGCGGCCGTCAGTGGACGTGGTGACGGGCCTGATCAAGGCGAACGTGCCGTCACGGCTGGCCTTCGCCACCTCGAGCCTGACCGACAGCCGGGTCATCCTGGACCAGCCGGGGGCGGAGAAACTGGTCGGGCAGGGAGATTCGCTCTTCCTGCCGATGGGTGCGAGTAAACCGCTGCGGCTTCAGAACGCATTTGTCACGGAAAAGGAAATCCGTGAGGTCGTCGCGCACTGCACGAAGCAGGCGCAGCCTTCGTACCGGGAGGACGTGGCCGCCCCGGAAAGCAAGCAGCGGGAGATCGACGATGACATCGGCGACGACCTTGAACTGCTCACCCAGGCCGCTGAGCTCGTCATTAGCACGCAGTTCGGCTCCACCTCGATGCTCCAGCGCAAACTGCGGGTGGGGTTCGCCAAGGCGGGCAGGCTGATGGACCTGCTCGAGAGCCGCAACATCGTCGGGCCCAGCGAAGGGTCCAAGGCCAGGGACGTCCGGGTCAAGCCCGATGATCTGCGCGAAGTGGTTGACTCGCTACGAGGCGGGCAGGATAGCTGAGCAGGACCCGAGGCCACAGCGGCGGTCCGTGGAATGTCTACACTGGGCTATCGGCCCTGCACTCTGGGCCCACAGGCATCCGGTTACTGCGCCCGTACCTCCAGGGCGGCACGCAGCGCGAGAAGGCAATGGGAGGCGCGGTGTGAGCATTGGTGACGCCTTGGCGGAAGCTCGAAGCCAGGCCGGTCTCACCATTACGCAGGTCAGCCAGAGAACCTGCATTAGAGAGACGATCATCCGGGGGATAGAACGTGGTGATTTCTCGGCATGCGGCGGCGATTTTTATGCTCGCGGCCATATTCGGAGTATCGCGAAGATTGTCGGGGCCGACGCCGAGGAATTGATCAGGGAGTATGACGCCGCGCACGGCGCGCCGACGGCCGTCCGGGCCGTGGACATCTTCGAGCCGGCCTCGCCGATCAAGCTGAAAGAGCGCCGTTCACCCAACTGGACCCTGGCCATGGCGGTGGTGTTCGTCATCCTCCTCGGCTACGGCGCGTACCGGGCCGTGGGCGCGGCCACCGGGGGCCACAGCGAGGCCTCGCGGGGCGCGCCCGCCGCCGTCGCTTCCCACTCCCACGCGCCGTCAGGCAAGCGCTCGGCTGCTCCGTCCGCCTCGCCAACGCCGGCTCAGACCGGCGTCGTGGTCCAGCTGGCCGCGATCGAGGATTGCTGGGTCGAATTCACCAGCCCGGCCGGCCAGTTCATCTCCCAGGCGTACGTCGTGGGCGGCGATTCGAAGACATGGACCTTCCCGCAGGCCGTGGACATGGAAATCGGCAACCCGGGTGGGATCGTGCTCACCGTCAACGGCAAGAAAGTAGGCTCGCCCGGCACCTCAGGTCAGCCGGTCACGCTCAGCCTCGGGCGCAGTCAGCCGGTCACCAGCTGACCTCACCCGGGCCTTCGCACGGCCACCCTTACCGTAGTCTCACGGTGTGTCATCGAGTCAGAAAGCGAGCCAGGAAACCGTGCAGGCGCCGGATCGCAGCGTCAGCCTGGTGACGCTGGGCTGCGCCCGGAACGAGGTCGATTCCGAGGAACTGGCGGCCCGGCTCGAGGCCGGGGGCTGGACGCTCACTGAGGGCTCTGAGGCCAGCGTGGTGCTCGTCAACACCTGTGGCTTCATCGAGGCGGCCAAGCAGGAGTCGATCGACGAACTGCTGGGGGCCGCCTCGTCCGGCGCCCAGGTTGTGGCCGCGGGATGCCTCGCGGAGCGCTACGGGGCCGGGCTGGCCGAGGCATTGCCCGAGGCCCAGGTGCTGAGTTTCGACGACTATGGCGACATCGCCGCGCGGCTCGACGATGTCCTGGCCGGCCAGCGGCGGCCCGCCCATCAGCCGCGTGACCGCCGCCGGCTGCTGCCGCTCGCCCCGGCTGGCCGCTCCGGGACATCCGGCGTGCACACGCCCGGGCACGGGATGGCTGGCCCGGGTATCCCCACCACGGGCGTCCCCATCACGGGCGTCCCTGGCGCGGGCATCCCGGACCTGCCTCCGGGCACCGCCCCGGCGTCCGGCCCGCGGACGATGCGGCGCCGGCTGGCCGGTGGCCCGGTCGCCCCACTGAAGATCGCCTCAGGGTGTGACCGGCGGTGCAGTTTCTGCGCCATCCCGGCGTTCCGGGGCGCGTTCCTGTCCCGCCCGCCGCAGGACCTGACCGCCGAGGCGGCCTGGCTGGCCGGCCAGGGAGTACGGGAACTGCTGCTGGTGAGCGAGAACTCCACCTCCTACGGCAAGGACATGGGGAACCTGAGGCTGCTCGAGGAACTGCTGCCCGCGCTGGCGGCGGTTCCCGGGATTGACCGCGTCCGGGTCAGCTACCTGCAGCCCGCCGAGCTGCGCCCCGGACTGGTCCAGGTGATGACGTCCACGCCGGGGGTCGCCCCCTACTTCGATCTCTCGTTCCAGCACGCGAGCGGGAGCGTGCTGCGCGCCATGCGGCGTTTCGGTGACCGGGAACGCTTCTGCGACCTGCTCGCCCAGATCAGGCAGGCCAGCCCCGAGGCGGGCGTCCGGTCCAACTTCATCGTCGGGTTCCCCGGCGAGACCGAGGAGGACGTCGCCGAACTGGAGCACTTCCTGTCCGATGCCGGGCTCGATGCGATCGGCATCTTCGGCTACTCGGATGAGGAAGGGACCGAAGCGGCCACCCTCGGAGGGAAACTTGATCCCAGTGAGATCGCCCGCCGGGTGGAGGAGCTCGCGGATCTGGCCGACGAGCTCATGGCGCAGCGCGCGGCCGCGCGGATCGGCGAGACCGCCGAGGTCCTCATCGAGGAGAGCCTGGGCCGTGGGCGTTATGTCGGCCGTGCGGCGCACCAGGCGCCCGAGGTGGACGGGACCACGACCGTCCAGGCGGAGCGCACGCTGGCTCCCGGGGACATGGTCACCGCCCGCGTCACGGGCTCTGATGGGGTAGACCTGGCCGCTGAGGCCCTCACCGGCCAGCCAGCAGGGCCGCCGCCGCCCCGGTCGCGGCGTCCCGCAGGGAAACACTGAGCCAGCCCGCTGCGGGCTCTGGGTGCCACAGGCAGGGGGGAAGATGCCGTCCTCGGATCCCCAGCAGGCTGCGCTGTCGCCGCCCAGCGTCCTGAATATCGCCAACGGGCTCACCGGCCTGCGTCTGGTCCTCGTTCCCGTTTTCGTCGCCATGCTGCTGGCAGGCACCCCGGCCTGGCGGATCGCGGCCTTCGCGGTGTTCCTCGTGGCCTCGTTCACTGACCTGCTGGACGGGAGGATCGCGCGGCAGCGGGGCCTCATCACGGACTTCGGCAAGATCGCGGACCCGATCGCGGACAAGGCGCTCACCGGGGCGGCCCTGGTAACGCTCTCGGCGCAGGGGGCTCTCGCCTGGTGGGTGACGTGCGTGATCCTGGCCCGGGAAGTGGCCGTCACCGGGCTGCGCTTCTGGGTGATCCACCGCGGCGTGATCGCCGCCAGCCGCGGGGGCAAGGTGAAGACGATGCTCCAGGTGATCGCGATCGCGCTGTTCGTCCTGCCGGGGCCACCGGAGGTGGCGCGGACCCTGGTGATGGGCGCGGCGGTCATTGTCACCCTGGCGACGGGCGTCGACTACGGCATCCGTGCCGTCCGGCTGCGCCGGCGGCCCATGCCCGCCTCGCCGGCCGCCTCGGCGGCCGCACCCCCCGCCGAACCGGCCGGGGAGGGACCGTGAGCCCGGCGGGCCCCGCGCCGGAAAGCGGGCCGCCGGAAAGCACGCGGCCAGAAAGCGTGCCGCCGGAAAGCGACCAGGCGGCCGGGCTCATCATTGCCCGGCTGACCGCGCGCGAGCAGACGGTCGCGGTCGCCGAGTCGCTCACGGGCGGCCTGGTCGCGGCGGCGCTGACTGCGGTCCCCGGCGCCTCCGCGGCCTTCCGGGGCGCCGTCGTGGCCTACGCGACCAGCCTGAAGGCGACGCTCCTGGGCGTCTCACCTGACCTGCTCGACGCTCTCGGGGCGGTATCACCCGAAGTGGCGGCGGCCATGGCGGAAGGCGTGCGCGGGCGGCTCGGCGCCACGTGGGGCGCGGCCACGACGGGTGTGGCCGGCCCTGACGCCGCGGAGGGCAAGCCGGTCGGTACGGTGCATATAGCCGTAAGCGATGCCGGGGGCACGACGGTACGCAGCCTCGCCCTGGCTGGGAGCCGGGACGAGGTCCGGCAGCGGACGGTCGAGGAGGTCCTTGGCCTGCTCTTGGGCCGAATTAGGGGGAGTTAGGGAAGAGCGCTGCTGATTACAGCGTTACGTCAGCAGCGAACACGGCTCTATGTGGTCTCCCCTACTGTCGGTTAGGGCGGGTACCGTGGAGTCGACACACCCGCTTCGCGAAGGGAGCGCGACGATGGTCCTGCTTCGTCACTTGCTTGGTGACGTGCTGCGGCGACTGCGCCTTCGGCAAGGTCGCACCCTCCGCGAGGTCTCCGCAGCCGCCAGAGTGTCATTGGGGTACTTGTCCGAGGTTGAGCGCGGGCAGAAAGAGGCATCCTCCGAACTGCTCGCCGCGATCTGCACGGCGCTCGGCACCCCCCTCTCGCACGTCCTGGGAGAGGTGTCCGACAGTTTCGCGCTGGCCGAACTGCAGAACGAGCCGGTGCTCGCCGGGGTAGCGGGGCACACGGCCCGGCCGCCGGTTGGAAATGGCCTCGACGCCGCCGAGCGTGACCTGGACGCGGCGGTCGCCCAGTCGCTGCGCGGGACGGGTCAGCCGGAACTGCGCGTCCCGGCCGGGCACACCCGCGGCATGGACTCGGACCCGGTGCTGCGCCCGGTCGCGCTCGAGTCCGACCACCCGGCGTTCGACGAGGTCGCCCGGCGCGTCCGGGACGCGACGGACATGGTGCCCGTTTAGTGCGCTAGCCCGGGGGGCCGCCCCCGGACCCCCGGGCCAGAACGCGCCGTCCCCGGACCTCCCGGTGGTTACCGGGGCTGAAGGTCAGGCCCAGGCGCGCGGATCGTCGGTGAGTTCGACGACGCGGTCCGGGAGCTGGCCGGACACGATGTGCGCGAGCGTGACCTCTTCCAGGATGGCGCGTTCGTTGGCCCGCAGCGCGATCCAGACGCTCTGCAGCGGCTCAGCGGCGCCGATGTACCCGATATTCTCCGGGCGCTCGCCCCTGACCCCGACCAGCTGGCCGTCGATGGCCCGGATGATGTCGGCGAGCGAGATGTCCTCGGCCGGCCGGGCCAGCCAGAAGCCGCCGTCCGGTCCGCGCTGGCTGCGGACCAGCCCCGCCCGGCGCAGCTGGGTGAGGATCGCTTCGAGGAACTTGCCGGGAATGTTCTGGGCCCGGGCCAGCTGCTCGGCGGTGACGTGGCTCCCCCCGGCCGTGGCGAGCTCGATAGCGGCACGGAGCGCGTAGTCAGCGCGGGCGGACAGCCTCATAGCAAGCATTATGCAACGTGCGGAGGCCGAACATGGCCCAGGACGGCCAGGACAGCCGCGATAAGCCAGAAATCGATCGGAAACCAGGAGATGGCTCCGCTGCGACGGCCGGGCCGGGTCAGGCGGCGGCGGGGGCGAGGCCCAGGAGCTCGGCGGCGGCCTGCGCGTTGGTGTGGGCGGCGCCGTAGGTGGCGATGTGCAGGCCGGCCGGCGGCGGCCACAGGGGCAGGCCCATCTCGACGACCACCGTGTCCGGCCGCGCCGCCAGGACGCGCGTCACCACCTCGCGGGCCACGGGATAGCGGTGCGCGTCGCGGACGACCACGACGATGGAGCGCCCGGCCGCCCGGGCGACGGCCGCGTCGGCGAGTGCGGGCACGGCGGACCTGGCCAGGCTCGCCGGGACCCGCTGGATGGCGTCGGCGGGCAGCCACGGGCCCAGCCCCCACGGGACGCCCCCCACGGCGATGTTCTCCCGTCCGGACACCTCGATCATGACCGGATCGGTGAGCGGGCGCACCCGGCCGGAGACCCGCACCGCCCGGCGTGCCGCCCGCAGCCCTACCGGCGCCCCTCCGCCGCCCCGGGCGCTGCCGCCCGCCACCCGGCCGGCATGAGCGAGCCAGGCCCTCAGGTCCGCGACCCGGGCGGCCGCCTCTTCGAGCCGCGCGGCCGGCAGCCGCCTGGTGCCGACGGCCGCGCACAGCGCCTGGCGGACTGCGAGATAATCGTCCTCATCCTGATCGCGGCCCAGGCAGAGCAGGTCTGTACCGGCCGCTGTGGCCCGTACGGCGGCCTCCGGGATGCCGTACCGCCCGCTGATGGCCCGCATCTCCAGCGCATCGGAGATGATCACTCCGGAGAATCCCCAGTCGCCCCGGAGCAGCCCGGTCAGCGCCGCGGCCGACAGCGTCGCGGGCAGGTCGCCGGTGAGTTCGGGGACCCGCAGGTGGCCCGGCATCACGCAGCGGACCCCGGCCTTGATGGCCGCGGTGAACGGCGGCAGATCGCGCCGGGCCAGCAGGTCAAGACTGGCGTCGATGGTGACCAGCGTGTCGTGGGTGTCCAGCCGGGTGCTGCCGTGCCCGGGGAAGTGCTTCGCGCACGCGGCCACCCCGGCCGCCTGCAGCCCGGTCACCGCCGCCGCGGCGTGCCGGGAGACCAGCGCGGTATCGGCGCCGAACGACCTGGTGCCGATCACCGGGTTGTCCGCGGCGGTGTTCACGTCCACGGACGGGGCCAGGTCGACGTTGAAGCCGAGGACGGCCAGGTCGGCGCCGAGGGCCCGGTAGACGTCCGCGGTCAGCCCCACGTCGTCGACCGTGCCGAGCGCCGCGTTCCCGGGGTACGGGCTGCCGGTCAGGTGGGCGATCCTGGTGACGTCGCCGCCCTCCTCGTCGATGGCGATCAGCGGCACCCCGCCGGCCGAGCGCAGGGTGGCGGTCAGGCCAGCGACCTGCTCGGGGTCAGCGATATTGGGGCCGAACACGGTCACCCCGGCCAGCCCGCGCTCCAGCGCGTCCAGCACCCAGCGCGGGGCGCGGGGCCCCGGGAACGGGGGGATCAGGATCGCGTCGGCGAGCCTGGACAGCGCCGGGTCAGCGGACAGGTCGGTGCTCACCCCTTCACCGCCCCGGCGACCAGGCCCGCCGCGAGGCGCCGCTGCACCAGCAGGAAGAACGCCACCACCGGGATCGTGTACAGGGTGGAAGCGGCCATGATAGGCCCCCATTCGGCGCCGCCGCGGTTGAAGAAGTACGTCACGTAGATGGGCAGCGTGTAGTCCGAGTGCGCCTGGCCGAGGAACGTGAGCGCCACGATGAACTCGTTGTAGGCGGTGATGAACGAGAAGATACTGGTCGCCACCAGGCCGGGGGTGACCAGGGGAAACAGGATGCGCCAGAAGATGCGCACCGGGCCGGCCCCGTCGACCGCCGCGGCCTCCTCGAGTTCCCGGGGCACCGTGGCCACGAAATTGCGCAGCATCCAGATCGACACCGGCAGGGCCTGCGCGCTGTAGACGAGCACCAGGCCGCTCAGGTTCTGCAGCAGGCCGAGCCGGTCGAAGTCGAGGAACAGCGCGATGACGAGTGCCTGGCCCGGAATCATCTGCACGATGAGCAGCATGATCAGGTAGGAGGCCCGGAACCGGAACCGGAACCGGGCCACCGCGACCGAGGCGAGCAGCGAGATCAGCGAGGCCAGGATGACGGTCGTGATCGTGACGGCGATGCTGTTCCGGAAGAACAGCCAGAACGATCCGATGCCAGAGGCCTGGCCGCTCATCACCTGGCTGAAATTCCCGAGGGTGGGATGGGCCGGCAGCAGGTGCGGTGTCAGCGAATAAATCTCCTGGGACGGCTTGAACGCCGTTGAGATCATCCAGAAGATCGGGAACAGGGTGAGGAGGGCGACCAGGAGCCCGGTTCCGTTAAGGATGGTGTTCTTGGTTTTCCTGGCCGCCTTGGGGCTGATACGGGGCGGCCGCGGGACGGCCCGGGGCAGTGCGGTCATGTCAGTGTTGGTCATGTCAGGGCCCCCTGCCGTACGGATGCCCGCACGTAGCCGACGGTGATGACGAGCAGGATGATCGTCAGGATCAGCGCCAGGGCCCCGCCCAGCCCGTAGCTCGGCGGGAAGGTGAACGCCTTGTCGTAGAGGTACAGCGACAGGTTGTACTCGTCCCGGTTGCCCAGGCCGCCGGTCAGCAGGTAGGTCTGCGTGAAGACGTTGAAATCCCAGATGACCGAGAGCAGCAGCAGGACCAGGAAGATCGGCTTGAGCAGCGGGAAGGTGATCTTGCGGAAGCCTGCCCAGGCCCCCGCGCCGTCCACCCGCGCGGCCTCGTGCAGTTCGGCGGGAATCGTCTTGAGCCCGGCCAGCACGGTCACGGCGATGAACGGGAACGCTGTCCACACCACCACGACCGTCGCCACCGTGTAGGCGGACAGGGCACTGGAGGTGGTCCAGTTGAAGCCCGCCCAGTCCGTGCTGCCGACCAGCCAGTGCGGCATCTTGGACAGGGCCCAGTCCACCACGCCGCCATCGGGGTTGAACATCCAGTAGAACAGCACGCTGGAGGACACCGGGGGGGTGGCCCAGGCCAGCAGGGCGGAGGTGCTCACGAACACTGCCATAACCCGGCCCAGCCGGTGCAGCAGCAACCCGACCAGGGTCCCGGTGACCAAGGTGAGCGTGACGGCGGTGGCGGCGAACAGGACGGTGATCCGCAGCGAGAGCCAGAATTCGGGATCGGCGAAGGTCGTGGTGAAGTTGCCGAGCCCGATCCACTGCACGGGCGCCGTGCCGTCGCTTTGCGGCAGGCCGTAGTTCTGGAATGAGTACAGCGCGACCTGGATGACCGGCCAGATCAGCACCAGGCCGATCGCGGCCATGGACGGCAGCAGCAGCAGGTAGGGAGCCAGCCGGTAGCGGCGGACCAGCGCGCCGGCCCGCGGCAGGCGGGCCCGGCGGCCGAGGGGCGCGCGGGGTGTGCTGGCTGGGTCCGCGCCCTGCCGGTACGCGGCGGTCTCCACCATGGGCCGGGGCACTCTCCTCGTGGGGTGTCCCGGCCGGGGGCCGCCGGGGGGGTGACGGCCACCCGGCCGGGACGACTGCGGGTCGGTCAGCTCGATCCTGATCCGGTGTTGAGAACGTTCTGCAACTGCGTGTTGGCCTTGCTCACCGTGGCGCCGAAGTTCGCGCCCTGCATGAGGGCCTTCATCATGGTCGGGATGATCTGGTCGGTGGCGTCGGCGGTGGCCCAGTTCTTCGAGTTCAGCGGGGAGATCTGGGTGTACGCGGCGGCCTTGGCGAATCCGGCCATGACCGGGTTGCCGGCGTAGGCGCCCCCGCTGAGCTTCGAGGTGAACTCAGGGAAGAAGCCCTGCGCGTTGGCGAACGTGGTGGCCTGGGCCGGGCTGTCCATCACCGACACCAGGTCCCAGTCAGCCTGCTGGTACTTGCTCTTGCCCCAGACACCCAGGTCCGAGCCACCCGAGAAGGCCGGCGCGGGGTTGGGGCCGCTCTCGCTCGGGATGGGGAACGAGGCCCAGTCCGCGGCGTACTTCTTGCTGACCGCGGTCAGTTCCGACTGGGCCCAGGGACCGTCGATGTACATGTCGAGCTTGCCCAGGGCGAAGTCCTCGTTGGAGCCACCGGAGGTGGCGCCGGGGGTGCCGAGCTCGGTCTCACCGACGTACTTAGGCGGCGACACGTGCTGGCTGAGGTACAGGTCGGCGTAGAACTTGAGGCCGGCCTCGGATTGCGGTGTGGTCAGCTCGGCGGTCCACTTGCCACCCCGCTGCACCGCCACCTGACCCCCCGCGCCCCAGATGAAGCTGACGATGGCGTTGGTGTAGTCGCTCGGCGCGCCCAGGCCGTAGGTGCCCGGATAGGCCTTCATCAGCGCCTTCGCATCGGTGAGCAACTGCGGCCAGGTGGTCGGGGGTGAGCTGATGCCCGCCTTGGCGAACTGGTCCTTGCGGTACCAGATGCCGCGCACGCCGCCGAACCAGGGCACCGCGTAGACGGTGCCGCTCACCGTGTCGTTAGCCAGGTTGCCCGCGATGAGGCCGGAGCCGTTGGACCACGCATGCACGTCACTGGTGAAGTTGG
>Ga0302325_10029930_pt1 | contig 11236 bp, 12 predicted proteins | sample Palsa_T0_2_FD_201948 | JGI IMG/M metagenome (GOLD analysis project Ga0302325, IMG submission 201948) | Peat permafrost microbial communities from Stordalen Mire near Abisko, Sweden - Palsa_T0_2 | ecosystem: Environmental > Terrestrial > Soil > Palsa > Peat permafrost | place: Sweden: Abisko...
CGCTGCTGCTGGCGCGGGGCTGGGCTGGGCGAAACGGGGTCGTTGACGTCGTAAAGGTCGTTAGATGGTGAAGCGATTGAGTTCGTCAGCGCTGCTGCGGGCAATTGGTTTGGGGGAATGGTCGACAAGGTGACTGCGAGCTCAAAGCTTCGCTCGGAGTGGGGAAAGTGAGAAAGCGATCGGTGTGACTAGTATCACCGGCGAGGCTCTGGTGTTGTTGATCTCGACTGGGATGGAGATGGGGTGTCCAGCTATGGGGAGGCAGGAAGTGCAAAAGGTGTGTGTGGGTTGAGAGAAGGGACCGAGAGTCAAGGACTCTTTGGGTGAACTGGCGTAGTGCTGAAAAATCTAGAGGCTGGTGAAAATGAAAACAGAGAGGCTGGGTTGAAGCGAGAGAACGAGCTTTCACCACCAGCAAAAGCCAATGAAGAAGAACATGCGCCCCAGAAAATTTTGATTCCAGCAAAATAATCCCTGGTCCTAGAGCGCGTTCTTGCCAGACCGCGTCCTTTTGCGCGATTCGAGCCCCGTCAGTGGTGCGTAGGATTCATGCGCGCATCTGTTGAAGAGGTCGAAGTTGCCCGCCGGTCTTACGATCTCGATGACCAGCGCAGCGTCGCAGCACGGCGCATGCAATTGCTCTCCTGCGCGAACTCAATTCGAGCGTGAAAGGCCGGAGGAGAAAACAGAGAATATGGTGGTGGGATTGGAGAGAGCATGCTCGCACGGTATCGTGGTCAATTGCTGATTTCCTGGGTGAGTTGTGGGAGAAGTGATGCTTGGTTTTTGGTGGGTCTGTTCGAGGGCTGGTAGTTCAGTCAGGTACAGATCAGCAAGGATCCATGTCCATGCCGCAATGACCCTCTCTCGCCGCAATTGAGAAGTGATCTAAATTCCTTTTCTCGTCGGGTTTCGTTTGCTCCCTCTCCTCGCATCTCGAGATCTTGGAGGGCGAGTTTTGGTAAATTGGAGGGGAATTGGGCATCTCGAGAAAATCGAGGGGCTGGGAGGTCTGGCGTCGGGGCGGGCCTTCCACCAACTCCACCCACCCGTGTGGAAACGAGAGCATCAGCAAGATGCGTGGCACGCTCTAATGGGAGCAGCTGCACAGGGGTGGAGACTCAATATGGACGGCTGAATCCTATTGTAAGGAGCCCCTTTTCTTTTCCATGCAACATTTGCTTCGTCCCAAGAGTTTATCTTGTCTTCTCCTCGTCCATAATTCCTCATATATTCTTCAACCAACTTAATATCTAGAAAGATTCCAAAATCAACTTGATCAACCTCGTCTAACCATGACATAACCAGGCCAGACCCAAATGTGGAACGTTCCCGCAAGCTAAGAGCTTTCCGTCCCGTTGTTGGTCTTGGATTCTCAAGCCAATAAAAGGTCAGAGATGACCCCTCGCAAACAATAAGCTCTGAGATGGGACGTAAGACTCGATCGGGACCTTGCATTCAGGTGATGTTGGATTTTGAGTATGTCTTAGATTGTTTTCTTCCTTGGTTAAAAAGAGGTCCGTGTTGCAGCTGCTTCCACCTGGGAAATTGCCTATGCGGGTCCGAGATACAAACTCAAAAGAAATTCTTCCAGCTATTTATATCCTAAAGTCCCATGAGACATTTAACGCTGGAAGTGGGTGTCTACATCAAAATATCTGAGTAGTAGTTTCCAAATATATATATATATATATATACGACTTTCCAGTTGCTGCAACACCACTCGAAAGATGGATTTTGTGGTCTTGATCACGTGATCTGAAATGGGGAGAATGAGGTAAAGACAGCCAAACACCCTACAACCCTACCGAAAAGACTTGACTTAAAGAAAGAATAATTTCTCCACCTTAACCAAGTTCTTCTTTCTTTCTGTTCAATATGAAGCTAGCACTTCCTGTGGAGCACGTCGAGGAGAATACCACGTGATGCACTCTTGAAGACAAATCAAAAGCAGAGCCTAGTCAAGCATGAAAGAAGATGAAAGATTACTACACGTCTCATTGAATAAATTGAGCTGATTTCTGCTGAAAATTCGATCTAAGTGAAAATTCTCAAGACTTCATAAATTCCTAAGCGAAGCCAACGCCATGTCTATATCATAAGAACATCCAGCAATATTCATGTAAGCATCCGGGTCTTCCTAAAACGCATCACCGCCTATGTGATATTTTGATACATTCTCCGAATTTCGTACTTCACCACAGACAAGACTTTAAAATATCGATATTGCATGTATTTTTCATCGTCATACACCATCATAAATCATACCAAAGATTCTTTACCCGCCAGCAGATTATACACTCCCGTTTCCATAAAGCCAACTTCTTCCAAGCCCCTATCCCATATCATCATAACTCATTTCATCCCATCAATCATAAGCAAATATCCCTTGCAGAGAAGGCACAACTATAAAGTTCCCCCCTTCCTCCTAACCCTAAACACACCCTTAACAACTTCACTCAAACTCCTCTTCATCCTCTTCCCCTGTCTAACCTTAACTCCCAACTCCCCACCAACCACTTCCTGAGCACTCGAGCTCCTAATATGCAGTCTGCTCCTCAGACTACCAACCAATCCCTCCATACCTTCATCATCATCGTCTTCTTCCCATACACTTGTCTCGTTTCCCACATCGATGTCCATGCCCAGCCCTCCACCTCTTTTCTCGAGTTCGAGGAAATGAGAGGGAAGGGGGCGCACGTATAGTGGGGAGGAGCTCGGGCATGGCGAAGAGGTGCGAGAGGATTGGTAGTCGAGGGTTGTGCATGTGCTGAGGTTGGACGGGTGGAAAGGTGTAAAGCTTGAGAGTGTGCTAGGTGTTGTCTGAGCGCGCGTGCGGACTGGAGTGCGGTAATGAGATTGGGCGGTGGGGGCTGCTGGGGTTGGCCAGGAGTTGTGTAGCGCGTGTTGGGGATCAGTTGGATGGTTGTTGGATTGAGGATCCGAGTGTAATCGAGAGGTGTTAGCGGTAGACGGCGTGCTTAGAGTACAGTTCGGGAAGGCTGAGTATGTATGCAAGAGTGGAAGAGCAGGAGGTGACGAATGGTTCAGTCGACGTGGTGCTCGGCGTACCTCTGATCTCCTTTTCAGATTTCGATTGTTTTCTGGAATATTGAGACAAGAGAGGTTTGAGGACGCCAAGTTGCGATTCCACGATGAAAGGATAGGATCTTGGGGCAGAGGAGAGTCTTTGGTGGGAGTCCAGTAAAGATCCCATGTCTCGTTCTCGGTTTGCAAGGCCACAAGATCTGCTTCTGAGGGGTCCCGAGGAAGGGAGTCCTCGAACGAAGTATCAGAACTAGATGAGTTGAAGGGGTCGAACATCATGCCGGGGTCCGAGCTGTGTGGTGAGATAGAGAGGCGGTTCTGGAGTGTTTTGGACGTTGCCTGGCACGCCTTTGTGAGTTCATCAAGTGTACTCGGGCTCAAATAAACATCATCAATTTCAGGTGATGAGGAAGCTTGGTGTGGTGGGGAGAGCTGCATTTTGGAGACGATTGTTGTGACAGGTGATGAGAGTAACCAGCCATCCCACGTGTCGCGAACTGATACTGTTATGCAATTGCAATCGATAGAGGTATCATTGACGAGGAATTCAGGCCTCAGGGGGGAGCTTCCCATTGTAGATGAGGAATGTTTACTTGCGGACTTCGGCTCCGTGGGCATTTGAACACGATGGAACGAAGAATGAATAAACAAAAAGCGGGGAAATTATTGGGGAACTTACGCATTAAATAAGTTGGGAACAAATATTGCATGATAGAGAAAGAAGAAATACAGAGGCAAGCCTAGCTGGAACTATACATCTGAGCTCGACAGCTCTGCACCCCTGCGCCAGTGCAGCTCGGATGTTACAGCTGCGTGTTGACAGGTGCATTCCATGAAGCAGCTAGACTTTGTTGACACACGAGCTCTCGCCTGAGCTGTCAGAAGCAGCTCGGATCTAGGCTGTGTCTGGATGAATGGTGGAAGCATACTGGACACCAGAAGCGACTGCCATGAGGCGTCCACGCCCCCGGGTTTGCTTTTGTGCTACCGTTGGGTATTGCAAGGGAAGCATGCATGCAGATCGGACCCTTTGCAGACGGCTGCGATCGATTGCGTCCGGTTACGACTTATCGGATTGTACCTAAGGTGCATTGAAATTGTGGACTCAAGAAAGGTAACTAAGATTAAAAAAACTGACAGGGTCTTGACACATGTTTTTGAGAGATTTTCAGAAAATTCCAAGAAGATTTGGTTCTCTTCAAAGACCTAGATGGCGGGGGAAAGGCAAGGAACTGGCGAATTCTGGCTCAATCGTTCGACTCGGACTCGGAGGCGTCTCCGGGAAGCGAGGGGTTGTGCCAACAATAGTCCGATCTCAAAGACCATGGTCCGAATCGTGGGGTGCAAGCCCAGGGCATCGGATTAAGGGGGGCTGGCTCAGTGGCGATAGTACTTCAATCCCTTACCTCGACGCAATTCATGGGAAAACCGTCAACAACTCGACCGTAAACACCAAAGAGGGAGACTGCAGCGAAAGTGCCCGGAGCTGTTCTCCTGTGAAGAAGAGGGACGGAGAGTGAGGGACTCAGGAAAGACGTCGGCATTCTTGCAAAGCAAACTCCGTTCTTCTCCCGTGACTTGGGGTATCAGGGAGACTTAGGTACCTAAATAGGGTCAATTCCCCTTTCAAGTACGTATGCGAGCATGTCAGTTCAACACCTGCTGAGCACGGGTAGGAGCTCCCTGATGCTAAGCAGAAGTTTCCCAGGCTTGCATATCTCGCCTCTTGAAATATATATATAAATTGGATAAGTAGGCGGTGCTATAAGCAATATGCATGCCAGTTGGAGAGGAGATAGGTATTCGAGGCCGAACAGGCGAAACTGGTTACCAAAAAGAATGTCTGCTGGGGCTCACCCGAATGGATCGTCGGAGCAGCATCAGATACAATCGAAGGAGGAGAGATCCTCGGTTCATACCGGTTGATTTCAAAGTTGGCACTGCCTTGGGTGTCATATTAAGCGAGAAAAGGATAGCAAAAAAGTCAAGGAACAATCGCTCGCTCGTCGCTTCTCATTTGCGCTTAGCAAATGTATTAAATAAAGTCATCTTCAATTAAGCGAAGCAGCTCAAAAAGAAATTTCGCCCGAGGTGAACAAAAGTCCTCGTAAAAAAAATTTGCAAAAGAAGAACCCAAGCTTTCGCCTGGGGAGAAGAAACCTGGAACCCATGAGGGCGGTTCTCTTCTAATTTCATCACTCGTTTACGGTCGTAGTGGGTAGACGGCTCCTGTTTAAACCATCTCTGGAGCTTTGATGTTAGTTTAGCCACTTTGCGGTGGTCGGGTGTGTATCTCTACAACCCGCGTTTACGCTTTTACTGATGGAACTTTCGCTTATTTGACTATATACCACTCCTCCCCTCGGCCTTATGCATTTCTCGTAACCGGATTAAGAAGAAGCGCAGAAATAACGAACTCAAGCACGGATATCTGGGGATTCAACGACTTGCCGTGAATGCAGACATCAGGCGGTGGTTTTCTTGCGATGGTATGCTCTATTATCAACTTTTGAGTGCTTGTGCAAATCGTTGGGATATAGAGAAGCGTGATCAGGCGTCCTTGTAGACGTTGATATGTCTTAGATTTGGACTCCCATGCTGTCATCAGACAGATCAACTTATTGCACTAGTAGAAGAAGCGGTTGGTCAGCAGCAGGCCAGATCCGATAGCCTACACAGGAGTCTTGAGTAACTTGATTTGCGACATCTAGTTTGGGATTGGCTCTTTCTAAACAAATAAATCGCTTAACCTGCTTCGCGAGCAAATACAAAGTGATGGATCAAACGCGGCACAAACAGTTGAGTTCGAGTCTTGAGGCCTTGCTAAGATCCAGTCTAACTTAGGAAGCAACCATCTTGATTGCGTTTTCAAAATCCGGCAGGTTCTGGCATTGAGAAGGAACAGAATCAATGCAGACGGAATATCCAATAAAGAGAGTGAAGGATAGGATAGGAGTCACGATGTTGACGCAAAACCTCGCTTAATTTAGATCCCGAAGTTCCGAACCTTTCCCAATCCAGGAAGCTGGCACCCGCTCTTTGCCTCACACAACACCTGTCTATGAATGCTTGATCGGCATATCAAAAGTCTATTGATTCGGCCATGCTCTGATATCTCCCAGTTTCCTTTCAACACACACCAAAATATCCACGTCACAAAGTCCGACCAATCAAAATGCCCCACGCACCACCACGCCATTCGCCAACACACCCCTGACCCAGTATCAGGCTCCCGTTATCATCCGATCCTCAACCTTACTCAACAACATGCAACACTCCATCCTTTCAAGTAAACTCCACCACATCATTTCCATCAAGGATAAGACGACCAGAATCAATAATCATCCTTAAAATGCCATTGTTGTTGCAACCGCGGACGGAAAATGGCATCATGCGCTGGACACGCACAACTATCCTCCTTCACGCTCTCTGGAGCTGGCAATTCGCCCTCTCTTGCGCAGCAGAAGTCCTCCTCCTCATGGCCATAGCAACGTCCTATCAAGATCTATGGGGCGCTAGACGAGAGGTCCCTCCTAAGTACTGCTCCCCTCCCCTTTCCACTCTCCCTTCACCACTCCAAACCTCATCATCTGACATGAGATAAATAGTTGGGCCTGGGTGTTATTCGTTGTAACGGGACTGTTAGCGGTACTTGTTATAGCAGAAATCTGCCTATATGCCAACTCCACTCTCTCACCAAACTTGTATCTTGGGTTGCAAACGGGAAAACTGGCTTACGCAACACTGATCTTCGTCCTCTTCCTAGCCTTCTCAAATATGCATAGCACTGAGGGTATATGGGATTTATTTTTAAAAATTATAGAGATTTTAGTTTTCTAGTAAGTATTCGTTCGGAATGTCCCATATCCGATGTGTTTGAGCGATTGTAGCTGCTGACGTGTTCTGATAGCTTGCCTTGGATTCTAACATTTGTCCTTGCTGTTCTTATCAAATTGACTGAGAAGAAGCCTGCCAAGGAAGAGGTGACACGGAGTGGGAATGCAGAAAACTCACCGGAAAGAGCACCGCTACTTCCAGCGCTGATTCCGAGCCCGAAGTTACCGAGTCAGAGGGTGGCTGTGCAGAGGTATCCAAGCTAGACAGATACCGAAAATCAGAGGAGGTGCTGCGGCCAATTCCATTTTAGTGATTACTAGGCAGTTTAGAATAAAAGTCTTGTTTTGGGCTAGAAGGAAATCGCAAATCTGATCAGTGGTGATAGAAGCTTGTTCTTTCCGCCTTCTCCGGCCTCCTCTAACGCCAAATAAATGATCGATTCACGATATGAGAGTTATCACCAACACGGCGACTGTAGTCAAAGTCAATAATGGCAATTTCTCTCGCATTAACAGACTAGTACATCATCCCCAATAATCTCTAGAAACGAACAAAGTACCCTACTCAAGCTCAGGAGTATCACCAAAGCACGACAACATCATAGCCTCGGAATATCTCGGCCCCTTCGTTCCCCCTACATTCTCAATAACTTTCCGAATCCTCTCATCGTCCGCCTTGCTCAACACGATATGCACGCTCTCCGCGTTTTCCATAAGATACTTGAGATGTTTCGTGCCCGGCAACGGGATGAAATCTATCGCATCATCAGCAACCCTAGCCTATCATCAAAAAACACGCGGGAAATGAACACTTACCCTCTCCCTGAGCCAAAATCCAAGCCAAAACCAACTGGCCCACCTTAACCCCCTTCTCATTCGCCACCATCGTCAACTCCTCAACCAGCCTCAAATTCCCCGCGAAATTCTCCTCGCTAAACCTAGGAAACATCGTCTTCCGCGAATCTCCCTCGGGGAAATCATCTCTTGACTTGATCGCACCAGTTAGAAACCCCTTTCCAAGCGGCGCATACGCCACAATCTTCGTACCGCACTCCCTCGCCGCCTTCAAAAACCCAATTTGAGGATCTTCAATCTCAAGCGCGAAGGGCGAGAACTCCATCTCTGCGGCCGCGATAGGATGAACAGCATTCGCTCTCCTCAACGTCTTCGCGGAACATTCACTCAATCCCAGATATCTTACTTTCCCCTCCTCAACCAGTTCCTTCATCGCCATGACCGTCTTCTCAATCGGTACGTCTTTGTCAACTCGATGCTGTGCGTAAAGATCAATGTACTCCACTCCCAACGTCTTGAGACTTTCCTCGCAAGATGAACGGACGTCTTCGGGCGTCCCGGGATGTACCATCTTACCGTCTACAATCTTGCGGCCGAATTTCGTGGCGAGGAAGATTTCTGAGCGCCGCCCGGTTTCGCGGAACCAGCGTCCGAGGAGGGCTTCGTTGGGACCATACCCTGCAGCTGTTGTCCAGAAGTTTAGGCCCATGCTATTAGGTATGAATCGTTAGCCATTACTGGAATTATTACATATAGCAGCGGGGTGGAAGTTGAGATTGGCCACGTGAGTAAGGTGGAACAGTTTGGACCTACTCGGCGGCTGCTGTGAGTACTTGGAGTGATTCTTCATCGTTGTATGGAGGTATAGACCTGTGACAGTAAGTTAGCAAGTGTCTGAACGCAATCCAAAATCCTCATAAAGAAAGACAATATTATCTTTCGGAACCTCAAACCGTCTTTTGATAATATGTATGTATACTTACATCCCCATACACCCCAACCCAATAGCAGAAACAAGCGTCTCTCCAATCTTACGCTTAGGGAACCTTGGCGTCGCCATTCTGGAACTCTTTCTCTTCTGAACTCTAGAAATATAATTGCTCAGGCTGAACCCTCGAGACTACTACACAATATCTCTCACAGCCCTTTTCACACCGGGCATTGAGCAGGTCTATATACCCCTCCCTCTCAGCGTCCGGCGTCAAAGAAACCCGCAATGAATTATGCAAAGCATAACTCTCACTGCCTTCCGTATACCGTGCGACGACCAGAAAACTCAAGATATTGAAAGTCTTTAAAACCGCCAATGATCATGCCACCTGTGATGTTACACAGGAGTGAGTCGTGATGCAGGGAGTAATCAACAGGGCGCTTTAACCGCTTTCGGGAAAACTAGCGAGCTGCCCCTGGAAGCCTTGCTCCAGTTAACTCCTAACTCCAGCTTCCTCCACCAAAACAACGGCATCGCAAGTGGAAATTTCCGTGCTTGTTGATTTTCGATCGCGGTGATTATTTCGTAGATGGATCACTTGATCGGAACAGGAGGAGTCATAAGGTGTGGGTGCTGGTCCTCTGTGCAGGGATTGACTTCCTAGCTCGCTATCAAATCAGGTAGATGCGCAAGAAGGCGGCTGGGAAAGTATGTTGCCATTCTCAAATCTATACAATCTATGCTACAATCTAACCACCCTTGTGATCCATAATCCGTGACGTTCCGTAATCCATATCCCATGATCCGTAATCCATCCAAACACCATTTCCAAACCGTAGCCCTTAATCCATCAATCATTAAAATTCTAAAAATGGCATCAATCAATCATAAGAAGCTGACCCTCTTCCTCCCATTTCCCACCAAGATCAACACCTCTTCACCACCTCTTCGTCCCAACCTCTCAATACCAAGACACTCCTTCCCATCCCTCCCTCTCAGAACACCAAACGCATACTTATTTACCTCGCCCCTCGCCTTAACGGCCATCAACCTCGTATCCAGATCCGCCTTGCTCTTCGGTGCGCGGAAACTCGCATCTTCTAGTATCCCGCTATTGTACACGAAGCTGAAGATCTCCGCGAGGCAGGAGACGTCGTGAGGAAGGTGCATCGGATACCGTTTCGGTACAATGAGTAACAGGCCGAAGAAGTAAAGGATGAGCAGCGTGAGAATGATGTAATAGGCGGGGAGGTTGGGGATCATGCGGACTTCCATCTCAGGTGTGGTGAGCGGGAAGAATATGCCGCCTGCGAGGATAGGGATGAGGATGAAGAGGAACGAGAGCAGGGAGAGGGTTGCGATGCGGTAGTGGCGTGCGCCGAGAGCGGTGAGGGTGCAGGAGATGGGGAGAGCGGCTGTGTAGTCGAGGAGGAGGGATTCTTCTGCCGTGACGCCGGAGGAATGCCCGAGGGAGGTCCAGGGTTGTAGTTTCCGGAAGGCAATGTCGAAGGGTTGGAAGAAGAGGTAGAGGAGCATGCCGAGAAGTGAAGGGATGAAGCTATAGAGGAAGTTGGCGGGCGACCAACCGCCCACCGTGTCTACTACTGGGATCAGTGGTTGAAATCCCTTCCAAATTGCTGTCGACGGGAGGAAGGATACGACGAACAAGGCGAGGAGCAAGAAGAATCCTGCTACACACCAGAGTACCACGAATTCATCCCTCAGAAACCAAGGAATGTACCGAAATCGCGTATTGGTGTTGTATGCTTCGGCAGCCATCTCCGTATCAGATGTGCTGTCTCCGTTCAAATCCATCCTGGACTTCTTTTCAGAAAGCTTCCCTGCTTCAAGCGTGTACTGCCGCGTTGAAGCACCTTCTTCTCCCACGCAATAGAAAATTCCCTGCGTTTTGTTTGGCGTCCTCCAGTAACCCAATCGATCGCTCCTTAGAGCCAGCTTGTGTCGAATGTCCTCTTTGCTCCTCATGATATCCGTTCCAGGATAATCGTTTAAACAATTACTTCGAGGCAATAACGCTATAATATCTGCCACTGATCTCGGATCCCACATTAATCCCGTCACCCGTCGAAAGAAGAACAACCCTGAAATAACCGTCGCAATCAGAATCAAAATATATACAGCAGTAAGTGTCCAGGCGATGCCTTGCACCGTCGTCCACCGCCAAACACCATCTACTTGAACAACAGTAAACAAACAACTTTGTAAGGGTATCGTAAATATCGACAACCAGAAGAACAAATTAGCAACATCAATACTCATCGGCCCGTGCAATCTGGGCCATAACATCGTTTGAGGGGAGAGTCCCATGAACAGAGCATTCGTCCGTTTTCCAACATCATCCATCGCCATTAGCGTGTACGGCATGATTCTCGTCATCGCAGACATCACGCATTGGACGTATATAAATATGCAGGCCGCAAATATTTGCGGCAAAAAGTTGAACAGGAAATATCGGCCTCCATAGATACCGCCGTACCAATTCATCAAACCGTTATGGTAGGTAGAGTATATAGCGCAAAACATGAGAGCAGCGATCATCAGGAGGCATAAAATTGACAGCGCTATCATCGAAGCAGGTCGTAAAATCATGGGTATAAATGTGAGG
>Ga0302325_10029931_pt1 | contig 11236 bp, 12 predicted proteins | sample Palsa_T0_2_FD_201948 | JGI IMG/M metagenome (GOLD analysis project Ga0302325, IMG submission 201948) | Peat permafrost microbial communities from Stordalen Mire near Abisko, Sweden - Palsa_T0_2 | ecosystem: Environmental > Terrestrial > Soil > Palsa > Peat permafrost | place: Sweden: Abisko...
AGCCGAAGCCGGCCGCGCCGGGCTCCGGGCCGAAAGCCAAGGCGGTGGCGGAATGACCACGACCATGGTTGCAGCGGCGCAGTTGGAACCGATTCCGAATGCGCTCAAGAAAAGGCGGGTTCTTCTGGTGGATGCATCGGCGACGAAGCGCGAATTGCGCGCCGAGACTATGAGAAAGCTGGGCATCGATGTGGACTGCGCGGCTGACATCAGCGAAGCGCGTTCCTGGTGGCGGGCTGCGCTGTACAACCTGGTGCTCATGAACGTGGAAAATGACCTGGGCCACCGGGACAAATTTTGTGATGACGTGCGCGGTGCAACGCCGCCGCAGCAGTTGGCGTTCCTGGTGGGAGGTCCGGATTTTCTGGCGCATTTGCCGATGGCGGACGAAGATCCGTCATCCCGCAAGAATGGGGATTACTCCAATACTGGCGACGTGAAGGCGGCCATGACGGCGGACATTGCTGGACATTTGGGGCAACGCTGGGGAATTCTGGAAGCGTCGCGACGAATCTCCGCGGTGCGGTCGCTGTCGCACGCTCGCACCCAGGCGCTGCGCGAGAGACCTGCGCCGCCGCGGGATTCTGAAATCCGGCTGTCGAAGCGGGCGGGTGAATCCCGGTCGCTGGATGATTTACTGAGAGAGGAAATGCAATGAAGAATCTTTATGTAGGCAATCTACCCCACAGCACCACGGAAGCGGAACTGCGCACGCTGTTCGAGACGCACGGAGCCGTGGAAAAAGTGAGCGTCGTTACTGACCGGGAAACCGGGCGGGCACGCGGTTTCGGGTTTGTGGAAATGACCAATGCGGGCGAAGCTGAGAAGGCCATTGCGGCATTGAATGGAACGCAATTGGGCGGACGCGCGTTGACGATCAATGAAGCGAAGCCGAAGACCGACCGTCCCAAGAGCAGCGGCGGCGGACAGCGGTTTGGAGGCGGTGGCGGTGGGGGACGCGGACGCGATGATTACCAGGGCCATGCGCGCCAGCCGCGCGAGCCGCGCTGGTAAGTTTTGCAGCTGAAGGTTTGCGGCAAAAGCTTTTGCCGGGCTCAGCGTTTTTGCGTGAGTCGGTAAATTTGTCCGGTGCGTCGCTTGCCGGACCGTCCGCTTGACGAACATTCTTGCTGAATTTTTGTGATGAACATCGATGAGAAATTGTCGAGATTGGGAGACTGGGTATGCCACGAGGCCGATCAACATTTACGAAGCGCCAGAAGGAACAAACGCGCCAGCAGAAACAGCGGGACAAAGCGGAGCGCAGGGTGCAGCGCAAGCAGGACAAGCCGGAAGGAAGCGTTGACGACATGGATGACTTGCAGGAGCACGCCAGAGCGCAGGCGGCCCTGTTCAATATTGGGGTTGAAGAGCCGAGCGCGGAAGAACCTGCTACGGATCGAGGGAACGACAGCTAGGGCGGGAAGAGCAAGGTCAAAAGCTTGCGGGCAGGAGTGCCCGCACCACACGAGCAAAACCAACGTCAAAGGCGACGGACAAGAGTGTCCGCCCTACACTTTTTTCTTGGTTGGTTTGGGCTTTAGTGTTTTGGCGTATTCGTAGCTGGCGTCGAGATACTTCTTCAGTTCTTTTGTGTTCCTCAACAACGCGACGGGGACTGGTACGTGCTCCTGCATGATGGTCCCGTAGGCTTCGAAGAGCGTCGTCTGGTATTTGTTTAGAAACTCCTCCCGCTTATCCTCAGGAAGCCGGATCGCCAAGCGCGACTGGTGTAGAAGTGTGAACATGTTGCCGTTCAGGGACGTGTAGGGATTGGCTGCGCCCTTGCGTTCGATGCTGGGAATGGTGGCGATTAGCTGGTCGTAGAGGTTTACTTCCGGAGTGGGGGTGGCGCTCTTTTTCAGTGGGGCCATGGTTTTCCTCGGTGGCGAAATCGAGGATACATCCGAGGGATGGGACCGAGCAAAGGCGAAGTCAAAAGCAGCGGGCAGGAGTGCCCGCACCACACGAGCAAAACCAACGTCAAAAAAGGCGACGGACAAGAGTGTCCGTCCTACACAACCAGAGTCAAAACCTAAGTCAAAGGCGGGCGGGCAAGAGTGCCCGCCCCACACATTCGTTACACGAACACTTCACCGGGTAACGCGGTTAGGGTGCGGCTGGCCAGGGTGTTTTGGATTACTGGTCTTGGGCGATCCTGCGACGATGGATCGAGTTGCATGCGTTCGATGCGGAGCTTGAGGGTGCGCTCGATGTCGCGCAGTTGCAGGATCTCGGCGGCGGCGACCAGCGTGGTGGCGTGGCCTTGAGATCCGGCGCGTCCGGTGCGGCCGACGCGGTGAATGAAGTCCTCGGCCATTTTCGGCAGGTCGTAGTTGATAACGTGGGCCACGTCGTCCACATGCAAGCCGCGCGATGCAATATCGGTAGCGACGAGGATCTGGTGACGGCCATCTTGAAATCCGCTCAAGGCGCCGTTGCGTTGCGACTGCGAACGGCCGCCGTGGATCAGAGCTGCCGAGAAGCCTTCGCGCGACAGCGTCTTGGCCAGGCGTTCCGCGCCCCGCTTGGTGCGGGCGAAGATCAGGGTCTGGCCGGGTTGAGATTGCAGTAATTGCCGCAGCACGTCGAGCTTTTCGCCCGGACGCACTTCGTAAGCTTTCAGCTGCACGCTCTCCGCAGGCTTAAGTACTGAACCGAGAGCCGCGCGTACGGGCTCGTGCGTGTATTCATGCACCAGGCGGGCGACGGAACTCTCCATAGTCGCCGAGAAGCATAACGTCTGGCGGCGAGTGGGCAATGCGGAAACAATGCGCTGGATCGCGGGCAGAAAGCCCATGTCGAGCATGCGGTCGGCTTCGTCTAGCACCAGCATTTTTATGTGGCGCACGTCGGCGAGTCTGCGATCCATAAGATCCTGCAGGCGGCCGGGAGTGGCGATCACCAATCCGGTTCCGGCGCGCAGGCCATCGATCTGGGCCTTTTCCGAGACGCCTCCGATGACCAGCGCCGCCCGGGGCAGAGCTTTGTCGCGGATGTTCTCATAGGCCTCGTGGACTTGCATGGCCAGTTCGCGCGTGGGCAATAAGACCAGCACGCTGGCGTTGCGGGACGGTTCGCGCCGCAACAATTCGATAGCGGGAATCAGAAAGGCGAGGGTCTTGCCGGTGCCGGTCTGGGCGGTGCCGATTACGTCTTTGCCTTCAAGAGCTGGAGGAATGGCGCATTCCTGGATTGGGGTTAAGGTGGTAAATTGAGCTGCCGCCAGCTTCTGCTGCAAGGCAGCAGACAAGGGCAGTTCTGTGAATGTAGTCATTAAAGTTTGGTTCTTTCTGGAGGGGCCTGTTGTCACCGACACTCAGACACACGTCTGGAGTTTTCATGCCGCTCGCATTTTAGATTGGCGCTGAAATAGACGGCAGGCAGGAAAAGCGGAGATGAAACTGATCCCACGAGACAAGCTCAAGAAGGACCACCGCGTGACGAGCAGACCGCAGTAAAAGCGTCAACAACAGTATAACAGAGAAATATCTGGATTCACAATCACGCTGCCAGCGAGGTGCTCGTTACGAAGGTAAATTGACCCTGATTACCGCCGGTGCCATCATCCCCTCATCGTGGGTGCGAGTTCGGTCGTGCGGAGAGTTGGCGCCTAGGGAGACACTTTCATGCGGGTTTCGCCTCGTTGTTTCACCGGAATTTCTTTTGTTCTCATCGTCCTGACGCTCGGTGTCCTGACGCTCGGTGTAGCGCAGGCGCAGAAGAAGGAAATCACAATCGGATTTTCCCTCGAGGCAGTCAAAGGCGAGCGTTGGCAGACTGACCTCGACGAATTTCAGCAGCGCGCCCACGAACTCGGAGGTGCCGTTGTCACCCGCTCCGCCGACGGAGACGATGATCTGCAGTTTCGCCAGGTCAAAGAATTGCTCGAGGGCGGCATCGATGTTCTCGTCTTTCTGCCGCACGATACCAGCAAGGCTGGGCGCATCGTGGAAGCGGCGCATGCGAAACACATCCCGGTGATCAGCTATGATCGCCTGGCGAGCGCGGCGGCGGATCTCTACGTGGGATTCGACCTCTTCTCGGTCGGACTCGAGCAGGCGCAAAGCCTGGTGGATCGTGCGCCCAAAGGCAGCTACCTGTTGTTGGGGGGCTCACCGCTCGATGCCAATTCGAAAGTGGTTCGCGCCGGACAGATGAAAGTGCTGCAGCCCTTCATCGATCGCGGCGACATTCATGTCTTGGCCGATGGCTGGGTGCCGGAGTGGAGTGCTACCGAGGCTTACGTCATGGTCACGAAAGAACTGAACAAGCTCAAGGCTGCTCCCACGGCGATTGTTGCGTCGAATGACGCGATTGCTGGCGGCGCAATCCAGGCGCTCGAAGACAAGGGCTGGTCTGGCAGAGTGTTGGTCTCGGGTCAAGACGCAGATCTCGCCGCCCTCGAGCGAATCTTCGATGGCTCTCAACTGATGACCGTGTATAAGCCGGTCGGAAACGAGGCGCGGACCGCGGCTGAAGCCGCGGTGAAACTCGCGCGGCACGAAGGCGTGGAGAACGTGGCGGAGGTGCCGAACGGCACGCTGACCACAAAGGCCATCCTGCTGACGCCGATCTGTGTCACTCAGGAAAACGCGAAACAGACCGTGCTCAAAGATGGATTTCAGAAGCTGGAAGTCGTGAAGCAAGGTCTGCCCAAAGACAAGCAGGCGCAGTTGGACAAACCCTAGTACCGGTCAAGCTGGCGCGGGAATCCTCGTAATTGCTTTGCGGCAGAAAATCAATCGCGCAAAAATCAGGGCGGCACTCACCACGGTCTGAACGAAGTGCGGACACGCCGCGCCCGACAAAACTCGCCCGTGTCCGGTCGAGTAGTTTTTCTTTGGTAGGCACAGCATGGATCGTGCAGCAGGGCTGGCTCGCAGGAGCCAGCCCTTGCTGCAATTCCGATCCGAAGGATCTGCCCCATCCCACTTATCGGGACTCTCTAAAATCACTAAATAGTCAGGAATCTACGGGATTTACCCGAGTTTCATGGACAGCGAAGACGCGTATCTTTCGAAGGATAAGGATAGGAGAACGTGCGGCCGTCCGATTCTGTACTTCGTGTCGAAACGCAATCGCGGGCCGAGCGCTTCGGCTAGTCTCGAGTCATGCACCAGATCAAACCCTGCAGCCTTGGAAATCGCCGACGTTGACGCACATCACCTACATGGAGCATTCGACATGGCAATGAACACAGCAGCCGCTTACGGAATTTATTCCCAGGACATCGCCTTGGCCGACATCGTGCGCAATCTAAACCAGGCCGGGTTTGAGAACGAGAGTATCTGCATGATGCTGTCACCTGAGCATCCCATCGCATCAATCGTCCGGGGTGCCAGCCTTTTTAATGACGAAAGGGAATCCGGTGCCATGACCGCCAAGCTGATTGGCTGGCTCTCCGAATTCGGAGCGGTAATGATTCCGACGGTCGGTTTCTTTATCCGGTCGCAGGCATTTTTTCACGCTCTCATGGCCGCGCGGGATGCCCCTGCACTTTGCGGAAATGCCAGAACGCTGGTGGGCCTAGGCTTTACGGAGCGACAAGCGAAGAGGTATGAGGCTCAGCTTGACCGGCTTGGAGTCCTTGTATATATCTCCTGTGCAGACGTCGCGAGAACGCACTGGGCCCGAGAAGTGCTGCGGCACACCGGAGCACAGGGCGCCGCTATGCTGGAAGAGAGCATGAGTATCGCAGCCTTGGCGTGATCGAGCCTGCAAGGACTATCACGCTGCGTCGAACGGTCGGCCTCTCTCGCCCGGAGTTCGCCCACGGGTTATTTCCCCACATTCTGTCTTGGTTCTCGACTCCAGCGGGTCCGGTTCGCCGGATCCGCATTTTTTCAGCAAACCTGTCCGTCCAGGTTTCTGTCGAGTTTGTTGGAGTGTCGCGCGCAATCTGAAGGAAGCGCTGTATAGACGACTATCTACGACACCCCCTCTAATGTTCAAATGGCGATTGTGCAAGATGCCGCGCAAACTCCGAAGAAAGCCAGCCGCACAATGCCATGGAAGTGGATGGGCATTGTCGTTCTGATCGCGCTAGCCGGCGGAGCAATCGCCGTGCGAGTGGCGATTGTTCGCGCTGAACCCATTCTTCGAGCTCGGGTGATCGAGACTCTATCGAATCGCTTCGATGGCAAAGTTGAGCTGGCGAGTTTCGATGTTTCGGTAATGAATGGAATTGAAGTGTCCGGGGCAGGACTGAAGATTTTTGGCGCGAAGGATCCCAATCCGTACGAGCCGGGAGTCCAAGCCCTGATCGGAGTGCAGGAATTTCGCTTTCACACGTTGCTGCGAAGCTTGTTTCGCTCCCCAATGCACATCGACACCGTATATGTAAGAGGCCTCGAGCTGAACATCCCGCCCAAGGGAGATCGACAAGAAATGAAGAACGTGGGTTCAAAAACGGGGAAGATGACGATCGTCGTTGACAAGTTCGCTTGCGAAGATACCAGGCTGATCGTCAACACTTCGAAGCCCGGAAAAGCGCCACTGGAATTTGCTATCAGTGACTTGAAAATGAAGGACATTGGTCGTGGCGAGCCCCTCCAGTTTAGTGCCACTCTGATCAATCCGAAGCCGGTGGGAAATATTCACTCCACGGGTCTCTTCGGACCATGGCAGCAAGACAGTCCTCGGGACACGCCGGTGCAAGGAGACTATTCGTTCACCGACGCCGATCTCAATACGATCAAAGGCATTGGAGGCACGCTCTCGTCCACCGGCGAATACTCGGGAACTTTGAGCAATATCGCTGTGCATGGGAAAACCGATACGCCCGACTTTCGAATTGCATCCAGTGGGCATGCGGTGCCGCTGCACACGGAGTTCCACGCCATTGTTGATGGAACTAGTGGGGACACATATCTCAGGCCGGTGAACGCAACATTTCTTAAATCCTCCTTCACGGCGAGCGGATCCGTGGTCCGCGTGAACGCTCCAAGAGGCCATGACATAGAGCTCAACGTCGTCCTGGTTCACGCGCAGATCGAAGATCTACTAAAGCTGGGCGTGCGCACCGACCCGCCGATCATGAACGGTCCAGTTGAAATGAAGACGCGGCTGAGTCTTGCGCCCGGTGACGCGAGCGTGGCCGACCGGCTGAAGTTAGTGGGCACTTTTCATGTACCGAGTGGGCACTTCACGAATGAGAAGGTGCAGGGCCGGCTCGACTCCTTAAGTCTGCGCAGCCAGGGGAAGGTCAAGCAGGCACGGGAGCACGATGTAGAAAATGTGCCGGTAGATTTGCAAGGAGTGTTTACTCTAAGTGACGGATCGCTGTCTTTTTCTTACCTTCATTTCCTCATTCCGGGAACGCATGTGGATATGACAGGCGCTTACAGTTTAGACGGACAGACGTTCGACTTTCGGGGGAAGGCTCGGTTGGATGCGAAGGTTTCCCAAATGACCACGGGGTGGAAGTCGATTCTTCTGAAGCCGGTCGATCCGTTTTTCAACAAGAAGGGAGCGGGCACGGAAGTTCCGATCAAAATCACAGGCACGGAGTCGGCGCCACACTTTGGATTGGATTTTGGCCACAAGGACGAGCCTGCGAACATCGTTAAGAATACGGATGCGGCGCCAAAGCGCGAATAGATTAGGAAGGTCGGGAAGGTTGTGCGGGTTTCAGCAACATGGCCGCAACGCTGTAATCCTTTGATTTCCGATGAGACTGTTGAGATTAGGAGCCAGCTATGAGCGAAAAAGCAAGTGCCACTCTGCCGGCAGTTGTCGAAAAAATTATCAAACCGATATACCCGAGTGAACCTGAAAAGGCCCAGATCGCCGTGGAAGGGGCCGATCACCTCTACCGAGAGCTTCGCATCGAAAACACTCTGACCGACGAGAACGGAGACAAGGTCCGCCTCAAGCCGGGTGCTGAGATAGAAGTCACTATCGAAGCGGAGTCAGACGACACAACAAAGAGCGACGGGAAAGGAACTGACGGGAACGGTCGAGAGTCAAGGCAATAGCTTGCTGCGCCTCGGGTCGAAGGCGGCTGAGCGGCGGGTACGCTCCCACGAAGTCTCTCTGGAGCGTAATCCGTCATATCCAGCCGTAGTTCGCAGAGTGCTGTAATCAGACTTCCCGCCCAGCGGTAAATGTTCTGTTCTTTTATGATCCTGCGCATGCGGTGTACTCGTACTTGCTTTTCGTCTGGTTCCATTTCCAGCGCGATGCGGATTGCCTCCGCGGCGGGCTCTGGAATTCTTTCCGAGCCTGTTGGAGCCAGAGGTGATGGGTTTGTTTCAGATCTGGGGTTGAGCTATCGACGGAAAGGACTAAAGAATTAAAGAGGCAAAAGCTAAAAGAGCCAAAAGCTAAAGAGCAAACAGAGCGACTTCAGGCAACTTCCGATTTCTCGCCCTGGGCAGATGTCGCGTCCGCGAGCGGCAGTGTCGCGGTCACCGCTGTGCCCGTATTGTCCGATCGAATTTCCAAAGTTCCGCCGAACTGCCTGAGACGCTCGCGCATACCACGGAACCCAACCCCAGTTCGACCGGATGAGCTGAGTTCAAGCTGTTTTTCCAGAGGTATGCCCTTGCCACCGTCTTGCACTTCAACCACAATTCGGTGATCTTCCTCGTGCACGCGTATCGCGGCCAAAGATCCTCCTGAATGACGATGAATGTTCGTGAGGCACTCCTGGATCATGCGGAAAATCGCAATTTCCATCTCGTCCGAGAGACGGCGAAAGGGTTCAGGGATCTGCAGGTCGACTTTTATCTGGCTGCGTTCCGAGAATCCATCCACGTACCAGCGAAGCGCGGATGCAAGACCAGCCACATCCAGAAGAGGAGGATGCAGCAGATGCGAAATGGTTCGGATTTCCCTGCTGATCTGCTCGACCATCGCAGCATTCTCGGAGACAGCCCGGGCTCCCGCCGAATCGAGATTGTCAGCCTGACGCTGCACCACTGCAGTGTTCATGGCAAGCGCAGCGAGCAGTTGCCCGATGCTGTCGTGTAACTCTCTTGCAATTTGCCGGCGCTCCTCATCCCGCATCTGCTGCAGTCGGCTCGAGAGTTCCCCCAGGTTAGCATTCGCAGCGTTCAGGGCTGCGGTTCGTTCGAGAACCTTCTGTTCGAGTTCGTCATGTGCTTCCTTCAGCCGATTTTCGGTCGATTTGCTGGCCGCAAGAGAACGGCGATTTGTTTCACCCAGAGCGATGATGACGCCGGAGAATGCCAGGAACCCCACCATTCCGGAAATTGCAGTCTTGGGGTCCTGAATCCCAAAGGAACCGAACGGCGGCACAAAGAAATACCAGATGCCCAGCACTGAGAGCAAGGCCGTGATAATGGAAGGGCCAACACCGCAGTACCAGGCGGAGAAGACTACGGCTGCCCATGCGGTGTGATATGGATTGTCCGCCCCGAGAACAGGAAAGAGCAGTTGGCGAAGCCAGAGAGCAAAGATCGCTGCTACTATGGCTAGCCCATACCGGCGCATGGTATGACTGTTATCTCCGCCAGCTTCCAAGAGATGATCGATCTGCATTTCTGACCCTGCCGTGCAAAGTCTTATCGAATCCAAATCGTTGGGACGAGAGTGGACCAGCTTGTTAGGCAGGCTGACACCTCGCTCGCTGTGCATCACCCTCAACTCTTGCTCGACGCAGGACAACCTGAGCGTTCAGGTACTCCAACGTGATGGGATCGGTTACGATCTTGGCGTGACGAAGCAACTCCGTCACGGCCAACTGTCGTCTACGCCATGTTTGCGTCATCGTCTCGTGGCACCGGCGTTTCATCGTATCTCTCCCGCTGATAATGAAAAGTACAGGCCCTGGCTGCACGTTGGAATGGATGCCCTTAATTCCACCCACTGCAGGGTCTCCAGATTATGCAGTGCGTCAGCCATGGATTGTATTTCTTCCGCGGTTGTAGGCGTGGGATTCCTCATCAGTTCTTTCAGGGCTCGCTGTACGGCGGCTCGAGCGGCTTCGATCCGGCCGTGCAGGTTGTCGCGATCGAGTTCGAGCATGGCAGCGGCGTACAAGTCATGCCACAAAATGTTGGTGGTCACTGGAAACCTCCTGACCGTTTGAGCATACCCTCGACACAAAAAATAGGTGGACTATTTGCTTTCGTCTTTCGTGGCTCCGGCGAACGCCTAGCGCGACGCGAATTATGCAACCGTATAGCAGATCGTATGGCAGTCGTAATAGTAACGTATAATAGAAATATCGTACATATACTAAGCAGATAGAGTTGCCCTAGTCAATCACAAAAATATACTTGACCTAGATATCCTGCTTTGGTATTTTGTCGTGCAAAGATTCAAAGATTCGACAGAGATTTAAAGATTGTGGAGAGACTCGAACCGTGGGGAACGAACACAAAATCAAGAATCAGCGGCCACCCGCGAAGTACCGGCAGGTTGACATTTCCGGTCTGAAGACCGGCAGGCACGGCAAACACCATGACCTGGTGAAGGGAATTGTCGATGAGTTGACGACGCTTAAGCCGGGTTCAGCTCTGGAGATTCCACTGGCCGATGTGGGCGGCATTGGTTTGGCTAATCTTCGTTCCGCGGTGCATCGCGCGGCGGCTTCCAATAGTCTCAATATTGAGACGGTTGCTGACGCTGAGAAATTTTATGTGTGGAACGCAAACTCTAAGTAGATGAACTAAGATGGCGCTTTTCGGCGACGCCTGTCAGCCCTGATGGTCCGAGCATCAACCTTCTCAGCGCAAGGAGCCCCGAGCCCGTTTGGGCAGCCCCGCCCGTCACTCAGAGGCTCTCGCGAGAGTCCGATTTCCTTCACCCCTCACCCCATACAGTAAAGACCCTAGAGTCAACCCCGCATTTATCGTGTTCCAATTCTGTGTCCTGGTCGTTAATTCCCTTAGTTTCATCTTCAAAGAAGATGGTTTGGGCTATTCCTGATTTCGGTCGTTCGCTGGCTTCCGGCAGCGTGAGCACTCCTTGTGCCACGGCCGTTGAATCGTTCGCGTTCGGTGCCGTTGCATGTCAGGAAATATGGAGAACCATGTCGAAGAAGACCTTGTCACAACGCCAGCTGTTCCCCCAAGGCAGGAGAGATCATGAAGAGAAATAGTCAAGACCCGGCGATTGCCGTGGCCAACGGTGCAGCCGATGAAGGTCAAAAGGGCAAGCGTAACGGGAATTCCGGTCTCGTTGTCGAGCCAGCTTCTGGCGACCTTAGTGTGATCCTGGCCAGCCTGCAAACCATGCGGGATGGCGATTTTTCCGTGCGCCTTCC
>Ga0302325_10029932_pt1 | contig 11236 bp, 8 predicted proteins | sample Palsa_T0_2_FD_201948 | JGI IMG/M metagenome (GOLD analysis project Ga0302325, IMG submission 201948) | Peat permafrost microbial communities from Stordalen Mire near Abisko, Sweden - Palsa_T0_2 | ecosystem: Environmental > Terrestrial > Soil > Palsa > Peat permafrost | place: Sweden: Abisko...
GTGAAGTCGAAGGTCTGCATCTCATAGATGAGCTGCCGGCGGGTCGACGGGTCGGCAGTCGCATTGGCCTGATCGTAGAGGCTCGAATAGTTGGCATTGTCGGTGTGCGTCTCGTTGAACGGCGAGGCGCTCAGCATCGACTCTGCGACCTGGGCCAGGTAGGGATAATAGTTGTAATAATCCTGGGCGAATGGCCATTTCAGGTAGTTGGGGCCGAAGAAGACGCTCGAGGGGACGTTGTTGAGCTTGATCGTGACCCCGGCCGCCTGGGCCTGGGCGGCCAGCACCGTCGCCATCGCCACCGTGCCCGTGGCTACTGCCGAGGTGGTGAGGGTTACCGTCAGGCCTTCCTGGTTTGCTTTCTTCAGCAGGAATTTGGCCTGCGGGACGTCACCTTGCGCGGGCCGGACCAGCGAGCGGTCAAAGTCGGGATCATAGGGGGAGAAGAGATCGTTCGCGATCACCCCGTAACCGTCGAGCGCCGAGTCAATCAACTGCGGGCGGTCGACCAGGAGCCGCATCGCCTGGCGAACATTGACGTCGTTGAATGGAGGCTGATCGACACGCATCGTAAATGGGATGATCTCACCGGACTGTGAGACGACCGTCTTGATGCCGCTGGTGGTGCCCAGCGAAGCGATCTGCGGCCCGTCAAGCGCACCAGCACCGTGGATAACGCCGGTGGCCAGCGCGTCCTGAAGGGTGGTGTTGTCGCTGAAGTCGATGATCGTGAGAGTATCTACGTAGGGAAGCCCGGACTTCCAGTAATGCGGGTTGCGCGTGAACACGCTGCGCTGGCCGGGCGTAAAGCTTTTATAGGCGAAGGCTCCGGTACCAACTGGGTGAGCCGGGTTAAAACCGACCGGAGCGATGTACAGGTTATACCAGAATGCCGCCAGCTGCTCGGCAAAGCTGGAGAATGGCCTGGTCATCTGCACGAGAACGGTGAGCTTGTCGAGTGCCTTCGTGCCGTTCAGATCGATCGGGCCGAGGCCGAACTTCCCGGTGAAATCGTTGGAGGAGATCCGCTGGAATGTGAAGATGACGTCGTCAGCGGTGAAGTCCTTGCCGTTGTGGAACGTGACACCGGGCCGGAGATGGATGACCCACTGTGAAAGCGAGCCTTGATACGCGGTGATCGACTCGGCCAGGACGTACTCGACTTGCGCCTGCCCGTTGAGCTGGACTAAGGGCTGGTAGAGCGACTGCAGACGGGACGTGTCGACGTAGGTGAGGCTCTTGTGCGGGTCGACGGTATCCGAGCTGGACCCGCCGGCGAGGCCCAGCTTGAGGTCGCCACCACGCCGCAGGGGACGGCTGGCCTGGGCTAGGTGGCTGGTGCTGGAGCTGGACCCGCCGCACGCGGCCAGTAAGCCTCCGGCCCCCGCCATGGCCCCGGTAGCGGCAATACCGCGAAGGAATTGGCGTCGATCCAATCCTCCCGCCAGCCGTGGCGCGCTGCTGTGATCCGATCGATTCATGGGACTTACCTCCACGGAGTTCAACCTATTGACGCAAGCGTATTCGGGGGAAGCAAGATCAATAGGCGCACCGCTGCCAGGCGCGGCATCAGAGCGCCAATCCTGTGGGCAACGACGTGTGCGGATAATGCGGCCATAATCTCACAACACGGATGGTCACGCCAGCCGATTGGCACGGCTATAGCTGGCTAGCTAATCCAGGCTCGCGAGCGAAGCCGCCGTGGAGAAACGCGCAGCCGGGGCGGAGCATCGGCGTACCCGCACTAGGCCGATGCCTTTGGCCGGATATGCCTGCTATGCCAATTATGTCGGGAATGCGGGCTGGGCCGCCTTGGTGGTTTCCGGCCCGGCCGGAACCGGAACTTCCGGGCGGGAATCCGCTTCGGTAACTCTTTAGCCGGCCGCTCAGCCGGCCACGAGGAGCACCTTCCCGACGTGCTGGCACCGTTCGAGGAAGCGATGCGCGCCGGCGGCGTCAGTGACGGGGAAGGTGGCGGCGATGGGCACCTTGATAGACCCGCGCCTGATGAGATCCAGCGACGTCGCGAGGTCGTCGGGCGGCGCCAGCCGGAAGCCAACGATCCGCCAGCCGTTCCTGAACAGGGGAATCAGGTCCAGCGCGACCACCTCGCCGGCATGCGCCCCGCAGGTGACGAGCGTGCCCTCCTCGCGTAACACGGACAGATGGGCGCCGAACAGCTCGCCACCCACGGTGTCGAGGACCGCGTCGAAGCGGCACCCGCCCGTGGCGCGCATCAGGTCCGTGGCCATGTCGCCCTCGCCCCGGACGATGACCATGTCCGCGCCGAGCAATGAGACCTGGCGGGCCTTGGCCGCCGCGCCGACCGTCGCGATCACGGTCGCCCCGGCCACCTTCGCGCACTGGACCAGCGCGCTGGCCACACCACCCGAGGCTGACGGAACAAGCACGAGATCACCGGGCCGGACGAGCGCCAGCCGGTTCACCATGTGCCACGCGGTACTGACGACACACTGTCCCGCGGCCACGGCCAGCGGGTCGTCCGCGGGCTCGAGGGGAACTACCACTTTGGCCGGCACGCAGACCAGCTCGCCGTACCCGCCCCAGCGGGTGGTGCCGAAAATCTCGAAGGCCTCACACAGGTCCGGCCGCCACTTGGCACACTGGGCGCAGCGGCCGCAACTGTACTGCTGGAGAGCGGTGACCAGGTCTCCGGTATGGATAGGCCCAGCCCGGTCGCCAACATCGACGACCGTTCCGGTGAACTCGGCCCCCAGGATCATGGGCAGATCGAACGGCCACCGGGATGTCCCGGCGCGGGAGTCAAGGTCCGAGTGGTTGACGCCGCAGGCCAGCACCCGGACAAGGACGTCTCCGGGGCCGATCACGGGATCCGGGATGTCCGCGTACTGCATCGCTTCCGCCGGCCCGTATTCATAAAACGCCGCCGCTTTCACCGGCCCGTGACCTCCGCGTCTGAGTTGGGGCGATTTTCCGGGCCCGGTTCGGCTCTGGACCTTTTTGTCGGATCCGTACCTTTTGTCACGCGGTAAAGGTAACGCTCAACGCTGAAGTCGGACACCAGCTGCCCCAAACTCCACTGACGTAACGCCAGGGTTACCAGGCGGTTCGAAGATGAATAGCCGCAGCCTCGACAGGCAGTCTTGGCTGGTGGTAGCGAGACTGCTCACGCTCGGGTCTGTGCTTCGAGGAGACTATCTCCGCCAAGGACGGGATACAGCCTGATTCCGGCAAATAACTCACTTGCCGGAAACCCGGAACTCGGCCGCTAGGTCCATGTAGCCGCTTAGTAAGCCCATTACTAAGGTAAATCGTAATAAATCATAATAATGCCGGGATCGCCGACCCCCGGCCCGGGCCGCGCGCCGCTGGGCCCGACCATCCCGTTGTCCTGACCGTAGCGGCCTGGTTACGGTAGAGGTAGAAACGAGCACTACCCGACGAGCATGGTCGCTTTCGCCCCGGCCCTCCGGCCTGGCTGACGAGGCGGTGGAAAGCCGGGCGGGTGCTGGCGGGCTCCACCGCGAACGCAGGCGGGAGGGATCGACGACGTGGCAAGCGCCCGTGCGGGCCTGCGGCCGGAGCCGGCGGGAGCGGCCGCCTCCCGGCCCGCGGCCATGCGGCGGGCGGGCCGCGCGGCGCATCCGGTCCGCTACCTCCTCGGCCAGCGGGTCGCGGTCGGCGTGTTCACCCTGTTCGTGGTGTCCATACTGGTGTTCCTGGCCACCGAGGTGCTGCCCGGCAACGCGGCCAACGCCGTTCTTGGCCGCACCGCCGCCAGCAGCCCGGCCGCGCTGCACCGGCTGGAGGCGGCACTGCACCTCAATCGCGGGCTGCTGGACCAGTACTGGCTCTGGCTTTCCGGCCTGTTCACCGGCAACCTCGGCCACTCGCTGGTCAACGGGCAGCCGGTCTGGGGCTACGTCGAACCAAGGCTCATCAACTCCGCCGTGCTGATGCTGGTCACCGGGGTGATCGGCGCGGTGGCCGGCGTCGCGCTCGGCGCGCTCGCCGCGCTCCGCAAGGACGGCTGGTTCGACCACGTGACCGCGGTCATCGCGCTGACCGTGACCGCGCTGCCGGAGTTCGTGGTGGCGATCGGCCTGGTCATCCTGCTCTCGACCGTGGTCACCCACCTGCTGCCGGCCGTGTCGCTGCTGGCGCCGGGGACCTACGCATGGAACGCCCCGCAGTTACTGATCTTGCCCGCGCTCACGCTGGTCATCGTGATCGTGCCGTACATACAGCGGATGATGCGGGCCGCGATGATCGAGGCCCTCGAGTCCGACTACGTCGAGATGGCCAAGCTCAAGGGCGTGCCGATGTGGCGGATCGTGCTCATGCACGCGCTTCCCAACGCGACTGCCCCGACGATCCAGGTCATCGGGCTGAACTTCCTGTACCTGGCGGGCGGGGTGGTCGTCGTGGAGTATGTCTTCGCCTTCCCCGGCATCGGCCAGGGGCTGGTCTATGCGGTTGACAACCGGGATATCCCGGTCATCCAGTTCATCGTCGTGGTGCTCGCCGCGTTCTACGTGTTCATGAATATCGTGACCGACGTGATCGCGCTGCTGGCCACGCCGCGGCACCGGATTCCCAGGTAGAAGCGGAGGGCCCAGGGTATGCAAGACGCTGCTGATCCGGCCCAGGCCGCGCCTGCCCAGCCGGGTGCCGAGCGGATCCGGCGTCACCAATGGCTGGCCGTGCTGGGCCAGGCGGTGCGCACCCCGCGTGGCGGCACCGGGCTGGGGCTTGTCTCCTTCGTCGTGGCGATCGCGGTCATCGGCCCGTTCGTGGCGCCGCACTCGCCGGACGCGCTACTGACCGTCCCGTTCGCGAAGCCGTCCGGATCGTTCCCCTTCGGCAGCGATTTCCTCGGCCGCGATGTCCTGTCCCGGGTTCTGGGCGGCGGGTGGCTGTTACTGCTGATGGCGGTCGCGGCGACGGTGATCGGGATCGCCGTCGGCACGGCGGCCGGTGTCAGCGCCGCCTACCTGCGGGGACGCACCGACGGGCTGATCATGCGGACCGTGGACGTGATCCTGGCCTTCCCCCAGCTGGTGTTCGCCCTGCTGCTGCTGAGCATCCTGGGGGCCAAGCTGTGGCTGATCGTGCTGGCCGTCGGCCTGACCCATGCGCCCGCAGTCGCCCGGGTCCTGCGGTCCGCAACGCTCGACATCTCCGAGCGGGACTACGTCAAGGTCGCCGAACTCCAGGGGATGCGCCCGGCCGCGGTGATGGCCAGGGAAATCCTGCCCGGCCTGAGCACTCCGCTGATGGTGGAGGCGGGACTGCGCCTGACCTACTCGATCATCGTCATGGCTGGGCTCGCGTTCCTGGGGTTCGGTCAGGCGCCACCGGCCGCCAACTGGGGGACCATGATCAACGAGAACCGGGCCGGCCTGGCCCTGAACCCGTGGGCGGTGATCATCCCCGCCATGGTGATCGCCCTCCTCACGATCGGCACGAACATCCTGACCGACGCGATCGGCCGGGTGGCGCTCGGCGTGGACCGCAGGCCCGAGGAGGCGGTCCTCGTGGATGACCTGTCGCCGGCCGAGGGCAGGGTGGCGTGAGCGCCAACGGCGCGCCGGCCGGCGCCGCCGGGAACGGCGCCGCCGGGGGACCCGGGGATTTCCGGCTCGATGTCCGCGACCTGGAGATCCGGAGTGGCCGTCACGGGCCGGCTGTCGTCAGCGGGGTCTCCTTCGCGGTGCGGCCGGGCGAGCTGCTCGGCCTGGTGGGTGAGTCCGGGTCGGGGAAGACCACGGTCGCCCTCGCGCTGCTGGGCTACACCCGGCGCGGGCTGTCGGTCAGCGGCGGCGAGGTCTGCCTGGACGGGGTGGATCTGCTGCGGCTCCCGCCGGGCGAATTGCGGCAGGCGCGAGGGGCCAAGGTCAGCTACGTGCCGCAGGACCCGGCCGCGGCGCTGAACCCGGCCCTGCGGGTCGGATACCAGCTACGAGAGGCGCTCCGGGTTCACCCGGGAATTGGCTACGCCACCGAGGCCCGGATCCTCGGCGTCATGCGCGAGGCCTCCCTGGACGCGACGCCGGACATGCTGCGGCGCTACCCGCACCAGCTATCGGGGGGCCAGCAGCAGCGGGTCGGGCTGGCCATGGCCTTTGCCTGCCGGCCCTCGCTCATCGTGCTGGACGAGCCTACGACCGGCCTCGACGTGTCCACCCAGCGTCACATCCTGGACACCGTGCGGAGCCTGTGCCGGGGCTATGGGGTGGCGGCCGTCTACGTCAGCCACGACCTGGCCGTGGTCAGCGAACTGGTGGCCGACGTGGCCGTCATGTACGCCGGCCGCATCGTGGAGGCTGGCCCCGCGGCCATGCTGTTCCCTAAGCCGCTGCACCCCTATACCCGAGGGCTGCTCGCCTCCGTTCCCGCACCGGAAAGTGCCCGGCGGCTGGCCGGGATTCCCGGGCAGCAGCCGTCCCCAGGGCATCGCGGCCCCGGCTGCGCGTTCGCTCCCCGCTGTGATTTCGCGCTCGATGAGTGCCAGGTCCATGAGCCGGAGCAGGTTGTCCTGGCCGGCCGCACGGTGCGCTGCTGGCGGGTGGCGCAGGTGGCGGCCAGCGTGACGGAGCGCCCCGTGCTCGCGCCCGCCGCCACGGTCCCGCCGGGGCCGCCCGCGCTGGCCCTCCGGGGGGTCTCGGCCAGCTACGGGTCCGTGCCGGTGCTCTCCGGTATCGACCTGGACGTGCCGTCGCAGGCCTGCGTGGCTGTCGTCGGCGAGTCCGGCTCCGGCAAGACCACGCTGGCCCGCTGCATCATCGGGCTGCACCAAGGCTGGACCGGTGAAATGACGTTCCAGGGCGCCCGGCTGGCGCAAGGGGCCCGCCATCGCCCGAAGGAGGTGCTGAAGCGGATCCAGTGCGTGTTCCAGAACCCCTACACCTCCCTTAACCCCAGAAAGACGATCGGCCAGATTGTCGCCGAACCGCTGCATCGCTTCCTGGGCCTGTCCGGCAGGCCGCAAGCCGAGCGGGTGGTCGGCGCGCTCGATGACGTGTCACTCGGCGCTGGCTTCCTGTCCCGGTATCCCGATCAGCTGTCCGGGGGTGAACGGCAGCGGGTCGCGATCGCCCGCGCCCTCGTGGTCGAGCCGGACCTGCTCGTCTGCGACGAGGTCACCTCGGCGCTGGACGTCTCGGTGCAGGCCGTCATCGTGGAACTGCTGCGCACCGTCCAGGCGCAGCGTCACCTCGCCATGATCTTCATCACCCACAACCTGGCCCTGGTGCCTAGCGTCGCGCAGGTCGCCGTGGTCCTCAGGCAGGGCGCGATCGTCGAAGCGGGGCCAGCGGAGCGGGTCCTGGCCCATCCCAGCAGCGCCTACACCGCACGGCTGATGGCTGATGTGCCCCGGCTGGCCAAGGCGGCCCCGCCGCCGTAGCTTTCAGAATCCGATGGCTTCGCGGAGCAGCAGGACGGTGCCGCGCCCGGGGTGGGGGTCGGCGTTGAGGACCAGAAGATGGTTGATGGCACTGGGCTGCCCGTAGGCCACCTGGCACCGGGCGCTTTCCAGCGGAAGGGCGTGGTCTTCCACGCGGCGCAGCGCGGTGCTCAGGTCGGGCACGACTTTCTGTGCCCCGACGATCCAGATCGCGCGGGCGGCGCCGCCGGCGTAGCTGGGTAGCTGGCTTCCGCTGCCCGAGGCGGCCACGAGGGAGCCGGTTTCGGTGAGCGCGGCGACGCTGCCCACGACGACGTCCGGGCTGGCCAGCAGCCTCCGGATCTCGTCCATCTGGGTGGCGCGGTCCATGGCCAGGCCGCGTGGCCTGATGGCCTCGTACCGCCCGCTGTTGTTGATGTCCTCCTCGATGCCAGACAGGCGGAGGGTCTCGCTGGCTGAGGTGAACACGCTGGCGCCCTCGGGTATCAGATCTTTGACGCGGGTACGCGCAGCGGCGGCGTCGTCGAGGATTTCGACGGTGAAACCGTGTGCGGTCAGCGCAGTGGCCGCCCGCTCCAGGCGCTGGGCGGGCGCTGGGTCGGTGAACTCGCCGCGGAGCGCCTCGATCTCGACGCGGTCAGCGATGGCCTGAAAGTCACTCATCGGTTCTTCTTCCTCCTTGTCGTCGAAGCTGGTGCAGGTGGCATCGGGCCGCTGGGAAGCGGGTCATGATGTCACTGAGCTTCCTGCTCGCTGGATGATGTGTTCGTCTCAGCAGTCCGACAACACAGCCCTCCGGAATGTGAGGCGGCCGCCAGCCTCACATTCCGGTGCGCCGTCTTGTCGAACTGGTGAGGGCAGATGCGACCGAGGGAGCTGGCGACACCATGACCACCCGATCCGGGCCAGCAGCCGGCCGGCCCGACCCGGGCCTGACCGCGATCATGAGCGAGCGGCGTCAGCTGATCAATCTCGCCTACCGGCTCCTCGGCTCCCTGGCTGACGCCGAGGATGCCGTGCAAGAGACCTGCGCCCGCTGGTATGCCCTGTCCCGTCAGCAGCAGGACGCCATCGAATCTCCCGGTGCCTGGCTGATGACGGTCGCCAGCCGCATCTGCCTCAACCTGCTCGGCTCGGCGCGGGCCCGGCGGGAGCGCTACGTGGGCGAATGGATCCCCGAGCCGCTGCCCGAACGCACGGAGTGGATCAGCGGGCGGCTGGGCGGGACCACCGCCGACCCGGCCGACCGGGTCACCCTGGATGAGTCGGTCGCCATGGCGTTCCTCGTCGTGCTCGAATCGATGACCCCGGCCGGGCGCGTCGCGTTCATCCTGCACGATGTCTTCGGTTACTCCTTCGCCGAGGTGTCCGAGATCGTCGGCCGCAGCCAGGCGGCGTGCCGCCAGCTGGCCTCCTCAGCCCGCCGCCGCATCCGCTCGGCACAGGCTCCCGCGACCCCGCCAGCCCAGCAGGCCGGTGTCATCAGGGCCTTCAGAAAGGCATGGGAAGCCAAGGACATCGACGCCCTGATCGGCCTGCTCGACCCCGGCGCCACAGCGATCGCCGACGGCGGCGGCCTCGCCGTTACCTTCCTGCGCCCCATCGAGGGCGGCGAGCAGATCGCGCGCGCCTGGGTGGAGATCGCCAACCGGGCGCCCAGCAACCTGACGTTCCTGGAGCGGACGGTCAACGGCCAGCCCGGCCTGGTGGCTCAGCACGGCGGCGTCACCGTGACGGTTTTCGCGTTCAACGTCACAGGCGGCCGGATCAAGCACATCTGGGCCGTACGCAACCCCGAGAAACTCCGTCGCTGGATGACGGGCTGACGCGCATCTCTCAATCCCGTCCGGTCCGCTGAGTGACCAGGCAGGACATCAGGCCCTTCGCGGGTGGCCGGTCAGTCGGATTTTGCCGAGCGTTCGACATTGTGCAGTTTTCCCTCGGCCACATCGACGTGATAGAGGCTTGAGCCATCACAGTCGTCGTCGGCGACGAGCAGGGTGCCTACGCTGCGGACGTCGTGTCCCGCCTGCGTGGCGCGCTCCTTGGCACGCGCCCCGGCTTCGGAGTCCGTAACCTCCTGGCCGCCTGGGAAAGTTATGACGCGGTGCGTGTGGATGACGCGCCCGTCCTGCGGGTCGTAGAGGACACAGATTTTGCCAGGGCCTGGCTTCTTAGCCAACGGAGCTTCTTCGGTAATGGCCTGCCCATACCCCAGGATCTGGAAGTTACAGTCGGCGTAACCCTGCAAGGCCCCGTACAGGAAGGCCACTGTTACCACATTCTCGTCACATATCGCGGGCACCACGAGCTTATTTGGCGGGACCGGAATATGAGGCATCTGAAATTGTGTTCCATCGTCCAGCTTGTCGAGGGTGAAGTAGGCCATGACCCCGCACCATGCTGTGCCAGAGCAGTACGACAGGGCTGCCGACGCATAAGCTTTCTGCGCCGGAATATTGATGTCCAGGCTCCAGCTGGCGGTGCCGGAGTCGTCGCAATCCGTGCCAAAGGCGCCAAAATCCGAAACGGAGTTCCAATAGATGTTCTCGATGGCCAATATTGTCCCCCCAACCGTAAGATTAAATTCTGTCAATGACCAATGTTGCGATATGATAGCCGGGCTTACCTGGCCCGGACGGCGGGTTCTGTCGACCCAGGCCGACGGGTGTGCTGAGCAGGCCGATGGGCCCTGCCGGACGGGCCGCCGGGGCCGGCGGGCTCTGCTAGCCGAGACTGATGGTTATTGCTTGCCGCCTACCAGCCTCAGGGCAGTAGGCCGACAGGGGGTAGTCCTGCAGTGCCCGGGAGTTGCGTAACAGTGCACTCAGGCGGGACCGGGCCCAGCCAGGCATGGGCGCGGTGCCGGTACTTGCCGGGCGGCTCCCCATAGGCCGCCTTGAAGATCTTGCTGAAATGCGCCGGGTCATCGAAACCCCAGCGCCTGGCGATGGTGAGCACGCCCCGCTCGGCCAGGGCCGGGTTCTCCAGGTCGCGGCGGCAGTTGTCCAGGCGGCGCTCGCGCACCCAGCGGGCCACCGACGTGCCCTGGCCATGAAAGAGCCGGTGCAGGTAGCGCACGGAGATGTGGTTGGCGCGGGCGATCGCCTCCGGGTCCAGGTCCGGATCTCCCAGGTGCCTGTCGATCCAGGCGCATACCGTCAGCAGCAGCGACCTCCGCACCGCCGCCGGGTCGGTCGGGGGCCCGCCCGCGCATTCGCCGAACAGGGTGGCCAGCAGGTCAAGCACGTTGTCGGCGAGCCGGTAGTTGACCGAGTCCTCCGACTGCTCCAGGTTGGACACCAGCCTGCGCAAGAAGGGCGCGACCAGCGATCCCGTGCTCTGGCTGCTGGGGACCGGGGTGACGAGAACCTGGTCAACCGCAGCGGGCGGCAGGCGCAGGCGATCACAGGGAAACATCAGGAAGGACATCTCGTGAGGCTGGTCGAACGTCATGGTGTAGGGACGGCGGCAGTCATAGATGACCAGGTCACCTGGCTGCAGCAGGGCCTCGCGGCCGGCCTGGGAGAGATGGCACGAGCCGCGGGTGAGCAGCCCGACCTTGTAGCGGTCCGCGTCCCGGATGGCGATCATGCGGCGGGTCCGCGAGGCCACGTGCGGGTCCGCCGTCACCCGTGAGACCAGCAGGTCGCCAAGTTCCCAGTGAGCCACCTCGCCGCGGAACGGCTCCCGGCTCGTCGGGGCGCACTCCAGCGGGACGAAGGTGGCCGAGATCCAGTGCCGCCACTGGGCGAAGCGGTCGGCCTGAGTCACTTCCTCAGTGCACAACACCTCGGCGAGTGCCATCTCTCTTCCCTAAGTCGCGCGACCAGGTGAGGGCGTCTG
>Ga0302325_10029934_pt1 | contig 11235 bp, 5 predicted proteins | sample Palsa_T0_2_FD_201948 | JGI IMG/M metagenome (GOLD analysis project Ga0302325, IMG submission 201948) | Peat permafrost microbial communities from Stordalen Mire near Abisko, Sweden - Palsa_T0_2 | ecosystem: Environmental > Terrestrial > Soil > Palsa > Peat permafrost | place: Sweden: Abisko...
CAAGTAGACATAGTAGTTCGCAAATGATATTTCGGTTCGAGATCTCGGAGCTGTGGACGGATGGATGCTTGAAGTAGAGGTGTGGCTTCGCTGAGTATGCTTGTGTACCTGGAGTTCCTGTTTGGGACTTATAAAATGGGAAATCATGAAAGATGTGAGAGCCTACTATATTCCCCCTATTTGGAAGGAAGAATGGAGGTGATTTTTAAAGAGAGGTAGGCAGTGCTTGAAACAAAGAGAAGGGATTGCATCCCACCAAGAGGATGTGGTAAGATAGGGAGTTGCTAAAAGTAGGTTTTTCATTAACAAGATTTTATACTTGCTGTATATTCCATATTGCCACGCCGTGAGCACGCCACGCCCTCAAATACAAACTGAGCCTCGCATTGCCCAAACGCCGTTATCGTCATCGCAGCAATACCAACGCCCTTTCCCTCGCCATTCTTCGCTGAAGATCCCACCCGCTCATGCCTCCCACGCCTTGTAGAATTCCTGCACAAGCTCGGGTGCATCCTCGAGCATATTGCGTTCGGGCTCCCATGTCAAGTCCTCGACGAGCGGGTAGCCAACCCAGCGCGCCAACAGGGCCTTTTCGAGCGGTCCATCGTTAAACTGTATAGTGAGAGGTAAATTAGCAGCTGTGTTGAAGATGAAGGGGGAAGGGAGGGACGTACGCGCTTCAATCCCGCGGCGAGGAACTCGGCAACGGCGAATGCGGCCTTGGCCTTGTTCTGGTTTTCACTTTCGCCTTCGCCGGTGCTTGGTCGCGTCGTCTGCGTTGCATGTATTAGTTTGTATATGGGGAGGGTATATGCAGGGCAAGAAGGAAGGGAGATTTGCCTTGGTAGTCTTGGGGACTTTGTTGCTGCTGGAGCTGCCGGAGGGCCGGCCGCGTTTCTTCGGTGCTTTCGCTACTGGCTCTGCACTCGATGCGTCTGCTTTCTCTGCTTCTGTGGTGTCGGCGAGGTTTTCTTCGGCCTGGCTGCTTGCGGACTTGTCCTCACGGGAGGGACGGCCGCGCTTCTTCGTCGGTCTCAACACTGGCATTGCGCTTGAGGTTTCTACCCTTTCTGCTTCTTCTTTGGCGTCGGCGGTGACTTCTTCGTCTTGACTGTTTGCAGGCTCGTCGCCGCGCTTTTTATCGTTTTGGTCGGGCTTCTCCTGAGCCTCCGCCGCTGCGCTGCTCACACCCACTGCAGGATCGCTGCCCTCACCGGCCTCTATTTCTCCGTTCGCTTCTTTGCCTCCACCTCCAGCATCAGGGGGAACAGATGCTCTCGGCTTAAGAATGATGTAATCAAAAGTCGTATCTTCTGAAGCTTTCGCTTCGTAGAAAATGTCTCCAACACTCGTATCTCGCTCATGTTCTTGCACTTGGTCGTCGTCTTCTTCCTCATCATCTTCTGCGTCGCCCATAGTCTTAAATCCTGCCTCGAGACGCATTGGCTTCTCCTTCTCCTCTCGCGGAATCTCCCTCGTAACAGCCACGGTATTTCCTCCCTTAATTTCGACCAGCTTCGCCCGCCGGCGGCCGTATGTCTTGAGCTTCGACGAGGAGGAGATGGAGCGGTGGTTGGCTTGCGCTTGGGATTGCGATTGTAGGGAGAGGCCCTCGTTCTCCGAACTCGAGTTGAGGCGCGCCATAGTACTAGGGGTAGGCTTGCAACCGGGAGTAGAATGATTATGGAAGTTCATGGAATTGGGATTGTAATGCGATGCGCGGCAATGTTTGCTTGATGTTGAAGTGGAGACGCGTCGCGCGTCGCGTGTTGCTGGCAAAACGCCAGGCGGTGAGAATTGGATTTGATTATCCGTTGCGCTGCGGCCACCAGGGCCAGTAACGCACCTGACTAAGCATAGAACACCAAAGGTTTGTAACTGAAGCTCACTATAAGTTAGCGACCATATTGCTAGAATTCAGGGGGCAGATCACTAAGTTTCAGGGAAACGTCCCTAAGGCCTTGAAACACGGTATCTCGTTGGCCGCTTAGCGATACATGGACCAATGCGTTCCTGTCCGCAGCGCAACGGATATAATAATTTATAAAATAATAAAAATAGATAAATATATTTTATGTTATTTTTATTATTGAAACAAAAGTAAAGAAAATATATAAGTTTATATATTAGCTATAAAATGAATTTTTAATAAAATATAATATAATCTTCAGTTAAATTTTTAAATGCTAAAGCTGATTTCATTAAAGATGCTAAAATGAATGAACCAGATTACCTTGTTCCTCCTCTTTCTTCTCTGTAATATCTCTCCCTCTAGCTACCTCTTCAGACCATCCTGTGACTAAAATAAAAAAATGCTGCAACTTTCACATCAGTTAGCATGCCCCGTCTCATTCAAATGACTAAAAAGCGCATTCCTCGATCCAAATTGCGTATGGCATCTGCTGCATGTGAGACCCTTCTTTGCCTTGGACGTGGGAGTTGGGAATTGATGATTATCCTTCGTATGCCTCTGGAGTTCATCATAAGACCACATGACCGTCTGGCATGTCGGACATTTTATCTGATCTTCCTTTGGATATTCCTCGCTGTGGGAGAGAAGATTTCTCGGACACTCGCTCACGTGTTCCTCGAAAGCACCAGAGCGACGGAACTTTTCACCGCATCCACTACAAACACCATCACGGGGATTCCACTGGGGTGTTTTTGGACCGAGAAGGTTTCGAGGACATTCGCTCACATGGTCGTCAAACGCCCCAGAGCGACGGAACTTTTCACCACATCCACTACAAATTCCATCACGGGGATTCCATTGTGGCATTGCTGCATGAGGTTAGCTTTGGAATATTTTATGACAGGTACGGGCTCACCTTTTGTTGTGCCTGCGTGAATGTTTTGGTCAAGGACTGACTGATGAGACTGTAGTTCCTCCAGGAAACTATCAGGCAGCGGCGGAGTGGCCGTATAAGGCCGAGATCCGTAAGGTGTGGCGATGTTGTCACTGTTTTCTCTATTCAACGACGGCGATGCTTGGACATTACGGGGCTTGGTCTGCTTTGGTAGGGGTGAACGACTCGTGTCCCTGGAGGGATAGGACATGGAGGCTTTGTCACTGTTTCTGTTGCGATTTGATAGCACTGGCGGTGTATCAATCGAAGGGGTGTAGAGTCCTGGCAAAGATTCGGACGGCAAAGTATAGCTCTCATCGAACCCGGAGTCTTTTTCTGGTATTGTAGGCCTAGGCTTTGGATGGATTGGAAGCTCCTTGCGCCCTAGTGATGTTGAAGGCGGGGGACCTAGAACTGATTTTGGCGTTACTCTTGGAGTCTGTGCCTGTGGCAGAGTGTGTACGTCGGGCCCAGAAGTGCGTATGGTCGGGAAACGTAACCGCAAGATAGTCTTCAACGCCAAAGCATGATCTGGTCCGAGCCTCCTTTCAAACCCCTTCATAGCATCTTTCAATAGCTGTTCTCCTTCCGGAGCCCATCCCAGCTCCATGTACACGACCCCGAGTCGATGCATAGCCTCCAACGTCAAAGGATGATCCGGAACAAGCTGCGTTACATAACCATCCATGGCTCGCTTGATCAAATTGCTTGCTTGGGAAAGCTTCGCGGGATCGGCCATATAGCGATATCCCAAGGTTGCGGAAGCGTCCAGTGTTCGGATATCATCAGGACCAATGGTTTTGTCGAAACCATCCAGAGCACACTGAATCAATTTCTCTGCTTCGGCGGGAGACTGATCATTGAGTTTTCCTAGACTCAAAACTGCTTCAAGTGTGTTAGGATCCTCAGAGCCCAGAATGTTGTTGAATCCATCAAGAGCTTGCTGGATGCTCTGCCTTGCAAGATCAACAACTTCTTGTTCTGAATAAAGATCTCCGAGCTTGAGAGCCGCGGTGAGCATAGCTAGCTCTTTCTGTACAGCGACTTTTGAAGCACCTTTTGCTCTGGGGAACCAATCAAATCCATCAATAGCTTGCTGATACAACCCCTCCGCCTCTTCATAGTGGCCCATACATGCACAAGTATTGCCCAGTTCTGTAACACTCCGTAGTGTTAATTCGTGGTTCATTCCCAGAGTCTTCTCGAATCCTTTCAAGGTATCTGTGAAATATTTTTTTGACAAGTCCAGTTTCAGCTGTTCAAAATACAGCTTACCCAGAGAACGCGATGCCTCCAGCGTCACCGAGTCATCCGGACCAAGTGCTTTCACTAAGCCTGTGAGCGCAAGTGTGCATAATGTCTCCGCTTCATCTAGCTTTCTCACACGGATGCAGACAGATCCCAAATTCTTAGCTGCTTCGAGCGTAGGAGTGTGGAACTTGCCCAGTGTTCTGCTGTAACCTTCATATGCACGTCGAAGCATTGCTTCTGCATCGGTTATGTTACCACTAGCCTCTTGAACTAGGCCAAGTTTTCCAGCTGCTTTCAGGGCCTCTCTTTCATCGAATTCCTGGTAGCCCTTCAAACAGTCGCGAAACATGTCCTCCGCATCTGGCAGCCTGCCTAGTTCTTCGTAGAGTACGCCTAGCGAAAACCGCGTAGAGCATACCGCCAAAGCTTGTCCAGGAATCTCGGTCAACCCCTCTAGAGCTCTTCGAAACTTTTCCTCTGCCTCCTGGAGCCTGTCCTGCAGGATGCAAGATCTAGCCGTATCTCGCAACGCAACTAAATACAATTCTTGGTGCTGATGATATCCTCTCTCATACCCATCCAAGACGTGCTGGAACTTCCTCTCTGCATCGAACGAGTTCTTTTGGTCCAGATAATAATTGCCGAAGTCAGAGATGACGGTGAGGGTATATTTGTCGTAAGGACCATATCTCTTCTCAACACCATTTAATGCAGTTTGATACAGCGGCCCCGCACTGTGCAGCTTCTCTAAGAATGTGAAGACAATAGCCAGCCGACGGATCGACGACAGCGTCATAATATGATCCGGGCCTAGCGCAGCCTCGAATCCAGCCCGGGCTCTTTCGTAAAGTACCTCTGCCTCCTGGTATTTCTTGAAGAACTCATTGACGATGGCCAGGTTCAGAACCGTAATCAAGGTCAATATGTGCTCTTTTCCGACATGCTTCTCACCTTCTAATCGTTTCAGGGCGTATACATAAGTCTCCTCTGCCTCTTCATATAGCTTCTTCCTTAATTCAGACTTAAGGTCATCTTCCCCACTGCCCCAAGAACTTTCAAATGCATTCACGTGTATCGGAGCCTTACCATATTCCTTCAGCGCACGCTGGTACACCTTGGCAGCTTCAGTAGGATTATTGTCGTCTGCGTAAAGAAGGCACAAATCGGCAATCGTGCTAAACTCGACCTTGTGCCACTTAGTAGCCTTCTGGTCACTTTTCGGTTCGTTTGGTTTTTTTTCCTTTGAGCTAGGGTTTGCCTGGGGAGTAGGGTTCCCTTTGGGAGGTGGAGGCATCTTGGAAGCTGGAGCTACTCTGGAAGGCCTTCTGGCTGCAGTGCGAGTTTTAGAAGAAGGATCTTTAGAAGCAGCTTGAGCTTCAAGAGCTTTGGCTTTTTTTCTCTGTTCTCTCTTCTTGTTTTTCTCTTTGCAGATCTTGAGTATCTGTTGGAAAGCGCGTCTTGCTTCCTCTGAGTTTCTCTGTCTGACACAAATCTTTCCCAGAGTATGCATTGCTTCGAGTGTTTCTGTGGCACTTCGCTTTTTTATGCTTCTGAGCCCATCTATCACGAGGTTATGCATAAGCTGCGCATCTTCAAGCTGGCCAATCTCAAGATACACTTCGCCTAGGGTTTTCAGCTTCTTAAACGTGGATTCCTTGGCTGGATCAAGTTCGCCCCCCAAATTGGATTTCCTCTCCGCTAGGAAGTCTGTCCGGCTCTTGAGAAGGTGGCGTATAACGTTCTTTTTGTTTGCCTTCACGGCAGCGAAAAGATGCTCGACTTTTTCTTCATCAGAGTCAAAAGAATCGACTTCATACTCGGAGATCATATCATTGTCGAATCGCCTGTACTCCGTAGCACGCCAACGCATGAACCATGGGGGATTATCAGGGGTCTTCTCACTGAAATCTTTGAGATGGAAAAAATCTGCTACTGTGCGTGGAGATTCCTCATCCGAAGATGGTTCGTAATCTGAGAGAGTTTCCGGTTCATAAAGACTCTCCGAATCCGAGTTCTCCCCATCCGAGTTATCGTTTGGATTGTTTGGATTCTTCTCGGGAGTCAGGGCCTTCCGCAAATGCTCGAGAGCCATGCTTGCGCGGATTTCTGTTTTGCCTTCGTCGTTTCCAGTTCGAATTTTCCCCCTACGCCACAAATCGTCGGTATCGGCCTCACCATCAATGTCATCGTCCTCACCATCTTCGTTGTCATTCTCGTGGCCATCACTGTCTTCGTCTTTCCCACCGTTGTCCCCATTGCTCCTCTCGCTAGTGTCACTATCATTATCACTATCGTCTTCAGCAGAACTGTCGGCTTCTCCGTGTTTACTGCTCTTCTCAGTCACCGTTCCGATATAACGGCATTCTAGCAACCCGCTGCGAGTTACCCCGACGGTTGTAACTAAGAGCAAAGGTTCCGGAATATCGTCGTATTCTCGCAGGAGCAAACACTTCTTCCAGTGACGCAGCACTGTCTTGATCTTCACCCTCACAGCCAAGTTTTCTCCAACCGGCATTAATTTAGGAATGTCCTGTCGAGTCAACTTCCGATAGCCCCATTCCCCTGTGACACCACCCTTTTTATCAATGATCATCAGTTCATAGTCTTTATCAATCAAGCCCCGAATCTTCTTCGACAGATCCATACGCATGTCGTCAAGCGTAGCTGGACACCACGACCAGGGCCCGGAGTCGGCCATAGTGACGCCTCCGTGAAAAAGACATTCAAATGGAATGTATCCGAGGTGCTTAAGAATGTCTCGTGTGATTTCGCCCTCAACTCGGGTGAAGTCGCAGTCAGGTATGTTCAATAGCAAGGCCGCGATAATAGTACGATCACGTGCCCATGAGGTGCTACGTGCTTTGAGAATAGCCAACAGGTCGCCAAGTTCACCAATTGGCTTACGGAGTCGTCGAATAAATCCTGATACAAGCCAGTGTGCGCGGGAAGTAGCACCGGGATCTTGAGCTAGAACATCCTTGTCCAGATCTTTGATCAAAGGCATCGTACCTCCTCTAGGATCTTTGAAGAGTACTTTCACCCTCTTGGACATAATCAGCTCCAAAGCTGTCCATCCTCTGGTAAACCAGGTGGAGAGCACCAGTGCGAGGCACGGACTGCCGTCGTCTCTCCACTCAAAGTTGATGAGATAATTGTCATGAACAACCGTAGTTGCGGCATTTGCATAATTAGCATGCATTCTGTTGAGGGCCTTACTTCGGGCTTTGGATTCCTGAGGTATAGATAATGCATCCCACCAGATACCTGTGCAATTCAAGACCTTTGCTACTTCGGCGAAGAAGTCGAAAAGACATTTATTGACACATCCCGCATTCTTGACTCCAACTCCCGTACCATCTGACCAAACGTGCGAGATTGCGATGTAAGACTCATTTGGCCGACTGAGGTATGGCCCAATTGTCGACCAAGCGGTTCCCTTCCCAATTTCGAGGGATGTCTCAAGAAGATCTACGTTGAACGTCCGTTGCTCACAAGCGTCTGGCACATAGCATTTGTGCATTTGTGCAACTGTGGTGCTGTCGATTTGAGCGCGCTGGCATTTAGTTGGCGTACAGAAATCATGATTGCCGTGGAAAGCTTGGAAAGACTTCTTGTGGGACGTTATGGCTTTGATGAAGTGTGGCAGGTCGCTGTCTTGGCGTTCGCTGAGACCAACGAGATTCCAGAGCCGATTTCTGCAAATTCCAAGGTCCTGAATTCCTTGCGCAGCCTCCTCAATCACAGGCAAGGTTAGAGTTGACGGTAGGAATTTGCGATCCCAATCTTCAAGAAGATCCTTAGGACGAATAACCGCCTCGTCCTCAATAAGCATCATCCATGAGATAATGTTGCATACGGCCGCAAGGTTCACACGAGTCGGCTCTGATCCATCCGTTGGAGACGGCCCATCGAAAAAGGGACGAAAAGAATTTGAGCTTTTGGGTGGTATGGATTCTTGTAGAATCATGCAACATCCATAGACAGCAGAAGCTAGGTGTGTGTGCGCCCTGGTTAGCTTCTGCTGGCTACTTAGACATGCCTGACAAGACATAGCCACCAAAGCCCAGCGTCGAAAAGGTTCCCAATCACAATCGGGAGCTGCGTACTCCATGCGGTTTCTGGTTTCGACGCACTTCTTGTTGGTGCATTCATGAATTTTGGCCTGAATGCACAATTGGCCTATTTGGTCCAGGAAACCCAATCCCCTTTCGCCTAAATCGAGATCCGGTATATTCAACCACATGTCGGAACGAACTTTGGAATTGGGACAATCTTTCCAATTCGGCGTATTTCGTCGAAGTGCAGGAAGCGTGAGTTCGGTTTTCGATGTCAGTAGAAAGAGCGGAAATTTAGGGGGCTCTTCCTCTTCCCCTTCCTCTTCCTGTTTTGGCGAGTCGTTATCGTCCGCTGTTTGTGTTACCTCGGTGAGTTCTTCGGCATTGGCCTCGTCCCCAGCCTCATCCTTCTTATGCTCTTCTTCATCGTTGTCATCATCTTCATCGTCGTCATCTTCATCGTCGCCGTCATCTTCCTCGTCGTCATCGTCTCCCTCTTCGGAGTCATATTCTTCAGAGTCATCAGATTCCTCATAGTCTGGATTGTCGGCCAAGGTTTGAAGCATGACATGGTACTCATAGGCATCTGAGATATCCGTAGCGGATACCACCGCATTCTCCTATTGCGAGTTAGCTGCTGATACTTGAGCCACAAATCGGCAATGAATAACATACTGAAGGAGAGGCCATTTGAAACAAACTGATGGCAGAATTCAAAGCAGGAGTGCGCTGTAGAAATAATCGATAGTAGACTCGGAGAGTCGAAATTATCTGGTTGAATGATAAAGTCCTATTTTGAAACTTTCACCTCATGGATATGTGGGCTGTACTACGTATCAGTAATCAGAAGCAGCTCTCGCTGATAAGCCTCAAGCTCGCATGGCCCAAGCTGGATCGTCGATCACCATCGAAACCCAAGTAAAGCCATAAGGATTGATTCGAGGCCCTGCTACTCTGTCCCCGTCTCCAGTGAGGGAGAAGGGCAGCGCAGCCACTTTCTCAGGAGGGGAGCATCCCGTAACTTTCAGCTGGAATAATTCCAGCGCCAATTGGTCACAATTTATGGAGCGTGACAGGCGGGTTGCCGGTTGATGCGGGCAGTTCTATGCACGAAGCTTGGTGATCCTCAGCTTGAATATGCATCGCAGCATCAGGGAATTCTCCGCAAATCGAAGCAATGGACTGGGGGGAAGGGCCTGGTACAGTGGCGACTGACACCACCCCGCCGTCAACCAATACGGTCCAAGTCAGCCTCACACCTCTGCCGCACCTAGACTCTTGTGGAGCTGTGGTGACAAATGTGTAGAATCTGGTTGGGTGCTTCTGGCTTGGTGTAGTTGCCGCGACTGGCTACACTAAAGCTGAGTTTTCTGACAGCCCTGCCGTTGAATGTTCAGCTTGACGTTTCCCCCACCACCACGTGTGCCACGTCTCAGAAGCTGCAACAACTCCTGTACACGGTAAGAGATTGATTGGAGCTTTTGGGTGTGATTTGAAGAGGATGCAGTATGTGTTACGTCCGTAGGAGAGAAAACTCGCGGTCATTTGCCGCTGCGGCAAGGGTTGCTCGGTTGGTGATGAGCATGCCTACCTAGTAATTACGGCACCTAAATAGTGCTTATCATAAGCTAGTCCTAAACCTAAAATAGACATCGAGGGGACGCAGAGTACGAAGGGGTTGTTTGCTTCCTTTCTTATGCTATAGCCATCAAGAATCTCTTCAAGGAGGCATCACATCCTATTTCGAATTTTCTCGTCGACAAGGGTTATGTGGGCTGACATCCCTGCTGTGCCAGGCACTGATGCAGCGTGATCATCGAGCATCAGCCTCAGCCTTCACATTGGGTCTTCTCAGTACCCACTCCTCTTGTATCTACCCAAGACCAACCTCCATCTTGCCTACCGACTTCAATATCACCATAAACATATCGTTGGGACATAATGCCTCCCGCAGCATGGGCGAAATTCCTTGAAGGCTCGCGAGGCTTTCTTCAGCCCCGCACCATCAACACCACAGACCCCATCACCGTCTCCGACTACCTCGGAGCACAATGGCTAAACCCAGGCGATATCCTCTCTATCCTACTCCTCTTGGGCCCGGATATTGTCCAAGGTGCTGTCGCACAGATGGCTGGTAGAACTATCACCCCTGTTGCGTTTTCATTCGGATGGGTTGCCTATGCGGCTTCAGCGCTGCTGAATGCCGTTGGCGGTATGCTTTCCTTCTATCACGATCTGCATGAATAGGCTGGCTAACCAATGAATGGCAGATGGGTGCTTGATGCCGGACACAGAAATGGTGAACACGCTCGTAATCGGTGCAGTAAGTGGACATATCCGTACAACAAAGACTTGGATACTAGGCCGGTTGCTGAGAGATGGTGATGACCTCGTGGATAAAGAGATGGATGACCGGGAGGAAGCACATATACCACCAAGCGCCACGCCATCGTCAATCGCATCTTCACAGGATCAACTCAAGGGCAAGGCGAAGGATAGGCCATGGGAGGCGCTTCGAGTCTCCGTCTTTGAAGTGATTCCTGGCGCGCCGCACGGCATCCCGACTCGAGATTGGGTATGGTGGTCAGGCTATGTGATAATTATTGTGCAGCTGGCTATATCGATCATACCGTGGATCAAGTCTCAGGAATGGGGAACGTTCATGATCGCCGGAGTTGGGAATTTCCTGGCTTTGCTAGAAGGTTCGTTGCCACAGTGGAGGAGAGAGAAATGGGCATGTCCGAAAACGGGTGGTGCAACAGTCACGATCACACAAGGCAATGGTAGTCGACATGCGATGGTGATTTTGCAGTCGAGGGGGAAGGGCTTAGACATCGAGATCTTAGCCCAGGGGACTAGGACTAAAAAAGCTTCGACGTTCACCAGGATATCTACTGCCGTCCTTGCTCTTCTCTGGATCGCGTTGTTGGGTACTGTTTCGGGATTGAAGATTGATACTTGGTGTAAGTCAACATTTCCCTCACCTATCTCGCTAACGATATTAACCTATACCGTAGATCTGCTGGGAATCGGACTTCTTGGTAGCATCCAAAACGTCGTTGCAGCAGGAGCACCACGGTCAC
>Ga0302325_10029935_pt1 | contig 11235 bp, 12 predicted proteins | sample Palsa_T0_2_FD_201948 | JGI IMG/M metagenome (GOLD analysis project Ga0302325, IMG submission 201948) | Peat permafrost microbial communities from Stordalen Mire near Abisko, Sweden - Palsa_T0_2 | ecosystem: Environmental > Terrestrial > Soil > Palsa > Peat permafrost | place: Sweden: Abisko...
ACTGCGATAGCCGGCAGATCTCCCCCGAACCTTGTGGGACCTAGTTGCCCGAGCATCAAACCGATCGCCATGTCATCCCTTGACGTTGAAGCACTCTTGGACTCGACTGCAAATGTCACCCCAGTCGAGCTGAACGGATCAGCAAAGTCCAAGGAGATAGATGACCGACACAAGATTGAGCGCAACGACCGCCGCGACCGAGAACGAAACCGCGACGGAAGCAGAGACCGTGATCGGGATCGAAAGCGTAGGGACCGTAGCAGAGACAAGGTGCGCAGAGATAATGGGGACAAAGAGTTGATTAGAACGCCCACTAGTGATCATGGAAGCGCTCATGGAAGTGTCAAGAGTAGGCGTAGAAGCAGAAGCCGAGATGATGAGCGACGACACTCACGCCGCCACAGAGATAGCCCGGACGAGGTCGGTCGCAGAGATGGCGATTTCTACAGAGGAGGTGGCCGTACTCGCTCCCGCTCTAGGAGCCCGAATAGATATTACCGCCCCCGAGGCGATCGCCGTGATCGAGACGATGTAGAGGGTCCCAAGCCAAGGGAAGACCGACGAAACGGACGACGAGCAAGTAAAAGCCCAAAGCGGGAATCTACACCGCCACTGACTGAAGACGAACGTGATCGTCGCACAGTCTTTGTTCAACAGCTAGCTGCTCGTCTTAGGACTAAAGAACTCATAGCATTTTTCGAGAAAGTCGGTCCCGTCAAGGAAGCTCAGATTGTGAAGGACAGAGTCAGCGGAAGATCCAAAGGGTACGTCTCCATTTCCTAACAACCAAGCCACCCTACTGATAGGTTCGCAGTGTTGGCTACGTTGAGTTCAAGAACGAAGAGTCGGTCCCTGCTGCTATTCAACTCACTGGTCAAAAGCTCCTAGGCATTCCGATCATTGCCCAACTCACCGAGGCCGAGAAAAATCGTCAAGTTCGCAATCCCGAAGCCGCAGGAAGTAATCCAAACCAGATCCCGTTTCATCGACTATATGTGGGTAATATCCATTTCAGCATCACTGAAAGCGATTTACAGAATGTATTTGAGCCTTTTGGCGAGCTCGAGTTTGTTCAGCTACAAAAGGAAGAGCAAGGTCGTAGTCGAGGATATGGTTTTGTCCAGTATATTCTCCGCCCCCCTTTGGTCGATCAAGCTAACACTTCTAGGTTTCGTGACCCCAACCAGGCTCGTGAAGCTTTGGAAAAGATGAATGGGTTTGATCTTGCTGGTCGCCCAATTCGTGTTGGTCTTGGCAACGATAAGTTTACTCCTGAGTCCACCGCCAGTCTTCTGCAGAGATTCCAAGGACAGAGCCACCAACAACATTTCCAGGGGTCTGCATTCTCCGGCGCTGGTGGACGTGGTCCTCAAGCAAGCAGTGGGAGCAATTTCGATCGTGGTGGTGGCCGGGACAACGATAAAGGTTCAGGCGGTGCCAGTGCTCTTGATGATACTGACGTCGGAGGCGTAAACTTCAACAATTATAGTCGAGATGCATTGATGAGGAAACTCGCTCGAACAGACGAACCAGCGCCTGCTGCTAAGGGTCGAGATGAGAGGCGTGAGATCCTGAAGCCAAAGACCGAGACAAAACCTCTGCCTGTTAACGTCAATATGGCCAGTAGGTGTGTTGTCCTGAAGAATATGTTCGATCCTGCAGAGTAAGACAGATGCTTCCGTTCCCCTTATTTGAAGTTACCACTAACAGTTAACTCCAGGGAAGAAGGTGAAAACTGGGAAAAGGAATTGGAGGATGATGTCCGCGCAGAAGCGGAAGAGAAATATGGCCATGTTGTTCACATTGCTCTAGATCCAAACTCGCAGGGCGACATCTACCTTAAATTTGACCGGGTCCAAGGAGGGGAGAACGCTATCAAAGGCCTCAACGGCAGATACTTTGGCGGCCGGATGATCAGCGCTACTCCTGTTGTGGATGCCGTCTACAGCAGTTTGTTCTCACGCACAAAGGCTATTTAAGATGCTAATCATGGCCTCATTTATTGGGACTCTAGGGTTGCCCGAAGTATGAAAATTTATTACGCTTGTTCCAATCATCATAGCTAATGGCTTTCTAGACCTCACTCAGAAGAGCCTTCCAACTCCGCATAACCCTTTCCTACGAACCCTGGATCAATTTTAGATGCCCTCCGGCAAACCTCAGGGCAATGGTCGCCGCCATTCCGAGGCCTCTGGTCTCCACCAACCGATGCATGAAGCTATTTTCGAGAAGCCTTGCTGATTCTTTTCACCAGCAGGAGTCCTTCATCCATAACGACCCTGATCAGAAACTTCGAGCGTGCTCTTTGATTCAGCTGATTGCACATAGGGCTGTTGTTTACTGTACACAGATCATTTAATTTGCTTACTTTACCCGTTTCCCCAGCGATTCCTTCAGGTAGAGAATACGAAGCCGTAACACCGAAATGATTGATTCGTTCTTGAAACCTGCAAAGCCCTTGTGCTTGGAAACTTCTGATATTGAGCCTACTTCTTTTCCTTCTTTCTGCTTTCGCTGAGACCCGAAAATAATGCTTTGCTATGTGACAAAGCTTGCCCTTCACTTGCTATGGGATGTAAAATCTTAGATTGTCTACGAGCATTCCCTCCAGCAGGTAGGGCTGTGTACTAAAACGCAGCTGAACCACTACCTTATCTTGTAATCATAGGTGTTCCTCTGAGACAACTCTCAGCCAGGCTGTCAAATGCACTAATTGGCTGAAACGTGATTTGGAACTTGTAGCCTGGAGTACTCGGTGGTGCAAGCAAATAGCAAGTAAGCTGTTTGCTGGAAAATTTCAGTGACATGCATCTTTGAGGGCCGGATATCCATCTTGCAAAGATTCACAGAACTCGGCTGAACTTTCCCCCGCAACAAACTGCCTATCTCTTTCCCTTCTTCATCTTGTAGGTAGGAAGGTACTTTTACACACAAGTGCAAAATGTACCCGCTTCGGATATTCCCGCCTTGGCATGGAGACTGGATGTCGGAGAAACATGCATCCGAGATCAATGTGAAGAGAACACGAAGAACCTGTAGTAACAGCAAACACTAAAACGACGGAAGACTTCTGGACAGTAGGATAATACTCAATGTGCGCCCCCTGCAGTCCAGGGCTGTGTTGCATTGGATAACGTCTTTCACTCCACTGCCTTCCATTTCATCTAGTGTGATATCGTGTGGGCTGAGCTAGAGCTCTTGAGATCAGCCCGCAGACTGCAGCACTGTGTTTGATCTAAGTGATATCTTTGCAGTTTCCTAAACCATTCACAGGAAGCACTGAGAACCTATCCTGCGTACGAGGAGGGCATAGCACAGGAACTAGGAGCAATAGCTGTAGTGATCACCACTTTCCCTCCTCTGTCTTGCTTGCCCATTGGAACTACTGCATTGTGGCTAAACTTCTTGTTGTGCTTTCATTGTGTGCCGTTTATTTTCAACGCAAAGGCATGGATGTGGAGTGATTGTGGTTTTCTGATAGGCAAAGGTTACCAAGGTTCTTTGAACACTATGGAGTGTTATCAAATGCTCTTGAGGGATTGATATGCTTGAAACTCCTACCTTTCTTTCATATGCTCTTAACAGTAACATCTTTGTAGCCTTGAATAGTGCTACACGGTTGACATACAAAAATAATATTCAAGTGTTAAGATCCGCCGAAGGACAGGAGAGCAAGTAGCGCCCCAGAATACCATTTGATATTCTCCAAGATCACTAAGTGCTTGTTTCTAATGCTTGCCCTCGTTCTACCGTCTTTGGTGATATGGACTTGCTCCCTCTAGTTAATCTTCTCTTTGTGTAATGCCCCTAGATGCGCAAACTGTCAGCTTGTCTTCTGCTTTCTTGTAAACAACCCTGACTTGATTTTGCCCATGTTGCATAGTTTTCATCCTTATGAACGCATTCTGGCCGCAATCACTCCCACTTCAACCGTGGACCAACTCCAAAGTATTATTGGGAGTTTGCCTTGTCAGTTGCTCGCAGATATCAGCAGCATGTTCTTCATTGTGTTTTGGTGTCCGTCCTACCTTTTCTCTCCAATTCTGATGTGAATCTTCCACCAGAAAGTCAAGGTCTTGAAATTGCGTTCCAACGGTTCTGTAGATATCTAGAGACGTCTATGGGCTATTAGCAGCATATGAAAGGTTAAGAGGCTTAAAGCAGTCTTTACTTGGTGTTGAGAACCCTTCATGCAGTTAATCTTCTGCTATGGCTCGCTATACCTTAGCTGGTTACAGGGAGGAGAAACACATGCTGGAAGCGGTTTTTGGCAAGTGTTACTAATCTTAGCCCTTATAGCTACCTGCGGTGGTTCTTCACAGCTTGCTAAAACTCTTCGAATTGCTACAACATCTGTCCTGTTCAAGAGGTCCCTCCGATTCGACAGGAAGCGAGTAGTAGCTACGAAGAGCGCATATTCAAACAGGGAATCGACAAGTCGCACTCACCCTCGATTATCTTGCATGTCGACTATCGTTCTTCACACCTTGTCGAGGTCTTGAAGTAGCCACTGCTGCTGTCCTTTTTGAGGAAAGTGTCCCAAGGAGTAAGTAGACAGCAATTCTACGCTTCGGTGGGTACATAGAAACAACAATTATGGATACATACAGGTCCGGCTTTTAGGGTTCAGTCCCGAAAGAGTACTTAGAGATTAGGGCTAGTCTGGTGTGTGGACCGTTTATTCCACGAAACTTGGCGTCCTTGCGGCCTTACGACTTTCTTGGGATCATTTTCCCACAAACTTCAATCTCCACCCAACTTTTCCACAACCCCACAACCCCACACTACCACGTCCCCATACAAATACTGACCTACCTGCGTCCTGTTATATTACTGGACGAACAGATACTTCTTCTTCATCCTCATTTCGAGAACAACTTCGAAGCAGATCAGCTAGATCTTTCAAGTGTCCTCTCGAGGTGCCTTCCTCTGCTCCCTTTTGGCTCTTCTCACCTGCCACCATCATCTCTACACGTCATTTCGGAGAACTTCACCAAGTACAAGCCCAACGCCTCTCTTGTATCGCGCGTAGAGATCAATTCTAGCTGAATAGATTGATGAAATCGGCCATCCAGTGGCTGCCTCGAGGTAAGCTCCCGAGCACTTGCCTGACATCCCTGAATTCTACCCTTTCAAGTATCAATCTCTGATCTGCAGCTGATCCTCATCGCGGCAACAGATAGAAGAATCTACAGCCTGGGTTATTATCGTCAAGGTACGCATTTGCCAATGTTTCGGGCATATCCTTCTCAGATCGTAGTCGGGCCTATCACTTGCTGTGCAACTCTCCAGCGGGATCCAGCTCAACCGCTACATTTTTCGAGGATTTATGTGCTAACAACTACTCTCTCTAAAGGTATGCTTCATCCTGCCACCTTCCGAGATTACTTCCATCTTGTCTTCAGCAACGCGTGGTTGCATTTACACCACCGCAGCACTCGAATCCCTTATCATCTTCTTGACGCAACATCGGAACAAACCTCTTGTCCAACCACAATACAACACATCTGCTTGCCCAGTTTCGATAGCAACATTTACTGAAACGGACGTTCTTACAGATCGTACTCAGCCCTTAAACTTGCCGCTTTCATCGGCGGTCCTCTTCTACGACTCCATACAGCTATAGTCAAACGACTTGATACAGCCTTTCTTCCGAATTAACGCTCTCTTTGAGTACACACTTTCTTCTGAATTCTCGGCAAAAGGCTCACTTACATGTGACAACATAGGCTCCCTTTTGTGGAAAATTTCGCATTGGCAAAGTTTCCACCATAGCAGGTTCACGTGTGAGTCTGTATACTTCTTTCATCCTCGAGAAGTACCCAGGAGCTTCGATCTATGGTAATCTGCAGATGCTGACTCTTCAGGCAGAAATACTTATACGGAATATAAATTTCAACAATACCCCTCAGTATGTCTCCTACTATGATATATACTAGACTTTTTCTTTTTGGCGAAGCCACCCATTTCTCGAGTACCCTTTCGTGCGTTATTTTATAAAGCCCTTCTTCCATAACAACCTCGAGCTCTTATTAAATCTCAGACAGGACTCGAAGGCAGCATTGCCGCGCTTCGCGATATAGCTATGACCGAGCTCTTGGCCTTGCAGCTGTGTATACATTCCTTTCAAGCGAAGAGGGCTTATCATGCAGCTAGCCAATGCTACCCACGCAGTTTGCCCTTGACCTGCATGCATATTCTTAGCCTCCTTTATATGACTGACAATCCCGAGTTCAGGGCGCTTTCTGCTTGAAGGAGAGTAAGCAGTCTCCCACTCGTCAAAGCAAAAGCAAGAAAGCAGACCTTTCTTTACATTCTGCAACCCAAAAGAGAGCCAAGTGCTGACCATTGAATTCCAGAAAAACTCAAGGTCACAATTCGAACCGCATGACCCCATTCTTCGAAGTCCCACTCGTGCACGACAAATGTCCGACTGAGCTGTGCTTGTTGGCATAGGCGCAAGAAACCTTGTTCCCGATGCTAAAAGCTTATGTGTCGTTCGCCACGATTATCAGAAATATCAAGAAAAAGGTTGTAGGGAGGGACTAAAGCAAGTTTTCTGAGCAAGGTAAAACCTTCCTTTTTCACATATCTGCAGATTGCATCTACCAAAATTTCCTCGCCTTTATTTTCGGCAAACAGGTCCTGTCCCTCTGCCCCTTACCCCACAAAGATGCGAAGCGAATTTTTAGGGGAGACCTTTTCAAAATTTCCTCCTTCTGCCTATTCACCTTTATTGGTGAACATCTTTCTTTCTTTTCTTCTACTTCAAACCTTCCAATCTTCTGCTCGATACCTCACCATCTTCCCTTCGACACGACGATTTTCAAGCAATATCTACATCAAATTCTGGCTTGTTGCGATCGCGGTGGCCGGTCGCTTTTTGATACATCTCTAACACGATATCTGAAAGTTTACAGAACAGCTCGGAAGACTTGCTTTGGATCATCTTGGAAGAATCAGCGCACCCATTGCAACACTTTTTGAATCTTACGGTCTGCTACAGTCCTACATGATGTCGTTCAACTTCCCGAAGAGACAGTCCACGGGCAAGCCGCCTAACATAGAGCCAGATCCTCACCCAGCTGGTGCACCAAAAGGCTTGATAAAGGCGCTCTTGGAAACTGGTCGAACCAAGGGCAGTTCTGCCACACCAGCCCCCCAAGTCGTATCACCAAACCCAAACAGGGCCATTCAGGCACAGATTGAAAAGATGGACGATGCCAGTCAAGCCAGAGACAACCAAGGCCAAGGCATAATTTCAGTCAATGCTCGTTCCCGTTCCTCTTCACAATACCCAGGAATCCATAATCGCTCTATGAGTTCAGTCACACAGCAATCCTTCCAATCCGGAGGTTATGGAAGCCGAGCCCCGAGTCCTGGAACGGGCCCGTCTCAGTTTAGATTTGGGGGCATCCAAGGATCTGACGAGGTATGGCTCAAATCACCGCACTTTCTTTTTTTGCCTGCTAACATTGCTGAAGCCGATGACTGTTGCCAGGTTTGGTCAGGTGATCCATGATGGCTTAGGCTCAATCACCGCAAAACTCGAGGATTGCACTGGGATAAATCCGAATGTCCAATACCACCTCATTCATGAAACCCGAAGGCTTGCTCAAGAAGTCTTCGATGCTCAGCAGCGGGCCCAACTCGAAGCCGACAAAGTTGCCAACGACCGACACGCTCTCTACCAGCAAATCGAGATTGCCCATGAGCAGCTTCGGACAACAACAAGTGATAAGGATCGTTACTGCATGGAGAGAGATCAGCTTCGGCGAACTATGGAGGCCCTACGCATGAAGGAGAAAAAGAATGCAGAGAAATACGAGAGACTAGAGCAACAGTACAAGCAACAAATTGAGGATTTGCACAAGCAGATCAGCGTCCAGGACGAACAACTCAAGGGGAAGCGGGCTTTGTGGCTTGAGTCCAATCCTGGCTCGAGTGCTCGTCGGGAGGCTATGAACGCTGCCATGCGGGACCCGTTCAATTCGCCATCAACTAGTCAGCGCACAGGGTATGATAGTGGTTATATCTGTGGTATAGGATCCGTCGCGTCGTCATCTACTCGAAGCCCGCCACGAAGCTCTTTCGTCCCACCAACTGCTAACCTGGCTCCTGTTGGCGCTCCAAGAGGCCCTCGTCGCCGAGGACCTCTGCCTGTTGGCAGTGCTCTCCCGGGCAAGGTACTTCCAAATGCCACCTGGACTGAGAGCTCAAGTTTCCGTGTCTTCAAGACTGAACCAAACACTCCGCCGCCTACTTCTATGGCCTTAGTCCCATTCAAGGTTGACGATGACCCCGCTCCTCGATTTAAGGCAGAATATTCGAAGATATTCGCCCTGGTCGAGGGCTGGGTCAAGACATATGCGAATATTCCGAACCTTGAGAACGACCAGAAGATCGCCAGAACCAACGATGTCCTGTGGGCTTACATGATGAACTGCACGTACCCAGGTCAGCGCCAGGACTCACACACCCACGTTATGACCCTCCTTGAAGAGACGAACTCGCGATTCTGGTTTGTTATGAGAATGGCCATTACTTATCTTACTAAGGAGGTTATGACTATTGGTGTCTTTTATGGATTCAACCCTGGTACGGACAACGAGTTCGAAGAGGTCAAGAAGAAGCTGCTCGAGCGAGGTAAGCGAGCCCCACAATTCCATTTCTGGTCCCATATGAAGAAGACTAATACTCTCTGTAGGCCTAGCTAACGAAGCTCGTCAAAAGCTCATCGACCAGCAAGCTAGAGCTGTTCAATCTATCATTGCGTCCCCAACATATCAAGACTTTCGCTCAACGCAAATCAGCGTGCACTCCAAGAAGCTACGCGACATACTAGGTCCGCTGCTGAACCACGGTTGTTCTCGTGCTGAGGCTGGACGTGATCTTGGAGCTATCACAATCAAGGCTTGGGAGTTGTCTGTGAAGATGTTCACATCACAGTTGACCTTCCAGATCTACTTCCCCGAGACTGCGACTAAGTTTCACGCTGCTACGATGATTGCGAAGGACCAGCCTCGAGCTGATCCCATGCACCTTCAAATCAGGCAGACCCGTTTGAAGCTTGTTATTACACCCGTCATTACTTTGCGCGACGATCGCGGCACGACCATTAAGGCTAAGAATTTGCACATGTCGACCGTCCTCACCATGGGATAGATTGAGCAAGATGCTGCATCTCTCGGCTCTAACTTTTATCTGGAGATGGATGGTTAGAATTCAACATTAGATCACCACTCGCAATATTTGTTCTGGATCCCGGGAATTCTGTCAAATTAACGGCCCCTGATTGGCATCAAGTTTCCCCTTGCACCTGTTGCTCCGAGGAGGGTATCCGTCTTCAACCTCGATTATTACTTTCGGTCATTCGTCACACCTCTATCGGTATGATGCACGCTCAGATATGCTTATGAGAAATTCGCTCGCCATCTCGAGTCTCGAAATTTTCGTTCTCGGCGTCTCTTGCCTCGGAACGGTTCTGTGCTCGGTCGACTTGGCATGCGCCGCCTCTCTCCCGTTTGGCTGTGGCCGATAGGGCCATCTGGATCGCTTTTTCCTTTTTCTACCATAATATCGTTTTTTCTGCCGCCTCGATACAGCCACGTTGAACAGTTGTCTCTTACGACCTGTTTTCCTGTGATGAATCACTCGGAGTACTGGCGTTGCATGTATTGAACCTGCGGTATATTCGTTAGGGGCTGAGCATAGCATGGCGTATTTCACGGGGGATCAAGTCATTACAGTTGATGGGCATATCTCTGCGTCCTGGCGATTCCAACTTCAGATAAGCGCGCTAGCTGCTCATCTTCTGATAGGCAAAGGCGTTGTCTTGTCAAGAGGCCGGATCTCATGCCAGGATGTACATCATAAATTCGTTGACTGTCACTTTGCAAGTTTTCCTTTGTTTCCCCAAAAATAAAATTCCACAGACGCAATAGAATCATAAAATTCCACCGCTTACCACCTGGATATGATCGTGATCGTCTGCTAATCATATATGTTTGGGCCGCTGGAGGACTCGCCTTGACTTGAAAGAATAGCAAGTGTGAAGCAGATCGATAAATGGCCGAAACATCGAATAGATATTCCAGTTCACGAAGAGTTCATCCGGCAGCTCTGGAGCACCTCCCGAGAGCTTAGTTTCTTGATGCATCAGAGCTCAAAAGGAAAACCTCGTGATTTGAGAAGATACATCTCGAGAACACAAGAGTATTATTTGACATGGGATTTTAGGAGTCATTTGGGCGCTTAGTTCTGCGCTTTGTTATTGCATCCACCATGTTTCGAATTCGAACTTGAGATTTTTGAAACTTTGTTAACGTGGCTGGATATGACAAATATTGATCACCATTGACCATTTTCCGGCCCCAAAATTAAACTTCTTCATATTAAGACAAACCCCTTTCCTTCTACAGAGCTCTCTTGTAGCAGTAAACGACCCTAGTAGAGTTGATGAAAGCCGGGGACTATGCTACAGAACACCGCTGGATCATAAGAGATCGGCTCCAGAACAGATAGTAAGGCCCCCAAAGATGAATTTCAGTATCAGGAAGGAGAGCTGAACCATTTTCTGATATTTAGTATACAAAATGTGTGTGGTTTTCTTTTGGCATTGGGTCGCGATTTCCGCGAATTTTGTGCCAGGCAGATTAAGCGAGCTTTCCCCCTTTATTTTTGAAATTTTGACGAGACTTGTCGATTTTCAAATTTTACATCAAACTCTATCAAATCTTCCTAGCAAGTCTTGAATTCTGTATTTTCCCATCGATGTGATCAATTTCTTTGTTCAAAACAGCAAGCAGCTTTACTTTGGAGTTCTATTGCGAGTTTTCATGGCTGTGTTGGTAGTCACGTGACATTGTGATATCGTGAGCGGTTTCATTAAGAAAAAAGTTGTAGGACTATAAGATCTATTTGTTTTCCCTTCTAATTCTAGGCACTCCAGGTATCAAGACCATGCTGAATGAAATACCAAAGTCTAATGTACTTTTAAAACAGGCAGATAAGTGAATCTGATCCCACGAAATGAAAAAGGCGAAGAAATGTCGAAGAGAGAAAAGCACTAGGATCTCCTGACCTCACCACTTGCCCGTCTGCGATCTAATCGCCGCACAACTGCCCCTAATACTGCTTTCATAAGGCCATCGCCTGTCAAGCCGATTCCTCCCTCGCTGGCGCTGCTTCCACCGGTCCATGTGACTGTGTCAACCATATCTCGAACACCACCCT
>Ga0302325_10029937_pt1 | contig 11235 bp, 1 predicted proteins | sample Palsa_T0_2_FD_201948 | JGI IMG/M metagenome (GOLD analysis project Ga0302325, IMG submission 201948) | Peat permafrost microbial communities from Stordalen Mire near Abisko, Sweden - Palsa_T0_2 | ecosystem: Environmental > Terrestrial > Soil > Palsa > Peat permafrost | place: Sweden: Abisko...
TACAAAAGAATAAGTTAGTAAAAGCATATAGAAGAAGAGAAGTTTTAGTGAGGTGTCAAAGAAGAGAAAATCTAAGGGGGTGGCAAATTAGGTCTCTATAACACTATACTTCTTATATACTAGCCTATACTTTAGTACAAGACCATTTCCTAGCGTATCAAAAATGGAAGGAACGGGTTAGAAGCCCATGGGACAGTGCGACAGATAATACGGTAGCTTAGCACGTCCTTATACCCTTCGAGAGGTCTCTCGGACATAAATAACTATCAATTAATCAATCAATTTCCAGTATATAAGAGATAATGATTATCTTACACGGCGGTCGCATACTGCGCGACCACAAGCAAAGCGAAGTAGGCGACAATTATTAGCTATCTAAATGGCACTTCATACTGTCCTGTCCTACGCTACGGTCGGGCCACCTTAAGCGATTGGCTCCGGAGCCTCCTTTTTTTTTTAAAAAAAAGGGGGGGGGGGGGTAAATCTATGCCAGGTCCGACCTAAATCTACGCCCGAGACACATTTCCGATTATATTATAGGGTACAATTATCAATCTTTTGCTATTATAGAAATTATTATAGCAACGCAAGGCGCGCTAATGTTAATAATAAAATTTGATAATAAAGCTATTCTTATATATATTATATGACGGTTCTAGTTCGCATGCACCTACCGAGCGTACGAGTCATGGTTACATCATAGCCGCGTACTAGTTGCATACTAATTGCATACTACTTTAGTATAGCGCCAGGCTAGGGAACAACTTCGGCATATATAAGGTCCCTCTATACATACTCGTTCCTGCTTCTTTTTCTTCCATATCCATTGTCCTAAGCATAGAGTGTTGTTTGGTATATGTTCCTGCCCGAGGCACCCTGTCACATATTATTTACTTGCAACCTTATATAATGTCTACTCTTGCACTTGAGTCTTGTGGCCTTGCGCCCTTTAAAGTAGTTTACTTTGATATTCTTCTCGCTTTTACTGCAATTTAGGCGTACGCAAAAGCTTATAGATACGCCTCTTTCAACGAGATAAGAAGCCTAGAAGGGCAGCATATGCTTGCGATCGAGCAAGCAAATATGACCTTAAAGGCAAGAACCTTGATACCTAAAATTAAAGCGTCGTACAAATACTAGCATAAAGAAGTGCGACTGTTAGATGCGGGTAGCTTTGTCTCTTAATGCTATATTAGGGCGATGGGCGTTAAAGGTCCTTGAGGATACACACAACTACGGGTGATTTGCAGATCTTATAGCCTATCTTGTACGTAGAATTGCTGCTATTACGCTAAAAGTCTATGCACAAATCTATTCTTTTGCTAAGGCTAGCCTCTTTATAGCATAGATCCTTACAACTATCCAGTAAGAGTTACTAGGAGCAACACTCTCTTTAAAAGATGCCTTTAATAATATATAAAAACAAAGAGTCAAACAATTGAATATCAAAACATTAAAAAGGGAAAAGGGCACAAAAAACAACACAATAAACAAGGGGGTAAAAACAAGTACAATTTGTATTCCTTAGTATATCCTTAAGCAAAGCTTAAGGAGGAAAAGGGTAGAAAGGAGGGTATATATACACGAATGGCAGTCATGTGCGGAGCTACGCGACGACTATACATTTCCCCACTATAACACTAATTTAATAGCTTATAAAAGTACATATACAACAATATCTAGCTACCCTTTACTAATAATTTTACTAAGAACTACAAATAAACGATTTCTACCCTTAGTCTAATCCTTTAACTTACCTCTTTTTTATTAACCTTATTGCTTTTTTATTTTAGAAGTAAAATCTTGATGTTTTACTTCTCGATTATATATATAAAACAAGCCGATTTAATAAGCCGCTTTTAAATATTTGTATAATTACTAAAAATAATATAGTTATACAAGCTAAGCTATCTTTTTTAACAGGGGAAAAGGAGTTAGATTATAGCTAGGCTAAGCGCTATAAGCTACTATAATTGCACTTAGCTCTTATAAAAAGAGAAACTTATTACTTATTAAATTAACCAATTACTTTGCTTTTATAATCCTTTTTAAATAATTTAAATCCTTTTTAGTTTAATTATACCACGTGATATATTAATCAATTAATCGGATTTAATTAGATCAATTAATCTAATTTAATCCAAAAAATTGGGAGGTGTGAATCATTGTCACGAGCGCCAGATTCATAGCCCAGGAACGAGCGTTGGTTGAATGGTCTCAATTACGATTATTCAAAGCTAAAGAAGGAAGAAGTTATTTACAAGGTTCGGTTTGTACATAAATACCGAGTTCTGCCGCTCCACGCCGCCTATGCTAGTCCACGCTAGTGCACGTGAACACGTGACATGGCCGAAGACACCTAGAACCGTAACAATCATATTCTAATCTATTTTAATTAATTGGAATATTATTTTAGACGATTAATATAATTAATTCTTTGACAAATTAAGTGCAATATAAAGGGATATAATTAGTGGGATTAAAGTATATACACAAGATGCAAAGTTTAAAATAGACAACACTTAGGACTAGTTTTATTTTTGTATTGATTCAAATTTTATTATTAATATTAGCGCACCTTGCGCTCTTATAGTAATTTCTATAGTAGCGAGAGATCGATAAGTGTACTGTCGGTTCACCCGGGACGCGTAGCACGACACGTAAATCATAACGTGGTATGCTAGTTGCGTAGTAGGTGAAAGTTATCCTATTCTATTGTGCGCGTAGCAGAGGATATACTCCACGAGTGCGGAATGCGCTAACCGCATTAGGCTTAGTGCCCTGCACGTGATTATTCTACCAACACTGGAACCTCTCTAGAAGTAGTGAAACTTGAAAAGTTTGAAGTAAAGTAAAACTAGTAAAAAACTATTATACAATACAATCAAATAATCCCCGTTTTATAGCGTTGTGAAATTGTACCCGTAGCTCACGTGAAGAACAAGTCACATGACTTGGTAAATTTCTTCCAAAATTCCCTCCAACCTAGAAACGCTCAAAAATGCAATAAAATTCCTTTACTGCTTAACCTTATACTCCTTCCTAATCGGGCAATCCTTAGCAAAATCCTAGATATTCTATCATATTTGCTCCTTTACTAACTTTGTAATATATCCTATACATTTTACTTATTCTTGCACACTTAACTCGATCTTGTTTGTATTAATAAGGGTTTTAAGGGCATTTATAAGTTTAGTCTTTGTTATAAAGTTAGCAAGGTTCAATTTATCAGCTATCCACTTCACTTAGGCAATCTCTCTTTATTTGTAGGCTTTACGCATGCTTATAACGTCAATTATAAGTCTCTTCTTATAAGTTGTTCTTAGCTTAACAAGGCAATTGTAAAGGGATTTAAAATTAGTGCATATAACAAGTAGTATATCCTTATTAAGGATTAAATCAAGTGTAGTCTTTACTAAATATGCTATATCAAATCTGTAAACTATTCTTAGTAGTTTAAAGGCTAATATACTCCTTATAACTCTCTTGCACTTAATAAAAACCTAATACAAGATATTAGCGTTATTGTTAGCATTTATAACTACCAAAAAAGCTCTTATTTGCAAAGAAAGGTCCTTGTTATTAGCAAAGGCAGCATCGGTAAAGACAAGTAGTTATAAAGTATTCTTATCGAGTTTCACAAACTATAAACCTCTTAATAAATTTTCGATTTGCTACTATAAACATTTGTTTAGTGCGCAAATGTTATCTTAGTTATATTTAGTTAATTAAGCTGCAATTAAAAGGTTATAAGCTACTTTTAGCTAGTATATAGTTGCGATATAAGCTCCTCGAGCGCATTATGCTACAAATTAGTCCTTAATAGTAAAGTTATTTTGCATAACTCCTCTATTACTTATAAAATCCGCTAGTCCTTTTTATACTAGTTAAAGAGTCTTATACTAATATTCTTAAGTAAGAGTAATTCCAAGGTTTTTAAGCTTAATAATATTACTATTAAATTTAAGGCTATTTGTAGTAGTAAGTTGCTAGTATTCCTTAGCTGCAAACTAGGCTTTTTACAACTAAATCTATTCTTAATTTGCAAACTTTATATTTGCAAGTATAGGGGTATTATTAGTTTATAAACTAATTACACCGAAAGGTTTTATGCTATAAAGCAAGCATAAGTTGTAAGTTAATTGTTTTATGCCTAGCTTATTAATATAATAATTATAATAGGTTTTAAACTAATAGTTTCTTGCCTTTAAAATCCTATATAATAGCTTAATTACAATAAAAATTGTGCTTTTAGTCAAGTTAAAGAGTTTAAGGAGTTTTTAAGGTAAGCAGAAATAAATCCCACAATTTAGTATTATCTTCAATTGCGTGTATACTTAGTTAATGTCTTGTATAAATAGCTTAAGTCCCTCTATTATAGCAAGAAAGAGGAGGATCCTCTAGTTAATGCGTTAAATTGTTAGTGATTAGGAAAGGACTTAATTCTTTTAATTATTACTATAACCTTAAATTACTATTTATAACTTATTAATAGGCTAGTTATTTACAAATTTGACCTTATCGACAAACCTTAAATTAAAGATCCTAGCATCCTTTAAAATATCGGATTTATTAATAGGCTAAAAGACCCCTTTTTCGATTAAGCTAAAAAGTTCCTTTTTGCGTAACTCTATAAATTGCTTATCTAATTGCAAGGAAGTTTTGTAATTAGCTATAAATTAATTAAGCTTCTTAGGACGTCCTCTCTTGCGTAATAGATTACGCCTAAGTTTAGCATCTAATCTATTGTTTATTTGATAATTATCTTTAAAGTGATTATCTTTTAGATTAATGTCCTTATAATATAGCTTAATTGATGTAAAACAAAATAGTACGCCTCAACCTCTAATGTTAATAATTCTAGTATTATCTCCTTCCTTGGCTATTAACTTATAAAGTCCCTTCTAAGCACCTAGTTCCCTTTATACCCAGACTTTCGAGTTTATTAGTAAGCTTGCAAAATTGAAGGTATTTAGGCTATTGCAAGCATTAAGAGCATTATAAATAACCTTTTAAGCACTTAATTTGCAAACTTTATCTATAGCTTTTCGGATAGCCTAAGCTCGCTATAAAATAGTAGGTAAAGAGGGATTATATTTTGTTATTTGTGGGTATGCGCTATAAACTAGAAGTATAATGTAGGGGGGCGAACCTCAGCCAGAAGAAAAGGCCCTACAAGAACGTCTCTCGGATACCAAGCAAGTAACAAGTAAACGCGTATATAGATATAAAGCAATAACAAAAGAAAGGACTAAAGCATGCAAGAACCAAGTGTAATTATAAGGCAAAAGCAATACGCAAAACAAGCGACAAATAAACGATTATTAAGTGAGGTGTGTATATATATAAATGATTAGGAGTGATGTATATTTAGCTACAAAAACCCAGCAATTATACCTCTATTCTAGTCACGTGTAGCACTAGTAGAGAACCTCTAAAAACCTCTAAAATCGACAGAATTTAGCAGTCTCCTTAGCGCCTTACTATACTCGTCCCTCTTATATTTATTGCTTGTCCCTAAGTAATAAAAGCAACTTATCCCTTGTTTTCTATCTTATTATTGTCCGATATTACTAGGTATTCCTTGTTATCTTTAGCAAAAACCTTTAATCCTTCTTATTTGCACTTAAAGTATAACTTATTTTTAAGAAATATAGCTATTTCGTCTTCTTGCAAATACTTAAACGCAATTTTGACTTGCTTTATAGCTTTCCTTTACTAAGCAAGATATATTACCTTATTAGCTTGCGTATTGCTATATGCTAGCTATTTCTTTATTTTTATGTATATTGCCGGGTAATTAAGGCGCTTTAAGCATTAGATTATATCGTATAAAGCTCTTATACCTTTTAGCTAAATGCTTTTAGCAAAAGACTTATTATTATTTATATCCTTAAAACGACCTTTTATAAAAACACGCTAAGTATTATATAAAGCTTTAACAAAGTCGTATAAGATTCTTATATCGGTTATGCTATTAGATCCGACTAAAATTAAGCTAATTAAAAGTGAAATTCGAGGTTATAAGAGCTTTATTTTGCTAAAAAAGGGGTAAGTAATAAAAACCCTCGAATAATAAATGTATATATTATATACTTTCGGTATAATACCCATTATCTAGTCCTCTTTATCCTTTATAAAATTACTAAAAGCTTTCCCTTTATCGCTTTAAACAAATAAATCGATATATCTCCGATTCTAGAAAGTGCATATAATAAAAGTATCGAAAAGACTCGGGTCTTTAAGGATTAAGTACCCGATTTCTTGCTTATTACTAGCTAAGAGGGTTTTAGTATAAAGAGAAGTGATAGTTTTAAACTTTCTAGTATCCCCTTTATAAAATTGCGATATTATAAAGTCCTTGTTATAATATTAAATAAGTTAAGGGTATATAATTAAAAAGATAAGGTTATTAGGTAGCATTTTATAAAATTGTACTTAAACTAGAGGATTTGCTTAAAGTAGCTATATAGCAAGAGAGAAATAACTATTTAGTATAATACTATTTAGTCTTTTTGCATTATAATATATATAAAAGTGTAGCATTTCGATTTTATTAATTAATAAGTTTAAAATTTTACCCTTCTTTACTTATATAAAGTGCTATTCTAGTACCTTTACACTTTTAATAAGCAAATCGACTAGTAAAGTTAATATAAGGCTTATTATTTGTCTTTTAGGCTAAAATCGATTTTTGATAAAGTGTTATTTGATATAATTTGCAATTGTAAGCGTATTTAAGAAGAGCTTTTGTGTGTTTAAATAAACTTAAGCAAGTCGGAAACTAGTTTTATCCTTAGTAATATTATAAACTTGTAATATCCTTTTTAGTATGCTATTTGCGTCTTAAATAAATTATATAAAAAGAAAGTATATAAGCTCTTTAAAATGCTTTAAGCAAAGGATCTTATATAGTTTAAGTTTATAGTATTATCTTAGTGCAATAGCCTTTAAAGTAAAGCGTTAGCTATTAAAGTTTAAGTTTAATTATAAGGCTATATTCCCTTTTTATAAATTACTTATTATATAAAGATATTCCTTAATCTTAACTAGTTTATAGAAAATAAGCTTTTTTCCTTTAAATATAGCTTTCTTTTTTTAAAGCCCTTTGTTTTAAGTCTTTCGTTAAAGGGTAAAGGCTATTCCTTATTGTCGGAACCAAAATTAGAGTAAATACTATATTTAAAAGTAGCTTTTTTAGCTCCTTTTGCAGCTAGAGCTTCGATTTATATACTAATAAAAGTGCTAGCTGCCGGGGGGTTTACATTACTAGCTTTTATATTATTTGCTAGCTTTAATGCTAGGGTTATAACCGTTTTAAAGTTTAGAAGATTATTAGTAATATTAGTTCTTTTATATAAAAACTTATCGAAATTGACTTTACCCTCTTTTATATTAAGTTTAATAGCTAAGTCTTAATAGTATTATATTACGCCTTTTTTTGCGCTTATTTAATAGCTTGCTCTTAATTGGCAAGTTGTTTAGCAAGTCCTTTTATAGTAAGTGCAAGTGTAAAGGCTTTCGGTGCATTAATTATAATTGCTTTCTAATTTGCGGGCTTATTTATAAAGGCAAGAAATAGTTTATTAGCATAGGTTCCTTTAATTAAGACTCCCGATTCTTTAAAGGTAAAGCTTAGCTAGCTAAGCTTAATAGCTTATAATTTATTAATTTTTAGCTATTAATTATTTGCTAGGCTCTTTAAATAGTTTAAGGCAGCTTTAATATTACTAGTAATAAGTGCTAATTAAGCGTAAACTAAGGCTTTATAAGCACGCTTTAAAGTTATTATATTAAGCAACTTAATAGCTTTATATAGCTCGATTTTCGATTTAAATAGTATATTTAAGTTATTATATACGTTTTTGTTATATTAAAGGTGTTTTTGCTAAATAAATTTGCTAAAAGCTTGCGCTTAAAAAGAGTTTCTCCGGTTTATAATTCTAATAAAGCTAGCTAAAGCTTTGTAAGAAATAGCTTTAGCTTTCTTTATATCCTTTATAGCTTTAATAAATACCTTATTTTAAATATTATATGCTATTAAGGCATTTCCTTTTAATCCGAGAGCTTCTTTATTTTAGACTATATCCTTTTAGCTTATAATTATATCCTTTACCTTATCTTTACTTTATAATAGTATAATATTAAATGTTATAATTGTAATAGCTTTTTATTTATCTAAGAGGTTTTTGATAACATTTAAGGCTTACGCTAAACTTGTAACTTTTATATTAGCAATTTGTAGCTTTATAAGTTTATAAGGTGCAAATATATAGCGTATAACTAAAAGCTCTTTATTTTTAGCTTCTTTAGCGGAGGTTTGCTTTATACTCGAGATTTTAGCTTTATTTTCTTGCATTTTATAAGGATTTCGATATTTTTGCAAAGTGTAAGATATATAAGTAAGTTATAAGGTTATAAAGCATAAATATAAAGTTATATAAGTTTTAATAAAAGTAAATATTTGCTACTTTATAAAATTGACTAGTTTATAACTAGAAGTAAAGTTTTAAATGCTATAAGCTTTTAAATATATAAAATAAAAAGAAAAATCAAGGAAAAGGTCTTTTCTTTAAAGTGCAAGTCCTTTATTATATAAAAGTAAAGGTAAGTTAGTGCTATATATAAAAAAGGTCTTTTATAATATATTTGCTTAAAGAGAAAAAGCAATTATAATACTAAGAAATAAAGGGTTTAAGGCAAATATATATAGCTTTAAGGACTTAACTAAATTAAGGAATAAATTAAAGGTTTTTAAGGGTAAAAGGAATATAAAAAGCAAGTATAAGTTAGCCTTATTCCTCTTATATTTATTACTTGTCCCAAGTAAGTAAAAGTAAAGTAGGTAAAGGTTTTTAGTAAATAAAACGCAAGTATAAGTTAAAAGTAAATAGAAAATATAAGAAACTTTATATATAACAAAGAAAATCAAGTATATATAATAAAGGAAATAAATAAAAAGAGCTCAAGTAATTAAATATAAAAGCAAGAAGCAATTAAAAGCTAAAATAAGAAGGAAATGCTAGGTTCTCCCTTAAAACAAATCTTATAAATACTTCTCCTCCTCTAATAACACCTCCTCTTATAGCTACTATTAGTATCCTAATAGCTTAAGATATAGCAATACTATTAAAGTCCTATTTTAACTAGTTATAAATTTCTTTACCTTTTTTAGCTATAGCTTGCAACTCTTAAGTTTCTTTACTTATACTTTAATAGTTATAGCTATAATTTTATTATTATTGTTATTTCTTCCGGTTATAGTTAAATAAAGGGCTTTATCTAGTATTTTGTTACTATTAGTTTTCTAGTTCTATTATTATCTTATATTTGACGCTTTTAGTATAGCTTTTAGTATTACTTGCAGCTTAAACTAGCTTTTGCTAATTAACTACATTTGCAAATTATAATTGTTAACTAAGTCCTAGCTTAAGTAAAGTTTAATTCCTAGTAATATAGTCTTTTTTAAGTTATTCTTGTGTTTTAGAGTATATATAAATTAAAGTTTAAATACTAGTAGCTATGTATTTATAATTAATAATAGCCTTTACTCTTTTAGTCCTTATCTTTACTTGCTAATTTAGCTTTATTTTAATTATTATTAAAATAGATATACTTCCCTTTCTTAGATTTAAAGAGCTTAAAGACCCGTATAAAAATTCTAGTGTCTTTTTCGATTTCTTAAATAGTTTTAGCATAATACTTTATAATAGTTTCCTTTTCTAGTTTTGCATTAATCCGGAATTCGACTTCTTTAAAAGCAAGCTTTAACACTTTATCCTTATAAGAATACTAGTATTAATTTCTCTTAACAAACTACTTTAGTCTATTTCTTATATATATATAGCATAAGAGAGTCCCGTCTAATTCTTTTAATATATAAGTCCCCTTTAACTAGTTTACTTTCTTAACTTTATATAGTCTTAATTACTAGTATAAAAGCTTAATATTCTTAGACTTGTCTTAATTAATATTCTTAATATTATATACTAGAATAAGATCTTTAGCTTAAATTAGTTTCTTACAAATCTAGTGCTTAATATTAAAGTTAGCTTTGCCCTTAGCACGTTATTAAGTCTTTTATAACTTAAACTCTTTAATATCTTTATCACGCATTTAAATTTGTTATATATAAAGCTATAGTAAAGTTAATTAATTATAAACTTTATCCTATTTAAGAGTTTTTTATATAAAGTAACAAGTTTCTACTAAAAGTACTACTTCTTTGCTATAAACTATATAAAAAGGAGTAAAGCTTATAAGGCTATGTATAATAGTTTTATTTACAAAAAGCACTTAAAGTAAAAGGTTTACTTATAATTTCTTCTCTCTTATACTTAAAGCAATTAAAGCTAATGCAATTAGTTAATGCTTATACTCTACTATTCTATTAGCTTTAATATTATATGCAAAGATTATAATTTTATAAATCTTTAGCTTTTAAAGCTCTTTAATTATAAAACCTTTAAATTTAGCATTACTATTAACTTTAAGTTTTCTAAATAAAATATACTAGCAAATTACTTTAATTTAAATAAATTTTGCAATCTTCTTGCTAGTAGGATTCTTTATAAGTTTAGCTTTTAGCTATTTAAAGAAGTTATCCTTAGCTATTATTAAATAGTTATAGCCTTTGCATTTAAGTAGCTTTATAACGTTTATGCTAATATAATAAAAAAGAGGAGCAGCTTTTATAAGAAATAAGGCTTCTTCTTATTATTACTTGTGCTTATATTAATATACTTTACAAGAATTGCAATACTTGTAAACATTATTATAAGAACCCTCTTAATAATATTTGCATGCTAGCTTTATAAAAGTAGTTTCCTGGCCTAAATAGCTAGTTTTGTTATGCAATTCCTTTATAACCTTTACTCTTTAAGCTAAATTATTAAAAATTAAATGCAAGAAGTATATTTTACACTTATTCTTCTATAATTGCTTATTGCATATGCTATAATTTAGTGCTTCCTTCTTTAATTTATAGAATTTGCCCTTAAATATATCCTTAAGCTTAGCTAATATAATTAAATACCTCGCAATTGCTTAAAATCGCTTTAAATAGCTCTTATTAAGCAAATTAATTAATATAAAACTATTAGTCGCGTTTTAAAATACTAATATAAAGTAATATATAATATTATAGTTATTAGTTATATAGCTTTAAATAGCTTTTTGCTTAAGTGCTTAAAATATAAAGCTACTTTAAAAGGGGGAATTCCCCCTTTAAGGGTA
>Ga0302325_10029939_pt1 | contig 11234 bp, 8 predicted proteins | sample Palsa_T0_2_FD_201948 | JGI IMG/M metagenome (GOLD analysis project Ga0302325, IMG submission 201948) | Peat permafrost microbial communities from Stordalen Mire near Abisko, Sweden - Palsa_T0_2 | ecosystem: Environmental > Terrestrial > Soil > Palsa > Peat permafrost | place: Sweden: Abisko...
AATGCCTCCGTTTCACCAATTTTATGGTGTAGATATTCTCGCGCGAAAGCACCCGTCGAATCCCAATGCTGACGGCGACAGAGACGATCATGGGCACGACGATGTCGTAGTTGCGCGTCATCTCAAAAATCATCGTCACCGCGGTCATTGCCGCCCCCGTGCCGCCGCCGACCATGGCCGCCATGCCGACCATCGCAAAGTCCGGCACGCTTAGATGGGACAATGGGAAAATTATTTTCACCAGTGCAGCGAATGCGGCGCCCAGGGTTGCGCCGAGGTAGAGCGAGGGCGAGAAAATCCCGCCGGACGAACCGGAGCCGAGACTAAGAATCGTGGCAACAAGCTTGCAACAAAAGAGTAGCGCAAGCAAAGGCGCCACTTGCAGGCCGCCAACCAGAATGTCCTGAATCGTCGAATAGCCGACTCCTTCGACGTAGTAGTGTCCGAACACCGCGAAAAGCGCGTACATCAAAAGACCGACACCGAACATGCCCATGACATGCCGCAGGTATGGATTTCGAATGCGCTCAAACAGCTCTTCTACCCGATGAAGGCCCTGGATAAAGGCTGTCGCGGCCAGACCTGTCAGCGCGCCAAGCAGAGAATAGAGGAGCAACGCCGGCAATGTTGCGGGATGGTGGGGTAACGCACCAAGGAACCCCGAGTGGAAGGCTGGCTCCAGCCCAAAAAAAAGTCGAGCAACGAAGGTGGCTGTCCCGGTGGCAAGCGCAACAGGCAGAAAGGTGCGGACGCTCACCTCCGGCATCATCAATTCGACCGCAAACATCACGCCTCCGATGGGAGTGTTGAACGTAGCCGCAATTCCGGCGCCGGCGCCGGCGGCGACCAGAGTAATGCGCTGCCACGAGACCAGGGGAATAATTTGGCCCGTCGTCGATCCAAGCGACGCCCCGATCTGGATAATCGGTCCCTCGCGGCCAACCGCAGAACCGCTTCCAATGGCGATGGCCGAAGCGAGCGATTTAACGGCCGCGACGACCGGGCGAATCCGGCCCTCGGAAAAGTAGACGGCGTCCATCACCTCGGGAACGCCATGGCCGCGGGCTTCTGGCGCGAACTTTGTCACGAGCAGAGTCACAGCGACCGCGCCGACCACCGGCACAAGAATAATAAACACGCCCCATGGACTCGGCGGGGTGTAGATGTTCGCGTCATAGAAAAAGGAAAAACGGCCCAGAAAAAGCAGGTTATGCAGGAAACCGATCAACCCACGGAAACCGAGCGATCCAAAGCCAGTGACCGCACCAACGAAGATCGCGATCAGCGAGAGGCGGAACAGACCAATTCGTGGGCGGGCATCTAATTCGCTGATTACTCGTGAATTTTTCATCTTGGACCTGGATTATCGTTGCTCTCCGGGTCCATAGTGGGCTGCGCCAAGCTTTCAGCAGATCTCAAAGCGCGGTTCATTACACCAAAAAAAGCAGGGAATATTCCGTTGCCGGAAAATCCCCCCTTTTTATCAAATGGCCAGTCGCGCGGTCGGCGAAATGGCCCGCAGACGAAGCTCAGAAGTTGTACTTATCGATTGTCTCCTTGGTAAAGATCAGCGGCTTACCGTAAACGATTTCCCCATCCTTCCCGATCGTGTACTCCCCGGCTTTGCCGGCTTTGAATGTCACCCCCTCTTTAACTTCAAGTTTACCGGCGAGCTTGAGATGGGTCGCGTAGGTGGCGATATAGCCAAGTTCATACGGATCCCACAAAGCAAAGGCCTTTTCCGAGCCGTCCTGGATATAACTCTTAATGGCGTTCGGCAATGCAAACCCTGTCGAAAAGACCTTGCCCGCTTTTCCGCTGGCAACGATGGCTCGCGCTCCGGCAGGTGCGCTGACAGCCGACGAAGAAATGATGACACGCAAGTTCGGGTGGGCCTGCATCAGATTTACCGCCACATCATAACTCTTCGAGTCGTCGTCTTGAGCATACTGGGTGTCCACCACCTTGAAGACCTTATATTTAGGGTCATTCTGTATGAATTGCGTCATAAATTTGATGTGCGCCGTATGGTTCGGAGCCGTCGGCGACGCCGCGACGAAAGCGACCTCACCGCCCTCCGGGGAATCAATGAGCGCGCAGTCGAGCATGGTCTTTGCGGCTTGCTCGTAGGACATCTGATTGCAGAACATGTCGCGTGCCGGTACCGCGGCGTCCGCATCGAAGGTGGTTACCACGATTCCACGTTTGCGCGCCTCCTTCAGAACTGGCGCTACTGCGTTCAAATCGATCGCAGCCAGAAGGATTCCGTCCGGTTTCTGGGTGAGAAAGTTCTGCAGAGTCTCCACCTGGAGGGTCGGATCCGCGTGATCGGCTCCAGCATACGTAAACGTATCTCCAAGCTCGTCGGCCGCTGCTTTTCCTCCCTTGGCAGCAAGTTCAAAGTAGGGGAATCCCGTCCATTTCGGAGTCATCATCAGCTTGAATCCGGAATCTTTCGCTCGCACGCTTTCCACGGGAAAGGCAGATATGCCTATCATTAGCGCGAGACCGAATGCGGTAAGGATCTTCATTTTTAGATTCTTCGGGCCGCAGTTCTTAGTATCAAGGTTTTTTCGAGAGGGTATCGTTTTCATTCGTTTGGGGGGATGGCATTTTATTGGGATAGAAATTCAACTATGAAATTCCAGCTCTACTCAATCATATTTCTTACGGAAGATTAAATAGTCATTTAGGCGTCGATCGTCTCGGCAGCAATAAATGCAGGAAATGGGAGGTCGATGCGGAGAGAGCAGGAAGAAGGACACCAACAGTGAGCAAACCTCCCAACACGACCGTTTGGATCGGTCCAGCGATGTTAGCGAGGCCCATCCCATTCCGGATCGTGCCCAACAGGAAAAGCGCGAGAACGACTCCGAGTACCGTCCCTTTTCCTCCGTTAATATCCACCCCACCCAGAACCACCGCGGTCACAACAAAGAGAATCGCTCCGTCAGCATTGTCGCCCCGAGCTGACCCGTATTGGCCGACCCACACTAGCGCCGCGAAGGCTGCAAGTGCTCCCGCGAGGGTATAAGCCCGAATCTTGATGGTCCGGACTTTGATACCGGAGAACCAAGCGGCGTCGTTGTTGCGACCGACGGCAAAGCAACGTCGGCCGAACACGGTGTAGTGCATGACAAAGCCAACGGCAAGAGATGCAATCGCGAACAGGATAAATGAAATCGGGAGAATATCGCCCAGGACGCGTTCCGATCCGACCCAGAGATACGAATCATCAAAGTCGGTGTACCCCCTTTCTGAACCGATGATAAACGCAAGACCACGGTAGGCGCCCATTGTCCCAAGCGTGACCGCGAGCGACGGTAGGCGAAGTCCTGCGACAAGCAACCCATTCAAGGCGCCAAGAAGACCACAGATACCAATCACGATCGGTAGTGCGATCCATACTTGAACGTGGCACTCAGAAAATTTGGAAAACAGCACGGTGCCCACTGCTAAAGTCGACGCAAGCGAGATATCGATTTCACCCAGCACGACGACAACCATCAGACCCAGGGCAAGTAATCCAGGGAAAATGAACTGCCGGGTCGAGTCAGCGATCTGATCAAGGTTCAGGTAGTAAGGCGAAAGCTGCGCCGACCATGCGCCTGCAGCCACGGTCAGAATCGCCAGCATCATCTCCCATTGCGACGGCTTCCAAGCCCAACGTCCTTTCACGCCGCCCTCCTTCCGAAACGCTGACCTTGAAGCGATTTGCGGATCCGGGCACCAATGAAAACGTCGACTGCCGCAGCGGCAACGATCGAACTGCCCTGGATAAACATCCGCCAAAACTCCGGGATTCCAAGAAGAACCAGACCGTTGTCGATCGTCGCAAGAACCAAAGCGCCGAGCGCTGCCCCGATTACTGTTCCGGAACCCCCGGTGACACTTACGCCGCCGATTACCGCCGCCGCCAGCGAACTCATCTCCCAGCCGGACGCGAGGATGACCGTAACTGTCCCCACGCGTGCGGCGTAGAGCAGCCCGGCAAATCCACAGAGGAGGCCACTCAATCCATACGCCAGCAGAACAACGCGTTGGATGCGCAACCCATAAAAAACAGTGGCGAGGGGGTTAGAACCGACAGCATAAATTCGCCGTCCAATTGGGTAATGCCGCAGAAAAATTGCAACCAGCACAACGACGAAAATGCACACGATGACAAGCGCGGGGATGCCCCAGACCCTGAGGTCAACCGAGTGCAACATCCACTTTGGCAGTTTATTCGAGGTCACCTCCTGGCCATGCGCGTACATGTAGGTAAATCCTCTGTACAGCGACATTGTAGCAAGCGTAGCGATGAGAGACGAGACACGGCCGTACGCGACCAGAAGGCCGTTGATCATTCCCAGGCCCAATCCGATGACAAGGGCTAAAAGCACCAACTCCGCGCCGACATTCGGATGGCGAGACGCATAGTCCGCGGTAAGGTAGGCGGTAAAACCCATCATTGAACCGACGGAAACATCCACATTCCGGGTCAGGAGCACGATCGCTTGAGCGGCTGCCACAATACTTAAAATCGCGGCATTCGACGCAATCGCAGTGGCATTCTGGACCGTGAAGAATTGAGGCGTCAGCAACGAGAAGATGAGGCCTACGAGGAACAAAAACGCGAGCACACCGCTTACTCGAAGTCTCAACGCGAATTCGCTGAAACCACGCCGTTGAACCGCGACAGTCGGAGTATTCTTCTCTGCCAACAGGCTCATTGAGCTAGCCCTCTGACGTCCTGCGTAGCTGCCATCATCACCTTCTCCTGCGTCGCTTCTTCGCGACTAAATTCAGAGACCAGTCTGCCTTCAGCGATGACAAGGATTCTATCGCTTATAGCCAATAGCTCGGGTAGGTCGGACGAGATCAGAAGAACGCCCAGACCCGAATCGGCAAGATCGATGGTGATCCGATGAACCTGGGCTTTGCTACCGATATCGATTCCGTGCGTCGGCTCGTCAAGAATCAGGGCGGTCGGCTTAGTTGCCAGCCACTTCGCGAACGCGACCTTCTGGCGGTTCCCGCCGGACAGCGACGAGACAGGTTGATCAACGCTGGTAGCCTTTACGTCGTAGGTCGCGATGGCACTTGTTGCAATCTGCCGTTCACTGGCACGGTTCAATACCCCGAAACGTGCGAGCCGACCGACGATCGGGAGCGTCACGTTGTCAACAATGGATTCAGGTAAAATCAAACCCTGACTGTCGCGATCTTCCGGCAGATAGGCCAGCCCCAAACGGAGCATCTGATTGGGGTCGCGCGGAATGACCCGCCGCCCATTCAGGTAAACCCGCCCGGTACTGGGCGGCCTGATTCCGAACAAACTCTGAGCGATCTCAGAGCGGCCAGCACCCACCAATCCTGCCATCCCGACAATCTCTCCAGCCCGCAGCGAGAACGAGACTTCCGCAAATTTCCCGAGGAGCCCGAGCTTTTCAACTCGCAAGATTTCCTTGCCGAGTCCCGCAGATTGACGACGGGCGAACAAAGTCTCAATAGGGCGGCCGACCATCATTTGGACGAGGGCGGTACGATTAATTTCGCTCGCTGGCCGGGTTGCAACATGGCGACCGTCGCGCAAGACGGTGATGTCGTCGGCGATCTCTTCAACTTCTTCCAACCGATGCGTAATCAGCAGAACTGATTTACCCTTGTCCCGGAGAGTTCGGATAATCTTAAAAAGCCGCCCGCTTTCCGCAGGCGTGAGCGCTGAAGTGGGCTCATCGAGGATGAGCAATTGAAGGTCTGCGACGAGTGCGCGGGCGATTTCAACGAATTGCAGTTCCGCCACCGAGAGTCCCGCGATGAGTGAGCGTGGGTCAAGAGCAAGACCAAGTTGGCGGAGGGCGGATTCCGCCCGCTCATACATGGTCTTTCGATCAACTGTGCCCGCAAGAGTCGTCGGATAGGCGCCCATAAAAATATTTTCAGCCACGTCGAGATGGGCGAATAGCTTTGGATCCTGGTAGACCGCCGCAATACCGGCAATTCGAGCTTCGATCGGAGTCCGAAAATGGACGGCCTTCGACCCGACAAAAATTTGTCCCGAATCCGCCTCGACAATCCCGGTAATAATTTTTACGAGCGTGGATTTTCCCGCCCCATTCTCACCGAGCAGCGCATGTACACGGCCCCGCAAAATATCGAAGGAAACATCAGCCAACGCCCGGGAGACACCGTACGTTTTGCTTACCCCGGCAACACGAAGCGCCGTTAGGGATGATGCGCTTTCACTCACGCCAGATGCCTTTCAAGAACTTCACCCGTCCCTCTACCGAATTGTCGAGCTTCAAATAAAGTCGCGTCTGCGACCGCTTCACATTTCAGATTGAAAAACCATATTGCGTGAACGTTTGCAGCGTGGTGAGATGGTGAACGGAGAAAGATATGAACCCAGGTTGCACCCTCACAGCTACGTTGCACGCCCGCCCGGAAAAACGTGCAGAACTGATTGAACTTTTGAGCAGTTTTGTTGATCGGTCGCGGTCCGAGGCTGGCTGCATCGACTACCATTTTCACGTCGCCGACGATGATCCAAACGTATTCTATTTCTACGAGAATTGGCGAGCCCGGGAGGATCTCAATGTTCATCTGGAACTACCTTATCAAAAAGCCTGGTTTAAACGCCACGATGAGTTTTTGACGAAACCAGCAGACCTTAAGTTCTTCACCATGCTGAGCGAGTATGATTAAAAGTAATAGAAGCATCTCGCAGATCCGGCGCGCAAACGTGTAAAGATCCCACAGGCCGATTCCCGGGCCTTTGGAACAGAATCCACAATGCCGGAAAACTTCCACGGATCAAACGCCGGCATAAATCATCCACGAAATGAGCATGTGGCGGTGGAACCTCGGCAGGCGAATCCAGTGCAGGGAACGCCTCTGGAGGTTTTTCAAGTTTTTTTAAAACTCGGATTAACTGCTTTTGGCGGCCCAATCGCTCATCTCGGTTATTTTGAACGTGAAATCATCGAGCGGCGAAAGTGGCTTACCCAGAACGCTTACGGTGATCTGGTCGCTTTATGCCAGTTTCTGCCCGGACCTGCCAGTAGTCAGGTGGCTTTCGCACTGGGCTACTTGCGTGCCGGAATTGGGGGGGCGTTTGCTGCGACGGCAGGTTTTACTGTGCCTTCGGCGGTTTTGATGATCGCCATCGCCTACGGCTTCCAGGCCATCAGCACCCAGTCCGGATTTTTACACGGGCTGAAACTTGCTGCAGTCGCAGTGGTTGCTCAGGCGGTGTGGACGATGGCGGGCAAACTTTGTCCTGATCGCGAGCGTGTGACGCTCGCCATTGTGGCGGCCTGTCTCGTGCTCGGTGCCTCTATTCCCTGGGTACAGGTGGTTGTAATTGCGGCTAGCGCATTATTCGGATGGATATTTTTTGCGGAAAAAGCGGGATCAGGTGAAAGCGCGCCCGCAGAAAGCGGTCTGCATGCCGGTTGGTTTGCCTGGTCCAACATTGCCCTGTATTTTCTTTTTTTGGCAGGCCTGCCTCTCCTTTCCACTGTATTTCGGGAGCATTGGCTTCAGTTGGCGGACGCCTTTTACCGCTCAGGAGCACTCGTTTTTGGCGGCGGTCACGTAGTCTTGCCTTTGCTAGAGTCCCAAACGGTATCTCGCGGTTGGCTGGACCAGAACACATTCATGGCCGGCTACGGTGCGGCACAAGCAATGCCGGGACCGCTGTTCACTTTTTCTGCCTACCTTGGAACAGTCATTGGACACAGCTGGTTCGCCGGATTGTGGTGCCTTTTCTGGATTTTTCTTCCCTCGTTCCTGTTGATTCTCGGTACGCTGCCGTTTTGGCGTCGCCTTCGGCAAAACGCCAGTGCGCAGGCAGCGTTGCGAGGAGCCAACGCAGCGGTGGTGGGAATCTTGCTTGCCGCTCTTTACAATCCCGTTTGGACGACCGCGGTTGATTCATCCGTCGCGTTGATCATCGCCCTTGCTGCATTTGCCTTCCTGCAATTCTGGAGATGGCCACCTTGGTTGCTAGTTCTCCTGTCGGGAGTCGCGGGTTTTCTTTTCCTCCGACCGTAGCAAACAACGCAGTCGAGCGGATTCAAGGCGCTTCGAGACAATCCCAAGTTACCACGCGTAAGCTTCGGGCGCTGCGCCGCCAGGACCTGGAAAAATCTCGTCTAACTTTTGTAACATTGTCCCATCGAGCCTGATTTCCGTGGCGTGCACCGCGGACTCCAGTTGTTCGATCGTTCGGGGTCCGATGATCGGAGCAGTCACGATGGGGTTGTGCAAAAGCCACGCGAGAGCCACGGCCGCGGGAGGTTCGCCCAATTGTTTGCACAGGGCTTCGTACTGTTCCAGCTTCACCCGATTTTCGTTAATTTCCTTCATGGAATCCTCGCTGGTGCGCCGACCGCTTTCCAGCTTCCCTAAAGCGCCGCCCAGAAGGCCACCGCCCAGCGGGCTCCAGGGGATCAGGCCAAGGCCATAGTGCCTGCAGGCCGGGATGACCTCCAGCTCCACCATCCGGTTGTTGAGGTGGTAGATGCTTTGTTCGCTGGATAGACCCGTCAAACCGCGCTTAGATGCCTCCTGGCAGGCGGTGGCGATGTCCCATCCCGCGAAGTTGCTGGACCCCACGTAAACCACTTTGCCCTGATTTCCCAGCTGCTCGAAGGCTTGCCAAGCCTCGTCCCAAGGACAGTCCCGATCCACGTGATGCATCTGGTAAAGGTCGATGTGGTCTGTCTGGAGCCGTTTCAGGCTGCCTTCGCAATGCTTGCGGATCTTGTAGGCCGAAAGGCTTCGCCCGTCTGTGTTGGGCTCGGCCAGGTTGACTTTGCGTTTGACGGGATTGAAGACCTTGGTGGCCAGCACCACCGCGTCCCTGCGGCCGCCTCCCTCGCCAAACCAGCGCCCCAAAATTTCCTCGGTATCGCCCTGCTCGCCACCCCGGCCGTAGACATCGGCGGTGTCGATGAAGTTGACGCCGAGCTCCAGGGCACGGTCCATGATCTTGAAGCTCTCTTGCTGGGTGGTGTGCCAGCCGAAGTTCATGGTGCCAAGGCAAATATTGCTGACCAGCACCCCGTGTTTTCCTAAACGTTTGTGTTCAATTGCCATGTTTGTCTACCTTTAGCCAAACACCACCCTCCCCGCAATACGCTAACATTATGACGGACGATTTGAAAACTTACGACTTGCTGGTGATCGGGGGAGGCCCCGCCGGCATCACCGCGGCGACCGCAGCCTCGAGTATTGGCAAAAGCGTCGCGCTGGTGGACAGCAATCAGGAGATCGGCGGAGCGGGAATCAACACCGGGACGGTGCCGAGTAAAACGCTGCGTGAAACGGCGCTGGCCTTGTCGGGCCTTAGGTCGCGCAATCTCTATGGAGTCGATCTCTCGCTTCGCCGGGAAGTGACCGTCGCCGATTTCCTTGGCCATGAAGAGCACGTTAAGGACGCTTTTCACGCGAGCATCACGCAGAGGTTGCAGGTGCTCAAGGCGATGATTTATTGCGGGACTTGCGCTTTCCTTGACTCGCATACGATCCATGTCAGCCCGGGATCCGGACCTCGCGAGAAAGATCCTTCCCTCCCCCACGAGGAGATGCTGTTGCGCGGTGAAAAGATCCTCATCGCCACCGGTTCCTCGCCCGTTCATCCCAACCTTTTTCCTTTCGGTCACGGCGAAATTTACGATTCGGATACGATCCTGAAACTGGACCGCATTCCCAAGACTTTGGCGATCGTCGGGGCCGGTGTGATCGGCGCTGAGTACGGGTGCACTTTCCGCGCGCTCGGCGCCGAGGTTCATATCCTGGACGGACGCGACCTCCTCCTTCCTTTTTTGGATGCGGAAGTTTCCCAGGCGCTGGTGGGTGCGTTTGCACGCAGCGGAATCGTTTTTCATTGGAAAGAAAATGTCCAGAAATGCATTCCCTCGGAATCCCGTGGCGTACGCCTCGAACTCTCTTCCGGTGCGGCGCTGACCGCCGATGCGGTGCTGGTCGCGGCGGGAAGACAAAGCAATACGGCCGGCCTGGGACTCGAGAAGGCCGGGGTGAAAATCGGCGAGCGAGGGATCATCCCGGTGAACGAACACTTTCAGACGAACATCGAAAATATCTACGCAGCAGGTGATGTCATTGGTTTTCCCGCCCTTGCCTCGACCAGCATGGAGCAGGCACGCCGGGCGGTGCGCCACGCGCTCGGCATGGCCGGAAGCGCGCTTTCCCCGCTCCTGCCCAACGGCGTTTACACCATTCCCGAAGTCAGTATGGTCGGCGAGACCGAGGAGTCGCTCAAAAAAAAGGGCATCGCGTACATCGTGGGACGGGCGAACTATCGGGAAAATGCGCGGGGTCGGATTATCGGGGACCAGGACGGTTTTCTGAAGCTGCTCTTCCGCGAGGACGATTTGAAGCTGATTGGCGTGCATATCATGGGCGAACTCGCGACGGAAGTCGTGCATATCGGATTGGTGGCCATGATGTGCAATGCCTCCGCGAATCTCTTCGTTGACGCGTGCCTGAATGTGCCGACTCTGGGAATGCTCTACAAATCCGCGACGCTGAACGCGCTCCAAAACGTTCCGCCTTCAAAGAAGCATGCCTGATCCTGGGCGAACCGCGCGAGCCCGGCACTGTGGCTGAGAAAATTCCATCTCAAAAAGAAACGCCGTTTCTCTGGTTCCTTCTATTATCGATAGCCCTGAACATTGGAGTGTCTCTGTCCGGCTACTACTTCAGATTCCCAGAGCAAAGGGTCGAGCCGGATATTGAGTTGTCCGCCATTGACACAAATGATGTACCTCCGCTTGGAGAACCCAACCCTCCCGAGGCTCCGCCAGCCCCGCCTGAGCCTGCTCCACCCCCACCGCCTACGCCACCTCCGATTCCCGAACCAACGCCACCGCCGCCGTTAGATAAACTGCCGGAGTTCGAAGTGCCGACGCAGACACCAACTCCAACACCCACTCCAACTCCAACTCCAACTCCAACTCCAACTCCAACACCAACTCCAACTCCAACTCCAACACCAACTCCAACTCCAACTCCAACACCAACACCAACTCCAACACCAACTCCAACACCAACGCCAACGCCAACGCCAACGCCAACGCCAACACCAACTCCAACACCAACTCCAACACCAACACCAACACCGACACCGAGCCCGGCGTCCACACCCACTCCCGAACCGGAAAGCACTCCGATAGCCTCACCGAGCCCAGAGGCCACCGTGAAACCGAATATTAAATCGACCG
>Ga0302325_10029940_pt1 | contig 11234 bp, 6 predicted proteins | sample Palsa_T0_2_FD_201948 | JGI IMG/M metagenome (GOLD analysis project Ga0302325, IMG submission 201948) | Peat permafrost microbial communities from Stordalen Mire near Abisko, Sweden - Palsa_T0_2 | ecosystem: Environmental > Terrestrial > Soil > Palsa > Peat permafrost | place: Sweden: Abisko...
CGCGTCGCCGTAATTCCAGGGCTCGACGTCGGCCAATGTCTCGTAGGGCAGATCGCTTTCGAATTTCAGCTCCCGGCGAATGTAGTCGTTGAACGCCGCGGTGAGGGGCCCGGACACGGCCTCGTCGCTCGGGTCGTATTCGCCATCGTCCGTCCCGGGCTCGTAGCGCAGCCCGGTGAAGCGGGCGTCGTAGCGGCCCACGATCCTGCCCTCATCCATGAGCAGGTGGGTAAAAAAAAGATAATCCGGCACGCGCAGCTTGCGTTGGATGAGATAGGGGATCGGAAGACCGGTAAAGCTGCTGAGTTCTGCCGCCACCCGGCTTTTTTCCCCGGCGGGGAGCGCGTCGCCGCGCATGAGGGCCAGCGCATAATCGCGCCCGGCAAAGGCCCGGGCCGCCCCGGCCACTTCCTCCACGCTTTTGGCCTGCAGTTCGGGGCCGAGCTTCTTGTGATACCAGGCGGTCGTGGCATAGCTCGGGAGAAAACCGACGTAGGGATCATTGTTTTGCGGCGTGAACTCGAGCGTCTGGAAATTCAGCACCGAGGAAACCAGGATGATGCCGTTCATATAGAGCCCATACCGGCTCTGGAGATAATCGGAAAGGCCGGCCGCGCGCGTCGTGCCATAGCTTTCACCCAGGATGATCTTGGGGGAAAGCCAGCGCGCATTGCGCGAAGTGTAAAGGCGGATGAAGTCGCCCACGCTGGCGATATCCTCCTTGAGCCCGTGAAACTGCTTCGGATCTTCCTTCGGCATTGGCCGGCTGTACCCGGTGGAGACCGGGTCGATGAAGACAAGGTCGGTGCGATCGAGCCAGGTTGAATCGTTGTCGACCAGGCTGTACGGCGGCGGAGGCGCCTCGCCTTCCGCGGTGAGATTGGCGCGGCGGGGGGCCATCGCGGCCATGTGCAGCCAGACCGACGCGGAGCCCGGGCCGCCGTTGAATGCGAAGGTGACGGGGCGGGTCGCGGGGTCGGTCACATCGTCGAGCGTATAGGCGATAAAGAAGACCTTGGCCTTGGCTTTCAGGCCGTCCTTGCTTTCGTCCGTCTTGTCATCGGTTTTATCGTCCGTTTTGTCGTCGCTGTCGGCTTTCGCGTCGTCGAAGCCGGCCTTCTCCACCGCCTTGGTTTCTTCCGCCTTGAGCACGATGTAGCCGGCGGTGGCGTGATATTTGAGGATCTTCCCGCCCAGGACCAGGGTGTGGGCGGTCACGGACAACGGGGGATCCTCGTCCGCCTTCGAATTGGTTTTCGCCGCCGCCGCTTCCTTGGCGGATGGGTCGGGCATCACGGGGGTCGGAACGGTTTCGGCGCGAACGGGCGCGAGGGACGGAATCAAAATGAGCAGGCCGAGAGCCTGGCGGAGGGACAATTTGACCATGCCCGGATACTGGCCGCACGGGTATGCCGGGCAAGGTGATTCAGGCTGGATTTGACCGGCGATTCAGGATAAATTCCATTTCGGATATCATCGCGATGAACTCGTTCGGTTCCTCCCTCTGGCGGCAACGCTTCGCCATTTTTCTGGCGGCGGTCGGCCTGGGGCTGGCCTACAATGCGATTAGTCCCCACGGCGTGGGAGCGCCGGCGGCGTCGGGCCACGACCCATCGCCTCTGATCACGGTGTGGCCGGAGGTGAAGGCGCTGATGGCCGCGAAACGGATTGTCCTGGTGGACGCCCGCAACACCGGGGTTTTCGAGGCGGCCCATATTCCGGGCGCTGTTTCGCTGCCGTTCGCGGAGCTTGCCGGGCGGATCGGCCCGTTCATGAGCCGGTACGCGAAAACCCAGCCTATCGTGGTATATTGCGGAGACGCGGAGTGCCCGGTTTCACATGCCGAAGGCGTCGCCCTGCTGGAACAGTACGGCTTTGGCGACATCCGGGAAATGCCCGGCGGCTACGCGGAGTGGCGCGTGGCCGAGCCCGGGGTGCCGCCCGCCCAGGGCGACTAGCCGCGGAATAATCGGCGATCCCCTTGCGGCGGAGCCGGAAGCGCGCAAGTTGCCCGGTGAATAACCAGACTCCGCAGCTATCGTATCAGATCGGCATGATCGGCCTGGGCGTCATGGGCCGCAACTTCCTGCTCAATATGGCCGACCACAATTTCTCGGTGGCGGGCTATGACAAGGATCCAGCCAAGGTCGAGGCCCTGCGCCGGGAGTCAAACCGGCCCGAGGTGCGCGGAGCGACGGACATCGGGGAGTTCATCGCGCTGCTCCGCAAACCGCGCGCCGTCATGCTGCTCGTGCCCGCCGGCCCGCCGGTGGACGCGGTCATCCGGGACCTGCTCGCCCACCTCGAGCCGGGCGATCTCATCATCGACGCGGGCAACTCCTACTTCAAGGATACCGACCTCCGCACCCGGCAACTGGCCGAAAAGCGGATCCAATTCCTCGGCGTCGGCGTTTCAGGCGGCGAGGAGGGAGCGCGGCGCGGACCCAGCATCATGCCGGGAGGGGCGAGGGACGCGTACGAGCGGGTCCGCCCCGTTTTCGAGGCGTCCGCGGCCATGGTGCAGGGTGAGCCATGCGTGACTTATCTCGGTCCCGGTTCCGCCGGACACTTCGTGAAGATGGTCCACAACGGCATCGAATACGGGGCGATGCAGCTCATCGCCGAAACCTATGACCTGATGAAGCGCGGCCTGGGCATGACCGACGATGAACTCCACGAGTTCTACGCCGGCTGGGACAAGGGCGAGCTTGCGAGCTACCTCATCGAGATCACCAGCAACATTTTTTCCAAGCCGGACGCCACCACCGGGAAGCGGCTGGTCGACGAAATTCTCGACGTGTCGAAACAGAACGGAACCGGCATGTGGACCACGCAAAGCGCGATGGAGCTGCAGGTGCCCACCCCGACGATCGACGCGGCGGTCGCGGCGCGGAACATTTCCTCCCTTGAAAGCCAGCGCCGGGCCGCGAGCGCGGTCTTCCCTCGGGCGCTCAAGCCCTTCGCGGGGGATCGCACCGCTGTCCTCGCGGCGCTGCCGCGCGCTCTCTACGCCGGCCTGATCGTCACCTATGCCCAGGGTATGGCGCTTTTGACCGCTGCCTCCGCCAAATATGAGTACCACCTCGACCTGGAGGGGCTGGCCCGCATCTGGTCCGGCGGATGCATCATCCGCGCGGCGCTGCTCGAGGAAATCCGGGCGGCCTATCGAAACCAGCCCGGCCTGGCCAATCTCCTCCTCGATTCCGAGCTGGCGAAAAGGGTGACGGAGCACGAGGGCGATTTGCGCCGCATCGTCGGCGCGGCCGCCGAACTGGGCCTGCCGGCGCCCGGCCTGATGGCCGCGCTGGGCTACCTCGACGGCTATCGCAGCGCATGGCTGCCGGCAAACCTGATCCAGGCCCAGCGGGACTATTTCGGATCGCATACCTACGAACGCACCGACGCCAAGGGCGTATTTCATACGGAATGGGAGAAAGCGTGATACCCGCGAAAACCAACGGCCAACTCGAGCCGACGGTGTTCGCCATCTTCGGCGGTGCCGGGGACCTGACCTATCGCAAGCTGATCCCGGCGCTCTTCGACCTCTCCCAGGACCGCAGCCTGCCCGCCCAGTTTGCGATCGTCGCCGTGGACCGCATCCCGCTCAGCGACGATGCTTTGCGCCGGAGGCTGCGCGATGGCGTCAACCAATTCTCCCGCTTCGGCAAAGCCAAAATCGGGGCCTGGAATCAATTTGCGAAGCATATCGAGTATCAGCAGGGCGATTTCAAGAAGCCCCAAACCTACGCGGCACTGGGCGCCCGCTGCGCCGCGCTGGAGAAAGAGTGGGGGACCAAGGCCCACCGCATCTTCTACATGGCGACGCCGCCCTCGATGTTCGGCGAAATCCCGAAATATCTCGGCAAGGCCGGGCTGGCGCGCGACCGGGAATGGGCGCGCATCGTCGTCGAAAAGCCGATTGGCTACGACCTGGAGTCGGCGCTCGCGCTCAATGGCATCCTCGCGGCCAGCTTTGAGGAGTCCCAGATCTACCGCATCGATCATTATCTCGGCAAGGAAACGGTCCAGAATATCCTGGCCTTTCGCTTCGCGAACCCCCTCTTCGAACCGATCTGGAACCGGCGCTACGTGGATTACGTGACCATCACGGTGGCCGAGGAAGTGGGCGTCGAGCATCGGGGAGGCTACTACGACGGGGCCGGGGCGCTCCGCGACATGGTGCAGAATCACCTGATGCAGCTGCTCTGCCTCGTGGCGATGGAGCCGATGGTGTCCTTCGACGCCGACGAGATCCGGAACAAGAAAGTCGATGTGCTCCACGCGGTTCGTCTGATCCAGCCCGACGCCGTCCATGCGTGCGCCGTGCGCGGCCAGTACGGCCCCGGGAGGCTCGGCGGCGCCAAGGTTCCCGGTTACCGCGAGGAAGAGGGCGTCGCGCCCGATTCGCAGACGGAAACGTTCGTGGCGTTGAAGCTGTTTGTCGACAACTGGCGCTGGCAGAAGGTGCCGTTTTACCTTCGCACGGGCAAGCGCCTGCCGCGGCAGGTCTCGGAAGTCGCGATCCAATTCCGCGCGGTTCCGCACCAGTCTTTCCCGCCCGAGGCTTCGCTCGCGTGGCAGCCATCCCGGATCGTCATGTCGATCCAGCCCGACGAGGGCATCGTGCTCGGCTTCCAGGCGAAATATCCGGGCGCGAAGATGGACCTGCGCCCGGTGGACATGAGATTCAACTATCGCGAGAGCTTCGCGGCGCCCTCACCCGATGCCTACGAGACCCTGCTGTGGGACGTGATGAAAAATGACGCCACGCTGTTCATGCGCGCCGACCAGGTGGAGGCGGCCTGGCGGATCGTGATGCCGGTGCTCGAGGCCTGGAAGATCACCCCGCCAAGTGATTTTCCCAACTACCCGGCCGGGAGTTGGGGACCGGAGGACGTGCAGGGGCTGCTTGAACCGGGGGACCGCTGGCCGCTGCCCGTGGAATTGGCGGATCGCCGCAAGGAAAAGTAACTAACGCGGACGATTCTTCCGGCTCTTGCGGTCCTCGGCGGAGATATTCCAGAGCAGGACGACGGCCCCGACCGCGGCGCCGGCAAAGCAGAGAATCGCCAGTCCGGGAAAACCCCAGAGGCGCCACGCCGTGTCGATCCGCATCATCAGGGCCGCGCCGATGATCAACGCGGCGAGCAGGATGCCCTTGGTTACCCGGTTAGCCACTTTTTCGATCCCGTCCACGACCATTTTCGCCTCCGGAGTCTTCACCTTCACTTCCAACTCGGCATTGGCGACCGCGTCCATGATCCGGTTGAGCCGCGACGGCAGGTTGACGGTGAAATCCTTCATTTCCAGCAAAGCCCGGACGGCGCTGCCCTGCGAGACCTCACGCCCCAGGCGCGTGGTCGTGAGCGCCCCGGCGTTGCGCCGAATGGATGCATTGGGGTCGAAAGTCGGATCCAGGATGCGCCCCACCTCGTCCAGTTGCAGCAGGGTTTTGCCCATCAGGGTCAATTCGCTCGGAACCCACAATCCGTTCTTCCGGGCGAAGCGACTGACGTCCAGGAGCGATTGGCCGACCTTCAGCTCGCTGAGACCCTGGTTCCGGTGCAGGGCGACGAGCTGGCTGATCTGCCGCCGGAATTCGTGGGTGTCGAAGGTCTCCGTCTTTTCGCTCATGCCGATCACCACCTCGGCGGCCTCGTCCCCCTTTCCCTCGCTGACGGCCACCAGCATCTTGAGCAGATGTTCCTGCATCGCGGGGCTCGTGTGCCCGACCATCCCCAGGTCGAGCAGCGCAATCCGTCCGTCGTCCGTGATGAAGACGTTTCCGGGATGCGGATCGGCATGAAAAAGCCCATCGACCAGCACCTGCTTGAGATAGGCCCGAAAGAGCTCATCGGCCAGGGCCGCACCCTTGATGTCGAGCTGTGCCAGGGGTCCCAAGGCGGTGATTTTCCGGCCCGAGACGTACTCCATCGTGAGCACCGAGTGGGTGCTGTAGTCGAGGATCGGCTGGGGCACCTGGATCAATTTGAACTCCTGCAGGTTCTTGCCGACCGCGATGAGATTTTGCGCCTCGTGCTCGTAGTTGAGCTCCTCCCGGATGGTGGCGCGGAACTCGGCCAGGACGATGTTCAGACGATACTGGCGGGCGTTTTCGGAGTGCGCCTCGAGGAATTCCGCGATTTCCGCGAGCACGTCGAAATCCTCGGCGACCTGCCGGCGGATGTCCGGGCGCAGCACCTTGACCGCCACGGCCCGGCCGTCGCGCAGCGCTGCGAGATGCACCTGGCCCAGCGAAGCGGCGGCGATGGGCTCGATGTCGAAACGCGCAAACGCCTTTGAAATCCTCACCCCCAGTTCCGCCATGACAATCTGCTCGACCTGCTCGTAGGGGAAGGGCTTCACATTATCCTGGAGCCGGGCGAGCGCCTTGAGATAGGGGTCGGGCAGGAGATCGGGCCGGCCGGCCAGCACCTGGCCCAGTTTCACATAGGTCGGGCCCATCGCCTCCAGGTCGTTGGCCAGTTGTTCGGGCGCGGAATCGGCGGCGGCAACGCCCACCGCCTGCAGTTCGAAGGCGTCGTCCGCGTCGACTTGCTTGACCAGGTCCGAGCGCCCATACTTCCAGAGCAGGGTGGCGATCTGCTTGTATCGCTTCAGGTGGGTGGGGGAGAGCTTCATGGCGAGTTTGACACCAAATCCGGCGTTTCCGCCCAAACTTCCGTGAAATCTGGGGATCCTGCGGCGCAACCTTTGCAATTTTTCGCACGTCCTTGCGCATGGCCTTCAGCTCACTACTCTCGGATGACCTAAAATTTACCCATGTGGATCGTCCGACTTGCCCTTAGGCGCCCTTATACCTTCGTCGTCGCCGCGATGCTGGTGCTTATCCTGGGCGTATACACGATCCTCAACACGGCGACCGACATATTCCCGAACATCAACATCCCGGTGATCGCGGTGGTCTTCCAATATGGCGGGATGTCGCCCGACGACATGGAGAAGCATATCGTCACCGGGTTTGAGCGAATCGTCACCACGACCGTCAACGACGTCGAGCACACCGAGAGCCAGTCCCTCTTCGGGGTTGCGACCGTAAAGATCTATTTCCAGCCCTCCGCCAATATTCAAACGGCCATCGCCCAGGTGGCCGCCATCTGCCAGACGGCAATCCGGTCGATGCCGCCCGGGACCCAGCCGCCCCTGGTCATCCAGTACAGTGCGTCCAACGTTCCGATCCTCCAGCTTTCCTTCTCCAGCGACGTCGAGCCCGAGCAGGCGCTGTTCGACCAGGCGATCAATATCGTGCGCCCCCGGCTGGTGACCGTACCCGGAGTCCAGATTCCCTTTCCCTACGGCGGAAAGCAGCGGCAGGTGATGGTCGACCTGGATCCCGGGAAACTCTTCGCCTGGGGAATATCGCCCTCGGACGTTTCCAACGTGATCGGCGCGCAAAATCTCGTGCTGCCCGCCGGCACCGCAAAGATCGGCGCCCAGGAATACCCGGTCATGCTCAACAGCAGCCCGCTCAAGGCCGCGGACCTCAACGAGCTTCCGATCAAGACCGTCAATGGAACGACGGTTTACATCAAGGACGTGGCCCATGTGCGCGACGGATTCCAGGTGCAGACGAGCCTCGTCCATGTCGGGGGAAAGAAAGGCGTCCTGCTGTCCATTCTCAAGAACGGGGGCGCTTCGACCCTGAGTGTCGTGGCGGGGATCAAAAAGGCGCTGCAGCGGGTAAGTCTGCCCCGGGGCCTGAAAGTCTCCCCGTTGTTCGACCAGTCCCTCTTTGTGCGGGCGTCGGTCAGCGGGGTCGTCCGCGAGGCCGCCATCGCCGCTGGCCTGACCGCGCTGATGATTCTCGTCTTTCTGGGCAGCTGGCGCAGCACGGTGGTGGTGGTCATCTCGATCCCGCTTTCGATCCTGGTTTCGATCATTGTCATGAGCTGGCTGGGCGAGACGCTGAACATCATGACGCTCGGCGGCCTGGCCCTCGCCGTCGGGATCCTGGTGGACGACGCGACGGTGGAAATCGAGAACATCCACCGCAATCTGCACCAGAAAAAGCGCCTGGTGCAGGCGATTCTCGACGGCGCGTCCCAGATTGCGGTTCCCGCCTTCGTTTCGACCCTTTGCATCTGCATCGTCTTCATCCCCGTGGTCTTCATCAGCGGGCCGGCCAAGTACCTGTTTGTCCCGCTGGGGCTGGCGGTCGTTTTCGCCATGATCACCAGCTATCTGCTCAGCCGGACCCTCGTGCCGACGATGGTCCATTACCTGCTGGCCAGCGAAGTGGAAATGTATGGCGGCAAGCTCGACAAGAGCGATCCCCACGCCGACCCGAAAAAGGCCCGCGAGACCGCGCGCGCGAAGGGCTGGATCTGGAAATTTCACGATAAATTCAACGGGCAGTTTGAGCGGCTTCGCCGGTTTTATGGCGGACTCCTGAGCTGGAGCCTGCTGAACCGGGGCGCGGTGCTTGGCGTATTCATTCTCCTGGCCGCCAGTTCGCTCTGCCTGGTGGCTTTCGGCCTGATCGGGAAGGATTTTTTCCCGACCGTCGATGCCGGCCAGATCCGCCTTCATGTCCGCGCGGCGCCCGGCACGCGCCTCGAACAGACGGAGCGGATTTTCGCCCGGGTCGAAGACGTCATCAAGGGCGATATCCCCGCGGACGAAATCGACACGCTGCTCGACAATATCGGCATCCCCAACAGCGGCATCAATCTCGCTCTGAGCGACGGCTCCCTGATGTCGTCGGCCGATGGCGAGATCCTGATCTCCCTCAAGGACGGGCACCATCCGAGCAATGACTATATCGACAAGCTGGCCCACGATCTGAGGGGCCGCTTCCCGGACGTCACGTTTTATTTCGCGCCGGCCGACATCGTCACGCAGGTGCTCAATTTCGGCATCGCCGCCCCGATCGACGTGCAGATTGAAGGCGCCCAGGCTGACGAGCCGAAGAACTACGCGATTGCGAAGCGCATGGCCGGAGAGATGGCCGGCCTGGCCGGTGCGGCCGACGTGCGCCTCCAGCAGGTGCCCGATACCCCGACGCTGCTCATGAATGTCGATCGCACCCAGGCGAATTTCGCCGGGCTCACCCAGCGCGACGTGGCCAATGACATGCTGGTGTCCCTCAGCGGCACCGCCCAGCAGAACCCCAACTTCTGGGAGGACGCCGCCGCGGCGGTGCAATACAACGTGTTGGTCCAGACGCCCCAATATCTGATCGACTCGGTCAACGCCCTGCAGAACCAGCCCGTGGTGCCCTCATCGGCGGTGCTGCCCGGCGGCGCGTTCATTCCGCAGGCCCAGTTGCTGGGCAGCGTCGCAACGCTCGACCGGGGCTTTTCGCCGGCCAATATCACCCACTACAACCCCCGGCCGACTTACGATGTGCTGGCCGGCGCCCGCGGCATGGATTTGAATTCCGTGGCCCAGGGGGTGCGGAAAATCATCGCCCGGGAGCAAAAGAATCTTCCGAAAGGCGCCTCGATCACCGTTCGCGGGCAGGTCCAAAGCATGGATGCGTCATTCACGGGTCTGAGCTACGGACTGATCTTTGCCGTCATCCTGGTGTACCTGCTGCTGGTCATCAATTTCCAATCCTGGCTGGACCCCCTGATCATCCTCATGGCGTTGCCGGGCGCCTTGGCGGGAATTCTCTGGATGCTTTTCATCACCCAGACGACGATCAACGTCCCCTCGCTCATGGGCGCGATCATGAGCATCGGGGTGGCGACGGCCAACAGCATCCTGATGATAACCTTTGCCAACGATCAGCGCAAAGAGGGCGCCGACGCCCACGACGCCGCGCTGGCCGCCGGCATGACCCGGCTGCGACCCGTGATCATGACCGCGCTCGCGATGATCATCGGAATGCTGCCGATGTCCCTGGGGCTCGGCGAGGGCGGCGAGCAGAACGCCCCGCTGGGGCGGGCCGTCATCGGCGGCTTGCTCCTGGCCACATTCGCCACGCTATTCTTTGTTCCGGTCGTCTACAGCAAGCTGCGGGCAAAACCGATCGTGACCCAAGTCGAGGAGGAATTGAAATGATGAAATCGAAACCAGATGCTCCAAGTGACCTGCCCAAAATCAGCCAGCGGACGCTGACGATCATTGCCGTTGTCATGGCGGGGGTGATGGCCTGCTTTTTCGTTCTCGGCTTCTGGCTGCGCCACGAGCGAATCAAGAAACGCGAGGCCATGGCCAAGGAAATTCGGGATCAGCCCCTGGTCGTCCTCGTCGTCGAACCCAAGGCCACCCAGCAGTCGTTCGAGCTCACCCTGCCGGCCGACGTCCGCCCCTTTGCCGCGACCGCCCTTTATGCGCGGACCAACGGCTACCTGGCCTCCTGGAAGACCGACATCCACGACCGGGTGGCCACGGGCGATCTGATGGCCTTGATTTCCGCCCCCGACACGGATGCGGATCTCGAGCAGGCCCAGGCCAATTTGCAGCAGATGGAAACCGCTTTTCGGCTGGCCGACGCCACCGACCAGCGCTATCGCGGCCTGATTTCCACCCAGGGAGTGACCCAGCAGCAACTCGACCAGTTTCATTCCTCCACCGAACAGGCCCGCGCGAACGTCGCGGCGGCGGCGGCCACGGTCGACCGGATGAAAGCCCTGGTTGGCTTCGAAAAGATCACGGCACCCTTTGACGGGGTGGTCACCGCCCGCAATTATGACACCGGCGCCTTGATTTCCTCCTCCAATATCGCGCCCGGTCAGGAGCTGTTCGACGTTGCCGAGGACGACCGGCTCCGGGTGTTTGTCAACGTTCCCCAGGCGTATTCCCTCCTGGTCAAATTCGACCAGCCCGTCGCGCTGGCGCTGGAACGGAATTTTCCCGGGCACAAGTTCAGCGGAATCGTGGCGCGCTCCGCGGGCACGCTCGACCCGGTGACGCGCACGCTGCGGACCGAACTGGATTTCAAAAACGACGATCCGGTGGGACGGATTTTGCCGGGAATGTACGGCGAGGCCGTCTTCACCCTCCAGCGGGACCAGCCCGTGCTGACGATTCCGACCTCGGCCCTGCTCTTCGAGGCCGAGGGCAGGGAGGTCGCCCTCGTCGACCGGGACAATAAGATCCATTTTCAAAAAATCGTGCCCGGAACCGACTTCGGAACGGAAATGGAGATCAGTTCCGGATTAAAGGTCGGCGACCGGGTCGTCGCCAATCCCGGCGAGCAGCTGGCCGAGGGCATCGTGGTGACTCCGTCCACCGGAGGTCGCCCCCAATGAGAGTATCCGTTTGGT
>Ga0302325_10029941_pt1 | contig 11234 bp, 8 predicted proteins | sample Palsa_T0_2_FD_201948 | JGI IMG/M metagenome (GOLD analysis project Ga0302325, IMG submission 201948) | Peat permafrost microbial communities from Stordalen Mire near Abisko, Sweden - Palsa_T0_2 | ecosystem: Environmental > Terrestrial > Soil > Palsa > Peat permafrost | place: Sweden: Abisko...
CAGACCCAGCGTGGTCAATAGTGCGGCCACCGCGATGATCAGGTGAAACGACGTCATTGGCCGGCCCAACCAGGCCCCGAAGCGGGTGCGCGGTCCGCCGGTCGGCGCGGCCGGCGGTTTGGCGGTCGCCGGCGGACCGTCGGCCTCTGGCGCACCAGCCTCCCCGGACGCCTCCGTGGAAATTCCCGCCGACTGGCCACCCTCGGGTCCCCGGCGCAGCAGCCGGGCCAGTGTGTTGTTCATTCGCTACTGCCGGTGCGTGGCGTGCACGGCGGCCGCGAACGCGTCACCGCGGTCCCCGTAGCCGGTGAACTGGTCAAAGGAGGCACCGGCCGGCGCCAGCAGCACGGTATCGCCGGGACGGGCCAGGTCTCGGGCAGCGGCCACGGCGGCGTTCATCACCCGAATGCCAACGGTCTGGTCCGGCGAAGAGACCACCTTAGCCACATAGGTAACAGGAGACTCAGCCGTCGCATCCATATCAACATCCTCGCCTGTCACAACCTGTACGACCGGCACATCCGGCGCGTGTCGTGATAACGCCTCGGCAACCATGGCCCGGTCGCGGCCGATCAGCACCGCCCCGACCAGGCGCGAAGCGACCCTGGCCACGGTCTCGTGCACCGATGCGCCTTTGAGCAGACCCCCGGCGATCCACACCACCCGCGGGTACGCCAACATCGATGCTTCCGCGGCGTGCGGATTCGTCGCCTTGGAATCGTCGACGTATCTGATCTGGTCGACGACGGCGACCACCTCGGCGCGGTGCCGACCCACCCGGAACGACGTCAGCGCCTCCGCTATCGCAGCCGCCGGCACCCCGACGCTGCGCGCCAACGCGGCCGCGGCGAGTGCATCGAGCACACCTACCGGGCCCGGTACTGGAATCGACGACACCGCCGCCAACTCCAGGCCCTCGGAGCTCGCTGAGGTACCGGCTGAGGTAAAAGCCCGGTCGACCAGCATCCCGTCACGCACCCCGAGTTCGCCGGCAGCCGGCTCGCCGAGCCGGAAGCCGACCCGCACCGGCGCCGTGGCGGCCGACAGCAGCGCCGCAGCAGGCGGGTCGTCGAGTCCGGCCACCGCCACCCGGCCACGCAGTACGCCCGCTTTGGCGGCGGCGTAGTCGGCCAGGGTGGAGTGCCAGTCCAGATGGTCTTCGGCGATGTTGAGCACCACCCCGGCCTCTGGTCGCAACGACGGCGCCCAGTGCAGTTGAAAGCTGGACAGCTCGACGGCCAGCAGGTCGGCGGGCTCGCGCAGCACATCTAGCACCGGGTCACCGATATTGCCGCACAGCCGGCTGCTGCGGCCCGCGGCGACGAGCATGGCATGCAGCATCGACGTGGTGGTGGTCTTGCCGTTGGTGCCGGTGACCGCCAGCCAGCGCCGCGGCGGCCCGTAGTAGCCGCCGGCATCCAGCCGCCACGCCAACTCGACGTCACCCCAGACCGGCACGCCTGCCACCGCAGCGGCGGCAAGCACCGGAGCGGTCGGCGGGAAACCGGGACTGGTGACTACCAGGGCGTAGTCGGCGATGTGCTGGACGGCGGTCGCCGAATCCACTGTCGCCGTGCCGGCCTGCGCGAACTGCCGCCGGGTGGCCGGGTTGTCGTCGCACAACGTCGGCGTCGCGCCCAACGTGCGCAGCGCCTCCAGCACCGCCCGGCCGGTCACGCCACCCCCCGCGATCAGCACCGGCGACGCCGCCGACAACGGCCCGAGCGCGGGGTCGGAGCTCATCTGCGGCACTGTCCCCCGCAAGCGGGAGGTGCCCCCACCGCATCGTCGCCGGCGCGGCTCATCTCAGCCGCCGCCGGTGGCGCCGAGCCACTCGCTGTAGAACAGCGCCACACCGAGACCGCAGCTGATCGCGGTAAGCAGCCAGAACCGGATGATCACCGTGGTTTCAGCCCAGCCGACCAGCTCGAAATGGTGGTGGAAGGGCGCCATCCGGAACACTCGACGACCAGTCGTGCGGAAAGCCAGGATCTGCATCACCACCGAGACGATCTCCGCAACGAACAGTGAGCCGAGCACCACCGCAAGGATCTCGGTGCGGCTGGTCACCGAGATGCCGGCGATGATGCCACCCAGAGCCAGCGATCCCGTGTCGCCCATGAAGATCTTGGCCGGCGCGGCATTCCACCACAGGAAACCGATACACGCACCTGCCGTCGCGGCCGCGATGATCGCCAAGTCCAGCGGATCGCGCACGTTGTAGCACCCCAGGCCCGGCGCGGTCGCACACGCGTTGCGGTACTGCCAGAACGTGATCAGCACGTAGGCGGCGGCGACCATGGCCATCGAGCCAGCGGCCAAGCCGTCCAGCCCGTCGGTGAAGTTGACCGCGTTGGACCAGGCGCTGACGACAACCACGCAGAACAACACAAAAAGCGCCGGAGCCAGTGTGACGGTGGCGATTTCGCGTACGTAGGACAGATTGGAGGTGCCCGGCGTCAGACCGGCCTCGTTGCGGAATTGCAGGACGAGCACGCCGACGAGGACGGCCGCAGCGATCTGGCCGACGGTCTTGGCCGTCTTGTTCAGTCCCAGGTTGCGTGACCGCCGAATCTTGATGAGATCGTCGACGAACCCGACAGCGCCCAACGTGGTGGCCAAGAACAGCACCAGCAGACCAGACGCCGATGGTCCCTGGCCGTTGAATGCCAGGCCGGCCAGGTGGGTGCCGAGGTAACCGGCCCAGATGCCGGCCAGGATCGCGACCCCACCCATCGACGGCGTGCCGCGTTTCGTCTTGTGGCTCGGTGGGCCGTCCTCGCGGATCTCCTGGCCGAAGCCCTGCCTGTTGAACAGTCGGATCAGCATCGGGGTCAACAGGATTGAGACCATCAGCGAAATGGCGACAGCGATGAGAATGTCGATCATCGGGCATCGTCTCGACCGCCGGCGGAAAGCGAATCGGCCAGCGCTCCCAGGCCTGCGGCGTTGGAAGCTTTGATCAGGACCACATCCCCGGGCTGCAGTTCGTCCCGCAGCAGGGCCAGGGCGGCGTCGGCGTCGGCGACAGTGGCGACTTCGCTTTCAGTTTCCGAGCCCCGTGCCCCTTCCATGACTGCGCCGTGGTGCATGGCGCCCATAGATCTCCCCGTTCCCACGACAATGAGTCGAGACACATCTAATCGCACCGCCAACCGGCCGATGCGGTCATGTTCGGATATCGCGTCGTCGCCGAGCTCAGCCATCTCGCCCAGCACCGCCCAACTGCGGCGACGGTCGGCTCCGTTACCGCGGGAGATCCAGGCCAGTGCCTGCATTCCCGCACGCATCGAGTCCGGGTTGGCGTTGTAGGCGTCGTCGATAACCGTCACCCCATCGGAGCGCGTACTCACCCGCATCCGGTGGCCCGACACCGGCCCGGCGCCTGCCAAGGCGGTGGCTAGCTGGTCAGCGGTGGTTCCGCACTCCAGCGCGACGGCGGCCGCGCACAACGCGTTGCTGACCTGGTGGTCCCCGTGAACGGCCAAGCTGATGTCGAGGGTGGTGTCGGCCGAGTGCAGGGTGAACTGCGGCCTGGCCAGCTCGTCGAGCGTCACCGCCCCGGCCCACACATCGGCGGCGGTCTGGCTGTGCCTGCTGACCCGTACCACGCGGGCCGCGGTCACCTCGGCCATCGCCGCCACCGCCGGGTCGTCGACATTGAGCACCACGACCCCGGACGACGGAATAGCCTGCGGCAGTTCTGATTTGGTCTTCGCGATGGCTTCGCGGGAGCCGAATTCGCCGAGATGTGCAGTGCCGACGTTGAGCACCACCCCGATGGCCGGGGGCGCGATCGCGGCCAACGCGGCGATGTTGCCGGGATGGCGTGCCGACAGCTCCAGGATCAGGTAGTCCGTACTGGCGGTGGCGCGCAGCACGGTCCACGGGTGGCCCAGCTCGTTGTTGAAGGAACCGGGTGGCGCGACCACCTCGCCAAGCGGCGCGAGCACCGCGGACAGCAGGTCCTTGGTCGACGTCTTGCCGGACGAGCCGGTGATGCCGACGATCGTCAAGCCGCCGGCTACCAACTCGGCGGCCACCGCGGCGGCGAGCTTGGCCAGCGCGCCCAGCACCGCCGCGCCGGACCCGTCGGTGTCGTGCTCGAGAACACCGGCCAATCCCACTGCACGGGAGGTGTCGCGCGGGCCGGGAGCGACCACGATCGCGGGGACTCCCACCGGGCGGGCGGCCAGCACCGCCGACGCCCCCGCGGCGACCGCCGACGCCGCGTGGTCGTGCCCGTCGGACCGGGCTCCCGGCAGAGCAAGGAACAACCCGCCGGAAGTCACCTTGCGGGAGTCGAATTCGACGGTTCCGGTGACATGCAAGGCCGCGGCGTCCTCGGCGGAGATGTCGGCCAGTTCACCGCCGACGACGGCGGCGATCTGCGCGACGGTGAGGTCGATCATTCGGTGGGCCGCCCATCGAGCGCGGCGGCGAGCTCGACCCGGTCATCGAAGGGATGGGTGTGCCCGCCGCGGGTCTGGCCGGTCTCATGGCCTTTGCCGGCGATCAACACCACATCCCCGGCAGTTGCCCAGGCCACGGCATGGTCGATCGCCTCGCGACGGTCCCCGATCTCGACCACTTCTGCGGTGGCATCGGCGTCGGCTGCACCCCTCATGATCTCGCGGCGAATTTCCGCGGGATCCTCACTGCGGGGGTTGTCGTCAGTCACGATCACCAGATCGGCCAACTCGGCGGCGATGCGGCCCATCGGTGCGCGTTTGCCCGGGTCGCGATCGCCGCCGGCCCCGAACACCACAGCCAGCCGCCCGCCCGGGCGCCGCACTGATAGCAACACCTCGCGAAGCGCTCCCGGCTTGTGTGCGTAGTCGACCAGTGCGAGAAAGTGCTGGCCGCGGTTGATCTGCTCGAGCCGTCCGGGCACTTGGGTGTGCCGCAGCCCGGCTGACGACTGCTCGGGGGAAACCCCGACCGCATCGAGAACCGCAAGTGCGACAAGGCAATTGGCAATATTGTAACCGCCGGGTAGCTGAATTCTCATCCGGTGGTGGACACCGGCCGCGTCGACGGCGGTGAACTCCTGCGCGCCTGCCTCGGCCGCGATGTCTTCGGCGCGCCAGTCCGCGGGCCGACCCTGCGCGCTGACCGTAGTCACCGCGTCGGCGCGATTGGCCATCGCGCGGCCGGCATCATCGTCGACGCACACCACCGCGCGCCTGGCGCGCAGCGGGGACGCGGGGTCGAACAACCGCGCCTTGGCCTCGAAGTAGTCCTCCATGGTCAGGTGGAAGTCGAGGTGGTCGCGGGACAGATTGGTGAAACCGCCGACCGCGAAATGAATGCCGTCGACGCGGCCCAACGTCAGCGCGTGACTGGACACCTCCATCACCACGGTGTCGACGCCGCGCTCAGCCATCACCGCCAGCAGCGCCTGCAGCGCGGGCGCCTCGGGTGTGGTCAGCGTGCTGGGGATGTCGACGCCGTTGATCCGCAGTCCGACGGTGCCGATCAGTCCCACCGTCCGCCCGGCCGAGCGCAGACCGGCCTCGATCAGATAGGTCGTCGTCGTCTTGCCCGACGTGCCGGTGACGCCGACGACGGTGAGATGCTCGGACGGACGCCCGTACACAGTGGCAGCGAGTTGGCCCAGCACGCTGCGGGGTTGGGGGTGAACCAGCACCGGCACCGAGCGGGCCCGCTCGCCCAGCTCCGCCAGCCCTGCCGCATCGGTGAGCACCGCGACGGCCCCGCGCTCGATCGCGTCATCGTAGAACCGGACGCCGTGGGTTGAGGCGCCGGGAAGTGCGGCGAACAGGTCACCCGACCGCACGTCTTGGGCGCGCAACGTCACACCGGTGATGCGCAGATCGGGAGCCGCGCTGCCCCAAACGGGGACCGCACCTACCTCAGCGGCCAGAGTCGACAGCGGCACGCCCGCACCGGAGGTAGGGCGCAGCGCAGCGGGCACCGTCATCACCTTCCTCCGTCGCAGAGATGTCCAGACCGTCTTAATCGGCCTGATCGGCCATGACCCTACCTATTCGACGATTTCCGGTGGTACGAGCAGCGAACACACCTGACTTCGGGCTGACATCGGGCATTGATCCGATTGACCGGGGCCGACCACGATCGTGAAGCAGGCTCTCGCGGAGCCGCCGATGCAGATCCTTGAGCTTCCTAGGTTCTAATCGCTTGTTCTGCAGCAACAATTCGCCTGACAGCCGCGGGCATTCCTCGTCGAGTATGCCGCGCAAGGCGCCCGGTGCCAGGTAGTAGCCGACTTCGGAGAGCATCAGCCGATCGAGCAGCCCGGCTCGAATGCTTGCGTGTAATGCTCCTTGGACAGCATTGCGAGTGTGATCGCGCGGTTACATGGCTTGCAGCGTCAGCGGTGGCCCGGGATCGGGTGACAGCGGGACGTTTCCGCGCTGCAGCAGCCAGCCGGCGATGTTGTGGAACAGCGGGGCCGCCGAGTGGCCTGGCGTACCGTCCGAATTGCGTACCGGGTTGTCCATCATGATGCCGATCACGTAGCGCGGATCGTCGGTGGTGGCCATGCCGGCGAAGGTGATCCAGTAGACATTGTCGAAGTAGCATCCGCACGCCGGATTGATCTGCTGCGCGGTCCCGGTCTTCCCGGCGATCTGGTAACCGTCGACCGCGGCCGCCGGCCCGGTACCTTGCTGGTAACCCATCGGATCGTGCTGCACGACCGCGCGCAGCATGTTGCGAACGGTCCGTGCGCTCTCCGGCGAGACCACCCGAACACCTTCTGGCCGCGGCTCTTCGGTGCGCGCACCGTCCGGGGCGACGGTGGCCTTGATGATTCGCGGCGGCATCCGCACTCCGTCGTTGGCGATCGCCTGATACATGCCGGTCATTTGCAGCAGCGTCATCGAAAGACCCTGTCCAATAGGCAAGTTGGAGAACGTGCTGCCCGACCATTGATCGATGGGCGGCACCAGGCCGGCGCTTTCCCCGGGCAAACCGACCCCGGTGCGCTGACCCAGCCCGAATTTACGGACCATGTCGTAGTAGCGTTGCGGCCCAACACGTTGAGACAGCATCAACGTTCCTACGTTGGATGATTTTCCGAATACACCGGTGGTCGTGTAAGGCATCACGCCGTGGTTCCAGGCGTCGTGCACCGTGATCCCGCCCATGTTGATCGAGCCGGGCACCTGCAGCACCTCGTCGGGATTGCTCAGCCCATACTCGATCACGGACGAAGCGGCGACGATCTTGTTCACCGAGCCGGGCTCGAACGGCGAGGACACCGCCGGGTTGCCCAACTGCTTGTCGCCCTGGCGCCCGATGTCCTGGGAAGGGTCGAAGGTGTTGTCGTTGGACATGGCCAGCACTTCGCCGGTCTTGGCATCGAGCACGACCGCCGAGACATTGCGTGCCCCGGACATGTTCTTGGCCTGCTGCACCTGCTGCTGGACATAAAACTGGATGTCGTCGTCGATGGTGAGCTGGACTGTCGAGCCGTTGACCGCCTGGTGCTGGTTGCGGTAGCTACCCGGGATCACCACACCGTCGGAACCGCGGTCGTAGGTGACCGACCCGTCGGTGCCGGCCAGCTCCGCGTCCATGGAATCCTCCAGGCCGAGCAAACCGTGCCCGTCCCAGTCGATTCCGCCGACGACGTTGGCTAAAAGCGATCCGCCGGGATACTGGCGCAGGTCTTGACGCTCGGCCCCGATCTCGGGAAATTTTGTGGTGATCGCGGTTGCGACGGCGGGGTCGACCGCACGGGCAAGGTAGACGAAAGTCTCGTTACTGCGCAACTTCTTGAGCACAGTGGCCTTGTCCGGCTTGTTGTTCAGCCGAAGCGCCACCTCTCTGGCGATGTCCTTCAAACGCTGTTGCGGGTCAGGGGCTTTCGTGTTCTTCCGTTTAGCCTCATCCAGCTGCTTCTGGATCCGACGGGGCTGGAAGGTCAGCGCACGGGCCTCAATAGTGAAGGCGAGTTGATTGTTGTTGCGGTCGATGATGCTGCCGCGCACGGCTTTTTCGACGTCGGTGACCTTGAGTTGCCCCGCGGCCTCCGCACGCAGGCCGGAAGCCCGGGGCACCTGCAGGTAGAACAACTGCGCGGCGGCCACGAACAGAGCCAGGAAAATGACCGCGTTGCCGGCTTTGTGCCGGAAAGCGAACGATGCGCCCCTGGCACCGAGCTCGACTGCCTGACGAGTTCGTCGCTCCCGTGCGGAGTGGACCGGCGGACTCGCTTTTCGCCGCGTCTCGGTAGCTTTCACCGACTTCTTGCCAGCCTTCACGCCGTCGAGAGGCGTTGCCCGCGTTGACTTGCGGGCATGGCCGCCACGCCGAGCCGGCCGCGTTGATCGGCCGCCCGACCGGTCTGAGCCACTCACCGCGGAATGCCGGGCGTCGTGACTGTCAAGGGCCCGAACTGCTCCCCGAGAAGCGGCCCGGCGGAGCCGGCGTGGTGCGGCACGCCCAGCGGTGGCACGCCGACCGGAGGCGACGCGGTGGGCGGCGCCACAGGACCGGCCAGCGGCGGGGGTCCGACCGTCGGCAAAGGCACAACCGGATCGGCGGGCGCCAATTGGAGCACAGGTGGCAATCCCGGTGCCAGCGGCACCGCCGGCACGGGCAACGGGCCTGGGGCCGCAGGAGCGGGAGCGGGAATGTGCTCGGTGCCAAGCGTGGCGGCGCCGTCGGGGGTGCGGACCATCATGCCCGGTCCGGGCGCCAGCGGCACACCGTTGCCAGGCAACACCTGCATCGGCACTTCAACCGAACCCGCCGGCGGAGCCTGCAGCGGCAACGGCTTTTCATCCGGCAGCTTGGTGTTCAGCGGCGGTGGTGGAACACCCTGGGCCGGCTTGGGCGTACCGACGACAACCCAATTCCCCGAAGGGTCGTGAATCAGATGTGCGGTGTCCCTGGTCGGGATCATCCCGAGTCCGCGGGCCGCCTCGGCCAAGGCCGGAGCGGACTGTGCCTCCTGGACGTCCCGTTGGAGCGCTTCCTCTTGCTGTTGCAGCAACTCGGTGCGCTGACGGGCACTGCCAAGCTGATAAGAACGCTCGGCGGCATCCGTGGACAGCCACAATGTCAGACCGAGCCCGGCGCCGAGCGAACTGATGACCAGGACGACGAAGGGGACTTTGGCCGCCAGCGTCCGCGGCCGCAGGTCAATCGACGTGAATCGGTTGAGCAGGCGCTCCCGCAGAGGTAGCCGAACGACTCTGGGCTTCTTGGCTTTCCGCGCCTTCGCCCGCGCCTTCGCCTGGGTGGCACTCTTCGGCCGGGCCGGCCGCTCGACGGGCCGGGCGACGGGCGTGGTCTGCGGTGCGGATCTCGACTTGCGTGAATCGCGGGCCGGCGCTGTGGCTTTCCCGGCGCGTGGACGATTGCGGCGCGCGGGCGTCGACTCGGCCGATCGGCGCCCGGTATTGCGGGCAACGTTCTTCTGCCCGCGGCGCTGCTCGCCGGCGCCGGGCGGTTGCGCTTCGCGCTTGGCTTTCATGAGCCTCGCTTCCTCGCTGCCTCTGGTTTCGATTGCACGCGTTGGACGGCGCGCAGTCGCACCGCAGCACTACGGGGGTTCTGCTGCACCTCGGCATCGCCGGCGCGTTCGGCACCGCGCGTCAGTGCAGCGAATCGCGGCGCATGCCCGGGTAATTCGACCGGTAAGCCCGAGGGCGTGCTGGAGGTGGTGGCCGCGGCGAACACTCGCTTGACGATGCGGTCCTCCAGCGACTGGTACGCCATGACAACGATGCGTCCGTCAAGCACCAGTGCGTCCAGCGCCGCGGGCATAACGCTGTTCAACGCGTCCAGCTCGCCGTTGACGGCGATGCGCAACGCCTGGAAGGTCCGCTTGGCTGGGTGTCCACCGGTCCGCCGAGCCGGCGCTGGAACCGCTTGGTAGATAACCTCTACCAGTTCGCCGGTCGAGGTGAACGGGGTGCGAGCTCGACGGCGGATGATATGTTTCGCGATGCGGCGCGCTAACCGCTCCTCGCCGTAACGGCGCAAGATATCGGTCAGCGCAGCCTCGTCATAGGTGTTGACGATTTCGGCTGCGGTCAGCGCGGCCGTGGGGTCCATTCGCATGTCTAACGGCGCGTCTTGCGCGTAGGAGAATCCTCGCTCCGCGCGGTCGAGCTGCATGGACGAGACTCCGAGGTCGAAAAGTATTCCATCGACAGATGCGGTTGTGCCGTAGCCTAATTCGGCCAGTGCGGCATCGATTCCGTCGAACCGGGTCTGGACCAGGCTGAGCCGGTCGGCAAAACGGGACAGCCGTGCGCGGACGATGCCGAGTGCGGTCGGATCGCGGTCGACGCCGATCAGCCGAAGACCGGGCAACTCAGTGAGAAATCGCTCGGCGTGCCCGCCCGCGCCCACCGTCGCGTCGACGAGCACCGCCCCCGCCCCGTCGGAATGGTGGCGCGTCAACGCGGGGCGCAGCAGTTCAAAGCAGCGGTCGAGCAGCACGGGCATATGACCGTAACCACCAGTGGCGTCAGGCACGACAACACCTTCCCGACGGGAGAATTGCCCGGACCTTGCATCGAGGTCCCTGTCCGATAACCCGAACCTGGCGTTGGGGAAGTACGTCAGGGTCGGTTCGGGCAGAGGCCACGATGCACGGGCACACGCCTCAGATAATGTCGCCGAGTGCTTCATCGCTGGCCGCGGAGAAGTTCTCTTCGTGGGTCTCTTGATATTGCTGCCAGGCCAGTGCATCCCAAATCTCCAGGCACTCAATCGATCCGATCACCACGCAGTCCTTGGAGAGGTTCGCGTAACGACGGTGGTCGGCTGACAGGGTGATCCGGCCTTGCGCGTCGGGATGTTGTTCGTCGGTGCCGGCGGCCAAGTTGCGTAGAAACGCTCTCGCGCCCGGGTTGCTTCTCGATGCCTGACTGGCCTTTCGGGCTAGTTCCTCGAACTCCGCTCGCGGATAGACGGCGAGGCTGTGGTCTTGGCTCTTCGTGACCATCAATCCTCCTGCCAGCGCGTCGCGGAACTTCGCGGGCAATGTCAGCCGCCCCTTGTCGTCGAGCTTGGGCGTGTAGGTGCCGAGAAACATCTGGCCACCTCCACGCCTTTCGACTTCCGCCACCATACCCCACAATCCCCCACTGCGCTCCATTTAACGACACCAAGGTCACCGATCGATGTCGTTTCCGCAGGTTTTCGGCCACTACGACGGGCACGACCGCGCCGAGCAGGTATCGCAGGCGTCGATTGTTAGGTAGCTGAGCTGCAGTTACGCCCGCAGT